>ERZ791753.472-NODE-472-length-37100-cov-8.467297_pt1 | contig 37100 bp, 30 predicted proteins | sample MGYA00509951_ERZ791753 | MGnify/ENA primary metagenome ERZ791753 (study PRJEB30046, sample SAMN00792026) | human gut metagenome | study: EMG produced TPA metagenomics assembly of the A metagenome-wide association study of gut microbiota in type 2... | reverse complement strand
ATGCGAAATTTCCCGCGGGACGGCTAGACTGAGGAACATTATGGCAGCATTTAGTTCTTTGACAGATAGGCTCTCGAATGCGTTCAAGCATCTGAAGAGCAAAGGCAAGCTTTCCGAGGCTGATATCGATGGTACGATCCGCGAAATCCGCCGCGCGCTGCTCGACGCCGATGTGGCGCTCGACGTGGTGCGTTCCTTCACCGGCCGAATCCGCGAGCGTGCGCTCGGCACCGAGGTTTCCCAGGCGCTGAATCCGGCCCAGCAGGTCGTGAAGATCGTCAACGAAGAGTTGACGGCCGTGCTTGGCGCTGGCGTTGACCGACCGCTGAATTTTGCGAAGAATCCGCCGACCGTCATCATGCTCGCCGGTCTTCAGGGTGCTGGTAAAACCACCCTCGCAGGCAAACTCGGCTACTGGCTGAAGGATTCCGGCCACACTCCGCTGTTGGTCGCGGCCGATTTGCAGCGTCCGAACGCAGTGACGCAGCTGCAGGTGGTTGGCGAACGTGCAGGCGTGCCCGTGTACGCTCCGGAAAAGGGCGTGCAGTCCGATGGTGGCGAAGCCGTTGCTTCCCCGGGTCTGACCACCGGCGATCCGGTGAAGGTGGCGCGTGACGCTGTTGCGCTGGCCAAGCAGAAGCTGTACGACACGGTCATCATCGATACCGCAGGCCGTCTCGGCGTTGACGAAGAGCTCATGAAGCAGGCTCGCGATATTCGCGACGCCGTGCAGCCGAACGAAATCCTGTTCGTGATCGACGCGATGATCGGTCAGGATGCCGTGCAGACGGCGAAGGCGTTCGATGAGGGCGTGGACTTCACCGGCGTGGTGCTTTCGAAGCTTGATGGCGACGCCCGTGGTGGTGCCGCGCTTTCGGTCGCCTCCGTTACCGGCAAGCCGATTCTGTTCGCTTCCACTGGCGAAGGTCTGAAGGATTTCGAGGTTTTCCACCCGGATCGTATGGCTTCCCGCATTCTCGATATGGGCGATATTCTTACCCTGATCGAGCAGGCGCAGAAGCAGTTCGATGAGGAAGAGGCTCGTAAGGCCGCCATCAAGATTTCCGATGGTTCCTTTGGTTTGGATGATTTCCTCGATCAGCTGCAGCAGGTGCGCAAGCTTGGTCCGATGAAGAATCTGCTTGGCATGATTCCGGGTATGGCCGCGCATCGTAAAGAACTTGAGCAGTTCGACGAGAGGGAAATCGATCGTACTGAAGCCATTATTCGTTCGATGACTCCTGCGGAACGTCGTGACCCTTCGATTATTGACGGTTCTCGTCGAGCTCGTATCGCTTACGGTTCCGGCGTGACCGTTTCACAGGTGAACGCGCTGTTGCAGCGTTTCGAGCAGGCCGCGAAGATGATGAAGCGTATGAGCAACAAGGCCGGCGCTGGCATGCCTGGCTTTGGCGGCCCTGCCATGGGCGGGGGCAAAGGCAAGGGTAAAGGCAAGAAGGGCAAGAAGAAGGGCGGTAAGTCCGGCAATCCGATGAAGCGCGAGGCTGAAGAGAAGGCATTGCGCGACAAGCTTGCCGGCAAGAACTCCGACGGTAAGTCTTCCGGCGGTTCCGCTTTTGCCAAGAAGCCGCAGAATCCTGCACTTCCCGCCGGATTGCAAGACTTGATGGGCGATGCCGGTGAGCTGCCGCCGAACTTTGGCGGCGGACTGTCCGGCTTGCTGCACTAAAGCAAGCGACGCGAAAACGGTAACGTATAAAAAGGGGATGTGGTTCAAGACGAATCGCATCCCCTTTTTGCGTACTCCAATCAGCTGTTTTCAGCTGAATCGACTACCTTATAATCGCCATCAACTACTTCAACGTCAACGTGGCAGCAAGCGCAAGATGATCGCTACCTTCAACGCAGAACGAACTCACGTCGGAAGCGTCCAATCCCTTGGTGAAAAGCACATGGTCGAGAATGATGCGCGGCCACGGCAGCCATGATGGGAACGTGGCATGACGGCCCTTCGCCTCGCACAAGGCCGCATCCTTGAAGCCCGCATTCAGCAGCTTGCGGAAGCTTGGATGATCGGTACCGGAATTCAAATCACCCAACACAACGGTGATGTCGCCCTGCTTCTGAGTGGTCGCCAACTCCCCCAAACCGATGATGCCGGCGGACCATTCCCTGCATCCGCGCATCGGAGACTTCGGATGTGCCGAAACAAACGTGATGCCGCGCATCGAATCGATCGGGAAGCACACGCCCGGCACGTCGGCCGCGGGAATCACCGCAGTGACCGGAGACATGTCGCTTGGTTCAATACGAATCCACACACCGTTGAATCCGCCATTGTCCGTTCCCTTGCTCTCCCCCAACTGACGGTACGGAAGCAAATCAGACAATCCCGAAGCGTCCAATTGCGCAACCAGATCGTCCGTCAATTCCTGCAATGCAAGTACTGCAATATCATGTTTTTTGACCGCACTGACGATTGCCGCAGCGTTGGCGCGACCAAATCGGCAGTTCAGCGTCATCACACGGAAACGGCCATGTTTCGCGGATTCCGTAACAGCTTCATTGCCTGTTTCACGAGATGTTTCACGCTTTTCCGCAAGTTTTTCGGCAACCCTCTGCGCAGTATTGGGAGAATTAAGATTTTCCATCCAATATGCGATTTTGCGCAGCAGCGACGCAAGACAGACCACCGCAGCGACTCCCCCGAGAGCCGGCTCATGCAACGCGAAACCGGCGACGGCGATCACAAGCGTCGGAATCCACAGCAACGGAATCAACGCAATCAAGTACGGCAGCGGCAAATGGCCATCCCAACCAGCCGGCATCTCGCCAAGCGCAATCCATACAACGCAAATAATCAACGCAATCCAAAGCGCGATAATCATTCAGGCAACTCCCCCTATGCAAACCGTTCACTCCGAACGGATATACGCAAACTCGGAACCTCCAAGTGTAGCCAGCCTGCCTGATTCCGACGATTCCGCCATGTAGACCCACGCAAACATCTCACGAATGCCAGCAAATGTCCGATTCTGCCGATTCGGTCATTCAAGGCATCATATTCGCCGCATAATTGACCGTTTCCGCAGAATCAGACAAACGACCTCCCGGTTTTGCACGGATTCGGAAAGTCGCATAGAGCGGGAAACATCCTAAGACCCATCCGTCCGTACCCCACGGTTATACTTGGTAAGTTATTCGCGCGCGCGAGGCCCTCTAACTATCGCGTGACGTGAGGAACATGTGGGTTTCGGATTCCGTGCCCCACACAGAAAACGAAACGCACACCCCTAGTTATACAAGGAGAGCCATTTTGGCAACCAAGATTCGTCTGAAGCGCATGGGTAAGAAGTTCTACGCGTTCTACCGCGTGGTGATCATGGATTCCCGTACCAAGCGTGATGGCCGCGCCATCGAAGAGATCGGTACCTACAATCCGAACACCCAGCCTTCGACCATCGTTATCGATTCCGAGCGCGCTCAGTACTGGCTCGGCGTTGGCGCTCAGCCGACCGAGCAGGTGCTGAACCTGCTGAAGATCACCGGTGACTGGCAGAAGTTCAAGGGCCTTGACGGTGCTGAAGGCACCCTGAAGACCGTTGAGGCCGGCCCGGATGCCGCCGCTCGCGTTGAGGCCGTTGAGGCTCAGGCTCAGAAGCTGAAGGCTGCAAAGTCCGAAGCTGACGCCAAGGCCAAGGCTGAAGCCGAAGCCGCCGCTACCGAGGAAGCTCCGGCCGAAGAGCCGGCTGCGGAAGCTGAGTGATCATGCTCGCCCAGGCTGTGGAACATCTGATTAAGAACATCGTCGATTTTCCCGACGACGTTTCGGTGAAGTCCCATGAGAACGCGCGTGGCGAACTCATTCGCGTGCGCGTCAACCCGGAAGACATCGGTCGCGTCATCGGACGCAGCGGACGCACGGCAAATGCGATTCGCGCCGTGGTGCAGGCACTGTCCGACCACAAGGTGCGCGTCGACATCATGGACGTGCGCAGGTGAGATCCTAGCGTGGTGCGTGATATGCATTCTGACGACCCTCAACAGCCCGAGCTGCTGAGGGTCTGTCGTATCGGGCGTGCGCAGGGGCTCAAAGGCGAAGTCACCGTGCAGATCTTTACGGACGAACCGGAATACCGGTTCGCTCCCGGTGCTGTGTTGTACACGAAAGACGGCGAAGAAGAGTATGTGGTGGAGAACTCCCGTACTTTCAAGAACCGTTGGATCATCAAGTTCGAAGGCATTGACAACCGCGACCAGTCCGAAGCGGCCAACGGCATTGTGCTGTATGGCGAGGCGGACGATCCGGAAGACATGCTTGAAGCCGACGAGTGGTATCCGAAAGACCTCATCGGTCTTGAGGCGCGACTGGCTGAAGACAATATGCTTGGTCTCGAACCGGGCGTGGTGGTCGGCAAAGTCGTTGACGTGATAGAAGTGGCCCAATGGCTGCTGAAGATTCGTCTCGCCAATCCGGTGAAGGACGCCGACGGCGTTGTGGTTGAGAACAGCGCGCTCGTGCCATTCGTGGACGAGCTCGTGCCAGACATCGACCTTGAAGAGGGCTATCTGACCCTCGATCCGCCTGGAGGTCTTATTCCGGGTCTGTGATCGTTTGCGATCCTGCGTAAGCATTCATGATTACGCGCTTTCGATCACATATCCATTCAAGTGGGCATTGGAATCCAGTGCCCACTTTTTATGTTTCCTGCCACTTGGCAGGCATCCCGGTATTCTGAACATTATGAAGATCGATATCGTGTCTGTTTTCCCGGAATATTTTGAAGTGCTGAACCTCAGTCTGCTCGGCAAAGCGCAGTCGAAAGGGCTTGTGGAGGTTACCGCGCACAATCTGCGCGACTGGACGCACGACGTACATCATTCCGTCGACGACACTCCTGTCGGCGGTGGCGCAGGCATGGTGATGAAGCCGGAAGTGTGGAGCGAATGCCTCGACGAGCTGCTGCAGCTTGAGCCTGCGGTAATCGAAAATACGGAAAATATTGAGGATTCTGCGGATTCCTTTGATACTGGCGATTCTTGCGATACTGCAGATTCCGACACTGCACAATCTTCCGCAGGTCCTGAGAATTCCGAAAAAACTGATATTGCACCATCTTCCGCAGGTCCTGTGCTGATTTTTCCGAATCCTTCCGCCCCGCTGTTCACACAACAGGATGCGACGGAACTGAGCCATGCCGATCATCTGCTGTTCGGCTGCGGCCGTTACGAAGGGTATGACGCGCGCATTCCGCAGTATTACCGCGCGCAAGGCATTGACGTGCGCGAATATTCGATCGGCGATTACGTGTTGAACGGCGGCGAGGTCGCAGTGTCGGTCATGTTGGAGGCGATCACGCGGCTGCTGCCCGGTTTTATGGGCAATGCCGCGTCGATCGTGGAGGAATCCTACACGGGAGACAACGCCCTGCTGGAGCATCGCCAGTATACGAAGCCCGCGGAATGGCGTGGCATCAAGGTTCCGGACGTGCTGCTTTCCGGCAATCATGCGAAAGTGGATCGTTTTCGCCGCGATGAGGCGCTCGAGAAAACCAATGAGTTGCGTCCCGACCTGATCGAAGCGTTGGATTGCGCCAAGCTCGACAAAGCCGATCGCAAGACCTTGATGGCGCTCGGTTGGGAGGTTTCCGCCGCCCATCCGCGCAAACGCTAGCTTTTAAACGCTTGTTTTTACGCGGAATAATCGCAAGTTTTTTCTTGCGATTATTGCTGACCGTTATCTGAGATTGGCTCGCTGGGTTCAATGTAGTAGACGGCGGTTTCGCCATAATCGCGCCGATCGGTGATTTCCCAGTTTTCTGGAGCCGTGGGCTCTTCGGAACGGGTGGATCGTTCCAGCATGATCACCGTGTTGCTGGAAGTCAGTTCACGGCTGGCAAGATCGGCGAGCAGCTGGTTGCAATCATTCGTTTCGAAGGCGTACGGCGGGTCGATGAACACCATGTCGAACGGTTCAACGGCCGAAGCTGAAGCCGCGTATTTTTCCGCGCGCGCCTTCACCACGCGGGCACTCATGCCATGTTCCCACGAACGGTTATGTTTCAACGCGGTCAGCGTCTGCGCGATCAATGCGGCCGCCGGAGCGGATGATTCCACCGCCACCAGCTCTCGTGCGCCACGGCTCAATGCTTCGATGCCCAAAGCGCCGGTTCCTGCAAACAAATCGAGCACGCGGGCATCGTCCAACACTCCCCATGAATCGAGATGCGAGAAAATCGCCTCTTTGGTGCGATCGGTGGTCGGTCGAGTGCCCGCTTTCGGCGTGGTCAATGCAACGCCTTTGAATCGTCCTGAAATTACGCGCATACGCACCACTCTAGCGTGCCAGGCGATTAATTAATCACACCAAACTAATTACTGGTCAGGAACGTTTCATTGCCGCGCGTGAAATCAAGCACCGCCCCGGCCAACTGCACATGTTCGAGTAAATCAGGATCCTGAGCGACAAGCCTCGTAGCCTCAACCCGCGCATGCTCAATAATCTTCACATCCTTAACCACACGAAGCAGCTTCAAACCTGACTTTCCGCCAGATTGCGCGTCGCCGAGCACGTCGCCGGCGCCGCGGAATTCCAAATCGGCCTGCGCTATTTCGGCACCATCCAACGTGCCCTGAATCACGTCAAGACGGCGGGCGGCATCACTGTCCGCGGGCGCACGCGAAATCAGGAAAGCCCCCGAATCGGTGCCGCCTCGGCCGACGCGCCCACGCAACTGGTGCAATTGCGAAAGCCCATACCGGTCCGCATCGAAAATCACGATGCAGCTGGCTTTCGCCACGTCCACGCCGACCTCGATCACCGTGGTCGCCACCAGAATCGGCGTTATGCCGGATTCAAAATCGGCCATGACCTGCGATTTTGTGGTGTCATCGTCACGCCCGGTCAACGTGGCGAATCGAATGCCTTTGAACTGCGGCAGCGATTGCAGACGCTCCACGATTTCCGCCACGGAATGCAACGGGGGGCGTTGTGCGCGCTGTTCGTCGTCTTCGCCAAGATCGTAGGCGTCGTCGAAAGCCGCGGCCGACGAACCTGCGGTTTTCGAGCCTGAAGCCGCTGACGCCGCCAGCGCGCCGTCCGCATCTTCGGCATCGGCGTCAATGCGCGGGCAGACCACGTAGGCACGTTCCCCCGCGTCGATGCGCTTGCGAATCAGGGCAAACATTTCGCCCATCAACGACGCATTGTCTTCCGGCACCACGAATGTGCGAATCGGCTTGCGGCCGCCGGGAAGTTCGGTCAGCGAGGAAATGTCGAGATCGCCGAACCAGGTCATGGCTGCGGTGCGCGGAATCGGCGTGGCCGTCATGACCAACAGATGAGGCGCCGTAGAACCCTTGGAATTCAACGATTCGCGCTGTTCCACACCGAAGCGGTGCTGTTCGTCGATCACCGCCAAGGTGAGGTTCGGCGCCTGGAAACTCTTGGAAAATGCGGCGTGCGTCGCCACGACGATACAGGGCATGCCCGATGCGGCTGCTGCGAGCACGCGACGACGTTCGGCAAGTCGCATACTTCCCGTGAGAAGAAATACAGGAATCTCCCCATCTTTTGTGCCAAATATATCGTTTCCTTTGCCGGAAAATCCGGTTTCCGCATCATCAGATGCGGCCAAATCAAGAAGGTCTGCAAGTTGTACACCTTTATCCACAGCATTATTGTGAATTGTTTTTGCGTCGAATTCCCCATCTTTCGAACTTTGCGCGGACCGTTTATTGCTTCGTCGCGCATTGGCATCATCTAGATTTTTCTGATTATCACTCGAATTTGCGTCGCTTTTTCCCAGTTTGGATACCATTGTGGAAATGCTCGCATAATGCTGTTCGGCAAGAACCTGCGTTGGCGCTACAAGCACGGCCTGGCCGCCTGATCCGACGGCCTGCATCATGGCAGCAACCGCGACCACGGTCTTACCGGAACCGACCTCGCCTTGCAGCAATCGTTGCATGGGGTAATCGTGCGCCATATCGGCGGAAATATCGGCGATGACCTGCTGTTGGCCGTTCGTAAGGGTGAATGGCAGCGACGCGATGAAATCGTCTTTCAACCGCGTTTCAGGGCATGCGGTAGCCTTGGATTTGCGCGATGCATCGCGTGATTTGACGAGCGCGGTCTGGCAGATCAGCGCTTCCTCATATCGCAACGTTTGCAAGGCGTTATCGAAATTCTTGCGATCAACCGGATCATGAATCGCCATGAATGCCTCAGCACGATGCATAAGCCCATATTCCTCACGAAAATCTTCCGGAATAATATCGGGAATAGCATTACCGAGTACTTTAATCTGTATTTCTCGATCAATTTGGGGAATATCAAAATCCCCTTCTTGCGTAGGATTATCTAAGAAATTCCCTGCATTTTGCGTTGTCAAATATTCGGCTCCGCGCAACGCATCCATATATTTCAATACCGATTCATGAATATGTTCGCTGGAAATTCGCGAAGTTGCATGATATACCGGTCGTGGACGGCAAACTCGTTTCAGCGCTTCGTCGATCGTTTGCGCATCGTATTTCAGATTACCAAGCGGCGGATTCGCAGGATCGCCGAAACCGTCGTTCCATTCCCCGTTTTCCGACTGCGATTGCACGGGATTGATGGTGAGCAGGTCGGGATGCGTGAATTGCAGACGATTGTCGTACACGCTTGGCTCGCCTGCGACGACGAGCAGCGCTCCCGCGTGCAGTTTGCGCTGCACCCAGTCAACATACGATTTGCGATACGAAAAGAAGACCAGCGACGCCAACGATTTTGGGGTGTTGCGACGCGCTGCGAAATCGTCGTCCGTGACTGTTGCGATCAGGCGGAAGCCTCGACGTGCCATGGGGAAAACGCGCGTTTCGAGCACATGCGCGGCGAACGCCATTTTCTCCCCGATTTTCGCTTCATACAGTGAGCGCGCGGGAACCGGATCGGTTACGCGGAACGGATAATAGGTCAGGGCGTCGCCAACTGACACCACACCAAGCGATTTCAGCGCGCCGACTCTGCGGCGGTTGCTCTCGATTGATGAAATCGGTGTTTCCAGTGTGGTGCTCATAACGCACCATTCTCCCCAGTTATGCCGACAGATGCGGCTTCTACCACTGGGTACGACTCAAACCGCCCAAATTCCCCACTCGCTGGAGGAATACGGACGCAAACCAGCCCCTCAGCGGGCAAAAACCTCCACCCACTGGAGAAATCACCCCGTCCACAAGCCCCTTAGCGGGCAAAAAGCTCCAGTCGCTGGAGAAATCAGGACGCAAACCAGCCAACCAATGGGAGTATTCCTCCACCTACTGGAGGAATACGGACGCAAACGCCACTGTAAGCGGGAAGATCTCTCCATCGAGTGGAGAAATCCGAACGCTTAAAGCCCTGGCGGGATCAAGATAAAGCAAAACCCCGGTGACCATTGGTCTACCGGGGTTTCAAGCTGTTATTTCGCGATTCACGCTTCAACGCGCTGAACCTTGCCAGCCTTGATGCACTTGACGCAAACGCGAACGCGAACGTTCTCGCCGTCGATGGTGGTGCGAACCGGCTGCAGGTTCGGGCGGAAGGTGCGCTTATTGCGAATATGTGAGTGCGAAACGGTGAAACCGGTCTGCGGTCCCTTGCCGCACACTGCGCAACGAGCTGCCATAATGGACTCCCTATAATTACTATTGACTTGCAAGTCTGCGCGTTCGATGCCCCGCAACTGAATGCAAGGCAGAACACACAACTTCTCAACTATACAACCAGCCCCAGCCAATCGCAAATTTGTGGATAGCAATCGCCTTAAATTCCCCGGAATGCCGCTGTCTGGTCAACATGCGTCAGGTCGGCAGACAGCGCATCCAAACCACCATTTGCCCGCGCATAGACGCCGCCAGCCAGTCATAGCCCGAGCCGCCAGCCAGTCAAACCGCCCAGCACACCCCACCCGGCGTCGTCGCGCTAGTTCTTCGAACGCCCTTCGGCTCCAAAACGCAGGCTCATCGCAACCGCGCCGATCACATCACCGCCATCGCGCATTCCAAGCATCCAAGCCGCATCCTGAGCCAGTAGCGGGAAACCAGCATCCGTCAGGCAAATCGCGGCGCGGGCAATCGTATCTAACACCTTGTCTTCCGGCGCAACCGGCACGCCGCCGGATCGCAGCGCATCGCACGCATCCCCATATTTCATATCCGGCGAAGGCAATCCCATCTGCCTACTCACTTCTTCGGCCTCATCGCGCGCGGCCGTACGGAATGGCGTGCCGCCGTTGACCATCATCGCATAGCAGGCGAGCGCTTCCGGCAGACGTCCCAACTGCCACAATGCGTAGCCAAGTCGATAGTAGAGTACTTCGCAATCGATAGGCAGCACTGCGATTTTCAACGCGCCGATGAGCACGTCGGCCGCTTTGCCGTATTCGTCGGTTCTTGCGTATACCTGCGATAGTTCCTCGTAGAAACGTACGCTGGTTGGGGCAAGTTTGATGCAGGCGCGCAGCTCACGTTCCGCGCGCTCATAGTCGCCATTGTTTTTGGCGAGTTCCCCAAGATTCTGGTGTACGTCGACTACAGCATCCGGCAGTTTCCAGTAGCGCGTGTGTTCGTCGCCGTCTAGCAGGGAGATGATGAGTCGCACGCCTGGACGGCTGCAGTAGAGCGGAATTTCGCCATTTTCGCCAATTTTCGCTACGCCTGTCTCGTCAGTTCCGCCCGCTTCGCACACCCCACCTGCTTCACCGCTTTCGCCAAGTTGCGCCAACGCGGCTTCCAATTGGAGTTCGGCGACCATGGGGGATCCTTCGTTTTCTTCCATAATCGCGTTCACATCATCGGTGGAAACCGGCGATTCGTCATGCATCACGTCAAGTTCGCAGGCACGGTCGGCACGTAGGAATCCCCGCAATCCTTCAGGCAGCGCACGTTGATCCTGCCATTCGGAAACACGTTTCTCCAAGAATACGGCTGGCGTTGCCAGCGGTGTGATTGGCGTCAGGGCACGGTTCCCATCAAAGAAACCCACATAACGCACCGGGCGCAGCAAATTGAGCAGCGCCAGCGGATCGACATCCAACGGAACCACGTCGCATTGTCCGTTTTTCATGGCAGGCAGCGCACCCATCATGAATGGCACGCGATCGAATCCCATGGAAATCACGGGAATGCCGTCAGCATCCCCCACGCAACCGGTCAGATTGACTTGCGTCAGTCGTACGCTTGACGAGAACGCCGCCCACGCAAGCATGCCCGCCAATCGCACGGCATACGCGGAGGCGAATCCGTCGCGATATTGCGACGCAACCGGCATGATCGCCGTGTTCGGTATGCTGAAACGCACTACCATCACGCCGCTGGACGCATCGACGTCAAATCGGTAATGCAAGCGGAAAGGCAATTCGAGATTTTCGCAAACATTGGCGAATCTGGTGCTGATATCCCAATTTCCGCCGCGTGCCCCTTCCGTACCCCTCATTCTACGGAAGTTGTTTTCACCTTCCTGCAGACCGTCGATTGCCACGATCGCACCCGACACGTTTCGCAGATACTGTTGCGATTTCGCAATATAGAAGTTTTCGTCGATGCACGCTTCCGGCATACCTCCGTGCACCGCCCTGCGCGCTTCGTCGTCGGCATAGTCGATGCGGTTAAGCGCCGATTCGACCGCCTGCACAACATTGAATTGTTCATTGGAAAGATCGTTGCCGTTGCAGCGCAGCCAGAATCGTTTCGTCGTGCTCAGTCGGATCACATCAAAATCGTTTTCGGCAGCAATGTCTCGGATGCCCGCAGCACCGGCTTCCACCAAAAGTCGTGCCGCGAATCGTTCGAATGGCAACGCTTGCGCGGAGTTCGTGACGCCACGCCAGATGATCATGTCAAGCGTGTCAGGCAATGGCTGGCTCAATATCGAGCGCAATATTTCAGCGTTCGCACCAAGCATGTCCGGAACTTCCCCACTCATACAGACTCCTCGACTCTTCGCAGAAATATGCCGACGCAACAGCGCGGCGGCAGTCACACACAGCAAACTTAGTTCGTGTTTCCCAGTATTTTGACACGTTCCAATATACCGTTCTGCGAACGTTTTTCACGACATCAACATACGACATCAACATACAGATGATGCAATCTACAATCTGCACATGTTCATCTCCGTCATTTCAGTATTCCCAGTATTATTTGCAGCATTTCGATATTTCAGATTTTTTATGTCGATCACACATCAGTCGCAATGTTCATGCAATGTTCATGCGTAACGGCAGAGCGCTCCCCTTACAGCCGCTTAAGATGAACTGTAGTATATACAATAGTGAATTGACGGTTTATTCGAAAGAGTCAACAATCATGTCCGAACGCGCAACAGCGCCCGCATCCGCACCTACGTCCGACATGGCCTCAGAGACTGCCCCAGAGCATATGCCGGACCCCAACGCAAAACTTACCACCCGCGAAAAGAAGTGGATCGTCTACGATGTCGGCAATTCCGCATTCGTGATGCTGTCGACCGCAGTCGTGCCAATCTACGCGAACTCGCTGCTGCAGTCCGCCGGCCAATCGAATATCGTGTCGACATGGGGGTACGCGCAGACCATCGCGTCGCTGATCATCGCGGTGATGATGCCTGTGCTTGGATCCATGGCCGACGTGCAGGGCATGAAGGTGAAGTTCTTTACCGGATTCTTCCTGACGGGCGTGGTCGCCTGCTGTGCGATGGCGTTGCCGCTCAGCTGGCTCGTTTTCTTGGTGGTGTGCATTCTCGCCACGGTCGGCCTGAACGGTTCGCTCACGTTCTACGATTCCATGCTGGTCGATATCACGTCGAATGAACGTATGGACCGCGTGTCCTCGCATGGTTTCGCATGGGGCTATATTGGCTCCACGATTCCGTTTATCGCCTGTATCGCGCTGATTTTCGGCGGTCCGTCGTTGCTTGGATGGTCCACGGTGGCATGCACGCGCGCTTCGTTCGTAATCACCGCATTGTGGTGGGTGGCGTTCACCATTCCGCTGCTCACCAGCTATAAGCAGGTGCACTACCGCGCTACCGCGGGTCAGACCGGTGAGGCCATCCGCGGCACATTCGCAGAGCTCGGCTCCACTTTTCGTGCAATCCGCAAGAACAAGCCGTTGTGGATGTTCATGATTGCGTTCTTCTTCTATATAGACGCGGTGAACACGGTGATTTCCATGAGCACCTCATACGGCACGCAGTTAGGCATCGACTCTACGCATCTGGTAATGGCGCTGCTGGTCACGCAGTTCGTGGCATTCCCGAGCGCGATCGCGTATGGCAAGCTTGCCGGTCGTTTCGGCGCGAAAACCATGATCACCACGGCTGTGGTCGCCTATATCTGCATTGTGCTGTTCGCCGCGTTCTTCTTGCGTTCCGCTACGGAATTCTGGATTCTTGCGATTCTCGTAGGCCTGTTCCAAGGCGGTATCCAGGCGTTGTCGCGCTCGTATTATGGCAAGATCATTCCAAAGAATCGTGCCAACGAATATTACGGTTTCTATGATATTTTCGGCAAGACCGCTTCGATTATCGGCACTTTCCTCGTTGCGACCACCACGTCGCTGACCGGCAACGCTTCGGTGGGCGTGCTTTCGATCGCAATCCTGCTGATCGTCGCCCTCATCTTCCTCCTCCTGCAAAAAGACCCCACCCGCAAGTAGTACTTGTCTACTAAATGCGCATGTAGATTCAATCACCGCAACCGATTGATTCTGCATGCGCATTTTGTCATCATGGCGAAGCTTTCTCCCGGTAACAAGGAAGGCTCCAAGCCGTCAAAGGGAACCCTCTGGCGTCTTCATATTTGCCTAAAGAAACGTTGGCAGAGCTGCCTTCATGCCGTATTTCCGATGTCAACTTACGTCTGAAAAGTCACGCATGGCAAGAGTCGGCCGCATAGTAATCGCAATTGCAATCTTCTTCAGAGTCTACGAAAGAAGCAATGCTGATTCGAAAATCAGAAGAAATTGAGGGCACGTGCCACTTCGTCGACGATGTCGAGCATGGCGCTGCGCGCACGTTCAGGCTCCCCCTTGGCGATCGCGTCGGCTACGGCATCATGCGCGTCAAGTGCGTCGGACTTCGGCTTCATCGGGTATTTGCCGAGTTCCACACGCCCGCGCAGCACGGTGGCGATGGTGTCGGAAAGCGCGGCGAACAGCTCATTGCCGCTTTCATGCAGAATCAGCGTATGGAATTCCACGTCAAGATCATGGAATTGCGCAAGCCCGGCTTCGCCTTCCTCGTTGGCTTCGGCGATCTGCCGCATTCGCGCCGCATACACGGGGAATTTCGCCTTGACGTCGAGGGGGGCAAGACGTGCGGCGGAGGCGGCCGCAGCCGGTTCGACCGCCAGTCGCAGTTCAGTGAGGGATGACAGCTGCCGTTCGCGTTGCGTGGAGTGGAGACGCCATTCGATCACCTGATGGTTGAGCGCCTGCCATTCGCCGAATGGACGTGCAACAAGTCCGATGCGACGTTTGACGAGTACCGCATTCATGGATTCCAGTGTTTTCGCGACTTCTCGCGCCACGGTTCTGGAAATACCGAAACGACTTTGCAAGGCTTCCAACGTAAGGCTTTCGCCAGCCTTCCACACGCCGTCGAGCATTTCGATGGCGAGCGTTCGACTCACCGAATCCTGCATCAGCTCACCGACGGTATTTTCTGCGATTACCGTGCCTTCAGCCATCGATCGCTCCTCCCTTGTCCACTTCACACCATGCCTGCTTTGTTTCACGGTATGTTTCACGTATTCTGCGACACGCACGGCAATCACCAATCGCAGATGATTGCGTATCTGCGATTGCGTGATTTACCGCCATTTTGCACTATCTTCAGCATAGCAAGTCACACGATTTTTCCAATTCGTAGTACTTTTTATTTGACTGATACTACTTTTACGGTTTATAGTAGTCTTATTCCTGGTGCGGAGCGGCACAGGATCGTCAATAGCAAGGAGAGCAACATGAGCATTCACGTAGTGGTGATGGGCGTTGCAGGATGCGGCAAATCCACCGTCGCAGAAGCCATCCATGAACGACTCGGATACGTGTACGCGGAAGGCGACGACTTCCACCCGCAGGCAAATATCGACAAAATGTCAGCCGGCATTCCACTCACCGATGAGGACCGCTGGCCATGGCTGAACGTCATCAACTCCTGGATGGTGGCACGCGAGGCGCTCGGCGAAAACACCGTGGTGTCCAGCTCCGCGTTAAAGCGCAGCTACCGCGAGGTACTCGCCAAAGACGTGCCCACATTCTTCATTCACCTCAACGGCAGCCACGAGCTCATTCAGCAGAGGCTCAGCGAACGCAAGGGCCATTTCATGCCGCCCGCGCTACTACCAAGCCAGTTCGCCATTCTTGAGCCGCTTGTCCCCGAAGAGAACGGCGCGGAAATCTCCATCGAAGGCAGCGTCGACGAAATGGTCGACCGTGCCATCGAAGCGCTGAACGCCTATGCGACAACCGTAGCCGCGACGGTGGCAGCCCAAACCGCAACCCAGGCCGCCTAACCCACCATTCCCCAGTCCGCATGTGTCCGATTCGGCAGAAACGGACAGACAAAACCCAAAACCGGTGCATGTTTGTCCGATTCCACAGAAACGGACAAACAGAACCCAAAAACAGCAGCCCAACTGTCCGATTCTGCAGAAACGGACATGTACGCACCTAAAATGGGCTTCCATATGTCCGAATCTCCAGAATCGGACACACTTAGCAAGCCAACCCCATGAATCGAGGAGGATTCATGAACCTTATTGCTGCGGCGATCATCGGCATCGCCATCATCGTTCTCCTTATCGCGGTATGCAAAGTGCATCCGTTCCTTTCCCTGCTTGCCGGCTCATTCGCGATGGCCGTGTGCGCGGGCGTGGAATACGACAAGGCATTCGACAGTTTCACGTCCGGCGTCGGTTCCACCATCGCCAACGTCGGCCTGCTTATCGCATTCGGCTCGATCATCGGCACGATCCTGTTCAAGTCGGGCGGCGCCGACACCATCGTCGACACCATCATGTCCAAGACGCCGTTGCAGCGTCTGCCATGGGCCATGGCACTGATCGCGTTCATCGTCGGCATTCCGATGTTCTTCGAAGTCGGCGTGGTCATTCTCATTCCGGTGGTGCTCTTCCCCGCCGCGCCAAAGCTCCGGTCGTACTGCTGGGCATTCCAGCCCTCGCAGGCCTGTCCACCCTGCACGCATTCGTGCCGCCGCACCCCGGCCCGCTGACCGCCATCGGCGCACTGAACGCAAACCTTGGCATCACCCTGGCGCTCGGCCTGATCGTCGCCATTCCGACCGTGATCATCTCCGGCCCGCTGTTCGGCAAGCTCGCCGCCAAGTGGGTGCCGATCGCGGCCCCAGAAAACACTGCTGAGGCAGAAGCCCCGAAATCCGCGGAAAACCGCCCGTCTTTCACTTCCGCAATCGCCGTCATCCTGCTGCCGGTCGTGCTTATGCTCGCATCTTCCATCGTGGATCTGACCGGCCAGAGCGAAACCGTGTGGGGACGCGCGCTCGCCTTCATCGGCACTCCGCTGGCGGCTCTGCTCATCACCACGATTTTCGCGATGGTTGTGCTCGGCTACATGCAGAAGTTCACTCGCGACGCGGTCAATGGCATGGTCGGGCAGTCGTTCAGCTCCGTCGCCGGCATTATTCTGATCGTCGCCGCCGGCGGTGGTTTCAAGCAGACGCTTGTCGATTCCGGCATTGGCGACGTGATCGCCAATTCGATCACCGAATCCGCCATGAATCCGCTGATCGCAGGCTGGCTGGTCGCCGTGCTCATCCGCCTGGCAACCGGCTCCGCAACCGTCGCCACCGTCACCGCATCCGGCATTATGGTGCCGCTCGCCACCGGCATGAGCCCGACGCATCTGGCGATGCTGGTGCTCGCCATCGGCGCAGGTTCCGTATTCTTCTCGCACCTGAATGATGCAGGATTCTGGCTGGTCAAGGAATACTTCGGTATGACCGTCGGTCAGACATTGAAGACCTGGTCGCTGATGGAAACGATTCTGTCGGTCACCGGCTTGGGTTGCGTCATGCTGCTTTCGCTGGTGCTTTGACGCAACACTTCGCACACGAATTGCGATTGCGATTCGCGCGCATCATATCTGAAAAAAACATATCTGAAATACAAAAAACTTGCCGTCCATTCGTTTTCCGCATCTTCTTTTCTGCGTTGCGGAAGATGCTGAAAGCGGGTGGACGGCACCAATCCCAATCAAATTCCATATCAAACAAAACCGTAGAAAGAAGAACATCATGCAGCTGGCAATGATCGGTCTGGGCCGAATGGGTGGCAATATGGCGAAGCGCATCGCGGCGGCCGGACACGAAGTGGTCGGATACGACCGCTCCCCCGAATCGGATCGCACCGTGGCAAGCCTCGAAGAGATGGTGGCAGCGCTCACCGCGCCGCGCATCGTGTGGGTGATGGTGCCCGCAGGCGAGGCGACCGACAGCACCATCAACGAATTGGCGGAGCTGCTGGAGCCCGGCGACATGATCATCGATGGCGGCAATTCCCGTTACACCGATGACGCGCGCCACGCGGCCGAACTTGAGCCGAGGGGCATCCATTTCATGGATTGCGGTGTTTCCGGCGGCGTATGGGGCATTGACCGCGGATACGCGCTTATGGTGGGCGGCAGCGAAGAGGATTTCGAACGCGCTCGCCCGATTTTCGAAGCGCTCAAGCCTGAAGGCGATTCCGGACTGGTGCTCGCAGGCCCGGTCGGCGGCGGCCATTTCGCCAAAATGGTGCACAACGGCATCGAATACGGCATGATGCAGGCGTTCGGCGAGGGTTTCGCCACTATGGTGAAGTCCGATCTCATCAAGGATCCGGCGGCCGTGATGACTTCATGGCGAGACGGTTCCGTGGTACAGTCCTGGCTGTTGGATTTGCTGGCGATCGCGTTCAAGTCCGATCCGACGCTGGAATCCATGCCGCCGGTGGCCAACGAATCCGGCGAGGCGAAGTGGATGATCGAGGCTGCGCTCGAACTGGGCGTGCCGACACCCTCCACCGCGGCCGCGCTGTATGCCCGCCAGACTTCCCGCGGCGGCGCGGACGACATTCTGCGCGTCGTCTCCACCATGCGCGCCCAGTTCGGCGGCCACGTCACCAAGATCGACGAAATCGCCACCCACTGAGAGTGCTTTGAATGTCCGATTCTGCAGAAACGGACAAACAGGACCCAAAAACATCAGCCCAACTGTCCGATTCACCGGAAACGGACATCCAAACACCAAAAACCAGCCTATGAACGTCCGATTCTGCAGAAACGGACACTCCACACAGCTTAAGAACGCCTATCTCGCTTATATATGGCAGACGTCCTCAGCAAAACGCCACTTCGGGGGTACGTTTTTGGCTGTTTTAACCAACCGACCTGCCATATATAAGCGAGATAGCTCCGGACAGGGGTGTGTTTCTACCATATATAAGGCAGATACACACCCCTTTGGCTTATTTGCGTCCGAATTCCTCCAGCGAGCGCACACAGGGCTCAGCGGCCGTAGACTTCGTGCACGAACTTTTCGAATGCGGCGATGGAACGCTCCACCTTTTCCGTATCGATGCAGTACGCCATACGGAAGTAGCCGGGCACGCCGAAACTGTCGGATGGCACGAGAATCAGGTCGTAATCCTTGGCCTTCATGCAGAACGCATTCGCATCATCCTCAAGCGCCTTCGGGAAGATGTAGAACGTGCCTCCCGGGCGCACCACGTCGAATCCGAGGCGCACCAGCGCGTCATACAAGAGGTTCATGTTCTTCTCGTACACGGAAAGATCGCTGGTTTCGTCCACCACCTTGGCCACGGCCAGCTGCACGCTGGATCCTGGGCAGTTGTGGCCGGTTCCGCGGCTGATCTGCCCGCACATCGGCACGATCAGTTCGGCATCGGTAGCGCGCGGGTTCACCGCCACGTAGCCGATGCGCTCGCCCGGCAGCGACAGCGACTTGGAGTACGAGTAGCACGAGAGCGTGTTGTCGTAGAACTTGCTCGGGTACGGCTGTACACCCCCATCGAACACGATTTCACGGTATGGTTCGTCGGAAATCAGGAAGATGTCGTGCCCGTATTCGACCTGCTTGGCGCGCAGGATTTCAGCCAGTCGGGTCAGCGTTTCGGCGGAATAGACGGCTCCGGAAGGATTGTTCGGCGTGTTGATGAGCACCGCCGCGGTTCCCGGGTTCAGCGCCTGTTCGAACGCTTCGAAGTTGATTTGGAAGTTTTCGGTGTCGGCCGGCACCACGGTCAGGTGCGCGCCGGTTCCGTTGACATACGGCTGGTACTCAGGGAAGTAGGGGGCAAAGGTGATGACTTCGTCTCCAGGCTTGGTCACCACGCGCAGTGCGTGGGCCAGCGCGCCGGCCGCACCCGTGGTCGGGAAGATGTAGTCGGTCGTATAGTCCATGTCGAAGCGGCGGTTGAGGCTTTCCGCAATGGCCGTGCGCACCGAGGTAATGCCCAGCGACGGCGAGTATCCGTGCAACGCGACCGGTTCCGCCTCTTGGTACAGGGCGATCATTTCGTCGGTGAAGCTTTGCGGGCAGGGCACGCTCGGATTGCCCAACGAATAGTCGAACACGTTCTCGTAGCCGATTTCGGCACCGCGCGCGGTCGCGTATTCGCTCAGCTCGCGGATCACGGATTTTCCGCCGAGCATGGCCTTGTAAGCTTCGTTGATCATGGACAACCTCCCCGTCGTTCGTTCATTTCGCACGTTCGCGTTTTTCCGCAGGACAATCCGCGGAAAAACGCCGCTATATCGTTTCTACCACCGGATTGTCACAGCCGGCTTTCGATGGTCACTTGGCAGACGGCGGCTGCTGTTGCGAAATCGCCATGCCGGGTACGAATCCTTCGCTGAAGATCCTGCGCCAATATTCGAGCATGTCTGCTTTCGACATTGACATGAACATGCCTGCCGCGAGTACGGCGACGTCCTCGTTGAATACGGTGTCGATCGGCAGTTGCTCATGCAGTTTCGGCCAGCGTTGCAGTACGGAAAGCATGCCGCCGACCGTGAAGTCAAGCATGAGATCGGTTTTCAGATCGAGGTTGTCGGCATCCAGTCCAAGTACGGAAATCATGGTGAGTCGCCCGAATTCCTTGAGTGACGAAACGAGTTCCGGCGAGCTGTGCGGGCCGGCCAGCAATGCCAGTCGGTCGAGACGCTGACGCTGTTCGGGATCGCGCAGCAACGCGGTGACGTGCTTGCGCCATTCGGTGTCAGGATTGAAATCCCGTCCCGGTACGCCTGGCATTGGCGTGTCTTCGACGGCGTGCAGAATGGCGGAGTCGGCCAATTCCGGCAGTCCGGAGAAATGATAGTAGAAGGAATTGCGATTCACGTCGGCCGTGCGCACGATGTCGGTGACGGTGATTTTGTTGTACTCGCGTTCCGAAAGCAGCTCCCAGAAGGCGTTTTCGAGACGATCTTTTGCTGGCAGGATTTCCGAATCCCTACGTGGTCGTGGCATCAGTACCCCCTAATAATTAGTCACGTTGCCTCATAACCACGTTTTATTGTACAAGTTGTCTAGACCGAATTTCGGCAAATGTCGTATACGAATTCACGCTTACAACACAAGTACGCTACGCGAACAGTGCCCGCCCACGTTCGCACAGTACTCACGCCTCATTCGCGCTTCACTTTCGCTGAACTTTCGGATTGCGAGCGAGCGCCGCCTGCAACAGAATCACCAACGCCTGATTGATGTTGCGCCGATCCGCACTGCTCAAGCCAACATATGTGCCGAGCATTTCAGGAATCACTTTCGGACCGGCCGCCACGATCGCAGAAATACTGCCCGCACCGGAGGCCTCAAGCACGGAGAACAGCGCGTCGACCGCATGCTCACGCTGTTCTTTGGAAAGTCCCGCAAGCCAGCCGTTCAGCGACTTGTTGAACACCACCGAACTGTCGGCCACATCTTCGGCCTTGGCGAATTCACCCCCGTGCATCTGCCACGAGAAGGCGAAATGCTGCATGATGCCGTCCACGTCGGATTTCACCACCACGCAACGTTCGGGGGTTTCAAACACCATGCCCACCACCGAGGAGTCCGGCACGATTTTCACAATGCGGTCGCTCACGCTCGCATATTCGAAACTTTTCACCACTTCTTCGGGGAAACCCGGCCCGTCGAGCGAGTAAATGCGTTCAACGCGGTCCTTGATCTCGTCTTCGGCGTTCATGGCCGCATATACGGCCAGATTACCACCTTTGGAGTGACCGGTCAGCAGTATCGGTCCATCCCACAGCGAGGCGACTTTTTTCAGGTATTCAGCTGCGGAAACCTGTGCTGGAACCGGGTATTGGAAGGCCATGTTGAAGTCTTCCTTCCATCCGACCAGCGAATCATCAGTACCCCGAAACGCCACAACCAGCGTTCCCGACGGCAGCCGGAAAGTCACTGCCGCGAACTGCGTTTGCGCACCACCATCGAACTGCTCGCAATACGCGCTCATCTCAACGTCGGAAAACCGCGGATTCGCCGCCACAGCATGGTAGAAGTCGTGCGTCACCTGCGGATCGACCAATCCCACGTTCTCCACATCATGGTCGGCCACGGGCTTGTCGTGGTTCAGCTCGTCATCGGCACGCGCAATCGTCACGCCGCCAAACGGGGGCTTGCGCAGCATACGCAACGATGCGATCGGACGCCGAATATCGAATTGCTTCGCACGCGCCTGCAACGTACCGTATTTCGCTACCAAATCGTCCAATCGCAGCACGCATTCCGGTACTTCGTCGTACGAAAGCTGCGCCAACACCAATGCGTCGGCCTCGCGGAACGGCAATGCCTCGAAACTGCGCGTTTCCGTGCGCGCATAGTCAATAATATTGCCCATCACGCATCCCCCTCCTTGTCGTTGCGCAGTTCCCCGACAGCGACTTTCGCCGCACTGGCTGGAATCGCCTTGAACACGTCTTTGATGAGTTCGCGCGTTTGCACGTCGGTACCTCTGGCGGCTGCCACGATTTTCGGCAGCGAATCCGTCCAATGCGCCACCAGATCAGCGATATTACCGTACCCCGCGGCTGCGAAGATGTCGTATATCTGGTTGATGGCCCGTTCGCGTTGTTCCTGGCTTACGCGGTCGAACCATCCGTCAATGGTTTTGCCGATGAGTTGCGCACCGCCTGTCAGCTCGCTTGCCTGCTCGAATTCGCCGGATTGCGTCACTTGCCAGCTTGATCCCATATGCTGCAGAATGCTTATGGCGTCGGCTTTGACGAAGGTTGGTTTGATTTGCGATTGCAACAGCATGCCGATAATGGAGGATTCCGGCACGGTTTTGTCGATTCGTGCCGCGATTGCCTGATATGCGCGGCTATGCACCATGACTTGAGACATTCCAGGACCGTCATGCGAGAAGATGCGGGAGATTCTGCAGTTGCGTCCCGGCACGCTTCCTCCGAGCGCCGGCAGCAGTCCGAGCCGTTGCGCGCGTTCGTTGGTCGCTTCAATATCGCTTTGCGTGATTTGCATGGCCGCATATACCGCCATATTGCCGCCTTTGGAATGCCCGCCGATCATAATGTCGGGTGATTTTTTCGCCGAGAGGAAACGTTCCGTCCTGTCCAGAATCGAGTCCGCATATCGATATGCCGATTCTTGCGACGGCACTGGGCAGCGCACCGCCATATTAAAATCCTCTTTCCAACCGACGAGCGTGCCGTCAGTGCCACGGAACGCAACATATAAGCCGAAATCGGCACCCAAATCGAAGGTCATCGCAGCGAATTGCTGCTGCTCGCCCTCATCCAAACGTTCGGCATACTCCCCCACCCGCAACCCGCGGAATCGCGGCGATTCGCAAACCGCGCGCAGCAACGAAAGCCGATAATCATTCATTTCAGAGGAATTCGAAACAAACATCTCATCGTAGCTTTCGGCGCGCAGCAAGTCACGGATCGGCACGGTCGCCACCGACTTGGCCTCGCCGAATGCTGGAACCAAGCCCGGCAATCGCATGTAGGAAAGCTCGGAAAGCACCAAGGAATCGACATTGCTGAACGCCAATTCGCCGAACCCGCGGAACTCGCGGCGCACATAATCCACAACATTGCCCATGCCTCAACTTTAGTCCGTTCACGGCTCCGGACACATGTCACCACGCGCATTCCCACATGTTCTCGCGCACGCCCCCGCACACCCACGCTCAAACCGACTCAGCCACGCACTGTAGGATATGTGCGAACACAAGTTGCGAACACGCATCTCGAACACGCATCGCAGACGCAGCGAACGCAAGTCGCGCGCACCAGTAATGCATGCGAATCAAACTTATGAAGGGACGCTTCAGAACACTATGGAACCGATTGGAATCGTTGTGGATTGGCTGAAAACCAATTCCGGAAAAATCATTCTGCTCATTGTCGTTGCACTGCTTGCGGCCGTTATCGACAAGGCGCTTACCCGAATCGTGAGCAAAGTGCTGGACCGTTCGCAAGTGCCGAACGCTTCGATTTTCATCAATATTCTGCGCGCGGTGGTGTGGACGTTGGCTGTGGGCACTGTGCTGCAGCCGGTGTTCGGCATTAATCCGACCACGATTTTCACCGCGCTCGGCATTGGTGGTCTTGCGGTGTCGCTCGGTATGAAAGATACGATCGCGAACATCATCGGTGGTTTCGGTCTGATGCTTGGCCGTGTAATCCAGCCGGGCGATCTGGTGAATGTGGCGGGCACCGATGGCGTGGTCGAAGATATCAACTGGCGTCAGACCGTGGTGCGCGAGCGCAATGGCAACGTCAAGATCATTCCGAATTCGATTCTGAACACCGCGTCACTGGAAAAACTCAATCCGTCCAATGAGATGCTGGTTCGTGTGCCGTTTACCGCCAAGGCCGGTACCGACATCGACGAGATGACCCGTCAGGTGGTTCAGGCCGTGCAGCGCGATACCGCCGATTTGGCCGATCCGCGCTTCCCTCCGAAAGTAAGACTGACCGGCTACTCCCCTTACGGCATCAATGTCGAAGTGTGCGCGTACGCCAAGCCGGAATCGTTGCTTCCCGACATGATCAACGCCGTGGCACGTTCCATCGCCAATGCTGATTTTCTTGAGAATCGCGCCATTAACAAAGAATCGTAATATCCTCGCGAACATAAGAAATCGCGGTTGACCCATATATATAAAGTGCCGCATGCAGTAGTCCACATGCGGCACTTTTTTTATACTGGAATTATTGCATCATTAGATTGATTGACGTAATAATAACCGTCACTACAATGTAAGTAACTACACCGACGTTCAGTATTGCCGTGCTCGTGCGCATGCCGCGAGGCAGTTCTTCCGGTGCGGTATAGAATTCAAAGTTCTTGCGATTGCGGATAAGCAACACTATGCCCGCGATGATCAGACCGTAATATAGCAGCATATAGATGCCGAATATCATCATTCCCGTCGCATTCTGGCCCATCCACTGCATCATGGCCGTTCCGTCGCCGTTTTCCGCACTGGTCAGCACGTTCATCAGACTGTCGATGTCAATGTTCGTCACCACCCACGGCGCAACCACGCCACCCATGAAGTTGACGATCATGTGCATGGCCACCGAATAACGCAGTTTGCTGGTGCGCACGTACACGTAGCCGAACATAAGACCCAATGCGAATGCGTAGAAGAACTGGAACAGGTTCATGTGCACCAGAGCAAAGAACAGCGCGGAGAACACGATCGCGGTTTTTTCGCCGTATTTGCGCGTGCGGCTGATGAGTTCCTTGCGGAAGATCCATTCTTCGAACAACGGTCCGAGAATTACGAGGAACACCACGTTCCACACGTCGAATTGCATGGCCAGATCGCTCACCGAATTGCTGGCTTTGCCTCCGGACAGCAGAGCCGCCAGCATATTGCCGATGAGACTGCCCCCATACATGAGCGGGAAGCACATGATAAGCAGTTTGAAGAATTGGCCCGGCTTCATGTCGAACTTGCGTGTTTCAATGACCGACGATTTGCCCATGATCAGTACCGCGAGCGGCATGGCCACGAGATACAAAGGGGTATCCGATGCCACATACACCGCCCAATTCGGCAGATTCGTGGTGTGCAGCATGCCGGAAAGCACCGTTGCAAGCGCATACCAGATCACCACCATCAGGCACATGCCTGCGCCGATGCGGGAGAACACGCTTTTCACGCGCCTGAGCCACAGTTCGTAGGGATTGGCTTGTGGCTGCGGATACTGCGGTTGTTGCTGATATTGGGATGGCTGTTGTGGATTCTGCTGCGGATGCGGTTGTTGCGGCCGCTGCGGATATTGGGGGTACTGCGGAAACGTCATATTTGCCTTTGCGACGACGTGCACGGGGTGCATATACGAAAATGCTGATATTCAGCACCTTAGTACAGGAATGCTGAATATCAGCTTACAATCTCATGACCGTCGTCATGGGCGTCCGCAACGAAACAGCTCATACGGCGGAACGAATCGCGCAGCGAAACAGCTCACACGGCGAGTGCGGCGATTGGACGCGGAGCCACCACCCAATCGAAATCAGCGCAGCACGCCCTCGATCAGCATGGTGATCAGGTTGGTGTAGCTCACGCCGGTTGCCTCCCATGCCTTGGGATACATGGAAATCGGGGTGAAGCCCGGCATGGTGTTGATTTCGTTGACCATCACTTCGCCGTCGGCCGTCACGAAGGTGTCGACACGACTCAGGCCGGCGCCGTCGACTGCGATGAACGCTTTTTTGGCGGTTTCGCGCACGCGGTTCAGAGTTTCTTCCGGCAGGCTTGCGGGCACTTCCACATGGCTTGCGTCGGAGTTCACGTACTTGCTGTCGAAATCATAGAACTGGTCGTCGCCCTCGGCACGCTTGTCAAGCACGATTTCGCCCGGCCAGCTGGCCTGCGGAGCCTCGCCGGCCTTCGGGCAGAGCACGGCGCATTCGATTTCGCGCGCGTCGATGCCCTGTTCCACGAGCACACGCCAATCATGGTGGGACGCTTCGAACACTGCGGCGGCAAGCTCGGCCGCATCGCCCTCATGTTCGACCTTGGTCACGCCGAAGCTGGAACCGGCGCGGGACGGCTTCACGAACAGCGGGTACTGCAATCCGGCCTGCTGCACCGCGGCAAGCATTTCGTCCGCCTCGGCGGCAAATTCGGAAGCGGCATCATAATCGCGCACATCCAACGTGATGCCTGGAGCCACGGGAATACCGGCCGCAGCCAGCAATACCTTCGTATAATGCTTGTCCATGCAAGCGGCGGAAGCGAGCACACCGCAGCCAACGTATGGCACGTTCATCATTTCGAACAGGCCCTGAATCGTGCCATCCTCACCGTACGGACCATGCAATACCGGAAGCACGGCGTCCACGTGGCCAAGCGAAGTCAGCGTGCCGTCATCTTCACGAGCGAAGAAACCATCCTGGCCGAGTGCCACATCCAGCACCACATCTTTGGAGGAATCCGTCTTCTCCACCATCGGCAGGCCTTCGCTCATGTTCCACTTGCGTGGATCCTCGCCGCCTACGATCCACTCGCCGTTCTTGGTGATTCCCACCTCAATGGCTTCGAACTTGTCAGTATCCAACGCGCGCAGCACGCCCGCCGCAGAGATGCAGGAAATCGAATGCTCGTCGGCTTTGCCGCCATACATCACCACAATGCGCTGTTTTGCCATCTTTGTCTTATGCTCCATAAGTTGGTCCGTTGAACGCACGCGCGCCCAATACCGTCTGCCAATACTGTCTGTACTGTCTATCTTCGCAATATCGCGCCGGTTCGCACTTCTGTTCGCCCGCGATACCACGCATTCGCAATATCGCAGTTCAGTATACAAACCGCACCCCACAGCCCACACACGACGAACCATAATTGCACACGCCCGTCACTCATGTCCTATTTTCATGAATCATAGGATACGGAATCAAACGTTGGAATGATGCGATTGCAACCTGAAAAACCGAGCTTAATCGCTTTGTCTAATCACGATTAGACTAATCACGATTAGACTATTTTTATACAGATTTACTATTATTGCCGAAATATATGGCGATTGACGATTGACACATTCCGATTGACGTTTTACGCAATCGCATGCCTCGAAAAATAAAAAGACCGCACCTGAAAGTGCGGTCTTATCTGCAATCGCGATGTTGCGGAAAGCTTATTCTTCGCTGATGCCTTCGCCGAAAAGTTCGGACAGCATCTGCGCGCAGGAGATGCCATCGGAAAGCACGTGGCTCATGGCCGTGGCGAGCGGTGTAGGCACGCCGTACTGCTTGCCGAGCGCCACCACCGCATCGGTGGTCGGCACGCCTTCGGCCACGCCGTTGCTCACCTTGGTGGCTTCCTCAACGCTCAATCCCTTGCCCAAGTTGGATCCGAACGTGTAGTTGCGGCTCAACGGGGATCCGCAGGTGGCGATCAGGTCGCCCACGCCAGCCAAACCGGCGAACGTCTTCGGATCGGCGCCTGCCGCCTCGCCCAGGGCGGTCAGTTCGGCCAGGCCACGGGTTTCGATCATGGCGGCGGTATTTTCGCCGTAGCCGGCGCCGCGGGCCATGCCCACGGCCAGCGCGACCACATTCTTCAGCGATCCACACATTTCCAAGCCGATCACGTCGCGGGTTACGAACGCACGGAAATAGTCGGTGGTGCAAGCGGCTGCGATCTTGCGCGCATTGTCGAGATTTTCGCAGGCGACCACGGTTGCGGCCGGCTCGCGGTCGGCGATCTGCTTGCTCAGGTTCGGTCCGGAAATCGCGGCGAAGCGGTCAGCCGGCAGGTCGAGCGTTTCCATAACGACTTCATCCATGCGCTTGCCGGTGGTGCGTTCGATGCCTTTCATCAGCGAGGCGACGAGTGCGGTTTCGGGAATCAGGTCCTTGAATTCGACGAGCGCGACGCGGGCGAACTGTGCGGCGATGGCCACGATCACAATGTCGGCGTTGGCTACGGCTTCGGCACGGTCGCCGGTGGCGGTCATGTTGCTTGGCAGCACTTTCACGCTGGGCAGGCGAACACCGTTGTGATGGTGGTCGCGAATGCCTTCCACAATCTCCGGTTCGATGGCCCACATAGTCACATTGTTGCCTGCATCGGCAAGCACCTGACCGAAAGCGGTTCCCCAAGCTCCTGCGCCCAGTACCGTCACGTTCGTCATATTTGCTCCTTGCATTACTCCGGGCATCATTCATAACCCGGAGTCTTGGCTCAAAAATTGCTTTTCCTATGCTACCGCCGGCTACGCACACCGCGATATATGCCGCAATACGCGCCATACGTATGCGCAATCGGCTGGCAGTATTTCGATTACCGCATTTCAGCAATCGCGTGTGCGGTCTTTTTCGATTCGGCCTTCTTCGATTCAGTCCTTCACTCGGCTCATCGTACGATAATCCCAATATCCATCGGGGGCTTGTTCGCCGCGGATTTCGGCCATGACTTCGGTCATACGCACGCGGATGCGTCGGGTAAGTTCGTTGGCGAGATCCTCCGGCACTTCCTCACCCCAGGAATCGCAATCGGCGAGCAGATCCGCATAATCAAGCGCCTCGTCGTAGCACATGACCACGTTTTTACGCGGCCACGGCCACCAATGGTTGATGCTTGCCGCGCCCCACGTTACCGCGCAATACAGCGGAATCTGGTAGCCGAGTCGGCGCGAAGCCTCAAGCGCGATCATGCCCACGCCGTTTTTCATGCTCATCGGCCATTTCTGCGGATCGCGCGTTACCGTGCCTTCCGGCCATACGGTTAGGGGTCGGCCGGAGGTAAGGATTTCCACGGAGGTTTCCTCGATGGCTTTCGCCTTGCCCGAACGGCGTTGCACGGGCTGCATGCCTACCAGTTGGAACCATTTGCCGATCAGCGGCCACGAGGCCATTTCGGCTTTGGCCATGTAGCGCGGACGGCGGCCTTGATGGAACATGGAGATCATGGGCACGAACACGTCAAACATGGTGACGTGCGTGGCCGCGGTGATGAACGGACCGGTTTCCGGCACGTGTTCGATGCCCCACGCCTTGAGTTTGGTGCGGTTGCGGAATACGATGTCGCATCCGGTGAGCAGACGATGGGTCGCTTTCGGATTCTGCGCCGCGATTTCGGCTTCATTGGCTTTGCGCGGCCCGCATGGAAAGTCGTGGGTTGGGTCAACGAGATGGTGACGCTGTGCGAGCTTTGCGACTTGTTCGTCGCTTAACGGTTTGACCGCGGAACGCGGCGAGGGTTTTCCTTTGGATGCCATGCGTTCCATTCTGCCACCACCCATTCCGCTTGGTTGGAACGATTGCGCTCATGCACGACGCACACACGAAATACAAAAACACGGAATATACGAAAAAGGCGGAACTGGTGGATAGGCTGGAGGACGATTGACGACGAAGATGTTGCGACTATCCCTAGAATCCGTCTGGACATGCAGTAAACACAATAACGATGAGGGAAACCCTTATATCTTCGGCTGTTCACCTCGTTGCAAACGCCATTCGATATCGACAATCATAATGCTATTCCGAAAGAATCTCTGCCGAAAATCGACATTATTTTCAAAAACAATAAAACTTTTGCATCACTATTATGCGCCATAACCCCCTAAATTAAGTTCAATAATTTATACACTGAATTACTAAGTTTTTGAGAACGAGCAACGGCAATATGTAAGCAAAAAGCCGGTGCCCACTGTTGTGAACACCGGCCTTACCAAGCCAATCAAGCTATATCAGCGATAAATCAAGCAACAAATCAGTCGAAATCTGCGCCGAGAGCTTCGAGCTTGCCACGGAAATCGGCATAACCGCGGTCAATCAGCGAAATGCCCTGCACATTGGACGGGCCCTTTGCCGCCAACGCGGCAATCAGATGGCTGAAGCCGCCACGCAGATCCGGCACGTCAATATCGCGGCCGGTCAGCGGGGTCGGTCCGAAAATAACCGCGGAATGCTTGTAATTGCGCTGCTGGAAACGGCATGGCAGCGATCCGAGGCATTCGCGATACAGCTGAATCGTGGCACCCATCTGCACCAGTGGCTTCGTGAAACCGAAACGATTCTCATACACCGTTTCGTGCACGATCGACAGGCCCTTCGCCTGCGTCAACGCCACTACCAACGGCTGCTGCCAGTCGGTCATGAAGCCCGGATGCACGTCGGTTTCGATCGCGACCGGCTTCAAATCGCCGCCCGGATGCCAGAAACGAATGCCGTTATCGGTGATGTCGAACTCACCACCAATCTTGCGGAACACGTTCAGGAACGTCATCATTTCAGGCTGCGTAGCACCCTTGACGAAAATGTCGCCATGCGTGGCCAATGCCGCGGAAGCCCAGGAAGCGGCCTCGATGCGGTCGGTCAGCGAAGTGTGCGTGTAACCCTTCAGTTCCTTCACGCCCTCGATGCGGAACGTACGATCCACATCCACGGAAATAATCGCGCCCATCTTCTGCAGCACGCACACCAAATCCATGATTTCAGGTTCGGTGGCAGCGCCGGAAAGCTCCGTCTTGCCCTCAGCAAGCACGGCGGCAAGCAACGTCTGCTCGGTAGCGCCCACCGACGGGTACGGCAGGTGAATCTTCGCGCCATGCAAACCGTTCGGAGCGGTGATATGAATGCCGTCCTTATGTTCCTTATCGACGTTGGCACCCAACTTGCGCAACGTTTCCAGGTGGAAATCAATCGGACGACCGCCAATATTGCATCCGCCGAGAGCCGGAATGAACGCCTCACCCAAACGGTGCAGCAGCGGGCCGGAGAACAGAATCGGAATACGCGACGAACCAGACAGCGTATCCACGTCGGCCACATCGGCAAGCTGCACATTCGTGGCGTCGATCGTGACCACGCCGTGATCGCCATCCACCGTAACGTCCACGCCATGCAGACGCAGCAAGTCGGAGACCACATGCACGTCGCGAATCTCCGGAACATTCTTCAACACGGACGTACCCGGGGCGAGCAGCGCCGCCACCATGGCCTTGCTCACGAAGTTCTTCGCGCCACGCACCTTGATGGTGCCGTTCAGCGGCTTGCCACCTTCGACGTGCAGAATGTCGTTGTTGTTGTCAGACACGCTCAACCTCTTTCGCTTCCCTTATACGGTTCAAGCTTGAAACACACTAACCCTCAGTTTGCCATAAGGCATGTAGTGGGCTCGTGAAATGCCGCGTTCAGCGCAGTGTCTCCCAATTTCGTTCGACTTTCGACCAAAATACCCAGCCACTGGAACAATCCACCCGCCAAACCGCATCCCAGCGGGCAAAAACTTCCAGTCGGTGGAAGAATCCTCCCGATACAAGCCCCTCCACCGTCCAAAAACCTCCAGTCACTGGAAGAATCATCCCACCAAACTGCATCTCAGCGGGCAAAACCCTCCAGTCACTGGAAGAATCAGGACGGACAGCTACCCCCGTGCTGCACTAATCCTTCCAGCGAATGGGAAAAAAGGACGGTGAAACGCAACAGAGCGCAAATCAGGCGCAATTGAACCTGTGACTACAGTGCGGCTTTAATGTCTTGCGCCAAACGGGCGTTCCACATGGCACCCGTAGCGCTCATCACCGCGTTTGCACCAGCCTCGCGGTACGCCTTGTAATCTTCCGGACGAATCACACCGCCCACGCCAACGATCGCAAAATCAAGACCCAGCTTCTCGCGAATCGCATTCAGGCGGCCAACCATATCGAGACCTGCACCACGAATCGCATTGCCACATACGCCCGAACGGTCACGCCCCGCGCCCGGCAATGCCTGATTGCCGTTCGCATCCACCAGCTTCGCGGAGATTGTGTTAATGGTGGAGAAACCCTGCACCGCGCCATGGCCGGCGGTTTCCTTCACCATAATTTCCAGATCGGCATCATTCGGAATGTATGCGAGCTTCACGATCAGCGGACGATCGCCGATTTCGTTCTTCACCGCTTCCGTAATCTCGCCGACCAAATGCGGATCGTGGCACAACAGACGATTATGTCCCTCATTCGGGCAGCTGGTGTTCATTTCCATCAGGCCAGCGCCAGTTTCGGCAACCAAATGCGCGGTGGTGACATGATCGGCAATATACGCTTCACGATCCATGCCCTCCACGCGGGAGCCTTGGAAGCTCGGCACCAGCAGCTGGCCGTCACCGGCTGCGGCGATCGCCTTCTGCATGTCCGGCTGCCATTCGTCGGGATCATGGGAGGGAACGCCGAAACTGTTGGAAATCGAAATCGGAAGCTCATAACGGGTATCGGCAAGCACACCCTCGTCAAGTTCGGCACTGCCCGGAACCAGCGAACCATCGGCATTCCGCGGATGCACGGCCAGCACGTTCGGGAACGCATTGCAGCCCCATGCGCGGGAACGAACCGTCTTGTATACCGCCAGATCGAAGCCCATACGGAAAGCGGCCGTGGTGAAACGCTCATTCAGCAGCGGACCAGCTGGAATACCGAACGGCAGATTCACACGAAAACCAAGGAATTCCTGCGCTTGAGCGGCCTGAATGGTCTGAACGCCCTGAACCTCACTGGAGGAATCGGACGCAACCTCAGCAACAACAGACGTGACCGATCCCGCAGAATCGGACGCATCAGCCCGCAACACTTCGGCAAACGCGCCGAACGGCCCTTGCAAATAGTTGTCTTCATACGTGCGATTGACATCATAAAACGGCGCAAAACCCTGGCTCATTTTTCTCTCCGAAAGCTACGAAAGCACGAAACAATAAGCCCACCATAGCGCGTCTCATATGCAAAACCCGCGCAAATCTCACATAATCAGCAATCCCAACGTCCCAATCCTTCCAGTCACTGGAGGAATCCGGACAATATGAGTCCCCTAATCGTCCCAAAACCTCCACCCAGTGGAGGAATCACCCCGCTACGGACCGTCTCAAAGTCCAAAAACATCCACCTACTGGAAGAATCCTCCCGCTCACGCATCACATAACATCCCAATCCTTCCAGTCACTGGAAGAATCCTCCCGCGAACAATCATCCCGACGTCCCAATTCTTCCACCCACTGGAAAAATCCTCCCGCAAACAGCCCGCGCACCTAGCCAGCCGCCAACTCAGATAATGCCACGATCGGCAAGCGGGCCCTGCCAATCCGGATATTCGCCTTCGCGCGCAGAGGCGATCGTCTGCTCCGGTTCGCGCTTGATCGGCAGCGTCTTCGGCTTGAACGGGAACTTTTCGGCACGCATCTTCTCGTACGCCACGATATCGTCTTCATACTGCAACGTCAGATCGATATCGTCATAGCCGTTCATCAGGCGCCAACGGGTATAGTCGTTCACTTCGAACGGCAGCGTCACGTCGCCGCACGTCACCGTGCGATCCTCCAGGCTCACCGTCATATCACGGCCCGGCTCCTCGTCAAGCAGCTTCCACAGCAACTCAACGGATTCCTGCGGCATAATCGCAGCCAGCACGCCGTTCTTCGCGGTGTTGCCGTAGAAAATGTCGGCGAAACGAGACGAAATCACCACGCGGAAGCCGTAATCATGCAATGCCCACACGGCATGTTCACGAGAAGATCCGATACCGAAATCCGGTCCGGCAACGAGAATCTTGCCCCGCTTGTATTCCGGCTGGTTGAGCACGAATTCCGGATCGCGACGCCACGCATAGAACAGCGCGTCGTCGAAACCGGACTTCTGCACGCGCTTCAAGAACACGGCTGGAATAATCTGGTCGGTATCGACATTGGAACGGCGAAGCGGCACGGCCACGCCGGTAAGAGTAGTCAGTTTTTCCATTTCACTATTTCTTTCGATGTAACGATTCACAGAATGCCGGAAATCCAAGATTTCTCAGGTTTTCAAGCATTCTCAACGATTCACAGATCAGCCGGAGACGAGATGGTACCGCGGATGGCCGTTGCGGCGGCGACCGCCGGCGACGCCAGATGCGTACGCGACCCCTTGCCCTGTCGACCTTCGAAATTGCGGTTCGAAGTGGAGATGGAACGTTCGCGGGCCACCATCTTGTCGGGGTTCATGCCCAGGCACATGGAGCAGCCTGCGTTACGCCATTCGGCACCGAAGTCCTTGAAGATCTTGTCAAGTCCTTCCTTTTCCGCCTGCAAACGCACGCGAGAGGAGGCCGGCACCACGAGCACGCGGTGAATGTTTTCGGCCTTGTGATGCCCCTTCATAATGGAAGCGGCCACACGCAGATCCTCGAGACGTCCGTTGGTGCAGGAACCGATGAACACGGTATCCACGGCAATGTCTTTGATGCGCATGCCCGGCGTCAAGCCCATGTAGGCAATGGCACGCTCGGCCGCGGTGCGCTCGGTTTCATCGTTGAACGAAGCCGGATCCGGCACCACGCCGGAAATCTTGATGCCCTGACCCGGGTTGGTGCCCCACGTCACATACGGCTCGAGATCTTCGGCCTTGATGGTCACTTCCTTGTCGAATACGGCGTCGTCATCGGTTTTCAGCGTCTTCCAGTATTCGATGGCCTTGTCCCACATTTCACCTTCCGGCGCATGCGGGCGTCCCTTCAGATATTCGAACGTCACTTCGTCCGGCGCGATCATGCCGGCGCGAGCGCCCGCTTCGATCGACATGTTGCAGATGGTCATGCGTGCGTCCATCGACAGTTTCTTGATGGCCTCACCACGATATTCAATGACGTGCCCTTGGCCGCCACCGGTGCCGATCTTCGCGATAATCGCAAGAATAATGTCTTTTGCGGTGACGCCCTTCGGCAGTTCACCTTCGATATTCACGGCCATGGTTTTGAACGGCTTCAGGCTCAGGGTCTGCGTTGCCATAACATGTTCGACTTCGGAGGTGCCGATGCCGATGGCCATGGCACCGAACGCGCCGTGCGTGGAGGTGTGCGAGTCACCGCACACGATCGTCATGCCCGGCTGCGTCAGGCCCAGCACCGGCGCGAACGCGTGCACCACGCCCTGATCGGCGTCTCCCAGCGGGCACAGACGTACGCCGAAATCCTTGCAGTTCTTTTCGAGCGTGCTTAGCTGCAGCGCGGAGATCTTATCCGGATTCGGGCGGTCGATGTCGGCAGTCGGCGTGTTGTGATCTTCCGTTGCGATCAGCTGGTCAAGGTGACGTGGCTTGCGTCCGGCCAGTCGCAAGCCTTCGAACGCCTGCGGACTGGTGACTTCGTGCATGAGCATCAGATCAATGTACAGCAAGTCGGGAGCCCCATCGCTACCCTTGCGTACCAAATGATCGGCCCAGACCTTCTCGGCCAATGTCGTTCCCATTGTGGGACCTCCTCGAATTTTTCCTCGCTTTTTCCTCGCGGTATTGCCAACCCGCGTTGTTCGTGCTATAAGCCTATGGTGTTCAAGCCTGGTTCGAACGCGTTTATGCCGGTATATGAGATACTTGCATGCAACGCACACATCACATATGCGCCAAGTTCACTCCAGATCATGTCAAAATCGCCGCGATTGTGGCATATCTCCCCGTATGTACCTACAAAATCGTTGAAAATTCAGATTTTTCCAGCTTTTTCCATAACTGAGTAAAGATTAAAATACCTGCTCTACCGCAGTCCGACATTGCGTACATTTTGCATTTCAATATGTGAGATGGCATAATCCCTCTTATGACTTCTTCGAATACAAGCACCACCATGCCTGAATCGCAGTCGGATGAGACTGAGCTTCCAGCTGAGACCCACCACACGACGTCTTCTCAAAGCAATGAGATTCATTCCGGTGTGGGTGTGCTTGACAAGACCGTCAAAATCCTTGACGCGCTTGAATCCGGTCCGGCAACGCTCGGACAGCTGGTTTCCTCGACGGGCTTGGCCCGACCGACCGCGCATCGACTGGCGATTGCGTTGGAGCGTCACCGTTTTGTGTTGCGTGATCAGCATGGTCGTTTCGTGCTTGGCTCGCGTTTTGCGGAATTGGCCGCTGCTGCCGGCGAGGATCGTTTGCTGACCGCAGCCGCGCCGATTTTGCAGACGTTGCTGGATCGCACTGGCGAATCCGCGCAGATTTACCGCCGTCAGGGCGATATGCGCGTGTGCATCGCCGCCGTGGAGCGCGCTTCCGGTTTGCGTGATTCCATTCCGGTTGGTGCGATGCTGTCGATGGAGGCCGGTTCCGCGGCCCAGATTTTGCTGGCTTGGGAGGATTCCGAACGCCTGCATCAGGGGTTGCGTCACGCCAAGTTCACCGCGGCCAAGCTTACCGCCGTGCGCAAGCGCGGTTGGGCCGAGTCGGTCAACGAGCGCGATGAGGGCGTATGCTCGATTTCCGCGCCGATTCGCAATGCTTCCGGTCAGGTGATTGCCGCAATTTCGATTTCCGGCCCGGACGGTCGTATGGGGTCCAATCCCGGACGCCGTTACGCCCCGCTGGTTATGGCTGCCGGCAAGTATTTGACCGACGCCTTGATTAAGGCTTCTTCCGGTCGCTGACGGGCAATATACAGCCTCTCAACCGTGTTCCGCGATGCATGCAGGACACGGTTTTGCTATTTCCTGCCTTCCGCAAGTTTTGCCATTTCCTTGCAGGATTTGTCATTTCGCTCTTTTCAGCTACTTCTTACGCAGCCAAGTCAACAGTTTGCTCCACCATGTCGGCCGATGCAGCAGATCCACGCCTTCGGATTCGGGCTTCGATTCACTGGTCATGCCGTACGCGTACGCCTTGCCCGCGCTCGGTTTGCCCACCAATTCGCCGTATTCAAGCAGCTGCGTACGCGGCTCGTACGGATGGCGGATGTCGAACTCGATCAGCCGCGCGGCCCGCTTCTGCGGCACCGGACCATACGATCCGAAACCGCTGGTGGGCGACGCGATCATCATCAGACCGCCAACCTTGCCTGGCGAAGCCGCCGTCTGCGCATCAGCCGAGGCCATTTCTCGCGAAACCGGCACTGTTCCAACGAATGCGTTGCGGTGATCATGCCCCGCGGAAATCGCAAAATAGTCATGCTGTTCCAATATCGCGAATTCACCGCTGTCGGCATCCGGGCAGCTGACACCCTCCCCCAGATAACTGCCGGGAAGCGTTTTTTCCTCATCCAAAACGTAATGTTTTCCAGCGAAATTGCGGTAGCCTTCAATCGCACGCGCCGCATTCGCCGCGGCCGGCTTAAGCAGTTGGTAATACTGTTGCACCGGAAAATGCTGGAATACCATGCACGGGACCGCC
>ERZ791753.461-NODE-461-length-37567-cov-10.163015_pt1 | contig 37567 bp, 43 predicted proteins | sample MGYA00509951_ERZ791753 | MGnify/ENA primary metagenome ERZ791753 (study PRJEB30046, sample SAMN00792026) | human gut metagenome | study: EMG produced TPA metagenomics assembly of the A metagenome-wide association study of gut microbiota in type 2... | reverse complement strand
CTTACCCGATTTCCTCATTTACCGTAATGATCGAATGCGAATCGATCCAGTAGCATCCGAATCGCGCAAAGGCCACTGTCTTGCCGGAATAGGCCGGAACCGTGAGGCTGGCAAGATACCCGCCCGACATGGTATTCGTTCCCGTATCCTTCCAATACGGGGCTGCGATTACCGCCTTGTTCGCATCATAAAATGCGATGCGTTGTTCGTTGATAGCGGCCGACCCCTCCTTCAGGTTCATCCCCTCAAATCGTACCTTGTCCCCGGAATGGACCGGGATGAATCCGGTAATGTATGTCGATGCTTGCGGGGACGGGTTGCCAGAGCTGCTCAGCCGGTATCCCTGCTGGTATCCGACGCCGTTGAATACCGCCCCGCCGGCGTCCGTCGAAATGGGGATCTGATTTGTATACGCCGCAGTCGCCACAGCCGTGATAACGACGTTCCCGGTCACGCTTGCAATATGGACAGTGCTGCCGGACACCGCCGTGGCCGTGATATCTGTGCCGCCCATGGTGACCGAGATGCTGCCGAGTTTCTTCCCGGCATTGGGGGTAATCGTGACGCTGAGCGCCGCGCCTTCGCTGATTTCCGTCCCCGCAGCATTGCTTGTGCAGTCCGTGAGATGCTGCGTCAGAGTATACTGCGTAACGTAGTCGGAGGCATTCAGCGCGGCGGGCGTTCCGTTTATGGCTGCTGAACGGTATGCGTTCAGCTCGTCGATTGTCAATCCTGCTTTCAATGCCCACTTCACGACATTATCCCGGAGGGAGGACTTTCCGAATGACGCGAAATAATTGGCCAGGCCGGTGTAGTTGGCCGAGGTCCGCTTCTGCGGCGTTCCGGCATCCGAGAGAGAGGAAAAGCCCGAAAGCTCATAGTCCATGTCCACGTGCTTTCTGGAAACGCCAAGCAGCGCAAGCAGGATGAACGACAGGGTCCCCGTTCTGTCCCGCCCCAGTGAGCAGTGATAGATCACCCCGTTCCCGTGGATGACCACATCGAACACCGCCCGCAGAAGTGCGGCCATCTCTGCGTAATGGGATTTCGTCAGGTCAACAAGGTCGCTGTAATAGGCCGACAGGGGATACCGCTTGTAATACACCTCGCTCCCAAACGGGGAGCTTTCCAGAGACGCGTTATCCCGCAGATCAAAGTGGTAGCGGATATTTGCATTTTGGGCGATATTGGCATCTGCGGATTCCGCTGCACCCGGTGCGGCGCAACGATACATCCGCCCATACCTGACGGTGCCTCCGTCACATGCCCATCCACCGAGGTCCCGGCAGTTTTTCACATAGCCGATAAACTTCATCATGCGAACTGTTCCGGTCGGCTTCACGCGCCCGCTGTCGATTACATCCCCTCCGCTGCCTTTCACGATGTAGCGGAGGACGTGCCCGGGGACTGCGTTGTAGATCACGGATTCTCCGCCCAGGATATTGTTGAGCTTTCCCCCGATGCCGGTGGTCTCATCCTGCTGGTAACGCGTTCCCCCCTGCATCGTGAGTGCTTTGCCCAGCGGAGCATCCTTGATTCCGCTGGCCCCCGTGTAGCTGTCCAGCACGCTTACGCTGCCGCCGTTGGCGTCCGTATAAGCGGCCTCCGCCGCAGTCAGATAGGCCGCAACCGTGGTGCTCATTTGCGGGTACTCCTCCACGTCAGGCTGTAGCGGGGCGATCGCCAAAACGGCATCGGCCATTTGGGCGACCTTATAGGTGGCCGTACTGCCGTTTTTGGCCCGGATGGCATTTGCGATGGCCTGGACGCTTGCCTCCTCATAGAGCTTCTTTGCCATCAGTAGCTCACCTCCGTACCGTCTGCAAGGCCCATATCCGCCATCAGCTCCGCAGGTGTGCGGTAATAGATCCAGCCCTGCGCATCCAGTACGGCCACTTTGGTGGCTGCTGCCTCCTGGTGCCCTGCATCCGTAGACTTTAGCCAAGTGCCGGTGATGTACTTACCCTCCAGGTTGCCGGTGAGCTTCCCGCCGGTCAGGGGTAGATACTTGGTGGGGTCAGCGGGCCTGTACCCCATGGCAGCCTCGATATTCTCCGCCGTCACGCTGGCGTCGGAGCCTGCGGGCCCGGTGGAACCCGTGTCGCCTTTGGCGCCCTGTGCGCCCTTGGCAACGCCAGCGTCCAGCGTGGTGCCGTCTGTCAGCGTCAAAATCAGGTGGCCGCTGTCGTTAATGGCAGCGGACTGGATGTCCTTGCCCAGCAGTCCGGCCACCCGGATCAGCTCATCCTGGATGGCGTTGAGGGTATCAGCGTCGATAACGGTCTGGTTGTCCACAAAGATCGTCTTGCTAAATGCCATTAGATCACTCCTTTCAGTGCCCAAATCGGGCACAAACTGTCGCCCCATTGCACGTCCGTATTCACGCCGTCCTGCGCCATGTGTACACGGCCAGGTACGGCGGCATATTGTTGTGGGCCTGCCCCCCGCAATCGGAGGACTGCCCGCCGGAATACGCATTGTACTGATCACTGGCGGCTTGATACAGGCGGATGGCGTTCACGCCCTCCGTTACACTCTGGCCGGTGTATTTCAGGGTGTGTGCGTGGTCCGGGATTTCCGCCTTGGTCAGCGTGTGGGACTCCTCGCCGCCGGTACTGCCAGCGGCATGAAAGTCACCCGCCGCCAGCAGGAATACGTCCTTGACCTGCTCCCACGTCCCGCCGAATAGCTCCTCTGGGGATGTGGAATCTGTGGACTGGTAGATGCTGCCGACGGGGCGCAGGAGGTCAAGGAGGGCGGTGCCCATGTAATGGATGGGCCACTTAAATTCCACCGTCTTTTCCTTTTCCGCCACGCCGCCGAAGCAGATTGCCTGCAAATCAAAGTTCATGTTCAGCGGCACGGCTACGGTGGGAATGGTAATTTCCCGGGTCACGGTGCCGCCCAGTGCGTCTGTCGCCTTGACCTGCACAACACCTGTGGAGTCGGTGCCATAGTCCACCAGATACACGGTTTTCGCTCCGGAGGTCTGGCCGGTCAGGTTGCTGGCCCCGGTGATTTCCACGGTGGCCTTGTTTCCGGTCAGTTGGACGGATAGCGTAAACGTCAGCTTGATGTCATCGCCCATGGCGTTATCCGCCCATGTCCCGCCGGAGTAGTCGCCACGCAGGAAGGTCAAATCCTGGATTCCAGGGCCGCTGTAGGCGTTTACGGTGATATTCCGGGTAACGGATGCCGTGCGCCCTCTGCTGTCCGTCACGGTGGCCACAACGGCCATTGTGCCGGTGTTTTGCAGGGCGTTTCCGCCGTCAGCGCTTGCCACCTTGCCGCCGATGGTCAGCGACTTAGAGACGATGGTACTGCCGTAGCTGCCGGATGCCGTGTAGGTGGCCTTTAACAGGCTCTTGCCCTGCACCCAGCCGTAGGTGCCCTGATACCCCGCCGTATCGGCGAGGGAAACGGACAGGGTCGGCTTCACGGATGCCGGGATAGATGCTTTCAGGGTGTTCGTCACCGTGCCCACAACGGTATTGCCGTTATAGGTGGTGACCTCCGCCGTGATGTTTACGGTTGTCCCGGCGGTGTTCTGCGCCGCCCACTCAATCGGCGGGGTGTAGGTGATGGAGGTTGCCGTAGATTTTTCAGCAATCGTCGCCTGCGCCGCAGACCCGCATTTAAGCCTGATGGTGTGGGTAAACGTGTTCGCGGCACGGTTTACCGTAATCGTCCCCGCAGATCCCAGGGTGAGGGATGCCGATACGGACGATGCCCGGGGGATATCCTGGAGCGTAACCGTGCCGGAAACGGACAGGGATGCGGGGGTATACTGCGAGGTAAACCCACTATGCCAGTCCGCCGTCAGGGTAACGGACCCCTTGCCGACGCTGTTGTGGGCCACGGTGATGGTTTTGCTCCCCAACTTGTACCAGGCTCTCGCCCCGTAAGAATACGGATTGTAGACTTTACTCCCCTGTAGGGTGTAATAACAACTGTTGGCGTCCAAGTTATAGGAATCGCCCGTACCGCAATAGATATACAGTGTCAGGGCCAGGGTGGACTTGTTATCCGCAATGCTCTGGCTCACGGAATAATCAAGCCGCAACTGCCAGCCGGTAGACGATTTGGAGCCATAGATACTTGCCATTAATTACTCACCCCCACAAAGGACACAGAACCATTGGGCTGAACCACGATGCCCATGGGACCCAGCCTGAACTTGGACAGCTCCACCAGCTCGAAACTGTTGTTGTTCCAGTAGGCCAAGAGCGTCCCGGCCGTATCGTAGAATCCGATCTTGTCGTTGTATTCCTTTAGGACAATTTCCGACGCAGAGGACCCGATACGCAGCACCGGATGACCGTCATCGTCAATTCCCGCCTCGATGAAGTCCGAAAGCGTCTGGCCGTTGATAGTCACCCGTTCAGCGGACATTTGCCCCGCCGTAATAGAATCAGCGTTTACCGCACCGTCCATCGTCAGAGCCACGCCAGAGACGGTCGTACCGCCGTCCTTGGAGAAGCCCAGACCACCAGAGGACATAATCCACATTTTTGTGGTGGGCGTGATGGTGGGTGTATCTCGGATGGTCCACCCTGTCGGGAAACCTTGCTCGTCCAGGGTGATTTCGTAATACCCACCCTTTGCCCCAATAATGCGCTCTGTAGCGTCCTGCATCGCCTTGGCGAGTCCTTCGTAAGCCCTCTTGATACGTTGTTCTGTAGGGCTTTCTACGGCGTATTCTGCGTCCTGCGGTGCATAGCTGTGAGACGTGGTAGACAGGCCACCGTACAGGTGGGTTTCCTGTTCCATAACGCACACGTCCAGCCACTCGCCGTGGTCGCCCTCTACCTGGACGATGTCCCCCACCTCTACGGACGGGTCGCCCCGCCATTTGACGTCGCAGGGGGTATAAGATATTTCCACCTCCGGCAGAATCAAATCTGCAACGGCCTGATTCATGTAGGGGTTCGTGCTGGAAATCCCCTGCCCCGTGCCGGACGTGATGGGGCTGTCCTCCGTGCCGGTGGTAAGGCTGGACACAGTGAACGGCCCGTCTGCTGTGCGGGTAAGACCGGACAGGTATTGGTTGTCACGGCTGATTTTGAAGCCGGTGGAGGTGTACCACCGGAATACCAGATTGCCGTCCCGGTCGAACCGGGCGGACTGGCCGCAAAGCCCCGCCAGCCAGCCCAGCTGTTGCCGGAATGTACCATCAAAAGCCGACTCGATCTGCATGACCGGGAACGTGGCGGCAGGCGGTAATAGCCCGCACTGCGCACACACGTCCGCCAGCATGGATTCTGGGGTGGCAGGAAAATCAATCTGTGGGTTATACTGATCCGTCAGCAAGGCCATCTGATCGTATCCGGTGATTTCCCAGCTGTGTTTCAGGTCCTCGATGCCGTCTGCGGGGATGTAGTACCGCCCCAAGGGCACATATTCCACGCCGTCCGCAGAGCCGCCAGAAGTGCCCACAACGGCCTTTCCGGCTACTGCAACACCCGCCACGGCGGAAGTGTCTCCGCCGCCTGTATAAATTCCGATATACGGCACAAAGTACCCGCCGGACAGCCTCAGCGGCTCATCCGGTTTGTAGATGCGAATTTTGCATCGCCCGGAACAGCTGGAACCGATGGAAATACCATCCGAGGAGTCAAACGCCGGTGTTGCGGTGATCTCCTGCACATAGTCCCCGCCCAGCTCCGTTTGGCCGTTGAAGATGACTTTGCCTTTGATTTCCCGGCCATAATCTGCAAATGCTTCGTGGAAAGCGGTTGATACTCGGTACATCGCATCACCTCTCCACAAAGTTCATGGACAGCCCGCCCCACAGCCATTTTCCATCGGTTTCAGGCTGCATAATAGGCGATGACCGGTCGCCCACATAGCACGTCATCGTGCGGTCGGTGCCGGTCATCGCGTCGGGGTATGTAAGGCGGAAAAACACATCGTCCACGGATTGTAGCAGTTTGGCCATTTCGGCAGAGCCGAGGGGCCGCCAGGAGCATTCCAGCTTGCGTTTCACGGCCACGCGGTCGCGGAACATATCGCCATTCTGGTTTCTGCCGGTCCCATCTGCGTCCAGGTCGGAAATGCTCCATTTCAGTTCGTCCGGGGCCGGGAGAGATACCACAGCCCCGGATTTTTTTGTAACTTTAAGTACATCCATGCGTCACCTCACACCAGCAGAGGGCTTTTGCCGTTCATACGAACCTGTGCATTGTTTTCACGCACAACCTGCCGGAAAACCTCTTTGCTGTCCATCTGCACAACGATCGTAATAGGCCGGTCACTGCCCTGCCCCAGCACCTCCGCAACAGCCTGTTTGATGGTGTCCAACGGGGCCTCAATGTTGGTGCCGGACTTCTGGTCGCCCAGGACGGCAAGGAATTGCCGGTTCGGGGGAATAACAGCGCCTTGCGCAAGTTTGGGAATAACGGGCGGGTTGGAAGGGACTCCAAAGCCCCAATCTTTTCCGATGGCCTTGCCCAGCGTTTTCACAATGGACCCGACGCCATTCACCACGCTCGCAATGGCCGAATACAAGCCGCGCCATAGCGTATTCAACCCATCGATGATAAGATTTATAACTCCCTTGAACACGCTCCAAATCGCGTCCCAGACAGCTGAGAACGCCGCCCGGATGCCGTTCCATGCTTTCTTCCAATTGCCGCTAAATACCCCGGTTACAAAGTCCAGGGCACCGCGAAGGGCTTTAACGACAGCCTTAATCGCGTCCGCGACGGTTGCCACAATAGTGCCGATAACATCAACGATGGTATTGATAACGTTCGTGACAACGGGCGCAACCCGCGCAATCAGATAGCTGATAAACGGCTGGATAGCGTTGTTCCAGAGCGTAAGCACGCATTCCACCAGACTGGCGAAAAACTTCGTCAGCTCGTCCCACAACGGCTTCAGGTGGTTATCCCACAACCACGTCAGCGCTTCCTGGATATGTTCCAGCACCGGGCGAATAATGCCATCATAGATTTCGTCCCAAATTTCCCGCAGGCCCTCGCAGAGAGTACCCATCTTTGCGAGGATATCTTCCCCGTGTTCAGCCCATGTGGAGCCGATGGAGTCCCACATATCCGTTACGACGGTGCGGCAAAGCTCCAAAGCGGGGATGAAAAGATCTTGCGTAAGCTTATTGATCTGGGTACACATGTACTCAAATTCCCTTGCGCACTCCTGAAAAGCCCACCCCAGAATATCGCTGAACATCGGGGCGAAATTCTGTGAAAAGGAATTTACGATATCGGGGATCCACGTCCCGAGGATGTAGTCTTTGGCCGGTATGATGGTCCCGTCCATGAGATTTGCCGCGCTTTTCTGGATACTCTCCAGCGCCTGCCGCGCAGGGCCGTCCAGCCCCTCGAAAGCCTTCCCCCACGCATCGATCGATGGCGCGAACTTTTTCTTGATATCGTTCGCAAGGTCCTCAAAAAGCTTTCTGATTTTTGAGATGGACCCCTCAATTTGCGACGTTCCGGCGCTTCCGGTGGCTACCGTAATTGGCACAATTGCAGGCGTTCCTGCCCCGGCAGATGCGCCAGCGTTTGCCGCAGGACTGCCTTGCAGGACGTTCAATTCGTCGATTCCAGCAGTCTGGCGCTTTAGTTCGGCGGTTGCCTTTTTGGTGTTGCTGGCCAGATCGGATTCAGCTTCTGCGGCATCGCCAATCGCCGCCGCCTGGGCCTCCTGCGCCTTGACAGTGGTTTCAGGTGCGCCGAATACCGTTGCCATGAATGCGCTGAATGCATTTGCGGCAGAGATGAGATACCCCATCAGCTTATTCAGCAGCTGAATCGCCGGGGTAAGCGCCTGGATAAGGCCCTGGCCGATGACGGAAAGAAATTCCTTCCAACTTTCGCTCAAGACTCGCGTTTGGTTCGCCCAGCTCCCGGACGTCTTGGCAAAGTCGCCTTGCGCCATGCCCAGTTTGTCCATAACATACTGGTAGCGGAGGGCGACAAGTTCGGACTGCGACATGCTGGCGGTGGTTTTCCCAAATCCATTTGCCAGCGCAAACGCGTCCAGGTTGGTTTGGGTCATTACCACGCCGAGGCTTTTCAGCGTCTCCGTTTCGCCGGTAAACACGCTTTTCAGCTTCGTGTCCGCCTCCGCCTGGCTAATATTGTAAAAAGATGCAACATCGCCAGAAAGTCCAGTGAGGGCTATTGCCATGTTGCTGGCCGCATCTTCCGTCAGGCCCATACTGCGGGCCATTGCCATATATGTACTGGCCGTTTGCTTGGCGGCCAGCTTGGACATGCCGAATTGCTGAATAGATGTGGCCGAAAACTTCTCGATTTTATACGCCATGGAGCCAAACGCGGTATCCACCACATTTTGCACCTCCACGATGTCGCTGCCAAGCTCCACAGCCTGTTTTCCGAGGGAGATCAAGCCCTTGATAACAGCGGCCACGCTAATGGCTACGCCGAGTTTAGCAAGTGCCGTGCCAAGCCCGCCGATTTTGCCCTCTGCTTTGGTTGCGGCTTCCCCGATTTGCGAAATCGAATCGCCGGACTGGTCCCCCGCATTTTTGGCTTCTTTGCGCAGGGACTTGAGCGCTTTCTTAAACCCGTCGGTGTTTATTCCAGTATCAAATACGATTTTCCCGTCTGCCATGGTTCACCTCCTTTCGAGGTATCAGGATTTCCCCATGATTTCCCGGAGGAAAGATTCTTCCTCGGATGTGTATTTCTGCTTGAAATCTACCAATTCGCGATGCTCCTGGTACCATTTGCGATCGGCCTTATCCAGGGGCTTGCCTTTTGCCCGCAGTTCCCGGATCCGGACGATTTGCGCAAACAGGCAATCTCCAATTTCGTAGTATGCGGCCAGGAACGTCCACCAGTGGAGATACGGCACGCCGCGAATGTCGGTGCCGACAACGCGATTGATGGGGGCGATGACGTATTTATAGTCCTGCTCCCAATCCATCAACTTGGGCGATTTGCGGGTGGTCTCTACGCTCCCGCCATTGATAAACCATGCGAGTTTCTCCCCGGCCTCCTCATACAGTTCTACAGGGATGGTTTCGATATCCGGGTAGAACGATACAAGCACCGCTATTGTGCGCTCCCTGTCATCGCTCAAATCGGGATCGTTCATCGCGGAAAAAACGTCGAGGATGTCGCGGAAGTCCGTCCGGATGGCGTATTCCTTGCCGCCGATATCTACAGAGGTCGGTAGGTTAGTTCTCCACGGGGTGCTCATTTGCCGTACTTCTTCAGGTACTTTTGCAGTGCCGGGGAAGCGGATGCTTTCGCCTTGGAAATGGCCTCGTCGCACTCATCCATAATGGCCAGGAGGAAGTTCATCCACACCGGCAGGCCGTCGGCCACACTGCCCAGGCTTACGTCGCCGAAGATGTGGCCGCAGGTGTCCGCGCCGAACAGAGCGTCGATTTCCGCGCGGGCGTCAGCGTCGAACTTTTCCAGGCTTTCCAGGGAATCGCCATCATCCGGGGATACATTCTTTTGCAGTTCGGTCATTCTCTCAAACGTCCCGAGCAGCCGCTTGAGAAAACCGCCGTCGGCGGGGTTAAAGCGGATTGCGTTGGCCACGCCGTTCACAGTGTAGCTTTTTACGCCGGTTTCAAAGTTGATGTTCATGTTCACCCTCCAAAAAGGAAGGGGCGGTTTCCCGCCCCGCTAAATCACTCGTCCGCCGAAAACGTCACCGCACCGCCAGCCGCAATAGACGCGGTGCCGGTGGTGCGCGTACCGGCGTATTCCACCTCATACTCCGCAGTGAGGTTGCCGCCGCCCTCGCCGCCCAGGCTGGTCAGCGACACCGACGCGCCAGAATACCGCTCCGCAAAAAGCGCAGTGCCGGAAGTACCGGCGTACTTGTGGACGATCAGAACATCCTGGTTGGCCAGGGCGGTGTAGTTCTGCTCTTTCACGCCCAGATTCCAGATTTTTACCAGGGCGGCGTCGTCAGAGGAAACGCCGTCTGCGGTAAACGTCTGCGTCATCTGGGGCTTTTTCATGGTTGCACGGCGGACGCCCAGCACGTCGGTGCTGGAATCCTTCTGCCAGTCGTAGCCCAGGGCGCTGTCGCTGACGTGAGCGCCCATGGGGGACCAGGTAGGCGTGTCGGTGCTTGCGGCGGTGTTCAGGAATGCCACCATCATATCCCGCTCGATTGCCTGGCCTGCCGTGGTATTAAAAGTCATATCGGGCATTTAATTACCTCACTTTCTGAATCTTTTTTCGTACTGCACGGACAGCTGGACGGAGTACACAGCGCACCCGTCCATATCAGCGCCGTACAGCGTGCCGTTCTGCGCCTTGATCGTTTCGCGGCGCTTGTTGTCCCCGAACGTGGGGGCATTGCCGGTTATGGATTGCGCTTGCACCCAATCCTGGAAATCGCTGACCCACTGTGCATTCTCCGCAGAGCCGATATCATCATCGGGTGATTTCTGGAATACTAGGTACAGCGTGAAATTGTTCTGGTTCGTGACAACCACATTCCCCAGCACATCGGAAACCCGGGAGATTTCCACAAGCCCGGACGGGGCAAGGCTTCCGTTTGATGGTTGCGGAGATGTAGCATCGACATTCAGCTCTTTCAGTTTCCCGTATCTGGGATACGCCTTGAGCCACTCACGGACCTTTTCTAATACCGTCACCGTTTACCCTCCCTTTTGCGGATATACACGCGCATTTCCTCCAGCATGGCTGGTCCTTCCGCCGCAATCAATCTGCGGTCCCAGAGCGGGCCAGCTTGCGCGTTCTTGGTGGTGTCATACTGGATATCCCGCTCAGTACGGACTTTGTGGCTATGCAACCGAGATCGCCACGTCCCGTCTTTCGTGGGAAATCCGGCGGCATTGATGGCCGGGTCGATCATCACCTTGCCATAGTACAGATACCTTGCGTAAGGCGCATCGACAGTGATTTCCGTTGGGCCTGTAATTCGCTTGAGCTTGGACGATAGCGCACCGCTACGGTACGGCATATATCGCGCTATCCGGCGATTTACGATATTTGTCCAGTACCGCTGTGCATCTCCGTCGCGGCTCAGTCCATGTTCCCACAGAATCTGGCCGACGGAGTTCATCTGCACTTTTACCTTCATCCGCCTGCCTCCACGTGCACCATTTGCCCGTTCCAGTATTTGGGGTCCGCATACTCAACAACAACCAGCCCCGGGACATTGGCAGGGATAAAGGCCGCCCACGCTTCCCGTGTTGCGATTTCCGGCCCCTCGCCAAGATATACCTTGTCCTTGGGATATACGGCCTGCCGGTCGCACGGAATCACCAGGAGGAACGAGTTCGCTTCGCTGATCCCGACTTTATCGGCGCTCTGTGCCTTTTTGAAGTCGAAAAAAGCACGGCGGTAAACCGTGCGGATGTACTTGTCTCCATCTTTGTGGTACACCGTTACCACCTGATTGCAAAGACGGTAATCTACGGGGCTTCTGCGTCGCTTAGAGAGCATCAGCCGCACCCCCTGTAGATATCGAGGTAAGTCCTCGCACAACGGTACAGGGTGCGTTCCTGGGCCGCCTGGGACACGTCCACGGGGGCGGAGTACGACACCGACACACTACCGACGCTGGCGGAGCTGACATTCTCGCCGTTCTGCGCGGCTTCATAGTATGCCAGCGCGTCCGCCATGGCGCAGATGGCCATATCCTCGGAGGTTTGTTCCGGTGCCGTCACGGTGTAGATGCGCTTGTACCGGGAAAGCTGTTCCCCCGCCCGTTTTGCCAGGCGAGGGAACTCGTTTTCCGGGATGGAGTCGCCCATGTACACGGACGCATAGAACTCATAGTCAGCCATGGGCATATCCTCCTTATCAGGCCACCGTGACGGGGATTGTGCTCTCGTCGCTGAGCGTCACCGTGCCGCCGGTGATCTTGCCGGTTTCGTCGGCTGTCAGGGCGATGCTGGAAATAGCCACGCCGCAGAGTTTCAGGATCCGGTTAAAATTCTCGATTGCGGCGGGGTCTGTCATATCCAACAGCCGATTGTCGATCTTCAGCATGGCTCGCCACCTCTTATCCCTTGGCCTTGTGGTGCAGGTAGATGCCGGAAACCTTGTTCTCGTACACGTCGGCAATGCCCACGTTGCGGTAGCCGAACTTGTAAGCATCGGCGTCCTGGTTCACGGAAGGCTCCACAATCTTGGGGGCCACGTGCTTCTCAAACTGAATCACGGCGGGCTTGTGGATGATCATAAAGTTGATGTCGCAGCCGGTGGACGCGTTCTTGATGTAGCCGCCAGCCTCCTGGCCGGAGGTAGTGCCGTCATACTGGGTAATGGCAGTGTAGAAGCGGCTCTGGGGTACCAGGGTGACGTCCGCAAAGCGGGCCAGAACCTCCCGGCTCTTGGTGGTGTCCATATCCTGCACCATGCCATACAGGGTGGGGGTAATGAACAGGTGGCGATCTTCGTAAGGCACCTCGTCCTCGTCCATCACGTTGGTGCCCTTGCGCAGTGCGGAAACCACGGCGGCACCGTCAGCCAGGGTGGCGGCGGTGGCCACCTTGGAAATGCCGGTAGTGGATGCATAAGCCGCGAACCGGAAGGCGTCCAGCTCGGGAACAACTTTGGCGCGGATGAACTCGCCAGCCAGGCGGCCAAAGGCGATACCGGCAGTCTCCAGGTTGTCCATGTAGTCTACGGTGAACATCCGGCCACGGTCGAAGTTGCACTGCACGGTCTCGTTGGTCAGGGTGACGTCACCAGACACATATCCGCTGTTCCGGCTATATGCGCCCAGGCCCTGCATGCTCAGCTTGGGGATGATCAGCTCGTTGGCGTTTGCGCCCTGGCGGGCCAGATCGGCAGCACCGTCCAGCTTGGAGGACAGGGACGCATTCTTGTAAATCTCATCCAGAATGGGGACGAACTGCTGTGCAAGGGTGATAGAATTTGCCATAGTGCTTTACTTCCTTTCTTATTCGGGTTTCAGACCGGCTGCGACGCGGATGGCGTTTTCTGCATCGGAATACTTGTGCCCCCCGCCATTCGTGCCGGTCCCGTTGGAATAGGGGGGTGGGGTCTCGGATTCAAACAGATATCCGTTGTCCTTTTTAAGCGCTTCCAGTGCGGCCCGGATATCTGTCTCTTGGTTCTTGCTGGCGCGGAGTGCGTCAACATCCAGCAGGGCGGCAATCGCCTTTGCGTTGCGGCCCTTGGCGGCGGTAATGGCGTCCCTGATGCGTCCATCAAAGGCCATGCCATCGAGCTTGTCCTGCCACTCTCTGTCCTTGTCGGCAAGCTGGCCGGTCAGCTCCTGGATTTTGCCCTGGAGCTTGTCGACGTCCACGCCCTTGAACGCCTCAAGCCCATCTTTGGCGGCCTGGAGCTGCTCTTTCACGGATTCATAGTCCGCGAAGGGCTTTTTAGCGGCTTCGATATCGCGGCCATTCTCGTCCATGATGGCGTCGATGATCTCTTTCGGCAGGGCCTGGTCTCCAACCTTAAAATTCTGCAAAAATTCGCGTTTCATGGTATGTTCTCCTCACGCTACGCTTTGATATCGGGGGTCGCGTCCCCTGCGCTGCCCGTTTTGTACGCCCTGGGCCGGGCAAATGGGTATGAAAAATGCGCAGCGCCCGAAGGCGCTACGCATCTGTCATTTAGTTGCTTAGGTACAGATCGTCATAGACTCGCTGTGCTTCCCGTCCGAAATCATTATATTCATCGTAGCGCGGAGGTCCGAACCCTTTTTCGTCGATGAGATCATACAAAAGATCCAGCGCACCGTTAATCGTTTCAGCTCGCAGAGCTTCGGGCAGGTTTTTTTCCAGGAACAGCCTGGACTCTGTTCGCATCTTAAGCATGGCTACTCTCCTCTCCTGGGGTTTGTTTGAATGATCCTGCGGTCTCGCAAGCTTATGGTAACGGACACCCTGGGCCCGGTGAAGGTATGCCGAACATCCCCGTTGCCCATTACTCTTTCTTTTATTTTATTCCCCGGCGTAGTCAATGCGTCAATTACGTCATCGATCGAAACGCCGCACCTCATGCCCGGGTGGTCTGTCGATGTCTGCCCAATCACCCGATCAATAAAGTGAGTCGCATAGCTTTCGATCGTGACTCCGGTGGAGGTTTTCACCCCCACAAGCCGTTTCTGCACATCCGCGTCGACCTCTTCGTATCGCTTGAATCCAACAAGCGGGGAAATGTCGCCCTTTTTTACGGCCCTCGCATATCCCTGTAGCAGAGTATACCGAGGTGGATTATTATACTTCAAATCTCCGTAATCTGCAAGCGTTTTTACAGAATCGTCCACCCCGATAGATTTTGCCCATCGCCGGTAGCCTGCTTCTGCGCCTTTTTCTGTATCTTTTGCCTGTTTCCAGGAGAACCCGGCAGTTTCCGCCCGTTCTCCCTGGGTCCGCAGCTTGGCGGCTTTGGAAAACCGTGCGTATTCCTGGCGTTGCAATTGCAGGCGGATTTGGTCCGTCTGGAGCTTTTCCGCATCGCCCGTAGCTTCATCTACCAGAATGCGGCGCTTTTGCCGCCTCATGGCCGATTCTATGTTCCTCTGGCGCTGCGTGGCTTCGTAGCCGGTGTAGTGCCGCCCTTCGTACATAATGCCATCTTCGTTTGCCGTGCGCATCTGCTCCAGCTCTCCGGGGCTGTATTGCGGGGGGCTTCCCATTATGATGGGGTGGGCAGAGTGGCCGCAGTTCAACGTGCCTATACTGCGCTGTAGGCTGCTGTTAAGCCGCTTATATGCCGCATCGCTGTATTGCTTGCCTTGTATCGGCTCGTGGTCCGGGGCGCTGCAGTTGTGTGCGTCGATTTCCCACCCATCACAGCCCAGGTCATCGTGGGTGCGCTGGCTTATCTGCTCTTGCATCAGCCCAAGGCCGCCCATTACGTTCCGGCGTACAGCCGCTTCCAGGGAGGTGTGGGTGCCGCTTTCGTAGTCTATCCACACAACGCCCTTATCGGCAAGATTCTTCACGGCGTTGCGGATTGCGGTATTGTAATCCGTCGCACCGGTGGCCACCTGCATAAAAGCATAGTCCATGCACTGCCTATATGCTTCTTGCAGTGGCTGCACCCTCCCGAGCGGGTCTACCATGCCAAGCGTCTGCGTGATGTTGGATAGGTCATCCTGCGCAAGCGCCACGGCTGCGGCAACAATCTGCTGCATAGCCTCATTGCGATGGAACGGCACGGCCTGCACGTGTGGCAAACTGCGCATATCGTAGTTATATCCAGTTTCCGCGCTCTGTGTCAGCAGTTGCCGGAGTTCCCGGTTTGAGATTTTCAACAGCTTTTTAAGCCGTTTTTTTATCTCCCGTTGCGATATGCCCATCTGTTGGAGCTTCCACACCTCGTATTGCGCTGTTGCCGTGAATTGCCCGGCCTTCGTCACACGCTCTGCCAGGTCCTGGATGAGATAATCTGTGATGGGCTGTGTCAGTTCTGTCGCCGCGTCACGCAGCGCGTTGATCTCGTCCGCCTTGAGCATCAGAAGTCACCGTTTCCGTTGTCATCCTCCGGCGCGTCCGGCATATACTTTTCGCGGATTGCGGCGAGGTCCTCCGGCGTTTCCGTCGGAAGGTCAAAGTACCACCCCAGGGCGATCTCGGGCTTCAGCATACCCGCCGACACCATGGCCTTATAGTCCGTCCATGCCTGATCCTCATCATACAGGATACCGTTGCCCCAAGAAATGGAAACGTCCTTGTCAGGATCCACACCTGCGCTATCACAGATGTGGTACATCTGCCCCAGAATGTTGCACACCCGCACAGCTTCGCGCACGGCGCGTTCCCATTCCTGTTGGAAGTCGATGATAGTCAAGTTGTATTCCCCGGCGCTTGAGGTGATCTCCGTTGCGGTTTTCTCCGTGGCCTCCACCTGGGACAGCAGCCCGCGCTTTATGCCGATCAGGCTTTCAATGTTCCGTAGATATTCCGTTTTCCGGTTCAGGTATGATTGTTCCCGCAGTTCCGGGGAAAAGATTGTCACGCCGATATCTTCGGATGATTCATCCAGCCCGGTGAACAGCGTCCGGTCGAACTTCCGTTTTCCGTCCCGGTCTTTCCGCAACAGATCATCGCTGACAAATACGCGGGACCGCCCATTCTCAAACTCTGCGTCAATCTGCGCTTCGTTGCGGTTGATGTTATGGATAAGCCCGCACGCGGGCGCATACACAGATACAGGCGATTGTGAGCCGTCCACGCAATTCTCTGCGGGGCAATCCAGCGGGATTAGCCCGATAGAGTACACCGGCTCGGGGAATGTCGCGCTCTCCTCCAGGTTGGCATACCGGTCAACGCTGGCCAGCGGAACGGCCACGCCAAGTACCCCGGGCGAGTCGGACCGATACAGCCTGTTTACAATCGTCAGCCGCCCGGAAGCGTCCACGGTTCTGCGCTCCAGCAGTGTATATACGTTGCTGCCGTCCTGTGTCTGCTCCCATGTGCCGATGTCCGTGATGTTTCCCAGCGCATCCGCCCCGAAGGGGATATAGCTCCGGCGGTCAATCACCGCAAATGCCATCGGGTCCCCGATCATCGGCTTAATGTAGCACCTGCCGCCGACGAGCATCTGCTGCACGGCCCGCTTTCGGATTTTATCGAGGCCGTCGAGAATATCGGAAATAAACTCCGCTTTTGCGCCGTCCGCCGTGGCGGAGTACTCCGAAAACGTAGCTTTGTAAAGCTTGCCAACTACCGCCACAGGCAGCCGCTGGCAAGTATCCTCGTCGGCGTTATCTGCGTTGCAGTAGTACAGGGCGTACCAGTCCATAATAGCCTGGCGCATGGCCGCAGAGGTGATATCGCGGGTGTTGAACGCCTGCTCGATGCTATAGGTTCTGTTCGCGGAAAGAGCCGCCCCAATAACGCTCACTTGCGTTCACCTCCGTTCACATAAATTTTCGGCTGTCTGCCGCGCATGGCGGCGGTCAGCCCATCAATGTAGGCGTTCAGCCTGGCAATTTCCACTTCCTGCCTACTTACCGTTTTCCGTAGCTTTTCGTTTTCCTCCATCAGCTCAACGCGGCACCAAGACGGCAAAAAACGGCTTATCAAGTATTTTCTCAGTCTTTTCATTGCCCTCTCCGTTTCCATATACGGTTTGTCGCATACCTAACCGCGTCGATGTGGTGGTTGTTCACGTCGGGATAGCCCGGAATCACTTCCCCGGTCTTGTTGTCGCGCTCATATTCGTACTCGGTGAACTCCTTCACCGTGTCCGGGCAGCGTTCCGGGTCGATGACGATGCTATCCAGGGATTGCAGCCACTTCATGGAATAGTTCACACTGCCGGGGCCTTTTTCAGCTCCTCGGCAGATGATACCATAGCTTCGATAGTCGTTGCAGCTCTTTTCTTCGGCGCTGTCTGCCGTTACATATTCGTCCGGGTCAATCCGCTGCATTACAAGCTCTGCTGTGTCACGGTTGCTAGTGCGCCTGCGGGAAAGCTCATCGAAGATGTACAGCGTCCGCCGGGCTGCATCGTAATGCACCCGGTTGAATGCAAATGGATCTGGATACCATCCCCAGTCCACGCCGGACATGATACGATCAAACTGCTTGATCTGCTCATCTGCAATTGCGGATATCTTCAGATTTTCAAAGACCTGCGTTCCAGAGCCTACAACCTCGCCCAGGTATTCGTGACGGTATGCCGTCTCGTTTACAGACTTGAGGTGTTCCGCGTCATCAATGAACCGCGGGCCCAGCCATTCTGGCGGGGTGGTGAGGTATGTGCTATGGTGCACCAGCTTACCGGCTTTTGGCTCAAGCACATACTGATTGGCCCAGTTCCTCGCCATTGCAGGCGGGTTGAAGGACTTAAAGCACATGGAATATTTGCCGCCACGGAACAGCGACTGCTCCACGTTTCGGACCTGTTCCGGCCCGTCGAACTGGTCCAACTCCTCGAACCATGCAATTCCGATATAGCCGAACGGCACTTTGATTGATTTGAGCTTGCCAGGATCGTCCATCCCGAAGAACATGATTTTTTGGCCCGTCGGCGTATACACACACTCCATTGGAGAGACTGTGCATCTGAACTTACCGGTTAGCCCCAGGGCCGCGATCGCCCAGCAGATCTGTGCGTAAACGGACGTGCGCAGGGTGTTGCCCACCTTGCGCATAACAACGGCGTGACAGTCTGGGTGCCGCAGCAGCTCCAGAATCACCTCAACAGAGAGGTGTGAGGACTTCGCGCTACCGCGCCCACCCTTTTCCACAAGCTCGTTGATCGTGCCCGCCTTGACGGCCCTGTGCGGCTCGACGAACGCAGGGGATATGATGTCCGACAGCTTATAGGTCATCAATGATCTGCACCCCCTCGCCGTCAGACGCCGCAGAATCGCCCAGCAGGTCAACAATAATTTTCGCCGCCCGCGCGTCTCCGTGCGTGGCGGCTTCGGTCAGGCCAACTATCATGGCCATTTGGTTGTCCACATCTTCTGGGGAAATGCCCTTTCTTGCTATCGCGTTCCATCTTCGCCTATCGGATACCGGCAGCGATAGGTACAAATCTGCCGCTTCTCTCAAGCTTCTCTTGCGGCGACGTGCCGCACCGGACGCAATTCCGCCAGCCCTGGCAATCTCCCGGCGTTCTTCCGGGGTTCTTTCGGAGTTGGGGATGATATTCTGTTCATTTGGCATGTCACCACCTCTCTTGTTGTCTTATTGTGCCGCGCTCCCACCTCTGCGCTATGTATGGCACAAGTTCACCCGCCCAATTGGGCACTCCTACTATCTTTTGGAACGGGCGGCTGGAGTCGAACCAGCACATACGGGAGTCAAAATCCCGTGCCTTACCTTTTGGCTACACCCGCATAAAAGCAGACACCCGCGAGATATCCCGCGAGTGTCTGCATGCCGGTAACGCTCTTGCGAGGCCGCTTGCGCGGAGGCACCCATTACCGGCTGTGCCTTAACCTATGGAGGAAAGAAAGAGGAGAAAAATGAAATTTCGGGTTGTGGGCTGACTGGTTCCACTCTCCGATGATACTATTTTAGCACGTTTTTATGTGCCTAATGGGCCAACTTTTAGGAAACCAAGCCCAAATAATCCGCTACGTGCCACAAAAATGCAGCTTTGCGGCGCTTCATGGTTCTCTCGCTGAATCCGCATCCGTCCATGATTCTAAGCGGGTATCTGTCCCTATTCTCGCAGTTCCGCATAATCACCCATACCAGCTTACGCCGCACGTTCTCGTTGGCGATATCCCGGCCCACGTTTTCCATGGCATATTCCACGGCCCGCATCTTCTTCGTCTCCGGCCAGCTCTCAATGATCGTCAGCCGTTCCGCCTTGCGTTCCGCTATCCTACTGGTGCCGGGGCTATGCGGCATACCAGACATGGCATAAGCCGACGACTCCAGCACTTCTTCTCGGGCCGCATTGTACGCGCGGACCCGGCGGGGATAGCCCCTGACGTAGGCGATGCACTCCATGCGGATATCGTATGGGAGCGAGTATTTGTTGCTCATCTTACCTCCTATTCCAGCGCCGTCTCAACTTTCAGCACCATCCCATTCTAACGGTTTACCGCACATCGGGCATTTTTCCTGCAATGCACATGCGTTCCGCCAGCTGTGCCATGGCCGTGATCTCCGCCCCGCACCACTCCGGGAGGTTTGCCCTCACCAGGGCCGTTGCCATGGGCGGGCACACAGCATTTCCGCAGCGGGCCACTTGTGCACTTTTCTTGTACTCGTTGCCCTCGTAATCGTGGTCAATGATGTAATCCGGTGGGAACCCCATCGCGTTGTACAGCTCACGGGGAGACAGCATCCGCAGTCCGATATCCGCGATGTAGTACAGTGCGCCGCTGATCTCCAGCAGAAGCGCCTCGTCCTCCGCCAGCGTGTAGCCGCAGAACTCGTTCAGCAGAGCGCGAATCTCCGGCCAGTGTCCCAAGTTATCACCTCTGTGCATCTTCGCCATGCATGCCACGCATTCGGCGAACTCCCCGGCGCTGGTGGTCACGGTCTGCATCGGATTGCTCATGCCGTGCCCCAGGTCGTCGCCCTTGATCTTCACCACATGGGCGGCCACCACCGCCTCCCGGTCGTGGCTGGTAACGGTGTGCATGGGATCTTGCACGTCCAGCGGCCTTCCGCCGGTGTAATACTCCACCAGATTTGCGCAGGTCAGGCCGTAGCGGTTGGAGGCGTCCACGGTATTGATGGGCGCACCCAGCCCGGACGCCCGGACACTCTCCGTCTGCTCTGTATGGTACTGGATCAGGGACGGAGCCACAATGCCACCTGTATGCTTTGCGGTGATGGTTTTATATGCGTCTCCCACGGGCGCGATATGACCGCCGCCGGAATGGTTGCACTCCGCAAGGAACGGCGTCACCATCATCTGGCCGCCGCCTCCGCCGGTTCTCACCGTGTTCATCGGTTCGCCGACAGTCGCCCCCACGCTGTTGCTGGTGTTGGTCACCGTCACGGGAGCCAGCAGCGGCTTGCACAATTCATGTGCTCCTACCGCTGTAACAGTCGTCAATGGCTTTTCAATGTTCTGCGCAGCGTTCTGGAATTTCTGCTGTACGATAAACGGCTTGCCGCTCCTGATGGTGAACTTGTCCACGCCCCGTATGATCCGCCGCATGGTGTTCTTCGCCAGAGGCCGCACGGCTTTCAGTCCGTATTCAGCCATGATCTCTGCCTTGGATGCAAATACCGATGGGCAGGGCAGACTCCAGTCGATGATCTCCGCCGCGCTGCGCCACTTGGGCAGTCCGTTCGCGCCGGTCTTGCTGTGGGTGGGCTTCGGCCACACAATGGGTTTCCCGTCGCAACGGGCAATCATGTAGAAGCGTTTCCGAGAGGTGGGCGCTCCGTAGTCCGCCGCCACCAATTCCCGGAACTCCACGGTGTAGCCCAGCGCCTCCAGTTGGCTGATAAACTTCCGGAAAGTCGTTCCCGCCAGCTTCTTCACCGGCTTGCCCTTCCGCACCGGCCCCCAGGTCTGGAACTCCTCCACGTTTTCTAGGATGATGACCCGGGGCCGTACTTTTGCCGCCCAGCGCAGCGTAATCCAGGCAAGTCCGCGGATTTTGCGGTCCACCAAGGCTGCGCCCTTGGCTTTGGAAAAGTGTTTGCAATCCGGTGAAAACCACGCCAGCCCCACCGGTCGGCCCCGGCACTCGGCTACCGGGTCCACATCCCATACGGACGCCTGCAAGTGCTCGGTGTATGGGTGGTTTGTGCGGTGCATCCGGATGGCGTCCGGGTCGTGGTTGATAGCGATTGCCACCCGCCTGCCCGTGGCAAGCTCGATCCCGGTTGACGCACCACCACCACCAGCAAAGTTGTCCACGATGATCTCATCAACGAGGGATTCTTGGGCGTAGATCATGTCGCATCCTCCAGTCCGTCCAAGACTGCCACCAGTTTGTCGGCATTTTCCAGCGTCCGCTCCTTGCGATAGGCCGTCTTGGCAGACTCTGTCTCACGATAACGCCGACCGGCTGTCTCCCAGCATTTACGGTCAAACTGATATGCACCCTCGGCACCATTCAGGGCTGCGACAAGCTCTAACTTCAATTGCCCCGCATCTTCACGGCTAAGTGCGCGATTATGATATGACCAATACAGGCAGCGAAGGGCTATGTATTCCACGACGCCGCGCCAATCCAAGCCGCTGGGCATCGGGTCTCCCTGCATGGCAGCGCGTTCCACTCTGGAAATCTCTGCCATCACCGCACCTCCTTCGGAAGCGATAGATACCAGGACAATTCTGCTACCGCCGCATCATACCCGTGGCACACAGCGACGCGGTATCCCTGCTCCGTCAGTCTCAGGAGCCACCAACGCTGGGCGTCTGATACCCTTCCACTGGGGGTTTTCATCTCGATGTACATGCCGTGGAAACCGCCCCGCGCCACCGGCAGGCATAGGTCGGGAACGCCTTTCTTGACGCCCATGGCCTTGTCGGCGGCCACTTCCGCCGCGCCGCCGGTAGTCTCGTTCTTGATGTGGTGCAGAAGCTCCAGTTCCGGCCACCGAACCCGTATAGAGGGCTGTATAGCCCACTTCATAACCGCCTGCTGATGCTGTCTCTCTGACGCCATCTTCTAATACCTCCACAAACGCCGTTTCCTTCGTATCTTCCGGTTTTCTCTTGCCCTTGCCCTGCCGCACGGTGTAGCCGTTCCGGCAGAGGATCATGCAGACCTGATCACGATCTGCTTCACGCGAAATATACAGTTTCATCTTTTGCCTCCGTTCATCAGTCTGTTCAGGATCTGACTGGCTTGCCCTTTCGTCAGGCCCTCCGTGTTAAAGCCCTTGCAGCGGCGGCGGATCACCGTCAGTTGCTTGTCCGTGGCGGGGCTCCGTCCCCAGCGCTTGGCCTCCCGCGTGTTCCAGATATACACCTGTTCCTTCCGCTGGTTGCAGAGCCAAACATAGCAGCTATCCAGTGCGCTTTGCATGGGCCGCTTGTCCGATGTCATATCCCCAAGCGTGATACGGGTCATACCCAGCTCATCCTGCGGCGACAGAACCAGCCGCTCATGATTCAGCAGGGACAGTATCATTGACCCATCCGGCAGCTTGAACCAGTTCACATCATGTGTTAAATACTTCTGTTCCTTGGCCCACAGGTCTACGATTTCAACATTCCGTATCCAACTCTCGGGGCAGTCCGAAGCTGCTATCGCTTTCATGGGTAGCTCGAACAAAAGCCCCTCCAGGTCATCCTGCTTGTTCTTCGGCACATTGGCAAGGTCAACACCCAACAGAGACGGCGCCGTGCAGAGGGACGCTCTGCCGGTGATGCCCACACAGTCGATCAGCGTCAGTCGTTCCTTCCCGGGATAAAGCCGCAGACCCCGCCCCACCATCTGGCTGTACAGGCTATCGGACTGGGTGGGCCGTGCAACAATAACTGTCTCCACTCGTGGAATGTCTGTGCCTTCCGTAAACACCATACAGTTGACAATGCAGGGGATCTCGCCCCGTGTAAACCGCTCGATGATGGCCGCTCTGTCCTTGGTATTGCCTGTTACTACCACCGCACCGGGAATCATTGCCGCAATCTCGTTTGCGTGATTCACGCTGACGGCGAAGATCAGAGTAGCACCCTTGGCGTATCTTCTGTAAGCCTCCGCAATAGCGTCTGCCGTACCCTGCATGGCTTCATCCAGTTCCCCCGGCGCGTAATCCCCAGCCCGAGTATGTACGGCGCTCAGGTCATACCCAATGTTCACTCGCATGCAGTAAATATCGCACAGATAACCGTTCTGGATGCCGAACCTCAGATCTCGGGCAAAGATGATGTCCGAGAACACCGTGTCCAGCCGTACCTTGTCACCCCGGTTGGGGGTGGCGGTAAAGCCCAGCGTCAGCCGCGGCTTGAAGTAGTCCAGTATTTTCCGGTAGGTGTTGGCCGCCGCGTGGTGGGCTTCATCCACGATGATGGTGTCAAAATCATCAGGATGAAACCGGTCCAGTCTTCGTACCAGAGTCTGTACACTGGCACTTACTACCTCTTCTCCGTGGCTGCGTTCTCCGGCACGTTCTATGCCAAAGCTGCAATCGTAATATTTCATAGGCTGCCGCACCAGTTCTTCCCGGTGGGATAGGATCAGGTTACGCCCCTGCCTGGGGATGTTGGCAAAGGTCACCGTCTTGCCTAACCCCGTGGCCATTTGGCACAGATAAGCACCGGGCGGCTGCGATTCTATAGTTTTGATGCATTCGCGCTGATAATTGCGCAGTTCCATGTCACACCTCCTATGCATCGTGCATGTGTGGCTGTGGGACGCTGTGGAAGTGCCTGTCCCACGACAAAACCGTTGGCGCGCAAGGTTTTTCAGCCACTGTGGGACCGTGGGACATAAAAACATGATTTTTTTACATCTTTTGCGTGTACTGTATATATTCACAAGATATACATGGTCTCTCTACACACAATTCCTATATAGCGTGTGTATGAGTCCCACTGTCCCACACCCTCCGCAAAAAGCCTGAAACCCGTTGGCGCACAAGGCTTTTCGGACGTGGGACATATGTCCCTCATCGTCCCACATTTATAGCGGCAATTCGTCCGGTTCGTCAGTTTCGGTCTTGATATCAGGCAAAATTAGGCAGAAGCACTCTGTCGGCACACCATTAATGCGACGGGCCTTTGTGTTGTTTCGGCCCCGCGTCTCAATCAGGCGCTTCTGTTTCAGCCATGATACTGTTGCGCCCATGGAGTATCCGGCGTCCTGCAAGACCCGTTCAAATACTGACCGGATGATGTAGGCCCGATAGCCCTCTAGCGCACCCAGCACGTCCATAGTCTCCGACCTGCCGATCAGTTTGTTGGAATTCTGCGTGACCCAATCGCACAAGTACTTGTACGCTCTGTCACCTGCGGATACAGCCGCTTTTGATGCCAGAAACTCCGAAATTTGCTCCACATTGATAGGCTGCTCCGCTCCGTCGAAGATCCAGCGGCAGGCCAATTCATCTCCCAGCACTACCGCAGCGGCCGCCATAGCCTGTTTTTCTGTGGTATCCCGGGCAGACAATGCCCGGAACAGCTCCTGATACCGCTCTGTGATCTCCTGTGGAATTTCGTCTCCAGCAGCATACAGTTTCTCCACGAATGCCCTTCCGGCGTAGCCAAAATTTCGTTTTACCGCGCCAGACACCCGCATGCCGTCCCGGATCACTGCTTGATCGGCTTTGCACTCAATGTCAATGACGCGGTTTACTGCGCCGGCGCCGGATGCCTGACCCGTCAGGGGGCTTTCTCCTGTGGTCAGAATGCAGTTGTGCCAGGTGGGTGTCTTGTCCACGCCTCCGGAACGGTTGCCCCTCGTGCGGCCTACGCCCTGTGCCAGCCGATACACATCAAAGTTCGTCCGTCCCTTAGCATCCTTGGCCAACTGAAGTTCATCCAGACATAGCGGTAGGTTATTCAGAAACGCGGCTGTTTTCTCCATACCTACCACAGTTCCGTCAAAGGTCTTGACGTAGCTGCCCACAGACGGATCGCCCCATACGCTGGCGGCCACCATCAGGGCAACGGTCTTTCCGGTACCGGAGTCCACGCCCCATAGATGGACGAAGAATGGGAGGCAGCCCAGCGGTTGCAGCAACGGCGCGGCAAAGGAGGCCGCCAACACCATTTTGGCTGTTACGGACATACGGCGGACCTCTGCGGCAATTTCTTTCCACTTAGCGTAGCTGCCCCGCTCATGCACTGTCTGGAACATGGCGGCAAAGTTGGCATCGCCGTCAAAAATCAGTCCCTCCACATAGGGTGAAAAACCTTCGCCCGCGATGTAACCGAACCGCCCGATGCTCTTCCGCTCCGGGATCACGTCGTAATTCAGGTTCTCCAAATCTCCGATATACTTCACGAAGGATTTAGCCGTTTCACTGTTCACCGCGATGCCAATCCCTGCTAACTCCGTCACCTTGTTAGCGCTGGCCAACGTCCGCTTCTCTACAATGCACTTGCGCCACGAAGCTCCCTTGCGGAATGCCAGCCGCAGCTTTTCTTCGCCGGTATCAATGTTCACCAACCGCTCTATCGGCATCACAGGGTGAGGACATGCCACAGACTCCATGCCACCATAGGTGCGCCGGATCCCGCCGTCATCGGCTTCCCAGTCCCCGGCATTCAGTTCCATTGGCTGACCATCAAACCGAGTAGGGTTGTCGCCTACATAGACGGTTCCTCCGGCACTACTGGACTTTACCGTCTTGATGTACTCCCGGTACATCAGCTTCAGTTGCCGGAACCCTTGTGACGCGGCATACCGCGACATGGCTTCTATCATCCGCTGGTGGACAAAGGGATTCTCCGCGTATTCTGTCAGTTCTTCGTAGGGGGCCGTGGTATACAAAAAATCGTCCAGTGTATAGTGCCAGTTCGGCACAAGTTCTTTTTTATCCAATTCCGGCCTCCAATAATTCATCCAACCGCGCCTCCAGCGTGGGCAGCGCCTTCAGTGCCTCCGGGTACATGGGGTGTACCCAGATGGTGCCATCCTCACGCAGCACCGGCGGAAAGTATTTCACCGTGTCCCAGCACTGCCGGTACTCTGCCGCCAGTACCCTGTATTCTGCACTGCGTCGGGCCTTTTCCGCTTGCTCTTCCCTCCGCTTTTCCAACAGCGCAGACCGCGCCCTGGGGTCGGGCCGCTCATATGTAAGGCGCAGGCCAAAGTCGCTGTCGATGCGCAGTACCGCCTGCCGGAAGGATATATCGAACAGTTTCATCACAAAGTCAATGACCGTTCCGCCGGCGTTGCACCCGAAGCAGTGCCATCCTCTGTCGCCATCATAGACCTTCAGGCTCTCGTTGTTGTCGCCTGCGTGAAAGGGGCAGTGAATGTAGCCGCCTCTATTCGGTGTGAAGCCGTAAAATTCCACGACCTCCCGGGCCGTCAGCGTTTCTTTGATCTGAGCCGCCGCGTCAGAACGGCAGGTCGCCTTCATCCTCATCGACCTCCTGCCAGTCGTTGGCTGACACATTTACGGGGCCGCTGGCAGGTCTGGTACCGCCCGTATCTCCATCGCGCTTGGAATCGCCGAAATACATATTGTCAACGATCACCTCTGCGCTGCGGCGGTTATTGCCCTCCTTGTCCGTCCACGGACGGATCTGGAGCCGCCCCTCCACAACAGCCATGCGGCCCTTTGTGAAATACTTGGCGGCAAACTCGCCGGTCTGGCGCCACGCTACGCAGTCAATGAAATCTGTCTCCTTTTCACCGTCTGCACCCTTATAATTCCGGTCAACCGCCAGTGAAAAGCTGGCCACAGACGTCCCGCTGTTCGTGGTGCGCAGTTCCGGGTCACGGGTCAGGCGGCCCATAATGAAGATCTTATTCAGCATTCGCCCACCTCTCGGTAATCCACGATGCCCCGTAGCTTTTTGGTCATCCGGCAGTACGCACACTTCCCGCACCGGCGCGGGGCGATCTTCCCCTCCTTGATGGCCTGATACCGTGGGGCACGATCCTCCACCTCCGCCAGCTTGGCGGCCAACTCAGCATCAGGGATGTACAGCGCCCCGATGTCCGGCGCGTCCTCCTTCGTGCCCACCGCCAGAATGAACGGCAGCATATGGCCCTCGATGGCCTGATAAATGGCGCCCTGAATGTCATAACCGTAAAACTGGGCAAAGGATACCTTGGCACGCTCTTCCTCCGACCACACATTGGCCATGTCCCGCATGACCTTCTGATCCACCAAGGCACCGTCGCACATCCCCATGACCTCTGCTGTCTCCGGGAATCGTTCCGCAATGCGGCGGCTGGTCTCGGCGTCCAGCAGGCTGTCGATCTTCACCTTGAAGGGTACGCCCGTGATCTCGCCGGTCAGGATCACCTGTTTCTTTCCGGACATCAGCAGCATATACAGCTCGTCCGCATCCATCCGGGCGATCACGTCCTGTGCATGAACGAACTCCGCTTTCAGGCTCCCGTCCCGCTTGAAGATCTCCGGATGCTGTGCCTGAAACACCGGCAGCTCTCCAGAGAAGTAAGCATCCACATAGCTTCCGATCAGCATGGCCGTGGAGGCTGCGGGGGCGTATTCCCCCCGCAGCTCCGCCAGCGCCGCCGCCTCACATCGGTCAAAAGCCTTGAACTGGGTAGCCCCCATGTAGGCCATGTTCATCTCAGGGGAGAAATAGTTCTCCGCCGTCACCATAGGCAGACTCATTACAGCACCTCCCCGTCAATGACCTCGCCCGCAGCAGGGTCTGCTTCGGGCGTCTCCGGTGCTTCCGGTACCGGGGCCGATGCCGCCTCCTTGCGTTTCTGAGCGCAGGCGGCACACAGGGAAACGCCGTAATGCTTGGCGGTGTAGGCCGCCAGCCAGCCGGGGGTCTTGCCCATGGCCGCTTCAATGATGCCGCCGCAGTCCGCACACGGAGGCACAGGGGCTTCCTTCTTGACCCTCGGCTTAAAGGGCCGGATACGGATGCCGTCCGTAAGCCCGCCATCCTGCGGATCACGCACCTTGTGGTCAATGTAAAGCTGGATCTGCTTGCCCACCAGCGTATCCGCCTTTGCGTCGCCAAACAGTTTACGCAGCGTTTTGCGGTTGGTAGAGTTGATAATGAGAGGCCTTACCTGCATAATGCCCGGAACACGCTCTTCCTTGAAGGAAAGCACATCCTTGTTTTCCTTGCCGCGCTGGAGCGTCACCATGCCGTTCCACAGGGCATCAATAGTCAGTATCGGCTCCACATCATCGTCGATGTCCTCAGCACCGAGATATTCAGAATCACGCATCTGCCCCAGACGTTCATCTCCGGTCAGCTTACGCAGATTATCTTTTGTCATCATAATTCGATAACCTCCAATTCATTAGAATCCGTTACGCGGGTAGCGATCAGCTGCAGCCCCTTTGCCTTGCACTTGGCATACAGCTTGTCCCGGCTCTCCTTGTCCAGCCGTTCCGCGCCATCGACCAGAATGATTTGCAGCTGTCCCGGCTTGCTGACCGTGATATCCACGCACAGCTCCAGCAGCTCACCATCGGACAGGTTAGAAATGGGCAGGCCGTGGATCAGCGGCACGCCATTCTCTACCGTCAGTCCCTCAACGGGGATCGTAGCCGTTTCAAGAATTTTGGCGGGCAGCTCCCGCGCCAGTTCGATCTTGCGGGTCAGCTCCTGCGACTGCTCCATAAGCGCGTCCACCTCACGCTGCATGGCCGCCATGCGCTGGTACTCATTGAGGTGCTTGCGCATACGCTCCGCCGTATCCACCTCCTGCTGTAAGGCGGAAGTATCTGCCGGTGCAGCCTCCGCATACTCGCTGGCCGTACCCATGTCCTTTTCCAGTTTGGCAACGGCGGTCTCATACTTGGCGTGAACAACGGCAGCACGATCCTCCCGCCGACACTCCAGACTGCCTAATTCCTCCTGCGCCGCGCTAATCTCGGCCCGAAGTCGCTCAATCTGTCCGGTCAGCTCAGAGCGTTCACGGGCCAGGTCCCTGTCAATGGCAGCCAGCGCCACATCCCGTTCGCCGGCAATTCCGCGCATTTTCGCGTCATAGCTGTCCCGGAAGGTCTTGGCCCGCTCGATACGGCTGTTCTGATCCTTCAGGCGTTCCAGTTCGCGGTACTTTTCGCCGACAGGGTAGCTGTTCCATCGGTCATAGTCGTAGCCGGACGGAATATCCTTTGCAATGTCAGTAATAAACGCCTGTTTATTGCGGATATCGCGGTTCAGGTTCTGCCTCGACTGGAAATAGATGCCGTTCTCCGCCTGAATATCCGCCAGCACTTCAAGGATGTGCTTCGAGTAGTCCACGCCCTGCGGGATCTCGCCGAACTGCTCCCTGATCCAGTTGGTATCCCACGGAAATTCGATCAAAGAGAGGATCACACGGTTCTTCTCCTGCCGGGAGAGCTGGGTGAATTCCACGGGATTCAACTGGAGCGGCGTGAAGATCTTCGACAGGAACTCCGCAGGCCGCGTCTGAAGCATGGAGCCGTCCCGCACCTTCACCGTTCCGGCAGACTTGGCGCTCAGCGCCCGCCGGTCAACGGAAAGGCCAGTGTCCGTCTCGATGATGATCTCTCCCTCGTCTGCGCCTTTATGTACGACATAATCCCGGTCAGAGCGGTTGGTCAAGGCATACCGGATGGAATCCAGCACCGAGGTTTTCCCGCTGCCCTTGGGGCCAGAGATTTCCACAGAGCCGCCATCCAGCGACATGTCCCGGATTCCGAACATGTTCTTGATAACAATTTTTGTTGTTTTCATTGACAAAACTCACTTTCTCTCCTATTATGGAGATGGATTGGATTGACCAGCGTCAGTCTCGCCCCCATCGGAGTGCCAGCCCCGATGGGGGCATTTTCTGTTACATCATTACCGTCACGATGTCTTTCTCGATTTCATCCTTCAGTGCTTCCACCAGATACGCCTTGATGGTCTGCCGGGCCTGCAGCTTCCACATTCCGCCGTCTGCTTCCGTGAAGGTAATACCCCGCTCATCGATGCGAATCAGGAACAATCCCTCGGGCTGCTCTACCTCCTGGAACGTGCGGTACGGACGCAGTTTTACCAGCGGGCGGATCGTACTGTTCTGCTGCAGGGATACGCCCTTAGACGTCACCACCGTGGTCGCCACTCCGGTGTCGTTGTATGTAACCTTGGCCCCAGTCGTGATCTGAGACAGCAACGTCAGTGTGTAAGGCCGGTCGGCGCTGTCCTGAAAACGGGTCTGCAGCGCAACAGCCGCCTGATCAAAAGGCATTTTGACCTGGTTGTCCCATCCAGGGACATCCTTTGCCTGGGCTTCGTAGTAGACGATGCGGTTTTCGCGAAGCTCCGGGATGGGGTGGCCGAAGCAGGATACGGTCAGATGATCACGAACAGAAAGATAGATCCGGCCGTCATCGAGGACCGCTTCGGTCTTAACCATTTGGATCAATGCATCTAAGCTGTTCAGCACGATCGGAGTGGGATAATCCAACTCAGGACGAATCTGCTCAATGGCGTTATCCTTGCTGATAGCGAATTTTGTTCCATCGCTGCAAGTGATGATCTCCGGGCCGGCGAGGGAAACGATTTTTTCGATAGCTTCTTTCAACATGATTGATCTCCTTTCGATTACGCGAATTTGACGAGCTTCAGCTCCGCAGGCTCGGCCTGTTCCGAATTATCCACGGACAACTGTCCGGGGATCTGTGGAACCATCTCGATGACGGTATCGCGGTCTGCTACATACAGCATAGTGGTTACGGGATTCGTGGGTGCCAGCGTAGATTTCGCGGTGCAATTGACCACAATGTTCTGGCGGCTATCATCGGGGCACAGCTCCAGAGTGATGGTCACTTTCCGCTTGGCCTTCGCGGATGTGTTTGGGTCCAGGATATTGTCCACAAGTCGCGACATTTCATAGTCCGCACGCTCCTGGAACGCACCGTTACACATTTGCAGGATGCTTTTCTTTGCTTCTTCGTTCATTGAACTCACTCCTTATTTTAATTTTGATTGTACGGTTTCTTTCCTCCGGCGCTCCTTGTACTCGTTGTACTTTTGGCGGTATTCGTAAGATTTGCCAAAGATTGCCCACGCGCCCTTAACGACGTTAGGCTCATAGGGCCGGATCATCTCCAGATCTGCTACAGCCTTATACGATATCGGGCAACCGCAACACCCCGTCCGGGTCAAGCCGTACACCTCGTATGCGTCCGAATACCGGACTCCGTATGTTTCCTTGTACCACGCCTTGTCCGCATCAGAAACATAGAACAATGGGCGGAGGCGATACTGGCCGGAACTGGTTTCCGTAAAACACATGGATGTACTGTCTTTTCGAGGCACGGAGCGCATGCCTCCCTCGTCTCGGCGCTCTCCGGTGATGATCATATCAAAACCCTTCTGCACATGGTGGGCCAACTGCTTCTTGCAGTAGTCGCAACACTTTGCGCTAATCTGGAAATCCGGAGGATATTCCGCGATGAAGTCCCGCATATACTTAGAAGAGTTAATAACCAGTTGGATATTCGGTCGGGGCTCCCCCTTGGAGTTACAGCAGCACAAGAAATTCAGTACGCTTTCGCACTTCGGGTATCTCTCCCGCAGTTCCTGCCGTTTCGCTTCTTTGTCTTCTGCGGCGTCATACTCGTCTGCGACGGACAGCGGCACGCCCTTCTTTTGCCATTCGGACAAACCGGCGGACATAATTTTCGATACGAACGGGATGCCGTACTTTCGCGACGCAGTGACGATGTTCACTTTTGGCCGATACTCGGATATCTCCACTCCGTACTTTTCTGCCGTGGCTTTCACGTGGTCACGCGTGGCTTTCATCTCAAGACCCGTGTTAAAAAATGCATATTTCACGGGCGGGAGATTGAAAATCTTCCGTGTGCGCTCGATCAGGTCAAGCAAGATATCACTGTCCGCTCCACCAGAGTAGGAGCATATCGCGTTGGGATGCTGCGTCAAGCGCTTAGCAATGATACTTTCAATGGCCTGGAACTTCGCTGGGGCATCGAAGTCCGCATAAGGTGGGCGGTCCGTATACACCCTGCTTCTGTATGTATCGCTCACTGCTTGCCCTCCATCCAGTCCACCAGCTTCAGCAGCCCGGAGACACAAGTCCCAACACCGATGAAGCAAAAGATCCATACGATAGTCATTCTCTGTTTCCTCCTTATCCGCGCACAATTGCCGCTAACTCCTCCGCAGAGAAGCGCAGCGCCTTGTCCAATCTCGCCAAGTCCTCCACGGTCCAGGCCCCACTATGGAGCTTAGAACACACGCTGTGTTCAGAGATACCGGACCGCCTGGCCAGCTCCACCTGGGACCGGATATCCCGGGCCCCCATCTTGGATTGGATGAGTTTGCGCCGGGTCTCGGCGTGCTCCGCTTTCTCATCACGGATAAGCGGCTTTGTCTTTGGCATACTTTCCTCCTTGCCATTGCTCCACGGGTATGGTATAATACCCGTGGAGCAATCCTTGCCAATGCTTCTTCGCCGCCCCGTCAGGTTGCCGCCTGGCGGGGCATTTTTTGTTACTCGATCGGTTCCAGGTCCATCACCGCATCCGGGTACAGAGACCAGGAGCCATAGCGGGCCTTGCTGTACTGAGCCTCAAAAAGCCAGTCGTTCAGCTCGATCTTCTTGGCGGTAAGCGCCGCATCCTCCAGCGCGTTCTCCGCAACATGGGATTCGATGTAGGCTTTTTGCTGTGCGAACACGCTGCACTTGGAATTGAATGAGATACGCATAATCGGGCAGCACATCAGGATTACGCCTGCTCCGATGGCAGATACAACCCCGACCGCGAGCGTCCATCCGTAGAACTCTCTGCACTCAAGCACGAACGCCACCACGCAAACAACGACCAGGGCCACGCACAAGATTATCCAATTTATCACTTACCTGTCCTCCTTTCTTACTTCTCCGCCGGTGCGGCGGCGTCCTGAATGGCCTGTACCGTACATCCGTACAGCTTGGCCAGCGCCTTGTGATACTTCCGCCCGGGTTTCCAGTCGCCCACCTCCCAGTGGGACAAACAGGACAGGTCAACATTCAGCTTCTTGCTGACCTGTGCCCGGGTTACTCCGGCATTCTCCCGGAGTTCTCTCAGCGTCAAACGTGTCTGCCTCCTCTCTAAATGTGTGAGTTTTTCAGTGACTGCGGCGGGGCTCGCCAGGCTCATAGCCTATAACCCTTGTCGAATGGAGGTGGCCGCTTGAAGAATAGAAACCGTACATCCAGCGAATTTGACCTCTTGACCGCCCCGTGTTACAGCACGAGGCGGCTTTTTTCTGCCCCGCCGCAGTCATTGCCCCGAACCTCACAAATGTGAGACTTCATACTTGACACGCCGCCCAAACCGCGTTACAATGACTCTGCCAAAAGAAATTGTTAAAGCCGCTGTTATGGGGGCTGGTGTTTTTGTACTCTTTTTTCTGGGGCTTATCTATATGATACCTCAAAATAATGAGTTATGCAAGCGTTTTTACCTCATTTTTTGGAGTTTGTAAATTCTCACATATTGGAGGGTGTCAATTTGTTCAATTACAACAGAATGGAAAGCATGATAGCGCAGAGCGGGAAAACAAAACTGCATCTCTGCCGGGCAATGGGGGTCAGCAAAACATACCTTCGGGACGCAAAGAAGCAGGGGACCGATATCAGCGGAGAAAAACTGCACATATTGGCCGCAGAGCTTAACACTACGCCGGAATATCTGCGCGGCGAAACCGACGATCCGGGCATAAAAAAAGAAACGCCCGCCCACCAGATGGTGGACGAGCGTCTCGACCCGAATACCGCGCGGCTTATCGAGTTGTACAGCCAGTTGAGTGAGAAGTACCGCGAGCTGTATCTTCAGCAGCTTGAGACTTTAGTGCTTGCTCTGCAAGATGGAGAGCGAGAGAAAAATACTCAGGGTTAAGCTGGGATAGGATGCTCAGGAGTCGTTCTACGGATGTATCTGGCATAATTTTAGCTCCTTTCTGGAGCTCCGGAGGTTCCGGTTTGTGCACAGTACCATTATAACGGCTCGTACAAGGTAAATCTACTGGTATATTTTGAGAATATTTCTGTGAGAGGTGGGCCGCATGAGCATTTTTGATTTTCTACATTCCTGCATAAATGAAGTCAAGGCACAGCGTGGCGGGGTTGCGTTCCAGGCCCCGGAGCCAATCAGCAACGAGGAGTATCAGGCATATCGACAGGCAGAGATTGACGCGCTTGAAGCAAAATACGATCTTTCAAGTGCAGAGGGTATTATGGCTATCCCGCGAGATGCCAGCCTGCACCATGGCGGCGGTATCCATAGCTACACCGGCGATATTGATTACTACCTGCGGCATAAGGGATACGGCTATGAAAAGGCCGGGAACATAGAGCTTGCTATCCTGTGCCTGAAAAAGTCCAACGAAATCCGGATGTTCTGCCGGAATGGATATCGCCGCGACGATTACTATTCACTGGTTCGCATGCTCGCCTTGCACGGGCGGGTTGATGAGGCGCAGGCCGAAAAGGATCGAATTGATCGGTTTTTTGATTCCCTGGACGCCGATACAAATGACTACAGCAATACTGTCAAGAGCGTTGTCAGCGATGCTATAGCCCTCAATACGGACCTGGTTCTCATGAGTGTGCATGGAAGCGCCTGCTCGGAGTGCGCAAAGTATCAGGGCCGCGTATTCTCTCTGTCCGGGCGTGACAAGCGGTTTCCGCCGATTCCGGATGCGTTCTGGAAGTACGGCGCTATCCATCCCGGGTGTGGCCACAGCTTTTACCCGTTTATTTATGGTAGCGACGGAGACTTACAATATACACTGAGCATCCAGAAAATCACGAATCGAAAGTACACGAAGGACATAGTAGCGTTCAGCAATCGGCCATTTGTGGACGACCGCCCGCAGGAAGATATAGAATCGGCCCTTCGGCTGCAGGAAGAAAGGCGGCTGGAAGCCGAGCACATGCAGGACGTTTGGGACCACATGATAGAGCGTGAGGCGGCCAGAGGCGCAGATATGAGAAATTTTGCGTGGCTGCAAGAAAACCTTGCAGATATGTGCCCGAAATCATATAGCGGATATCGCCGCATGAAGTCCCAGAATACGAAAAATTTCCAGAAGCTTGTAGTCGCCGCCAAAGAGCGCGACGTAGACTTATAGCAAGAATCGGCCGCCCCGCCTGGGGTGGCCAAATATACAGGAGGGATCATATATGAAAATCCCAAAGGCGCAAAAGCTGCCGTCCGGAAACTGGCGCGTGGGTCTGATGGTGGGGGGCAAGCGGATATCCATCACAGAGCCTACAAAGAAAGCGGCGGAATCCAAAGCCGCCGCCATAAAGGCGGGGATGAAAGCGTCGGTGCGCAAAGAAATCACCGTCCGGGATGCTATCACTCAATATATAGATAGCAAAGATGCCGTGCTGTCCCCGTCCACGGTGGCGGGGTATAGGCGTATACTGGCGCACGCTTTCCCGGAGTGGTTGCTTGTCCTGCCTGCGTCGAAGGCCACGCAGCAGGCCGTACAGAGGGCCACAAACGAGATGGCAAGGGAGCGCTCTCCCAAGAGCGTCCGCAACGCTCACGGGCTTCTGAGTGCGGCCCTGACGGCTTTTGACCCCGATATATCCCTGCACACCACATTCCCGCAGAAAATCAAGTATGATGTTGCTATCCCATCTGTGGAGGATATCCGGAAAATCGCCGCCGCCGCAAAGGGGACCCGGGACGAGTTGCCCATCATGCTGGCTATCTGGTTGGGCTTGCGGATGTCAGAGATTCTGGGCCTGAAATGGGACGATCTGGACGGGAATGTTTTGCACATCCGCCGGGCCAAGGTAGACGAGGGTGAGAAAACCACAAAGACCTACAGCTCCCAGCGTGATCTGCCGGTCCCGGAATATATTCTTGGCCTGATGGAATCCGCTCCCCACACTTCCGCCCACGTTTTCCCAGAGAAGCGGCAGAACATATACACCAGGTTCCAGACGATCTGCAAGCGGGCCGGTGTGCAGCACTACCGGTTTCACGATCTCCGCCACATAAACGCAAGTGTAATGCTTGCCCTCGGTGTGCCGGACAAATACGCGCAAGAGCGCATGGGCCACGCCACAGATAATATGCTAAAAACAGTGTACCAGCACACCATGGCCGCAGAACAGTCGGCGGTTGCCGATAAAGTGGACGCATTCTTTCAAAATATCATCGCGCCTGATTAAGCGGGCGCTTTTCGTGTGTAATTCCGTGTGTAATTTGTTCCGCAAAATTGCACACGCTCCATAAAATCTTGGCATAATGCAGAAAAGCGTGAAACCCGAAAACCGTTGAAAACAAAAGAAAACCCGCGTATCCACTGCGGATACGCGGGTTTTGGTTTGGTGCCCCGTCGGGGATTCGAACCCCGGACACCCTGCTTAAAAGGCAGGTGCTCTACCGACTGAGCTAACGGAGCGTGGCACATATGAAAAAAGGATGGGGCCATCCGGAAAGGCGTGGCAGGGATGGCTGGACTCGAACCAGCGGATGAGGGAGTCAAAGTCCCTTGCCTTACCACTTGGCTACACCCCTGTGTGGAAAAAGAATCAGGGATTGGGATCGCTCCCAATCCCTGATATTCAGTGGGGTGGGTAAAGGGACTCGAACCCTCGACACCCGGAACCACAATCCGGTGCTCTAACCAACTGAGCTACACCCACCATATAGAACCGCAAGGAACGCCGGACGACATGCTCCAGTAAAGAAGTGGCGCGCCAGAAGGGACTCGAACCCCTGGCCTACTGCTTAGAAGGCAGTTGCTCTATCCAACTGAGCTACTGGCGCATAAAAAAGTGGAGCGGGTGACGGGAATCGAACCCGCATCCCCAGCTTGGAAGGCTGGTGCCCTGGCCATTGTGCTACACCCGCATGCGCCCTCCGCGAAATCGTCAGCTTTGTCATATTACCATATACTGCTTGGTTCTGTCAAGAGAAAAATTGAAATTTTCCGCCCTCAGAAAATCCCAGGAAAATCCTCGAACATCTGTTGCAAACCCGGATTTTCTGTGATATAATCGAAAAAAGTACCCGGTAAAGGAGCGGACATCATGGCCCAGCTGACCAAAATGCAGCAGAAAATCTATGACTACATCGTCCAGGCCATCCAGGACCAGGGGTATCCCCCCTCGGTGCGGGAGATCGGCGAGGCCGTGGGGCTGAAGTCCCCCTCCACGGTGCACTTTCACCTGAAGCACCTGGAGGAGCTGGGCGTCATCGGCAAGCAGGCCGGAAAGGGCCGTGCCCTGACCCTGACGGAGGCGCCCCAGGAGAACCAGGTGCCCATTGTGGGCAATGTGGCCGCCGGGTCCCCCATTCTGGCCCAGGAGTGCATCGAGGATTACCTGACCTTCGACACCGGCGGCCGGGACGGGGAGTATTTCGCCCTGCGGGTCCGGGGCGAGTCCATGATCAATGCCGGCATCCTTCCGGACGACCTGGTGGTGGTGCACCAGCAGCCCGCCGCCAACAACGGCGAGATCGTGGTGGCCCTGCTGGGGGACGAGGCCACGGTGAAGCGCCTGAAGCGCCAGGGGAGAGAGGTCTGGCTTCTGCCGGAAAACCCGGCCTATCAGCCCATCGACGGGCGGGAGGCCCGGATCCTGGGCAAGGTGGCCGCCGTCATCCGCC
>ERZ791753.444-NODE-444-length-39073-cov-2.807576_pt1 | contig 39073 bp, 24 predicted proteins | sample MGYA00509951_ERZ791753 | MGnify/ENA primary metagenome ERZ791753 (study PRJEB30046, sample SAMN00792026) | human gut metagenome | study: EMG produced TPA metagenomics assembly of the A metagenome-wide association study of gut microbiota in type 2... | reverse complement strand
AAATCTCACGGAATATCACAAACTAACCAAACAAACAATATAAAATCTCACGAAATATCACGGAAAATCGGAAGTAACCCGTATTATTTCCGCCCGAAATCAGCAGGAATCTCCCCCCACTGTTCCGTTTCCCATTTGATAAGCGGATTGGCATAGGTATTTTCACGCAACCACTTCTCAGCCCGTTCGATGTAACCAAACAGTTCTTCGGTTTGCGAGTCGCGTGGGAGTTTGGTCTTACACTGTTTCTGTTTCACCCAACTCAATGCGTTACGGCTATCGGAATAAATAGGCATGGTGCGTAGACCTTTCTGTTTCAATAGAGCCAAACCATGCACAATAGCCAGAAACTCACCAATGTTATTCGTTCCCCGCATCGGTCCGAAATGAAATATTTCCTGTCCGGTACGCAAATAAACACCCCTGTATTCCATCGGTCCGGGATTGCCGCTGCATGCCGCATCTACCGCCAAAGCCTCCCGGCTCACCGAATCAGGAATGCTCTTTGCTACCGCCTTGCGAGCTTCAGCCTGCTTACCTATATATATATAAGGTGAAGACGCTGCTGCCTGACGAGCTTCGTCTTCACTATCGAACGATTTGTACAACGCTCCGGCATAGCCTTTTATCTGCGCCTGGCAATCCTTCCACGAAGCATAGACTCCCGGTTCCACGCCTTTCCATACTACGTAATATTTCTTTTTCGCCATAGTTCTCTCTATTATCGGGAGGCAAATGTACATATAAATCCCCAAATTCCGAGTCGGTCGAGTAAAGGAAGCTGTTCCATTTGGAGAAAAGAGAGGATTTTCGAAGAGTAGATAATTCATAAGAGAGTGTAACTAACAATAATCGTAAGATTTTGGCGTACAAGCGAATAAAATGAGTAACTTTGTAAATAAATCAAAGAAGAATATGGCTAAAAATACAGATATGCAAGTAATTGATAACTTGGCGGATAACTTTCGTGGTTATGCGGCATTGCTTCGCAAAATCAAGCAAAGAGTACTGATTACTCAACAAAGGGTGATTTATGCCGCCAATGAAGAAATGCTTCGGATGTATTGGGACGTTGGCGAAATGTTACAGCAAAGCCAAGATTCTGACGGTTGGGGCAAGAAAACTTTGCAACGCTTGTCTGTGGATTTGAAGAACGATTACTCCGAGATTAAAGGTTTTTCTGTACGTAATATGCAGTGCATGATACAGTTCTTCAATGAATATAATCAAGAACTTACGATGATAAAAAATACTGATTTAATTGCGCAACCAGTGGTTGCGCAATTAAATCAGTACAATTTTGTCCTCCCCATCAAGCATTTAGGCTGGGCGCACAATCTGATTATCATGCAGCAAGTCAAGGATATTCGTTCACGTTATTGGTACATGGTACAGAGTATCACCGCTCATTGGTCAAAACGTTATCTGCAAGAAGCCATTAAACTTGATGATTACGGCAAGCATGGGGCATTGGCAAACAATTTCACGGAAATCCTGCCTACACCGGAAGCAAACGATGTAAAAAACATGCTCAAAGACCCGTATATATTCGATATGCTGACTTTCACAGACCAATACAACGAGCGCGATGTAGAAATCGGTTTGGTTAAGCATGTGGAAAAATTTCTGATAGAAATGGGAGCCGGATTCGCTTTTATGGGGCGACAGTATCACATAGAAGTATCTGGCGATGATTACTATATCGACATATTGATGTATAATGCGTTTCTGCACAGATATTTGGTGATTGAACTAAAAGATACAGAGTTCATGCCGGAGTATATCGGCAAACTGAATTTCTACTGTTCTGCTGTGGATGATATTCTTTGCCGAGAGGGAGATAACCGAACTATCGGATTGTTACTTTGCAAGAGCAAAGACCGCATCAAGGCTGAATATGCTTTGCGCGACATTCAAAAGCCTATCGGAATCTCCGATTACGAATTAGGGCAAGCCTTGCCGAAAGACTTTCGAGGTAATTTGCCTACGATTGAAGAAATTGAGAAAGAATTAGAACCAAACAGTCAATGAACACGGTTCTTTTTTGAGTCTCTCGAATGCCCATCGAGAGAGTACGAAAGATACAGAAAACATCTGTTTTAAGAACCTGAATGTGTGCCAACTCGTGGATGAAATGAAATCAAACTCTATCTCATGGAGCTCTAACATCTCCAAAACAAACCTCCACGGCATCCAACAAGTGAAACCTTTCCCGGATTTCCATTACGGCAAACAGCACAAAGGAGAACAATTTATTGGATTTCTAATAAAAAAGTGATTAATTTGCAATAAAACCGGACGAATATACGAAAATGAGTAAAGAGCTTCCTTTGAATCTCGCCGATTGGGATGAACATTGCATGCAGGAATTTATTGAAGAAAATTCTTCTTCTTTTTATCTCTTTGCCAGTCGGTATGTGGACGACAAGGAGGTGATAGACGATTTCTTGCAAGAAGCCTACATTAAATTATGGACTCATCGGAAAACAATCGGCACCGTCAAATCACCCCGCAACTATTTCTTTACCATCATCCGAAACGTCATTCTTGATAAGTGGGCTTACTTGCAACAGAGTAATCATGAGAAAAATATGGAAGAATACCTCAATATTTCTTCTAACGAGACCTTTATCGAAAACATTATCGAGGCCGAAAGTTCTCTGCTCATAGCAAAAGCCATAGAGAAACTTTCTCCGCAAAGCCAACAAGTGATACTTATGACGATGAAAGGAAATAATATGAATGAAATTGCGGAAACACTACACGTCACTATCAACACGGTTAAAACAGTGAAATACAGAGCTCTAAAGCAGTTATCCGAACTGTTGTCCAAAGAAGATTTTCTTCTTTTCCTGTTTTTTATCCACTTCTAAAATGTTAAAAAGATAAAGGCTTGTCATACTTTTCGCTCCCTGGAAGCGTCTATATTATAAAGACCTTTAAAAGGAACGAAAAAGATGAAAGAGTTAAACGACATATCCCGAATTATAGCAGCAAGCATTTTAGAGCATCCCCTGTCGGAATCCGAGATGCAGCAATTGGAAAAATGGTTGGAAGCTTCGGAAGCGAACAAAGCCCTCTATCATAGAATAAAAGAGTTGCAAGGAACTTCCCAAATCATAGAGCTGGACAAGGAATTGTATGGCAAAAAGATGGCTGCAAAATTCAAAGCAGAACTGCGCAAAACAGAACAGCCGGAAACAGAATCACGACTTACTACGAAGGCATCCGAAACAAGACGCCTCAATGTCCAAAAGCATTCTCGCATTCATAAATGGTATGTTTGGATAGGAAGTGCAGCAGCAGTGTTCCTGCTTTGGTTAACCATTTCCCAACTAGATTCTTACCAATCACGACAAGTGGATTCGGAGGACAATACGGCCCAAGTTCTCTTCCCGGGTAAAACAGGAGCTGTCTTAACACTAGCCAGTGGAGAAACCATTCGCTTAGACCAGACCGGTAACCAGAACGTAGAGCAACTCATTGACTCCGTAGCAGCAGCCAAACCAAGTAAAACAACAAACATCGGCTCCTCCGGAAAATCGGCCGAAATAGCATACCATATTCTTACCATCCCGGCAGGAGAAGAATATTTCTGTCAGTTGGACGACAACACTTCTGTGTGGCTGAATTCGCAGACCGAATTGCGCTTTCCTAAGAAGTTTGGAAAGAATGAACGCAAGGTCTATCTAAAAGGAGAAGCCTTTTTTGATGTAACCAAAGACGCCAAACATCCGTTTATCGTATCTACGGAACAAGGAAACATCACCGTGTACGGAACTCGATTCAACGTGAACAATTATGCTGAAACGCCCCTATCGGCCGTACTGGTGGAAGGAAGCATCGGATTTACCACTCCGCAAGGCAAAGAGGTAAAAATAAAGCCCTCTGAAAAGCTGACCTACGAACAGGATAAAGACCAAATCAGCGTTTCTACCGTGGACACTTCGCTCTATACTGCATGGGTGGAACACCGGTTTATCTTTAATGGTCAGCCATTGGAAGAAATCATGACCACCCTCTCGCGCTGGTATAACTTCAGTGTAACGTTCGCTTCCGACGATATACGCCGCATCCGTCTGTCCGGACAATTATATCGCCACGAGGACATCCGCATATTATTAGATAGCTATGAGCAAACTACCGGACTTAAATTCCAAATAGAGAACCGAAATATATTAATCACTAAATAATTATCGTATGAGAGAGAATAAAGAAAAAGAGCGGAAGCTTTGCTTTGCCCTAAACAAAACAGCTTCCTTATTTTTAATGGTTTTCGCTATAGGTTTTATGAGCATGCTTCCTATGAATGCTGCCGCCCAAGACCTGACTATCCGTATTGAACAAGGCACAACTTTGGACCAAGCGTTCCAAAAGATTATAAAAAGTAGCCATGTGCAATTAGTATATAATACGGACGAAGCCTCATTGATTAAATGTTCGTTCCACTTTTTTGAAAAGAAAGCAATAAGCGAAATTTTGGACGTTTTACTGTCAAATACTCCTTTGACTTACACCCAGAAAGACGGAATATACACCGTCAGCCGAAAAAAACAGTCACAGCAGAAGGTACAGCCTAAAGAACGGACAATCACCGGAATCGTACTGGACGAAGAAGGAGAGCCTGTTATCGGAGCTGCCGTATTGATAAAAGGAACGCTACAAGGAACAGCCACCGATATAAACGGACGTTTTGAAATTCCTGCCGTAAAACTTGAACGCCCTATTTTAAGTGTTTCATTCTTAGGAAAGAAAACAGTGGAAAAAGCGGCCAACGCCAATGCTCAGAACACTTTTACACTATATGAAGACGCCAATCTGATTGACGACGTAGTCATCATTGGTTATGGAACAAAGAACAGAAAAAGCCTTACCAGCTCCATCTCATCCGTAGGTAAAGAAGAGATAGAGCGATTGGCTCCCGTTTCCAGCAACGCGCAGGATTTATTGGGAGGAGGACTTTTAAAAGGAGTCTTGTCTACACAAAACAGTGGAGAACCGGGTGCTGCCGTCACCATCAATGTACGCGGTATTACCTCGCCTTACCCTAACATGACAACAGGTGCGCCCAGCAATGCGCCGCTCTATGTAATAGACGGAGTACCCTTGTTTATTGAAAACACCACTTTGAATCCGCTGCTGAACCTTTCGCCTAACGATATAGAGAGCGTGGATGTATTGAAAGATGCCTCGGCCACAGCTATTTACGGTTCGCGAGGCGCCAACGGTGTAATCATCATTAAAACCAAAGACGGAAGAGACTATAATGAAAAGGTTTCAGTAGAAGTTGGTTACAACCTGAGCGTCGGAAACCCGATAAAAACCTTTAAACCTCTGAACAATCTGGAATTCCTGTCTCTACAAGACGAAATTTTAAGAAATACAGTCTCCGCCATTAATATGGGACAGACTTATTATACTGAGTTTGACATTATGTCATTGGCTAATTTGGATTATAATATCGATGGAACCCTTATCTATAACGGACTCAATAAAAATGCGTTCGGTAAAGAAAGTATTGATTGGAATAAGGTGGTAAGAAACAAGAATGCCATCACTCATCAATACAATGCCTCTGTACGGGGAAGTTCCAAGCAAACAAATTACTCCATATCTTTGAACGGCATAGACCAGGAAGGACTTTTTAAGAACGATAACCTGGAAACATACGGCGGACGTATCTCTATTGACACGAAACTTTCCGACCAGATAAGAATTGGAGCGGTGATGAATTATTCGCAAACGCGTAGAAATAGTACCAGCAGTGAATACGGAGGTGAATCACAAGTATGGAAAGTACGTCCGGACCTGCCTATCTATGACGAAGATGGTAACTATACCCAATTAGAACAATTGGCAGATTACGGAGAAGGTATTTACGGACCTAATCCGGCAGCATTACTAAACAATCAGACAAAAACTCAAAGTAACCAGTTCTTAGGGAATCTTTACGCAGAAATCAATCTGCTGACCGGACTTAAATTCCGCACGGATTTCAGTATGACCAATTACAAGTTCACTTCCAGTTACTTCTCACCCAAAGTAGCGCAAATGGACATGTCTCTATGGGGTATACCTTATCTCTCTACTTTATCCGATTCCAATTCTACCTATCAGACTTACGCCTTGAATTTCCGCTTCGATTACAGTTTACACAAAGGCGACCACCTTTTCGGAGCCATGGTAGGTTACGGTTCCGATCGGAATAAAACAAAAGGAGGCTCTATAGGTTATCAGGGATTTCCGAACGACCATTCTTTAAATAACCCCGGTTCGGCACAAGAGGTTACTTATTATTCCGATTATGTAGGGAAAGGTGGACTCAATTCGGTTTACGGTCGTTTATCATACGACTATGCCGGACGCTATTTAGCTGAGTTCAGCATGCGTGCCGACGAATCGTCTAAATTCGGGCCCAAGAATCGTTGGGGTTACTTCCCTGCATTGTCTCTCGGATGGGCTATTAACAACGAGCAATTTATGGAAAACAGCACAGATGTCGACCAGTTAAAATTGCGTTTAAGTGTGGGACAAACAGGGTCGACCAACATACAGGATTTCTCTTATAAGCAATACTATACATCAAGCCGTTATGGTGAGAATCTTTCTGTTACATTGCAAGATTTGCTCCCGAACCAAGGTATCCGTTGGGAGAAAACCAGTGAATTCAATGTCGGTCTTGACTTTGCCTTCTTCAACAACCGCCTTTACGGAAATATCGACTGGTATTACCGGTACACCGACGGAGCTTTAGCACCTGCACCTCATATTATGGAATCCGGAATGAGCACATTCTACGACAATATCATCGATATGAGCAACCGGGGCTTCGAATTTTCTTTAGGAGGAGACATTATCCGCACAAGAGACTTTACCTGGAGCACGTTACTCAACTTATCATCCAACCGGAATAAAATAGAGAAACTGAATAACGCACAGCTAACCAGCAGTATGCAAGATGCCTTTCAGGTGGGTTATCCGGCAGGAACCATAAAAGGATACCTGGTAGACCACATTATACAAGAACAGGAAGAAATAGATATATACAATGAAAAGGCCATAGAAAAAGGCTATACCTCCTATCAATCATTAATGACCGGAGCCGGAGATTTTCTGATGAAAGATACCAACCACGACGGACATATAACAAGCGATGACCGGGTAGTCATTGCCAATCCCGAACCGAATTTCTTTGGTGGATGGAATAATGCCTTTACTTATAAAAACATAACTCTTTCCTTCTTAATGCAATTTTCAGAAGGGGGAGAAGCGCTGTACAGTACTGTTCAGAATGACATGTCCGCCGGTATAGCAAACAGTGTAGGAAGAGAAGTATTTGAGAACACCTGGGCTCCATGGCGCAGAGATGCCAAATACCCACGGTTAGTAGCGGGAGCTTATGATTATAATATCTATAATTGCGACCGGTATGGAGTCAAGACCTCTTATTTGAGAATGAAAAACATCATGCTCTCTTACCAACTGCCTGCCAAATTACTGAAACCGTTCCATGCAACAGGAGCTTCTATTTATGCGGTTGCCACCAACCTATTTACCATCAGTAATTGGCCCGGACTCGACCCGGAATTAACAGGTTCCGGCATCTCATGGATGGGAAGTAACAGCGACCCTTACCCACTAAGTAAGACATTCTCTGTTGGCGTAAAATTACAATTCTAACCCTTTAACTCAGAACTATTATGAAAGTAAAATATAACATCTTAATCGTCAGTTTGCTGGTCGCACTCAGTTCTTGTAACATGCTGGGGTCTATAGACGACATCAAACCGGAAAATGTATTAACAGACGAAAATGCCATCACAGATGCCAATTCTGCAGAAATGGAGTGTGGAGGTATCTATGGAGTATGGAGAAACTTCGACTTCGCCCTGATGAGACCAGCCATGCTGTGTCTGACAGGCAGCCTCAACAACAATAATGTAATAGGAGGTAAGGAATTCTTAACCAACGAACTAAAGGATGACAATGAAGGAATAAAGAAATACTATGTAGTTCTTTACAATGTGATTAATCATGCCACATCCCTTATTAACAATTTAAAAGACGCCTCTCCAACCGGATTGAGTAAAACACGCAAAGAAGAGATTTTAAGCGAGGCCTACTTCAACAAAGCCTATGCAGAACTGATGTTGCTCCGCTCTTTCGGTGAATTCTGGGATTTAAATTCCTCATATGGTATTGTACTCTATGATGAACCTGTACGCGACAATATTACCAAAGCGCGTTCTTCCGTAGCCGACAGTTATACGATGATTCTTAAAGACCTGGAGGGTGCTTCCAACGCGCCTGATTATGCAGGAATTTCGTATCACGCCAACAAATTATCGGTGCAAGCATTAAAGGCAAGAGTACTGCTATCGATGGGTAATTTTACAGAAGCCGCACAAGTGGCCGATAAAGTGATTTCAGAAGGAGAAACGCAGGGAGTGATGTTGGAAGAAAACTATATGGATATCTTTGCACAAGGTTTTATGTCTCCCGAATTGCTCTTTTCGCTCTATGCAAGCTACCCTCAACAAACCGTACAAAGTTCTGTCAGACAACAGTACATCCAAAATGGCTGGAATGAAAATAATACCATCACCAAAATAGCAGACGAACTGGTTGGAGAAGAAAATGACGGAGACCTGCTGACAGGTGAAGGATATGATTCCCGATTTGCATCTGTATATGTAACTACTTTACAAACCAATCCTTTTACAGGAGTCACTTCACGCAGTTATCAAATGAATAAATACCAATTTGGCGATAACTCCAATCCTAGTGATACTTATTATATGATGCGTCTGGCCGAAATCTACCTGATTAAAGCCGAAGCAAACACCCGTATCGGAACACCGGCCGCCTTGAAAGCCGCACGCAAAGCTTTAAAGGCTATCACCGACCGGGCCGGATATGAGGAGGATTATGTAGACGGCATCAGCAACAGCGATTTGCTTACTATGATATTCAAACATAAATACATAGAGTTGAGCGGCGAGAACTACGAAGAGTGGTTCGATATGGTACGCTACCACACTTGGGATGGTATGGATATCACTCCATACGTAAAATCGGACCATAACTTGGTGATGCCGATACCACGCGAAGCGATGGCCGGAAATAATTTGCTCAAGCAAAACCCAACTTACGTATCACAAAGCGCAGAATAAACATGACTCAGCCGGCTTCTGTTCCGTTTCTCTCTATAAACAGACAGAACACAGAAGCCGGTTTATTTTAAGAACCACATTTAAAACCATTATACAATGAAACTATCTTATTCACTCACAGGCTTGCTGATTCTATGTGCGGCATGCCAACCCAAACCACAACAAGGCTATACTCTTAACGGAGTGCTTACAGGAGATGCTGAAAACGGAAAAGCATATATAGAAAAAACAGACTATGCCGCAGCTAAAACCATCATTCTCGACAGTGCGGTGATAACCAACGGAAAATTCCAACTAAAGGGAAAAGTAGAACAACCGGAAATGTATAAACTCATTATCGATTTAAATAAACCCGGGGAAGAGGAAGATTTAAGAAACAAAAAATTGAGTTATCCTTTCTATTTAGAGAACTCTGACATCACTTTCGAGGGGGATGTAGCTACGCTACCGGGGTATTTTTGGAGCGAACGGAAAACAGTTCCACCTACCATCACCGGCTCGGCCACACAAGATTTGTACACATCGTATCAAAACGATTTAAAAGAAATAAACGATACACTCAGGAAACTGAATAATCGGTATATATACGAATACAACATCCCCACCATGGATGGCGAAGATAAAGCTGAAGTAGGGATAGAAATCGTAAAAGCCGAAAAAGAATGGGGTAAGCAAATGCAAAGTAAAAAACTGGAATTCATCAAAAACCACCCTTCTTCAGTAATTGCTTACGATGAAGTAAACAGTTTTCTGGAAGGACTGGAGGTCAGCATCACCGCCGCACAAATCGACGAAATGGTAGGATGGTTGAAACCGGCATGGGAAGGTACACCTAAATTCGAGTCCTTGCTACTGGCTGCCGCCAAAGCAAAGAAATTAGCGATTGGCGAACCATACCTCGACGAAAGTTTCCTTACTACCAAGGGAGACACTGTAAAACTCTCTTCTATCATGAAGAAAGGGGATTATGTAATGCTCGAATTCTGGGCAAGCTGGTGTGGCCCATGCCGCGGAGAAATTCCTCATTTGGTAAAAGTACACCAGAAATATCCCAACTTTGAGTTAATCAGTATCTCGGTAGACGAGAAAGAGGCCGACTGGCAGAAAGCCATGAAAGAAGAAGGTATGACCTGGAAACAATTGCGTATTGCCGGTGGAATTTATGGCGAAGCGGCTAAGGCTTATAATATTACAGGCGTTCCCACTTGCATCATTCTCGACAAAGAGGGACGGTTCTACAAAACCAACATGCGCGGAGCCTATCTCGATGAGTTCCTGCAGGAAATTTATGGAAAATAAGAACGCTTGGAATTAGACTATTACGCATTGGATAGATATCCGCGATTCAAGCAGATAGAAAACTTTATGTTTCTTTCTATCCAAAACTAAATTAGGATATTTGCAAAGAACAGTTTTGTGGCTAAGGAATGGAATAAACGACTATTCTTTAGCCACAAATGATAATATAATGGTATCTTACTCTATCTGAAAAGATGAATAATTAGCTATCACTCACTAACTTGCCATAAATCCACATAGTTCTTAAAGAACGAAAGCTACTATCAAAATTATCTATATCCTCATTGCACAGTTAGCTCATTCAATAGCTTTCACGTTTAAATTGAAACTTTCGTTTCAACCACTCGAAACTGATAAAGTGTCACTCTGTACCGAATAGAGTAGACCTGCAGCGAACAAAGACACAGCTCCTGAAAACGTATTCCTTAAACTGATTGATGAAGACTTTTATCAGCACCTCTCTTCATGAAGTATATCCATCTTTTACTTCATTTACTTTACTCGTTCCTTGCAATCATTGAAGTTAATTCAAGTTAAACTAATATCATTCATTTTGTATATTCAAATAAATATCAATACTTTCACAGTGTAATACTTAAATAGTACACTAAACAATCAAAGTATATGATAAAAGCATTAAACTTATCTTTCAGTTATGGAAAGAAGAAACCGCAAGTCTTCGAGAATCTGTTGTTCTCATTAGACGAAGGCTACGTTTACGGCCTCTTGGGAAAGAACGGAACTGGGAAATCAACCCTACTCTATTTATTGTCCGGATTACTGTTTCCGCAACACGGGCAGGTACTTTACAAAGAGACGGACGTACGCTTACGCCGTCCCTCCACTTTACAGGATTTGTTTCTGGTTCCGGAAGAATTCGCCCTTCCCAACATGAGTTTCCGGCAATATGTGAAGCTGAACGCTCCCTTCTATCCCCGTTTCAGCAAGGAACTGCTACACAATTGCCTGTGCGATTTCGAAATGGACGAGGATATTCATCTCGGGGAGCTATCCATGGGACAGAAAAAGAAAGCGTTTCTCTGCTTTGCTCTGGCCGCCAACACATCGCTGCTACTGATGGACGAACCGAGTAACGGACTGGATATCCCGTCGAAAAGCCAATTTCGCAAAGTGATAGCCTCAAGTATGAGCGACGATAAAACAATGCTTATCTCCACTCATCAGGTGCGGGATATCGACTGTCTGCTGGACCATCTCCTTATCCTCGACGAACGGCAGATTATTCTGAATGAATCAGTGAACAGCATTTGCGACAAACTTTATTTCACCGAACAAGCGATAGGGACAGAAACGGATGCGGTGCTCTACGCACAACCTTCGGTACAAGGTCACAGTGTAATCCTCCCCAATACGGAGGGACGAGAAAGCAACCTGAACTTAGAGTTGTTGTTCAACGCCACACTGGCCGAAAAAGAGAAAATACAGTCTTTATTTAACCGCTAAAACCGACTAACGAATGAATACAACCGATACTTTCAGCTTTTCACGCTTCGGATGGGTGTTGAAACGCGACCTGACAGAGAACTGGAAATTGAATCTGCTCAGTATTATAGGGCTATATGCGCTACTGACGGTGATACTGATTCTTAATCTTTCGTTCAGCAAACCCATAGAGACAAAGATTATAGAGGGTATCCCCTACACCCAGTTCGATAAATTCTGTTCTAGCCTATCCAGCTCTCTTATTCTTGCTTTCCTATTTATTGGCTATTATGCCTCCTCTCGGATAATGAAACCTATGCAAAACAAAACGACATGCACAGCCTATCTAACACTTCCGGCCACAGCATGTGAGAAGTTCTTGGTTCGTTTCGTTATCGTCACCGCAGGGTTCACCCTCGCTTATCTGATTGCTTTGAGCTTACAGGAAATCACTTACCAGCTTATTATCCCTCTGTTTGATGTTCCCGACAATTTCCACTGCACGTTGTTTTCAGCCCGACGAATGGGCATACTCTCTGATTTCGACTACACTATGGACACTCGCGAGAGTTCATATCACCTATGGCTAGCGCAGTTATGCATTTATATGGAGATGCTATGGGCAGGTTCTCTCTTTATGATAGGAGGTGTATTCTGGAGAAAGAAAGCACTACTGAAGACCATCTGTGTACTAACCGCTCTGATACTGCTTATTGGAATCCAGAACTTTTTCATCATTCACCTCCGCAACTGGTATAATACCGACAAGAATCTAATAATCGCCTCTGCTATATTCTTCCTTCTTATCCTTTTCAACTGGTGGCTGAGCTACCGTATATTCAAACGTTCGCAGATAGTAAAACCTAAATTCGGCTTGTTATGAAATTCAAAGAAAGTAAATCCATTTACTTGCAGATAGCCGACCGAATTGGCGACGAAATTCTGCAAGGGTTGTATAAGGAGGAAGAGCGTATTCCTTCAGTAAGGGAATATGCCGCCACGGTAGAAGTGAATGTCAATACGGTAGTGCGTACTTACGACTACCTGCAAGGACAGGAGATTATCTATAATAAACGGGGAATTGGTTATTTCGTAACCACCGGAGCCGGAGAGCGAATTGTGCGAATCCGTAAAGAACTCTTTCTAAACGAAGAACTTCCGGACTTCTTCCGCCAACTGCAACTATTGAATATCTCCATGAAAGAGATAGGAGAGATGTATAAAGAGTACCTCATTCAACAAGGAATGCATCGGAATAAAAGATAAAGTATCTGCGGATTCCGGAAGCTTCTATCGCTTTGATTACCTCGTTGTATCAAAACAAAAGAAAACTCCTGATTCATTCCCCTCATTTGCTGAGAGGGTGAAGCAGGAGGATATCTATAGTGTATACACCTGAAAATCACCGAATTACGAAGTAAAACAGCAAAACGGCTGTATAATAAACCGTTTACCGCCTTCTCACTTCTCCGGGAAACAATGTTTCACCGGAGTAAGAAGGAACGTAAACTCATAATCACCGTACGGAAGGCGATACTGCGGCAACGGTTGTGCACCCCAACTATTGACACAGGCCAGTCCACTTTGCGCTTTATCGATGCAAAGATTGGTCAAATCGGCCTTGGCTACTTCGGGGGAGTGACGCTGTTCCTTCTGCGCTCCATCGTCCAACGATTCTATTGTATAGTGCAGGGCTGAAGCGGAGAAAGGAGATTCGGCCACAATCTGCAAACCACAACTGGCGGCATTCAACTGTTTCCACCAGCGTATATCGGTTTTTGTTCCGGTTTCCTGCGGACGTATATAGGGGTAGAACTGTTCGTCCACCGTCTGACGGTAAATGCCTAAATCGGTACAATGGTTGCGGTCGCTGTAATTCTCTATCGGCCCGCGACCATAATATTCGAGGGTTTCAAACGAAGCGGGCATCTGCATTTGCATACCGAAACGGAACATCGGAGAGACGTTGGCGTTCTTATCCGCCGTCATCTTCTGAGTTACTTTTATAGCCCCTTCGTTGTTGACCACATAAGTGAGTTCTAATTTTGCCGACACGGCCTCCATCTCGTACTCGGCACGCACTACGGCCTGATTGTTTTCCATGCCGGCCTTCAGTTGCAAGAGTTTCAAACCGGGGTTCTTCCATGCGCCCCATTTCTTATGCAGATTCGCACCGAAATCATTGTCCGTCGGAGCACGCCAGAAGTTAGGTGCCAAACAGCCGCCTTCTTTCAGCATCTCCGTACCGTCTACGGCATAACGAATTAAATATCCGTTGCTACGATTGAATTCTGCCGTAAAGTCTTCGCCTTTTATAATCAGATAGTTACAGTCGTTCTCTTTTATCTGCGGAAGCACTACGGGGACATTTACCTGCTCGTTGTTTTTCAGTTCTACTGCCGAAGCTTGGTAAGGATGCAATGTTAACTGGTTTTTTGCTACGGCATATCCGGCCGGTAACAGTCCTTCGGTTTGTTTCAAACGGTAAGTCACATTCAACAGCAACTCTTTACCGGAAGGCATTCCTCCCAACAGGGGTTGCGACGAAGCCATCCATGCTTGCACATCGCCTACATCGAGCCTCAGCCGAGCCGTTTGTTGAGGAGCCACTTCCAGATTCTCTACTCTACCCGAACGCACCGCTTTCCCATCGGCCAGCAATTGCCATTCGAGGTAGTAAGCGGAAAGGTCGCGGAAGAAGTACTCGTTATACACATTGATTTCCCCTTTTGCCAAATCGCCCGGAGTGGTCCAGATGTTCTGATAGAAATATCCTACTTCGTACATGTGAGGATTGGGTACACGGTCGGGACTGATGAGCCCATTATCACAGAAATTCTTATCGGAAGCATCGAAACGGTTAAAGTCTCCGCCGTAAGCATAAATCTCTACTCCCCCTTTTCCTTTCCAACGTACAGACTGGTCTACAAAATCCCAAATAAATCCGCCCTGCAAATTCGGGTATTTCCGTATCAACTCCCAATATTCCTTGAATCCTCCTTCCGAATTTCCCATTGCATGGGCATACTCGCATTGTATCAACGGTTTGGTTACATCACTGCGTTCACCATACTTCTTCATGGTTTCGTATCCGGCATACATAGGGCAATACACATCGGTAAAGTCATTATAGCCGGCCCGCTCATACTGAACTACACGGCTGGGGTCTTCCTTCTTTATCCATCGGTACACCTCTTCGAAGTTGGGACCGAAGCCCGCTTCGTTTCCCATCGACCAGAAGATGATGCTCGGATGGTTGAAATTGCGTTGCACATTACGTTGGTTGCGTTCCAAGTGCGCTTTCCGGTAATCCTCCCGCTTAGCCAATGTTTTCTCTCCGTATCCCATTCCGTGCGATTCGAGGTTTGCCTCCGCCACCATATAAATGCCGTATTCATCGCAAAGTTCGTACCAGAAGTTATCATCGGGATAGTGGCAAGTACGCACGGCATTGATATTGAACTGTTTCATGAGGCGTATATCCTGAATCATCCGCTCGCGGGAAAGCACGTAGCCTCCATCCGGGTCGAGTTCGTGGCGGTTGGCTCCTTTTATCAGTATCGCTTTACCGTTTACCCATATCTGGTCGCCTCTCTGCTCTACCTTCCGGAAACCCACTTTCAGAGGTATCACTTCTCCGCTTCCTTGTAAGCTGGCTTGCAGGGTATATAAATAAGGTATTTCCGCGCTCCATTTATGTGGATTCTCCACCTCCATCTTCACTTCGCCACCGCCTTTCGCCGTAGCGGATGCCACTTGTTTGCCATCGGCATCGCACAATTTCAAGTCCACCGGACCGCTACCCTTCAACTCCAGTTGCACGGTTAACGAACCATTGGTATAAGAGGCATCCAAGTCGGGCGTGACACGGATATCCTGAATGCGCTTTTTATTCCGGGAATAGAGGAAACAATCACGTCCTACCCCGCTAAAACGGAAAAAGTCCTGGTCTTCGAGATAAGTGCCATCGCACCAGCGGAACACTTGAAAGGCAATCAAATTCTTTTGTCCGGGCTTCAAATAAGAGGTGAGGTTAAATTCCGCTTCCAGCTTACTGTCCTCACTATATCCCACATAGCGCCCGTTCACCCACAGATAGATATTAGAGGTAACCGAACCGAAATGCGCAAAGATTTCCTTTCCGTTCCAAGAAGCCGGGACGGTTATTTCCCGCCGGTAAGAACCTACATGATTGTTCTGTATGGGAACTTCGGGAGGGTTATTTTTAAACTGTTCTTTCCAAGCATATCCCGCATTCAGATAAAGAGGGTCTCCATAACCATTCAATTCCCACACGGCAGGCACTTTCATTTCGCCCCATCCGGCATCGTTAAAAGAGGTTTTCCAGAAATCCATCGGTCGCATATCAGCGTCCCTCACCCAATTAAATTTCCACAGTCCATTCAGTGTCATGTAGTTTTGCGACTCTTCCGGCACTGCTTTGGATGCAGCTTCTACACTCTCGTAGGCAAAGTAATGGGTGTGCATGGGTGCACGGTTCACCGCATTGACCTGCGGGTTACGCCACTCGTCGGATTGTGCTGCGGCCGTCACAGATATGGCAACCAGCAATCCGGTCATCAATTGTTTCATCATGCTATTTGTATTTTAAGGTTATTCAATCCGTTTGCTTTTCCGTTCGCTTTCTCCCCCCTGCCACAAGTATCCAGGAAAAGAGTTCCATCCATCGGATATCGCTTTCGCAAATATAACTATAAATCTAAATCCGATAAGAAGAGATAGCCGTAAATCTTTCAATTCTACCTATTTACTCTTTATCGTGATATAAATCAAAAGAACTCCGGTTGCCTGTCAGGGAGATATTCTCATTAACAGAGTTTACTGCACGGGGCCATGAAGTTAGCATCGGAGGGCAAGTAAGTTAGCTTCAGGAACTTATGAGGTCAACTACATAAAGTATCCTATAATGAGAACCATAGGATAGGTATATCGGGTTTACGTTAACTACTGTTTTAGTAATCGGTTGCTTACAGCAACGTTGTCTTCAGTATAGATATACCTTTTAATGCCAACAGCTTGGCACACTTGTGACACACGCATATGTCACAAGTGTGCCAAGCTGTTGGCATTAGTGTGACATAGGTATGTGTCACAAGTATAACACAGGTATAACATCTAATGGAAGAAGCAGGCTTCTAACAAAGTGCAAGTAGTCATTGATATATGGTTGCTTTATCGATGACGGACAGCTAAGCGTTTAAGAGCTCTATCAATTCGGCAAAAGAATGGAGTAGGCAGACAGAAGAAGGAGTACGCAACTCCATATCCTGAGGAGAACGAACCACCAATACCGGAGATTCGGGAAGCGCCTCTTCACATGGAATCCCTACATAGCCGTTCCGCAATAAGGCATTCATTATCCAATGAGACAACAGGGGCTCTTTTGCATCGACAACCAGTTGTTTTCCCTGATTAGAGATGGGCGTATAACCACCCCGCTTCGGGTCGAAACAGAGCGTATTCTGAGGGAATAAGCGTTCCATGCTCCCGTCGAAAATCAAATCCTCCGTTACGCCACAATGAAACATATTTCCCGGAGAAAGCAGCCATAAACGGTCGGCAAAGGCAAGCGCCTGCTCCACATCGTGTGTGGATAGAAGCACCGTACGTCCCTGTTCACGGGCTATGGTGTGAAGAAGCTGCATGATTTCAATCCGGCTCACCACATCCAGAAAAGCCGTAGGCTCATCCAGCAATATCAGCGGACATTCCTGCACCAACGCTTTGGCAATCATTGCTTTCTGTCGTTCTCCATCCGAAAGTTCCGCCACATAACTATTCACTTTATGGGTAATCCCCACTGCGGCAATGGCTTTCTGCACCGCTTCGTGGTCGTGCGGTTTCAACCGGCCGAAAAAGCCGGTGTGAGGTTGCCGCCCCAATGCAACCAGCTCATAAACAGTCAGTCCGCCGGTTTGTGTTTTATCCGTCAGCACCACACCTATTTTACGGGAGCGCTCCCGCTCACTATATGCCGTCAGAGGCTTTCCCTCGCAAAGCAATTCCCCTGCCAAGGGCGGCTGGAAGAAAGCAAGCGTGCGCAACAAGGTAGATTTTCCGGCTCCGTTAGGTCCTAACAAACAAACCATTTCTCCGGCATACAAGGCAAAATCGAGGTGTTCACGTACCATCACCTTCTTTTTCTTGCTTCCTATGTATCCGATAGCCAATCCTCTAGCTTCAAGAACGTTGCTTCTTATTGAAACGCCAGACGATGTGATGTTTCCGGTAACCAACTCATTCGCTTCTATAACGGGATGTTTGCTCATATCAATTGAAATATTGGATTTTACGTTGCTTTAGAATCACATAAATAATCACAGGTACGCCCAGCACAGGAGTAACGGCATTCAACGGGATGATGCCCGCCTCCCCGGGCAACACACACAACAGGTTGCAAAGCAAAGCAACCGCTGCACCCAGCAACAGCGTGATAGGCAGCAACGAGTTATGATTCGATGTACCCAGCATCAAACGGGCCACGTGCGGAACGGCCAGCCCGATAAAAGCCACCGGCCCGCAAAAGGCAGTGGTAATAGCGGTCAGCAATCCGGTTACCAACAAAAGCCCGTTGCGCACGCGACGAATGTTGATACCCAAATTCTCGGCATACCGTACACCCAGCAACAAGGCATTCAATGGTTTAATATATAATAGCGACCATCCTAACCCCAGCAAAGCCACTGCCGAGAAAAAAGGTAACTGCTCAGACGATACGCCGCCGAAGTTTCCTAACCCCCAAACCAAATAAGAGTGTACTCCCTCTGCCGTAGCAAAAAAGTTAAGCAAGGAGATGAGCGAAGAGGTGAGATAACCTATCATAATACCAATAATCAGTAGCAATACATTGCTCTTAGTCAGCGTAGAGAAAAAGAGAATCAACCCCATCACAACCATAGCACCTACAAACGCACCGGCTATCACGGCAAAGAATCCGGAGAAATAGAAAGCACCTGAAGAGACCATCCCTCCACCGGCAAGCATCACCAAAGCCACTCCCAGGCTAGCGCCTGAGTTAATGCCTAAAATAGAAGGCCCTGCCAGCGGATTGTTGAACACGGTTTGCAGTATCAGTCCCGATACGGCCAGTGCCGCCCCGCACAGCAAGGCTGTAATGGCCTGCGGAATGCGTGCTTCCAACAGAATATATTTCCAACTTTCCCTTTCAACTTCTTCTCCGGTTAGAATACGTCCAATCGCCTCTAACGGAATCTTTACCGACCCGAAAATCAAATTGGCATAGAGGAGGATGAGAATCACTCCCGAGAGAAGAATACCATATTTCCAACCGGCAGAACGGCTACCTAATTCACTCATTCTTGTAATTTCTTAAAATAACGCAACTCATATCCCTCCAGCATTCCCGGATGGAATATCTTAATAAGGTCTTTCAACAGGAAATCGGGATGGAAAGGAGATTCTTCATAAAACGGTACATTGCCCGTGTTGCATCCATACACCTTTTTTTCCTGAAACGCACGGAACCTTGCATACGGAGCATAATCCGCTTGCAGTTCCCGCAAGGTCTTGTCCTGCTTCTGATTGTATTTAATCAGCCAAAAGTCCGCAGCCTGTCCTTTGTCCAATACGGTTTCCGCCGACAACGGCACGGAACCGCTATGCTCATCGTCCGCCCACATATAATGCGCTCCCGCATCCGCATATAAAATTCCGGTAGTGCTCCTTCCACCCGGTACATACCAAGCGGAGCCACTCTTCAATTCGCTTATCACACTGGGGGCAGCCGAAATAGGGGCAACCAGCGCTTTCAGCTCCTTGTAATTGTTCTCCACTGAGGCAAACAAGCTGTCGGCCACTTCCTCATATCCGAATAACCGGCCATAGAAACGCATCCATTCGGCTCTGCCCAACGGAGAAGTTTCCATGTAATCGGCGCATTCGATAATCGGAATACCTATCTTTTCCACCCGGCCATATCCCCCGCTATTCTCAAACGGAGAGAGTAGTATGGCATCGGGATGGAGGTCTATAATCTTTTCTACATCCGGCGCCATCCCATTTCCCAAATCAACAATACGCCCTTCGGCACATCCTTCTTGTATTTCGGGGATTTTAATATACGACAAATCGCAAACTCCGGCAATACACTGCAAAGCTCCCAGCTGTTTTAACAGGCTGCAATGCACGGAAGAGTACACCACCGAGCGGGTTAACGGAGTCCTTATGACCGTTCCCTGCGGTAAATGAGCAGGCAATTCCTTTTCCTTGGGAACCAATACATATCGGTGCAACACCTTAGTCGTATCCCACGGATTGCGGATGGTTGCCACCGCATAATCTTCTCCCGATACCATGGAAAGATTAGAAGCATAGGCAAACGTTTCGGCTTGCCCGTCCGTTTGCCCCTGCTTCCTGTTTCCCTGGCACGAAATGCATAGAAAGAAGATGGTTACAATATAAACATATACTTTCATTCGTCGGCAATTCGTTCTGTTATCTATTCAACTTCTATGGTTTTGTATACTTACCGGCTTTCATCTCCGCCAACGTAGGATTGTAAGCGTTGTTATTCACAGTCCATGTACCGGTGAAGGAACCTATCATATTAGCCAAACCGCCGAAGTCGGTCAATGCAGTATTATAAGTAATTTCCACTTTTCCTACTTTAGTCAAAGCTTGGAAAGCATCCAGATTCGTCAACTCTCCGTTCGGATAATATCTTGAGGCCGCAAGTTTAAAAGAACCGCCAATCTCTTTCAAACCCGGCAAATCATAGTTTCGCGCTCCCATGTAATTAATGGCAAAATCACCTGTTACCGTTTCTAACTTGGGTGCCTTAAACCACGAAACATAAGCAGAAGAAGTACCCAAAGACAAAGAAGCTAAGGTTTGCAGTTCGGGAAGGACAAATGAATTTGCTTTACTCGACAAGCTAAGTCTTCCATTTATCGCCTTAATGTTTGTTATTACAATGTCATCTGTGCGGTCTCCGCTGTAAGTAAGGTCATTCTGCATGGTGACAAGTCCATCCGCTTCAGCCGACTCAAATACAGTAACGGCAGTACCGGCAACAGTAGACAAAGTAACCCTCACTGCTTTGGTGTATTCCGACGGACCATAAACTTTCTTCAATGTTTTACAAGCGTTATTTGTATTGGACCCAATGGTCAATGTTCCATTAAAAGTCTTTACCGATTCGGGAAAACGGAGTTCCTCCATACTATTGAGATTATTCAAAGTCAACGACCCGGTAAAATCTTCAAGAGATTCCGGTAATGTGAGTTCTTTCAGATTATTAAGGCTCAACGTCATACCGGTAAACGAAGACAATGACGAAAGGTCCAGACTTTCCAACCCCGGCATTGTTATATTAACCACTTTGGTGGTTACCAGTTTCGGCAAACTGAAAGTCTTCAGTATATTAATCGTTGAAAAGGTGATATTGCCACCAGTCTCTGCCAGTTCCGGAAGACTCAGCGTTTCCACATTCAGCAAATTCTGAAACGTAACAGCTCCTCCAATTGTTTTTAACGCAGGGAAAGATAACGTCTCCAAGTCCGGAACTTTAGTATTGAAAGTGAAAGCCCCGCTCACCTGCTCAAGCAAAGAAAAGTCGTAGGATTTCGTAGCACAGTCTTGCATAGTTCCTGTTGCAGAAAAAGTATTCACAGAAGTAATCTTCGGGAAGTTTACCTTCTCGGCTTTATACAGATTGGTAAGGGTCAAATTACCGGAGAAGTTGCTCAATTGAGGCATCTCTACAGCAGTCAGTTTATCCAGATTTGAATAAGAACAACTTCCGCCAATACTTTCTACGGAAGTAAAATCGACTGTTGTCAATGTAGAAAGGTATTGCAAGGTAAAGTTACCGGCCACCTCTTTCAGATTCGGGCAAAGAAGTTTCTCTAAAGCCTGATTCTTGCTAGAATATCCAAACGAGAAATCACCCGAGCAATGAGCCAGCGACGATAAATCCACTTCCTTCAAATTGGTGCTGCATACCGAAATACGGCTGGCACTGGTAATGGAAGGCAATTGCAACGTCTTTACCGAATTGGAATTGATAATAATGTCGCCGATTTGTTTTACAGCCGGCAACGAAAGATTTACATCGGTCGTGATGGTAGCCATATTGTCCTGCGTACCTATCATCATACCACCCAACTCTTTCACATTTTCCAAACCTACCAAGTTGCCGCCTTCGTAAGAAGACAAAAGGATAAGATTGCCTTTTACCTTAGTAAGCGAGCTCAAGGGTTTCAAGTTCATAATAGGGTCGTCTACCTCACCGGCCGAACCTATCACCAAGTTTCCTTCTATTACATTGATTTGTTTTTCGCCAAACGCATCCAGCTCAGCCTGTGTGGTCAACGTTACACTTCCGTCACTCGGCACTTCTTTCCGCTCTATCACATACATATAGTTTTCTATTACCTGTCCGTTATAGGAAATCAAACGGAATAGCTGTTCTTCGTTCCAATCGGTAACCTTAGCCGGATCGGGTACAATAGAGGCCTGTTCGCACAAGCCGTAAGAAACTTTGGCTCCGGAAAGCGAAACATTGGCCGGCACCGATACGGTAAGCGTATTGTCTATAATACTGGCCGGATAAACAGTACCGTCCGCAGCGGTCAAAGACAGAAAAGTGATGTGAGCATCAGTCCCTGCATACGGTGAATCCTCATCGTCATCGGAGCAACTGCTCAACGCAAACGCACAGCCCAGCAGCACCAGGCTCCAACTTATCAATTTATTCTTTATTGTATTCATACGATTTTTCTTTTTTCATTCATCATTCCCTTTATTCCTGTACACAGTTTCCGGCGTGCATATCGTCTAATGTCGGATTGTAAGCATTACCCGAAACGCTCCAACCGGTAGTCAGCTTATCGGCAGCCGTTTTTAGCGCACTGAAATCTACCAAATTTCCCATATTAGAAATGGAAACGCTTCCCACTTCTTTAAGCGAATCAAATCCTTTCAGAGTAGTAAGAACAACCTGTTTAGCGTCATAAAAGCCCTCAATAGTAAGTTTTCCTCCAATGGTCTCCAAAGAGACAAAGGAGAAACCATCATCCGTCATATCCTTCATAGAACTATAATAAAAATCGCCGGTTACGGTTTTCAATTTATCCATCTTCAACGAAGTAAGCAGGTACAACTGAAACCTCAGGGAAGCAACTTCCTCCACATCCGGGAAAGAAAGTTCTTTTATATTGCCTCCCGTAATCGATAATGCTCCTACTTTCTTGATACCTTCAAGGCTATATACATCATTCTTTGAAAAATTATCAAGTGAAAGTGTTTTGGTCACCTCTTCCAATCCTATTAGTTTCAAAACAGGAACCTCGGTAGAACCGGCATTAAGAGTGAATGTTTCCAGAGAACGGCTACATTTCAACTCCTCCAACTTATAGCAAGAGATAATATCCAAGCTTGTCATACCTGTACAGGTAGAGAGGTCCAACTTCTCCAAAATATTTAATCCATAAAGATAAATATGCTTGCAATCGATCAGTTTAGGAATCGAAAGAGTCTTCAGCGAAGAAATCTCCGCCCCGTTGTATTGTTTGGTCTGATAAGGATAGAACTGTCCTTTTACCCGTTCCAACGAAGGCAAACTCAACGTTTCATACGTACTTTCATAATAAGTTCTAATTTTGAAATCGCCTTCTACATTTTTTAAAGCATCCAAATTCACTGTAGTTAGAACATTTCCCGAATAAGTTAAATCAAAAGTAAAGTTCCCGTTTACAGTTTGCAGCTTAGGCATTGACAAACTCTTCACAGCAGACATGTATTGCATAGAAAACTCACTGTTCATGACTTTCAATTCAGGGAAGGAGATATCGGCCCATTTCTGCATATAACGGATATCCACCTTCGCACCGATTTGTTCCAGTTTCGGGAAAGCAAAGACCGAAGCATTATAGTTATATAAGGTCATCAGCCCGCCGATATTCTTTAAAGCAGGAAATTCAATCTTCTCAATTACCTCGTTGTAAGTGCTGGTACCAGGTTGCTTCATTATAAAATCGGTTGCACAATCAGCCAAAGAAGTAAAATCAATCTCCTCTACTTTTTGAGCGCAGAGATAGAAATAGCCCACTTCTTTCAGTGCCGGCAAGGAAAGGCTCTTTATAGATTGGGAGTTTACCGCCAACGTTCCAAGTGTTTTAAGTGAAGAGAGATTTACCTCCAAAGCGTTCGCTGTGGTCAAAGCCAAAGAGTTGCTGCCTAAATAAAGTCCGGCAGCAGAACGTATATTCTCCAATCCTTTTAAATCGGTTCCGGCAAATGAATTATAGACAAAGATGTTCTGTTTTACCTCATTCAATCCGCTCAATGGAGAAAGGTCTGTAATGGGGTCCTCTTCTTCCAATGTATTTCCACCAATCACCAGGTCGCCATTGATAATGGCTACTCCGCTTTCGGCCAATGCCACCACATCGGCTTGTGTTTTTAAAGTAACACTGCCTTCAGTCGGCACATCCGTACGCACTACTTTATAAGTGTATGCTTTGGAAGTCTTATTATAAGAGGTTACGGTAAATTGCTGCTCTGCATCCCAGTCGGAAACCTGTGCCGGGTCGGGCGAAATGGTAGCTTGCTCGCAAAGCGCATAAGCTACTTTGGCTCCGTTTAGCGACACATTTTGCGGAGCCGTCACCAAAACCTGATTATCGGAAATCGCTCCCGGATATTTCACTCCGCTTGTTGTTGTCAGCGTAAAGGAAACCAACGTATTGTCTGTTCCCTGGAACGGAGAATCGTCGTCATCATCAGAACAACTCCAGCAAGAGAGCATTCCGGCAAGGATGAGCAAATTAAAGAATACTTTTTTCATACTTATTTCTTATTAACTTATTATTTATTTCTTATTTCATGTACGGCCGGAGTTTGGACGGTTTCTTTCCCCACTTCGGACGGATATCTATGAATATTTCGTAATTGCGACGAGGCATCGGCCGGCTCAGTACGGTTACATATTCGGTATTGAGCAAATTACTTACCACTCCCTTGAGCGACCAGTCCGCCCATTTACAGGCGAAGTGTTTCTCCAAAGAGAGGTTACTCATGTAGTAAGGTTTCAGGCGACCGGTAATATGAGACACCTCGTTGCTGGTAGTGGTAAAGCGTTCGCTGTAATGGCACCATTTGTAGCCAAGTTCCCAACTTTTCCAGTCGAGGTGCGCTGTGGCCGAGGCCGAAGTCTTTGGAATGTAACAAAGTTGCTTTCCGTACGAAGCATCGTTGGCGTTCACTTTCTCACCAAGGTTCTTCGAAGGAGTCCAGGCAAAGCTACCGCCCAGCCCCAACTTCAAGTCGGAAGTAATCCGCAAGCTCCCATTCAAGTTCGCTTCGGCACCATAGTTGTGCACCTTTTTCACATTCGACGGGCTCCAGAAACCTTTTGGAGTAGGTGTCCACAAAATCCAATCGGTAATGTGGGAATCAAACAAAGCGATGTTTCCTTCGAAAGCATAACACCGACGGTTGATTTTCCATTCAATCCCTCCATCGTAGGTGAACCCATGTTCGGGCTGCAAATCGGGATTACCTCCGGGCTGGAAGTAACAATCGTCCATACTCGGATACCGGTAATTGCGGGCTATGGAAGCCTTTACCACCAAATTCCAGGGTTTATAGAGCGTATAGTCGGCAAAGAAAGCCGCTATGGGAGAAATAAAATCTCCTCCATAAGCCTCCTGCCGTATGCAGGTAGCTAAAGCCAAACGTTCCGTAACCCTCCATCGAGCGGACAAGGCGGCCGTTAGTTCCAAACGGCTTTTATCGTAATTGTCACCCCGGTGGAAAGGACTCTTGTCGCTGCTCTTCACTCCGTTTTCGTAAGCCGAAAGATTGGCTGTAAAGAGCCAGCGGTCGTTGGGAGAGTAATCGGCATTGAACTGTCCGAAATAGGTGCTCGAATAACTGCGGGAGTGGGTAATGTCCGAAGACACCACGTCTTCACGCTTTGTGAAATAGTCGTAAGCCACATCCGAATAGGTATATCCTGCCTTGGCCGTCCATTTGACAAACTCTTGCGAATAGTCCCACGAAAAAGCGGCACGGGTAGTCTTAATGTCCTGTTCGTTCGTGAAATCCGTATCACTCTTATAGTCCACACTAAGGAAGGGCAGTCCACGCACGGAAGACATGTGCCATACCGACAGATTGAAACGGTGTCCGTTACCCGAAAGGTAAGAGATGTCCTGCAACAAATGGAAATCGTCAAAATAGCCGCTTTTATTCCGTTCTTCCGGATGGTAAGAACCTACCAGTACGCCGTTTTCATACACATCGGTCTTCTTATCGTAGTTGGTGTATTTATAGTTGTTCTCGGCGGTAGCGTATACCACACGGGTAGAGCTTCTCCAATGTTTACTTCCATAATTCACCCGCAAGAAGTTGTCGTAAGTATCGAACGAACCGGCTCCGCCGACATACTGCATCCCCCATCCCTTTTCATTGGATGAAGTGGTGTTCAACTCCACGGCTCCGCCCAACCCGCCACCAGTGAGGGCAATGGAAGAGGCTCCATGGTAAAGGGCTGCCTCATCCATAAAGTAGGCGGGAATAAGCGAAAAGTCTACCGTTCCCAGCATGGGCGAATTAATACGCATGCCATTCCAGGTAACTTGCGTATGCGATGGAGATGTTCCCCGGAATTCGGCCGTAGATTGAGTAGCGCGCCCGTAGCTCTTAACAAACACTGTGGCATTCTGCGTCAAGATATCTGCCATACTCTGTGCGATGTTATCATGCAGGGTCAGCGAATCCAAGGTAGTCCGTTGAATACCTACTTGTTTCAACGGACGTTTTCCCTGGACCGAAAGCTCTTCCATCTCTAGCTGATACGCCTCTTTTTCCTGTTGCGCCCGAACAGGAGCAAAGGCTATCCACAGCAATAGTATGCAAATAATCGTCGGTTTCATTTCCTTAATTTTTCTCCGGGTGATAAGAGATGTCATCCAAATGGTAATCGGAAATATAGTGTACCTCCGTAGAGATATCTCCCAAGTTAGGCGTAGCACCTATCTGTCCGGTCTGGATTTTGATGAAATCAATGTATTTCAGATTGGCATCTTTATGGTCGAAGGTCTTGGCATTGGATAGCTTAAAGTGTCCGATACTCATATCTACCTTTGCGCTATAAATGTAATCGATGCTGCTTTCGTTGTCCGTATATCCCCAGTCATAAGGCGGAACTGTAGACATTCCATCCGAGAAAGAAGAACGGTCTTTCAATTGCGTTCCGTAATAGGTATGGCTGTTCTTCTCGTCTACCGGTACCCAATCCTGCCAATAAGAGGGTTTGGAATTCCACTCAGCCAGATAAGGAACGGCTCCGCTCTTTCCTTGGTTATCCGTCCATTTGATGGCTGCATTATTCTTGGTCGGTTTATAATAAGTGATGGCATATTCATAAGTACTGTTTTCCGTACCATATTCCGAACCGGCCAGTTCGTACCAGGTGTCATCCGGCAATCCATTGCCGTTTTCATCCTGACTCACCCAGATAATACCCGGTTCCGACTGATATCCGTAAGGATTACCTTTGATAAGAAGGTCCCAATCGCCGTTACTATTGTCCACACTGTGGTCGAATCCGGCAATCACGTATCCGCAGCAAGAACCTAAAGAGATGTTCCACATCTTTCCCCATGTTTCCAGAACATGCGCACAAGCCTGTGCCATGGTATAATTGTCCGGGAAAGCAGCACCGAAACTATAACCGTTTACCTGATGTCCCGGCGCCGGCATATATTCATATACCTTATTCACCATAGGCATACTTCCGGTCGTACTCTTACGATAATAAGTACCTTCGGGGTCGCAAACATTTATCGTAAAGTTTTGGCTCTTTTCTCCAAATTCATTCTTCATGGTAAGAGACAAGGTATAAGTTCCTTTCTCACATTGAAGCGCCTCGCTATCGAACACATATTCCGTTTTGTCGCCTTCCTCTACCACTTTGCCGTTGAGCATCCATGTATAGGTGGCACCAAAATCATTCTCTACAAGGTAAGCTTTTACTTTCACCCTGCGTCCTTGCGACAAATTAAACGTAGTTTGCGGGAACTTCCAGCTGAAAGGCATTTCCGAAGGTTCGCAGACCACTACCGCAAATTCTTCGCTATCTTCTCCATCGTTGTTGTAAGCACGCAAACGCACTGTGTACGTTCCGGTTTGGCTTTGTTTGAAGGTATAATCTTTCTCCGTACCGACAACCGTTCCGTTCACCGTCCACTCAAACTGGGAGGTACTTTCATTATCCACCACCGGAGTAAGTTTCAACTCTTGTTCCTGTATCACCTTATAGCCTTCTTCCGGCACATAGAGGGCAATCATCGGTGCGTCAAGAGACAATACGGTAACTTTCAGTTCTTCTTCCGACATTCCGTAGTTATTGATTACCTGAAGTTTTACAAAATAATCTCCGGTACCTTCTTCATTAAACTTGTAAGTGGCTTCACGTCCCACTATTTTTTGGTCTTGTTTCCACACATAGGTGGTATGGGCGTCTACATTCTCATACGTCGGCTCAATAAGCAAATCTTTGCCCGCTTTTACTTTATAGCGTGCCGATTCGGAGTCGAGGTTGATAACAGGCGGAGCTGCCGTTTCTTTGTCATCATCGTCGCTGCACGCAGGAAACATCAGTAATCCCAGCAGTGCTGCCATCCAAAATTTCTTCATCTTTTATAGTCTTTAAATGAACCGCAAGTTGATGCGGTATTTTATTTATTTAAAAGCAAATCCATTCGGATTAATGCCTACACTAAATTTGTCGAGTAATATTCCCTGAGAAGAGTAGCGATATACGACACCGGCCTGACGGTAATCTACAGCATCAGCTACATACACATCGCTGTTAACCGGATTGATACTCAAGCCATAGAGTTTGTGCTTGGTTCCGTTTTCATCTACTTCGGCACTGATATAAGGACGGACAGGTAAGTGATCATCGCTTACAGCCATGCGGTAGATATCATTATTAATTAGGTACAACGTATCCCGCGCCCCATTGAGAGCTATCTGCACGTTGGCTTCGTCCATATCCAACACTTGTTCCTGCTCTATTTGGCGGCTGTTTGCGTCTATTTTATAAAGATGGGGATAGTCGTCACCGTACTCGCTGCCTTGGTAACCACCATCGGTAATTACCCATATTTTACCGTTCTTGTCCAACTTCATGCTTTTAGGCTGCATGCTAGGCAACGTGATTTCACCCTCTACAACGTCTTTCTCGGCATTGATAACCAAAATCTTGTTGCTATAACTCCAGCAGTTAGTGAAGACATATTTACCATACTGCACCATCTCTTCGGTAGAAGCATATTGCTCTACAACTTCCTGTCCGGTAGGGATGGATTTGATGTACTCCATGGTTTGCGGATTGAACACCGTGATGTAGGGTGCATAGAGGTCGGTTGCATACGCTTTGGTATCGCTGATAAAATGAATATAACGAGGGTTAATCATCTTACCGCCCGTAGACTTAGAATCCAGTTGTCCTCTTACTTTAAAGGTGGTAGCATCTATTTTCCAAATAATGCCGGAGTTTTCTACGGCGATGAAAGCATCCGTTCCGCGAAGGATGACAGACTGCCCCGTATCACCTAGTTTCCGGTCGTTCGCACGAGAGAACACGCCGTTTTCCACGGTTTTCTTACTCGGGTCATAATAAGACAGGGTGGAATTTCCCGCTTGGTAGTTCCCTTCGTTAAGGATAAACACACCGGTGCCGGTGGCATGGAACTCTTCTTCCTGAAAGCCCTCTTCGCTGTCGCAGCTTCCCAAAGAGAGCGCTCCGGCAAGCAACATCATGTAAAAAAAGAAATGTTTAGATTTTCTCATAGTATATCACACGTTTTAAAATAATAAACAGCAATAAGTGGAATGATATACCAATAAGAATCCGGATAATGAAACATGCTTCTCATCCGTTGTTCATTCTGCCCCGTATCCCCGCGGGTACATCAATCCTTGTGTATTTACAATCAAAGCAGGTCTTCTGACTTATCCCCATCTTGTTTGCACCTTCCCGGTTTTTCCAACCAGTGGCGATGTTATAAACAGATGTTTGCTTCTTCTATCTAAAATTAGAAGCAAGGATTTACAGCAGCGGGTACTGTTCAGGATTTTCACCTGATTCCCTTTTCATGGCATATACCAGAACGGAATATGCCACACTTTTATTGCGACGCAAAGATAGTAATTCTTTTAGAACGAAAGAATTTAATTGTTTTTTCTTTTCGGGAATGATTGGATGGAGTCTAATAGAAAAGCTCCGCCTCTTCCGCCATCAATGCAGAAAAGCCGGAGCCTTTAGTTTTTATACCTTATTATTATAGTATCTCTGAATTACATACGTTCCGGAACCTCAATTCCAAGCAAGCTCATACCCAGACGGACAATCTTACCCACATTCTGAGACAAAGCCAGACGGAATACTTTTAAATCCGGATTCTCTTCACGCAGGATACTGAAGTCATGATAGAATTGGTTGTACTCTTTCACTAAATCGTAGCAATAGTTAGCTATCACGGACGGACTGTAATCCTCACCGGCCTGTTTCACTACAGCCTTAAAGTCGGAAAGCATTTGAATAAGACCTTCTTCTTTTTCGGTCAGTTCCAAGGTATCGGGCAATACTGCCGGAATCTCAATGCCGGCTTCGGCTGCTTTACGCAGTACCGACTGTATACGAGCGTATGTATATTGAATAAACGGACCTGTATTTCCGTTAAAGTCAATCGACTCTTTCGGGTTGAAAGTCATATTCTTGCGGGCATCCACTTTCAGAATAAAGTACTTCAACGCACCCAATCCTACAATACGCGCAATGTTTTCAGCCTCTACCTTACTTATATTGTCCAACTTACCCAATTCCTGAGAAGTCTCTTTTGCCGTCTGAATCATTTCCTCTATCAAATCGTCGGCATCTACCACTGTTCCCTCACGGCTCTTCATCTTACCTTCGGGCAGTTCCACCATACCGTAGGAGAAGTGCACCAGTCCTTTGCCCCATTCAAAGCCCAACTTATCGAGCAGAATAGAAAGCACTTGGAAATGGTAGTTCTGTTCATTTCCTACCACATATATCATTTTATTGATAGGGAAATCCTGAAAACGCAGCTTCGCTGTTCCGATATCCTGTGTCATGTAGACAGACGTACCGTCTGAACGGAGCAACAATTTATGGTCGAGCCCTTCGTTCGTTAAATCCGCCCAAACCGAACCATCTTCTTTCCGGTAAAAGAATCCCTTCTCCAATCCTTCCATCACCTTCTCTTTTCCTTCGAGATAGGTTTCCGATTCGTAGTAGATTTTATCGAAGCTGACTCCCATCTTCCGATAGGTTTCGTCGAAGCCGGCATACACCCAGTCGTTCATCTTCTTCCATAAAGCACGCACTTCAGGGTCGTTTGCCTCCCACTTCACCAACATCTCACGTGCTTCGTTCATCAATGGAGACTCTTTTTCGGCTTTGGCTTTCGCCTCTTCCTCGCTCAATCCCTCAGCCTTATATTTTTCGGTCAGTTCTTTTACTTCCGCTTTAAAATGCTTATCGAACGCCACATAATAATCGCCAATCAGGTGGTCACCTTTTTTACCGGATGATTCGGGCGTTTCGCCGTTACCATACTTCAACCAAGCCAACATCGACTTGCAGATATGGATACCCCGGTCGTTCACGATATTGGTTTTCACCACTTTATTGCCATTGGCCGCTACGATATTAGCCAGCGCATTCCCCAACAAGTTGTTACGCACGTGTCCTAAGTGAAGCGGTTTATTGGTATTGGGCGAAGAATATTCAATCATCACCAACGGAGAGGTCTCGGTCGCTTTCGTCAAACCATACTCGGCATCGGAATGAATATCATTCAGCAATTCTACCCAGCAAGCCGAAGAGATAGTCAGGTTCAAGAAACCTTTTATTACATTAAAAGAGGCAACAGCCGGTTCATGTTGTTGCAGATAAGCCCCTATCTCCTGCGCCGTTTGTTCCGGCGATTTACGAGAAAGTTTCAAGAAAGGAAAGACAACCAACGTAAGATGCCCTTCGAATTCCTTCTTTGTTTTTTGCAACGATACTTGTGCGGCAGACACTTCTCCGCCGTATAGCTCTTTAATTCCTTCTATTACAGAGTTCGTTATCTTTGTTTCAATCTTCATAATGCTGAATTCTACTTTGTTACGGGGTGCAAAGTTAGATAAAATTCTCGACATTCAGAGATACCATCCTAAAAAATAGTGGGAGGAAGTGACGACACCACGGAAATCATTACCAAGGAGTTATTCCTCTCTTATTATCCGGACAGGAGAAACCTGAATAAAAATGTTTGTATGCGATTCATCGCTTCCTCACTTTCAACGTTCCATTGAACAGATTTCACTTCTTTCCATTGAGTAAGTTTTTCATTTTCAATTTTCAACTTTCAATTTTCCATTGAGTAAGTTTTCAATTAAAGAAGCTTTATACATACGATGTTTTCTCTTTCTGACAGCACTCCAGCACCTTTTTTTCTAAGATATTGGTTCATTGTTCTATACGGGTGACGGCAAAGGGTGCTGGCAGGGTGTTGGCAACTGGTTTGCCAGCACCCTGTATCGAACATTTTTTCTCTATTTCTATATGCTAACTTAGTTATTCTCAGCTCGTAAGGAGAGGAATGGCCGTTTACGGCATTAAGGCCTCTTTCCGGCCTGTTTAGGTGGAAAATGACCCTCAATTCCTCCGTTCCTTCGTTTTCTCCTTCTTTTATCAACCGTTTGGGTGGAAAAGCATCTCCTTGGTTTACAATACGGAGATAGGGAAACGATTGGGAGGAAGACGGCTGTATTTTTTGCCTTCCTTCCTTATTAAATCCCTCGCATACAGCGGAAAGATTCTTGTGGGTCTAAAAGATTTCTTCGTCCCACGTACGTGGGCTCTCCATCCCACAATCGTCAACCGTCGAGCCCACGATTGTGGGATGGAGAGCCCGCATGTGTGGGACGGAGAGCCCGCATGTGTGGGACGGAAACTATTCTTAGACTTGGGCACAAATAGAAGGCTATGAAGACACATTTTCGACGTTTGTTCTCTTCATCTTACAAGGGAATTCGTCGGAAACGGAAAGGATGTCTCTTTGAGGGCATGAAGGGTGTCGGAATGCTGGAAGAAAGAGGAAAAATTGTATGTAGCAGAGAAACAGAAAAGGGAGATACCCCTTAGAGCATCTCCCTTTTTCTAATTTCTTTCTAAAAAGTAACTTATTTGATAGCTTCTGCCAATTCAGCACCAGCTTTGAATTTTGCCACTTTTTTAGCCGGAATGGTAATAGCAGCTTTAGTAGAAGGATTGATACCTGTTCTTTCACCTCTTTCAGCAACAGAGAATGTACCAAAACCAACAAGAGCTACTTTATCGCCTTGTTTAAGAGCACCTGACACTGCAGTCACAAAAGCATCCAATGCTTTTTTAGAATCAGCTTTGCTCAAACCTGATTCCGACGCGATAACATTAATAAGATCTGCCTTATTCATAACGTAAATGTTTAATTAAAAATTAATTGTAACACAAAAGATTTATTTGAAATATTTCACAAATATAGAGATTGTGCTTTAATAATCAAACAATCTTTGAGAAAAATGCGTCTAAATGATGAAAAAAATGTAAGAGTTGACGCTTTATATGCTTTAGAACAGAATAAATTAGTAATTTTGCCACGCTAAAATGTACTAGATATGAATATGCCTCCTGTTACAAAAAATATAATTATTATCAACGTTTTGTTCTTTTTGGGTACCATCGTGGCGCCCAAATATGGAATAAACCTGACCGAATGGCTAGGCCTGCATTTCTTTATGGCCTCCGATTTCAAACTCTACCAATTATTCACTTACATGTTTATGCATGGAGGTTTTGAGCATCTATTCTTCAATATGTTTGCCGTGTGGATGTTCGGACGGATACTTGAACAAGTTTGGGGACCACGGCGTTTCCTATTTTACTATCTATTATGTGGAGTAGGTGCGGGAGTGATGCAGGAAATAGTGCAATATATCCAGTACGCAACCGTATTATCGGGATATGACAGTGTAAATATGGGTGGAAATTATATTGTTCCAATGGGTGAATACCTCAATATGATGACTACCGTGGGGGCTTCGGGTTCTATCTATGCCATTTTATTGGCTTTCGGTATGACCTTTCCGAACCAGCCCATCTATCTATACTTCTTGCTGCCGATGAAAGCCAAGTATTTTGTAATCGGATATGCAGCCCTGGAAGTATTTCTTGGTCTGTCACAACGCGGAGACGGAATTGCCCACTTTGCCCACTTGGGAGGTATGTTGTTCGGTTTCCTTTTAATTATGTATTGGCGAAAAAAGAATAAGCATGAGCAGACTTTTTACTAACATAAAGCAAGCTTACCAGCAAGGGCGAATGCCTATGCGGTTTATTTACATCAATGTGGGAATATTCATCCTCACATTCCTGTTCAATACCCTGCTTATGTTGTTCAACCAAAGCGGAGCCGAAATTCTGCGCCTCTTTGAGTTACCGGCATGGATAGAACGTTTCCTCTACCAACCGTGGAGTCTGATTTCCTATATGTTTATGCACGCAGGAGTTCTTCACTTGCTATTCAACATGCTGTGGCTCTATTGGTTTGGGCAATTATTCCTTTACTTCTACTCCGAACGTTCCTTTTGCGGACTCTACTTTTTCGGAGGGTTATGCGGAGGAGTTTTATATATGCTCTTTTATAACCTTTTCCCCTATTTCAGCCTGGCTGTATACACCTCTTACCTGCTTGGAGCCTCGGCTTCCGTATTGGCCGTTACCGTAGCGACTGCTGTAAAAGAACCCAACTTTAGAGTCCGGTTACTCTTTTTTGGCGACATCCGCTTAAAGTATATTGCGTTAGTAATGGTGGGCATGGATTTATTATTAATGACTTCCGGCAATGCCGGCGGACACATCGCCCATTTAGGAGGAGCGTTAGGTGGCCTTTGGTTTGCCCTGGCCATGCAAAAAGGAAGCGATATCACCAAATGGATTAACTTCCTTATCGACAAAATCGTCAATTTATTCTCATGGCTCTCCAACCCTCCACGAAGGAAGCCGAAAATGAAAGTTCATTACAACTTCAGAGAAAAAGATTACGACTATAACGCACGCAAAAAGGCACAATCGGAAGAAATAGACCGAATACTGGACAAACTGAAAAAATCTGGTTATAGCAGTCTGACTACCGAAGAAAAGAAAAGCTTGTTTGATGCGAGCAAAAAATAGAAGCGGTATGAAATACATAAGCAAAGTTCTGGGATGGCTGTTGCTGGGAGTAAATATTCTATGTGCCCTCACCATGCTGTTTTGCGCCTACAGTCCGTACCTGAATCCGATAAAGCACCCTATTCTTTCATGCAGCGGATTGGCTTTCCCTATCATGTTGGCTATCAACATACTATTCCTGCTCTTTTGGCTCATCATCTACCGGAGGTATGCCTTGCTTTCGTCTATAGCCATGCTTTGCTGTATACAAGCCATTTGGACGTGTTGCCCGCTGAATTTTTTCCAGAAAGAAGCACCGGAAGGAAGTATTAAATTCCTTTCATACAATGTAATGGCCTTCAATATGGATAAGCCCCATACAAAGGAAAATCCGAACGAGATAATTGAATATCTGCAACAGAGCGATGCCGATATTATCTGCCTGCAAGAGTACATTACCGGAGCCAATTTAAAGAAAAAAGAGATAGACCGGGCCTTGTCCGCCTATCCATATAAACATTTTTACAAAATTGCCAACGGAATAAACGGATTGGGATGTTATTCCCGTTACCCTATTCTATCAGCTACCCCGGTCGATTACCAAAGCAAAGCCAACGGAAGCATGGTCTACGTATTGAAAGTAAAAGACGATACGCTCACCGTTATCAACAATCACTTGGAATCGAATAAATTGACTCTGGACGACCGTACCACGTACATGGAAATGATAAAAGAACCGGAGGCGGACAAAGTAAAAGAGGGTTCTAAAAGACTGATAAGCAAGCTGGCGGATGCCGTACCCATCCGGGCGGCCCAAGCTGATACCATAGCAAGAATTATCCGAAACAGAACGACTCCCTCTATCATTGTATGCGGCGACTTCAACACCTCACCGTTCTCATACGCTCATCGTATAATAGCCAACGGATTGCATGACGCATTTACCCAGTCGGGATGCGGATTCGGCGTCTCTTATAACAAAAACGGATTCTATTTTCGGATAGACCATATCCTTATCAGTCCCGACCTTCGGAGCTACCAATGCACGGTAGACAAATCCATCAAACATTCAGACCATTACCCTATTTGGTGCTATATCTCAAAAAAATAATCGAAATAGCCTCATTTCACTTAAATTATTGCCACCTAAGCTGTATAAATGTGAAAAAAAGAGCTATATTTGCAGCCTTGTAACTCAGTTTATTAACAAAGTAAGTAAAATAAATATCAAAGTAAAATGCAAAACAAAGGATTCGTAAAAGTTTTTGCGGTATTACTCACACTTGTCTGTGTGTTCTATCTCTCTTTCTCTTTTGTAACACGCCATCACATGAGCTTGGCTGCGCAAGACCCAAAAGGAGAAGCACACTACATAGATTCCATGCAGAATGAAAAAGTGTATCTGGGAGTATATACGCTGAAACAATGTCGTGAAATGGAAATTGGTTTGGGTCTGGATTTGAAAGGCGGTATGAACGTCATTTTGGAAGTTTCCGTTCCCGATGTGATTAAAATGTTGGCTGACCACAAAACTGATGAAGCTTTTAATCAAGCTGTTGCCAATGCAGCCAAACTACAAATTTCCAGTCAGAGTGATTTCATCACTCTATTTGTCAATGAGTACCACAAATTAGCTCCGGAAGGAAAACTTTCCGAAATCTTCGCTACTCAACAATTAAAAGACAAAGTAACCACCAAAAGTACCGATGCGGAAGTAGAAAAAGTACTTCGCGCAGAAGTGAAAGCAGCTATCGACAATTCTTATAATGTATTACGTACCCGTATCGACCGTTTTGGTGTGGTACAGCCTAACATCCAAGCTTTGGAAGGAGGCATGGGACGTATCATGGTGGAACTTCCGGGTATCAAAGAACCGGAACGTGTAAGAAAATTGCTCCAAGGTTCTGCTAACCTCGAATTCTGGGAAACATTCGACTCTAAAGAAATTGCTCCCTATTTAATCAACGTCGATTCAAAATTACGTGAAGTGCTTGCTGATGCTCAACCGAAAGATACAACAGAAACTGTTGCCACGGATTCTGCCAAAGAGGAAGTAGCTGTAGCAGAAGCAACCATGAGCGCAGCCGACAGCCTGGCCGTAGCATTGAAAGGCGATAAAGCCCAGGTGAACCAAAATGTAGCCATGGCCGAAGCAAAAAAAGAGCATCCGTTAGCTTCTATCCTTAGCATAAACAACAGTGGCGGACCTGGATGCGTTGTAGGATATGCACATTATACCGACACCGCTGAAATAAACCGTCTGTTGGCAATGCCCGAAGTAAAAAGCATATTGCCGAGAGAGCTCAGTCTGAAATGGGGTGTAAAAGGAAGCGACTTGGACAAAACCGGACAGATATTCGAATTATACGCTATCAAAGTGACAGAACGTAACGGACGCGCTCCGATGGAAGGCGACGTGGTAACCGATGCTTCTGACAGCTACGACCAATACGGCAAGCCTTGTGTCAGCATGACTATGAACTCGGAAGGTTCACGCCGTTGGGCACAATTGACCAAACAAAACATTAATAAGGCTATTGCCATTGTATTGGACGGTTATGTATACAGCGCCCCGAATGTAATTAACGAAATCACCGGTGGTAACTCACAGATTACCGGAAACTTCTCTTTGGAAGACACCAAAGACTTAGCCAATGTATTGCGTTCAGGTAAAATGCCGGCTCCGGCACGTATCGTACAGGAAGATATCGTAGGTCCGTCTCTCGGACAGGAATCTATTAACCAAGGTGTGATGTCGTTCATCGTTGCATTGATATTGTTGATGCTTTACATGTGCGGCATTTACGGATTGATTCCGGGTATGGTAGCCAATTGCGCGTTAATTGTCAACTTCTTCTTTACACTGGGTATCCTAACCTCTTTCCAAGCGGCGCTCACGATGTCGGGTATTGCCGGTATGGTATTGTCATTGGGTATGGCAGTGGATGCGAATGTGTTGATTTACGAACGTACAAAAGAGGAGTTGAAAGCAGGAAAGGGAGTGAAAGCAGCATTAGCCGATGGTTATTCCAATGCGTTCTCTGCCATCTTCGACTCTAACTTAACCTCTATTATTACCGGTATCATCTTGTTCTATTTCGGAACCGGACCTATCCGTGGTTTCGCTACGACCTTGATTATCGGTATTCTCTGTTCATTCTTTACGGCTGTATTCTTGACCCGTATCGTTTACGAACACTTTATGAACAAAGAGAAATGGTTGAACCTGACTTTCACTACGAAGCTCTCACGCAACTTGATGACCAATACGAACTACAAGTTCATGGGAATGACGAAAAGGTCGTTCACTGTATTTGGAATCATCATCGTGGTTTGTATCATTTCATTCTTTACCCGCGGTTTAAGCCAGAGTATCGACTTTACCGGTGGACGTAACTTCGTGGTACAGTTTGAACAACCGACTCAACCGGAAAGTGTACGTGCCTTATTACAGGAAAAAGTAGGAGACGCTAATGTACAGGCTATCGCTTTAGGAACCGACCATCGTACCATACGTGTAACAACCAACTACCGCATTGAAGATAACGACCCGGATATCGATTCTAAGATTGAAGAGTTCTTGTACCATGCATTGAGCGACGGTAAACTACTGACTGCCGGAACAACTCTTGAGGTATTCATCGACCGTGATAACCGTACCGGAGGTTCCATTATCAGTTCACAGAAAGTAGGACCAAGTATTGCAGATGACATCAAGACAGCGGCTATATGGTCGGTTATCTATGCTTTGGCAGCTATCTTCCTATACATCTTAATACGTTTCCGCAACGTAGCTTATAGTGTGGGTTCTGTCGTTGCACTGGCTATCGATACCACCTTAATTATCGGTGCTTACTCATTATGTTACGGATGGGTTCCGTTCTCACTGGAAATTGAC
>ERZ791753.441-NODE-441-length-39550-cov-2.605798_pt1 | contig 39550 bp, 32 predicted proteins | sample MGYA00509951_ERZ791753 | MGnify/ENA primary metagenome ERZ791753 (study PRJEB30046, sample SAMN00792026) | human gut metagenome | study: EMG produced TPA metagenomics assembly of the A metagenome-wide association study of gut microbiota in type 2... | reverse complement strand
GCTTGCTGTATTTGATCTTGGTAAGCTGTATGCCTCCGATCTGCTGCAACGGAAAGATGATGAGCTATCAGCTAAATATTACAAACAAGCTTTAGATGGATTTTTGAAAATAGAGCCTACTGCCGGCGATATGACGGCGTATATACAATATCGTATCGGTAAAATGTACTGCTATGGGTTGGGCACTGAAAAGAATCTTAGACAAGCTTTTGATTGGTTTTCAAAATCTGCTGTCAAGGGAAATAAGTTTGCGCAATTCAGCTTAGCGAATATGTACTACTACGGAAACGGAGTTGAAAAGGATCTTTCAGAAGCGTTTCGATGGTACAGTAATGCTGATAAGCAGGGACAGCCATACGCAGCATATGCAATAGCTCAGATGTACAGTAACGGCGAGGGCGTAGCCGCGGATAAAGATCTGGCGCATATCTATTATCAAAAGGCGCTGAACGGATTTCTTGATCTTGAAAAGAAAGACCGTGCCGACGATAATCTATTTTACAAGATCGGTATGATGTATAAAAACGGATCGGGAACTGAAAAGGATATTGCAAAAGCTGTTGATTACTTTAAGCGGTCGGCTTTAATGGATAATAAAAACGGTCTGTATGAATACGGAAAAACGCTCATAAGCAGTGACTACGAAAAGCGAGATGTTGAAAAGGGATTATCATATTTGAGAAAAGCAATAGAGTACGGCAACATAAATGCAAAACGTTTTTATGCCATGCAGTATATCAGCGGAGAAAATATCGATCAGGATATAGACACCGGACTTAAAATGCTCCACGAGGAAGCAGATAAAAATGAAGCTGCCGATACCCCTTCTGCTCTTTGTTTAGGCAGACTTTATTTTAAGAATGACTACGGTATACCTTTAGACATTGATAAAGCAGAATACTACGCCATAAGAGCTGAAAAGGGCGGCAATGAGGCAGCATGGTATCTGCTCGGAAAAATCTATTCAGATCCAAACAGCAATAAATACGATATTGAGAAAGCGATCACATACTTTAAGAAGTCTGCTAAATGCGGAGATCCAAATGCACAATACCAGTTGGGAAAAATCTATCTTTCTGCAGATGACAAACGGACTGCTTATCAGTATTTTAAACAGTCTGCGGAAAATGACAACACATTTGCAGCTTACTATGCAGGCAGGATCTTATTAGATAATAATGCTTCTGCAGATATAAAAACAGGTATTGAATTTTTGCAGCAGGCAGCGTTAGATAACTTCGACCCCGCTTTTTTCTTTTTAGGCAGATATTACAGCAAATTTGATGATACCGACAGCCGTTCTAAGGCTAAATACTACCTTGAAAAGTCTGCAACAGAACACAATAACTCAAATTCACAATATTTGCTAGGAAAGGTCTATCTGTCTGAAAATAAAACAGATAGAGCGATGGAGTATTTTAAAATGTCGGCGGAAAGGGGCAATCAGAACGGTCAGATCGCGTATGCGCTAATGTTGTATAAGCAAGGGCAGAGAATGGCTGCCACGCTTTGGATAAAAAAGGCAGCGGATAATGGCAATAAGACAGCCAAAAAGATCATGCGCCAATTTGATAAGCAGAGGACATATGCCGTCGTGAGAAGCGCCAATATCGCTCAAACAGTGATAAGTAAAGGCATATCGCAATCATCAGTACTTAAACGCACTAACAATATGCTGCGCAGCACGCTAAAATCAGAAGAGGCTCGCACCGCTCGTCTAATGAGAGAGTTTGAAAAAGATCAGGAAAAACAGAAAATGCAGAACAACAGCTCTGTAAGCCTATAACCCCATAATTGAAAGGAACGTCCGGTATGGAAAAATTAAAGAAGATAGTAAACGCCTTGATAGCCAAAGTATTATTTGTTTATGGCTGGATATGGGATCTTTGCATGAAGGCTCTTAACGCTGTAAGCAAAACGCCGATAGAAACAGATAAGGAACGCAGAGATGTGAGGGTGAAACAATTTGCCGCAGCCTCGATCATCTTTTATTGTGCAAGCAACAGCTGCCTGAAATTTATCATAAAATCATTGCATAAAGTAATGAAAAACAGCAGCTTTATATCAAGTCATTTTATGCCTTGGGATATTATCCTGCCGGCGAATATTCAACTGTTTATCCTGCTCGTGCTGCTCTCGCTTGTCGTTGGGCTTGGCGCTTCTGTCAAGCTGCACACGCTGTACAGAATGAAAAATGACAGCAAAAATATAAAGGGCGATAATAAATTCATGACGGAAAACGAGCTTGCGGAGCATTTCTATCCGGTCAAGATGGACGATATAAAGTCTGCCGAAAAAGCAGGACTGCTTATCGGTGAGAAAGACGGTGTTTACTATATCGAGCCTGATACGTTTAACACAATGATAGTAGGCGCTACAAGATCGGGTAAAGACGAATGCTTTGTACTTCCATCTATGCGGCTAATGGCAAATTCAAAGGCGAAGCCCAGCATAATAGCAAACGATATGAAAGGCGAAATGCTCGAGCAAACATATACCGAATTTGTGCGCAACGGATATAAAGTTCTCGTGCTGGATCTGATCGATACAGACCACTCGCTGCACTGGGATCCGTTATTCATCATAAAAAGCGAATATATCTCAGCAAGAGAAAGCGACGGAGATCTTTCAGATACGTCAAAACTCGTTGAATCATATGCTCACTGCCTTACAGACGATGAAAAATCAGAAGCAGTATGGACTGACTCTTCCCGCTCGCTGCTCTGCGCCATGATATATTATTTTTTAGACAGAGGATTTGAGATGAACAAAATGCAATTGGTAAATATGTTTAGCATCTATAACTTTTTCCTCGAATTTGGCACATACAACACCGTAATAACAGAGGCAAACGGTCAGAAAAGAATGGCAAACGCGCTGGACGAGCTATTCAGTAAACTTCCTACCGGTTCGCTCGCAAAGCTGGCATACACCACCTCAAAGTTTTCTGAGGGTGAAACGAGATCATCTATTTTTACCGTACTGTCCTCAAAACTCGCAATATTCGGTACTGATATGGGCATACAAAAGATCACCGCTTTTAACGATATAGATTTCAACGACCTCACTAATGAAGAACGTCCCTGCATAATCTACCTTGTTACACCGCATGAAGAAAAGTCGCGTCATATCATAGCCTCCATATTTATCGACCAGTGCTACATGATGTTAGCGAAAAATGCTCGTAATCAGCCAAACGGAAAATACAAACGCAGAATAGAGTTTTTTCTGAACGAATTTGGTCAAATGCCGCTGATACACGAGCTTTCACAAAAGCTAAACGTATGCGCCGGCTGCAATATACTTTTTAATCTGTTCTTGCAGGATCTTGGGCAGTTAAAACGATACAAGAATGAAGAAGATTCGATCTCAGGCGGCTGCGGTATACAGATCTATATCAATTCTTTGTCTAACAAAACAAACAAGTATTTCAGCGAGGGACTTGGAAATAAAACCGTCGATTACTTGACGTTCAGCGGAGATGTTTACGGCTTTCTAAATCATCAAGGCGAGCGTGTCGATGGGAAAGCCCTGCTGGACGCTTCGCAGCTCTCACGCCTAAAATTCGGTTCTGCCGTTGTTAAAAAGCAGCGCTGCGACCCTATCAATACCGTTATCACTCCGTATTTTAAGATCAAAGACAAGCCGGCTCGAATACCCAGAATGCAGATACCACTAAATGTATCTGACTGCAGTTTAGATACGATCCTGTTCCCGCTGGATAGTATATGGGACGATCTGGGCGATATAGGATTGCAGTATCGCCTCGATCAGCTGCAGCACAAAGCCAATGAGTATATCAATAAACAGTATGCGATCATGAGCCGTATCCGAACCATGCAGGAAAACGGCGACAGCGTACCGGAGTCGATGTATACTGAAGCACTAGAATACGAGAAAAAGGCAAGCGCTGCTCAGCGCGATGTGTTCGTATATCAGGAAGAAATGAAAAACAAACGTGAATTTCGCGAGAACGAGAAGCGCAAGATCTTTGCTGACGCTTACGGCGAGTCTTTTGTTCAAACAGCAGATGATGGCGATGAAGAGTATGCAGATGATTATGTAGCCGGCAGTCCTTATGAATACGGCGATGAACGCAGCTATACCGACGCCGACGCCGCTGTAAGCAAGCTCAATATGCTTACCTCCGGCGAGTTCCAGTATTATCTGGATCAGTCGCTGTACACCGATCTGCGAGCATACGTCAAAAAGATACAGAAACGTCCCACGATACGCAGCAACTTTACTGACGATGAGTGGGCAGCAGTAGAAAAATACATAAACGACGAGGAAATGAAATATGCTGATACCTAATTTTTTCTTAGACAGATATACTAAAGCAACAGATCTGATGATAGCCTGCAAGTTTTACAGCATGATAGGCAGCTTCACAAAGCGCAACTCAAAGGGCTATGAATTATCTATCAAAGAAAAAACGCTTGCTGATATATGCGGCTGCTCAGTTGCTACTGTGCGCCGCTCTCTGCAGCGTCTTTGCAACGATGGGTTAGTTATCTCCATGCACCGCCCCCACCGCTCAAACGGCACTCTGGGAACGTATATATACACAATAAAAGACTTTGCCTGCGACAGAGGATATTTCTCCATAAACAAAAGAGCCTTTGAGCAGCTAAGCCCAAAAGCCTTTCAGGTATATGTATGGTTCTGCCGGCTCAGAGGCGGCAGCTGCAATAGTTTTTATCAGAGCCTTTCTGATCTGCAGCGTATCACCGGTGTCAGCCGCAGCCGCATATCAGCTATCATAAATGAACTGGTAAGGCTCAGACTGGTATACAAGCAGCGTAAAAAAACACGCTGCGGCGACTATACCGACAATACATATTTCGTTGTGGTCTACATTCGCAGCAAAAGGATATATAAAAAAATGAGCCATCGCCTTAGCGGAGCGATGACTCAAACGTATAAGTCTATGACCTATACCAATAAGAAAAAACTTATATATTATGTTACAGATATTCGCAAGAAAAGTCTTGCTCATTATATTAAGTTTTTGTATATAAATAAAGAACGATGTAGACCATGATCTATATAGGGGTAGGGGCTGATCTGTAACCTCTGTTTGTAACCCACTATCTCTATATCTGTCAAAGAAAAAAACATGATCTAAATTACTATACACAGTATAGATATATTACGTTCGGGCTATATATCGCTTACTCTGCCGCCTATTGAATGAACCGCGCGGGCTTTTTTCTTTTTAACAGATAATAAAGCTTGATTATGGTCGAATAAAGTGATATTATATCTATGTTTCACATTTTTTCAATTGCAGGGAGATATTGATAATGAAAATAAAAAGTTACATAAAATTATCGGCTTATATTTTAGAACACTGGCTGCCGAGAAAGAAAAACGAGATCAAAGCAAGTACATATACGCGCTACGAGGGACTTTGCGTGCGTATAACTGAATATCTGGGAGAAGAGCTGCTTTCAGAGCTTACGCCTGCCGACGTATATTATTTTTACGACGAGCTGAGAGAATGCAAACGTTTAGACAGCAGATTCATACCAACAAAAGAGTGCGTCCACATACTTAAAAGCCGCTATACAAGACCCGAGATAGTTAATAAAGCAGGGGTAGGCATGGGAACAGCCGATTCTTTGAGAGCGGGCAAGAAAGTAAAGTCCCAAACAGCCGAGAAGATTGCAAAAATGATTGGTATGCCGGTAGAGAGCCTTTTCACACAGCAGAGCGGCAAACTATCTCCGCAGACCATAGTCCATTATCACAGACTGCTCTACTCTATAATCAAAGATGCGATGTTTGATGAGTTGATACAGGACAACATAATGCTGCGTGTAAGACCGCCGAAGCTTGACGAAGCTGCCGAAGCAAGATACCTCGAAGCCGAGGAAGCAAAAGGGCTTATGCGGCTGCTTGACGGCTATGGAGCATATCCGTATGCTGCGATATTGAAGCTGATAATGTTTACAGGTATGCGGCGCGGAGAAGCCTGCGGTCTGGAGTGGCAGGATATAGACTTTGAGCACGGCTCGCTGAGTATCAGACGCACCAGCAACTATCTGCCTGCAAAGGGCGTTTATACCGACACTCCAAAAACACGTCAGGGCAGACGCACCATAGCCTTTGGAACAGCCGTTGCCAAACTACTCGATTCTCATCGTGAACGCCAGAACAAGCAGCGAGCCGAATACGGCAGCGGCTGGATCGAAACAGGCAGACTCTTTACCACCGACGATGGACGTCCGATAAACCCAACGTCTGTAACGAAGTACTTTCATCGTTTTGTTGAGCGGCACGGACTTCCCGATTGCTGCGTACATTCGCTGCGGCACACTAACGCCTCGCTGCTCATTGCTGCGAACACACCGATAACAACGATAGCGGGCAGACTGGGACATTCAGATCCGAGTATTACACTGCGTATCTATTCGCATCAGCTCAGCGCCGAAAACCGCAAAGCCGGCAAAGCTATCGAAGGAATATTTGAATAAACAAAAAGTAAATGACAGTTTAATTTAAGACATGAAAAATGTGAAACACAAAAGCTGCTGACTGGAAGAATTGTCGGCGGCTTTTTCTTAGGCAACTTCTTCCCCAGTGGGGAAGAAGTTGATTATGTCAGCCCATCATTTCTTTTTCTTCACATTCACAACTGTACATATCACTATCACGGCTGCTAAAGTAAATATTGAGATTATCAGAACTATGTATATTGTATTGTTGTCAGCCTTATCATCTGCAGCTTTAGAACTTTCATCTTTAGTATCTGATTTGTCAGTGAGTGTCGATCCAATTTCAGATACACTTGTGATAATTTCAGAACTGCTGCTATTTAACAACTCATCAGGCTCTGAACCATCGCTCAAACTTTCCGCACTATCTGTCACACTACTATCCATTATCACTGGATCATCTAAGATTTCATACGTTAACTCATTTTCTACGGCATATTGCTCCGCTGCAGAGTCTTTATAACAATAAATTGAAAAATTGTCCAGAGCAGTACGAACACTTGCGGTCATTTCTCCAGAATCGGAAAGAACAAATTCGCCGCCAAATCCTAGATTTCCAAGATTACTAACGCTTTTAGGAACGGTAACACTTGATATATTATCAGAAGATGGGATAGCGGCGTTTGCAATTGTCGTTACATTATCAGGTATCATAACATCACCTGTGCACTGAGAACCGTCTATCAGAACCCCATTTACCACAACAATGGGGTTTTCATTTATTCTTTCCGACAGCCATTTTGTCCCTTTAAAAGCACCAGCACCGATTTTTGTAAGACTTGCAGGTATTGTTATATTAGAGAGCGCAGCACAATTATAGAATGCTCCGTATCTTATTTCCTGCAATGTACTCGGCAATGAAATATTGGTCAAAGAAGAACAACCGAAAAACGCCGCTCCATCAATATCTGTAACGCCTTCCGGTACAACAACTTTAGTGATAGAATCTCTGATATTGCTGTTAAAAAACATTTTTGTTCCCAAAGTCGAAACCTTCTTGCCGTCAATGATATCAGGTAAAACAAGTTCAGTATCAGAGCCAGCGTATAAATCGATCTTGACTGAATTATTCGGCATTAACTCATAATAATAGTCTCCGGATCGAAGCTGAGAGGTCGAAGCAGTCGTTTCATGTGGATCATAATAGGTGTTATTTGAATCGACCGCCACCATAGCGTGCGTCTTGATAATAGTGCTTGCGCCAAAAGAGAATAATATCCCTACTGCAGATGTCAGCGTCAAAAGCTTTCTAAATAATAAATATTTTTTCATATTGTCACACTCCACTTAATTTTTACCACCCAAAAGCAAAAAAATATAATATTCCCCCTTGACATTCTAGGAAGAATATGTTACAATAATATATGAGTAGAAAACAAAACAGGCTGCTCAACGCCGGCAAGCGTCAAACAGCCCTTAATCTTCAACGGAATTAGCACCTTCCGTCAAGACTTAGTTTCGGTATTACGCTACCCATTATAGCATAATATAGAGAGTTTGTCAAGGCTTCTTGTGCGTGTTCCGCTGAGAAGTCTTTGTCTTTCTACATAAAGCTTGTTGCATTGCCAAGCAACCGCAACTTGAAATTTGATATATATGAGCCTGCTACAACAGGCATAATATCCATATGAAATACCCTTTCCTAAACAGAATGAAAGTGGAAAGTTTTCATCAAAATATTCATACTGTCCCCTGCCTATACAGAATGGGAGCGGCAGAGATCACAGTGTGTTCAGTTGTATCGAGTGTGCGATGATACACGCGGGTTCTTTCTTTATTCGACCGATAAGGCATTAAAACATCAGAGAAAACACCAGCGTGAGCCACAGCGACCCGAAAACCAACAGTATGGCGATAAGGCAAGCCGCCTATGTGCCGATACAGCGAAAGCCGATGAAATGTCATGCAAGCCTTTGAATACTGATAAACAAGGCTGTCCTTAGCAGACCGAAGCATGATGGGAAATCAACTAGCTAAATCACAATCGGCAGCGAGATCTGCCTTTATATACTCAGCCGTTCTGTCGGCTGAGATAGGTTCATAATTATTTGTGGATCTATCTTGATCGACAGACCTTGCAATAATAGAAATCTAGCGTGAAAGCATAATACTCTCACGCAAATTTCGTTTGGCAGGGGCAGAAGGGATCGAACCCTCGGCACGCGGTTTTGGAGACCGCTGCTCTACCATCTGAGCTATACCCCTGTGTGATATTTAGTTCTTATCGGTACTTTAATATTATATCACAACATCGTGTTTCTGTCAAGCGTTTAACGATATATTTCAATTATAAACCTTATTAAAGCTTTATACACAAAAAAGCAGACACCCATCTCGGTACGTCTGCTCAATTGCTATGTCTGTATTATTCGTATTTCAGCTCGAAATTCTTGAACTCTGCACGGCTGCCGCCCGCCGCGTCTGCCGCGTAAATACCCAGCATAACGCCCGTGAATCCGCCCGATACCTCGCTCGAGAGATACTTGCTCTGCGCAAAGCCCAACTCACGCTCCTCGCCGCCTACCTGAACGTAGAAATTGTAGAAAAGCTCGGCGCTGCGCACTATCAGCTTCGCCGAATCCGCGTTGCCAAGCGAGATTTCAGCCTGCGTGTGCTTTATGCCGCCGATGTTCAGCTTCAGCACCGCCTTCAGCTCACCGCCCTGCTTCCGCAGACAAAGGTCGTAGTGCTCGTTTTCGCAGGAATACACCGTAACGCCCGCCTCGCCGCCGTCAAGCGTGAGGTCTACGCTCAGCTGCGAACGGAAATCCCGCTGGCGCAGCGCTATGAATGTCGGCGAATCTACATCGTCCAGCGTGAGCGCGCAGCCGTGAAGCACCGCGCTGTTCTCACCCAGCTCGTAATTGCTAAGCTCCGGACGGCGCATATAGCTCCAGTCAACGTTCCACTTCGTGTTCTCAAACGTGTACAGCTTCTTCTCACGCTGCTCAAAATCGCCCGCTATCTCATAGCTTTCGTCCGTAGTGCCGTCGCCCGCCGTGAACCAGCCGTCCTCACCGAACTTCACAGGCGTAAGGAACACCTCTCTGCCCAAATGATGGTACGGCTGCCATATATGTATCTGCCTGAAACCGAGCGTGAGTATGTGCCACTTGCCGTCCGCGCCGCAGATAAGGTCGCCGTGGCCAATGCCCTGAATGATGTACGGCGCTTTGTTGCGGTTTGTCAGCACGGGATTGTTCGGGTTGCCGATAAATTCGCCCCATACCGACTTTGCACGCGCACAGGTCACCATATGTCCGTACTCAGTGCCTCCCTCAGCCGCCATGAGGTAGTACCATTCGCCAATTTTGTACATATGCGGGCTTTCAAGATATCTGCCTCCCGAGCCTTGCCATATGCACTTGCCCGCCGTCAGCTTTTTGCCCGTAGCAATGTCTATCTCGCACTGTATAACGCCGCTCTTGCCCTCATCGTCAACGCCGTTGCTGATGAAAAACGTCCTGCCGTCCTCAAAATAAAGCGAAGGGTCTATGCCGCCCTGATCGACGTATATCGGGTCAGACCATTCGCCGCGAATGTCATCGGTATAGACGTAAAAATTCTGATGAGTGGTGTCGTTGGTAGTGACCATGTAGAATCTGCCGTCGTTGTAGCGGATAGTAGGCGCGAAAACGCCGCCTGAGCTGTTTATTTTATCCAGCATAACCTGATTTTCGCGGGTGAGCACATAGCCTATCTGCTCCCAGTTGATTAGGTCGGCGCTCTCAAAAAGCGGCACTCCGGGAAAATACTGAAAAGAGCTGCACACCATGTAATATTTGCCCTCAGCGCAGCAAACGCTGGGGTCGGGATAAAAACCCTTTACTATTGGGTTTGTATACTTCATAAATTTTCCCTCCAAAAAAGTTGTATCAGTTTTATAGTAACACAAAAGCGCGCCCTTGTCAACAGCTTTTGCGCAATTTGAGCCGCTATATATTATATAAGGTATATTGTATAATATCATCATAAAACGGCACGAATATAAACAGCACGAATATTTAGCAAATTTCTGGCGGTATGCCGTTGACAAGCAGGCAGATTTATAAAAAAAAACAAAGCAGAAACACCCGGTGGTAAAACGGGTGCTCCCTGCCCTGCTTGCGGCTTCCATAGCTGTGGGCACATTCGCGGCAAACGCCTTTGCCGTTGGTTCTGACGACCGTTACGATAAGGCGTATACCATTGGCAATATCCTTAGTGACTTCCAATATTTCACCAAGGGCGACCTCAAAGGCAGCGGCCATACTGTCGGCGCAGCAGCCGTTGGCGGCACTATGGATAAAGGCAACTCGTTCGGAAACGGCGCGGTCACCCCCCGTTCATCAACAAGATAGACCAAGCTGCGGCGGCTTCGCCCATCGTGACCAACGGAAAATTCTCGGTAAGCTTCAATGACGGTCTGAGCGTACCGACCGAGGCGGGAGCTTTCAACATCTACTACATGGCGGAGAGCAAAGCGCCGAACGGCTACAAGATTAGCGACAACGTTTACGTTTGCAGGATAGACAATTCGGGCGCGGCGGGTTCAAGCAGCTCATCGGCGAACGATTCGGGCAGTTCGAACAATTCCACCTGAAACCCGAACACAGGCGTAAAGAGTACACTCGGCGTAAGCGCGGTGCTTATCGCGGCAGCGGCGGTTTACGTTAGAAAGTATAAGAATAGATAATTTAAGATAAATCAAAACCTCCTGCGGTGTGGAAGATCTTCACTGCGGAAGGTTTTTGTTATGTGGATAAAAAGAAAAACGATCATTACACGGCACTACGAAAAAGTTTGTAAAAAAATAAGCGTTTCAGCTCGGCTAAGGCGTATGGCAAATAAAAAACCACCGTGATACTATCAAAAACACGGTGGTATAAGATGGAAATATGGAGGCGAGGGGAGTCGAACCCCTGTCCGAAAACCTATCCCCACAAATTTCTACGAGTGTATTCTGTTATTTCGGCAATGCCCATTCCCTCAAAGCCGCGCAAACAGACACGCGCGACAGATCAGTAGACCGTAATACATCAAAGGGTCACAGCCTTCGCCCAATGACGTTCACCACTAATCGACGCCTTTACCCAAGCCGTGGTACTCAAGGGAAAGACGAGCGCTGACTTAAGCAGCAGCTAATTCAAAATTATCGTTGTCGTCTAATTTTAAAACGTACGCCGTTTAGAGAGGGTGCGCTCCTCTACTCGCTTATCATGCTTCAAGATCCCCGTCGAAACCTTTACGCCCCCGTGTTAGCCGCGGTTCTTGATCGCGCGCTCGATGTCGCGCTGAGCCGCCTTTTTCGCCATGTCGTCGCGCTTATCATAAAGCTTTTTACCTTTACAAAGTCCCATGCAGAGCTTTACACGACTTCCTTTAAAATACAAAGAAAGCGGTATCAGCGTAAGCCCCTCCTGCTGAACTCTGCCAAGCAGCCTATGAATTTCCTGCTTGTGCAGTAAAAGCCTGCGTTCGCGACGCGGGTCGCGGTTAAAAATATTACCTTTTTCGTAAGGAGATATGTGCATTCCTTTAACAAAGCACTCCCCGTCCTCGATCGAGCACCAAGCGTCTTTCAGATTAACGCTGCCGTTTCTAATGCCCTTGACTTCGGTGCCGCAAAGCTCTATCCCGCACTCGAATTTTTCAAGCACAAAATACTCATGGTAAGCCTTTCGATTGTCAGCGATCTGCTTTGTTGACTGGTTTTTGCTTTCAGCCACATACCTCACTTCCTTTCGGGTAGTATTAAATTATATCATAGTTAAGTCAATTTGTCAATAGACTAGCAACTTATTTTACATTTAATTCATATATGAATTTGCAGGCAGATTCAGCCATCAAATAATTAACAGTATATTTTTAAATTATTACTAATATATTCATTTTAATACTTGACACAGACAAGATTTTGTGGTAAAATATTATTGTCAATTCGGGGCATTAGCGCAGTTGGTAGCGCACAACACTGGCAGTGTTGGGGTCAGGGGTTCGAATCCCCTATGCTCCATTTCATAAAGAAAGACCGCTGTAAATTCAGCGGTTTTTTTGTTATATGCAGTTGATCAGTCCGAAAAATCGTACACTAATTTTCTTTCAGCAGACCGTATTTCAAGACCACCCGCTCGATCGAACGTATCATTCGCGGCCCTAAGATCAGCAAAAACACAACGTTTGAAAACGCATACACCGCACAAAATGGCGCTGAGCCTGCCGCATAAGCGATAAATCGCGCCAAATTAAAGCCGCCGTCCTGCCAAATCACGCTGAAAACGTCCATTATAAAGGAGTAGAGGACACCTGAAAATGCTCCAAATAGATATATTTTCCATTTGTGTTTGCCCAACTGCGAGCTCAAAATGCCCGAGAGAACGCCGATAAGCCCCCAACTGAACATCTGAAATAACGTCCACATTCCCTGCCCAAAGTAGATGTTGGAGATGAGAGCCGTCAGCGCACCGCAGATGAAACCCGCGTCCGCGCCCAGCGACACGCCGGCGATTATGATTATCGCGGTGCACGGTTTGAAACCCGCGAGCGGCGTGAAAACAATGCGGCCGACGACCGAAAGAGCCGTGAGCACCGCCGTTATCGAGATGAACCCCGCGCTCTTGCGGCGAGCGGTCTTGACAAGGCTGATCAGCAGGAAAATCGCGCAGACTGACACAAAAATTAGCGACGGAATCGAATTATTCATCGCCATCACCTCGCTCATTTTTGCGGCTGACTGCACTTGAGATAAGCTCGGAATCGGTCATTGTCTTGTCAAAATAACCTCTGCCAATCAGCGAAGCTGCCGTCGTATAAACAGAATTTTGCATGATAAATTGCCGCACAGGAAGACTTGAAACAGCCTTTCCACCAAAAATCAAAGTGACATCATCGGCAGTTTCAGCAATAAAATCCATGTCGTGCGTAATAAAAATCACGGCTTTACCCTCCGCCGCCAACTCTTTTAAAAGCGTTGAAAGCTGCCTTTTGCACCGCTTATCAAGCCCTTTAGTCGGCTCATCGAGCAACAAAATTTTCGGCTCAAGCAGCAAAAGTTTGACCAAAGCAGCCCGCTGGATCTCCCCTCCTGACAGATCGTAAGGGTGAAGATCAAATAATTTTTCGGAAATATTCAGCCTTTCACAAAGTGATTTCACGGTTTTAAAATCATATTTTTCACCGTTCGGTGATGTAGAAAAATCCTCTTTGACACTCTCACAAATGAAAATATCGTGTGGATCTTGTGGCAAAGCGGCTATCAAATTTCGATAAAGAGCGCCCGATTTGTACGAAGAAATGCGCTTTCCGTCAATATAAATTTTGCCGTCACGCAGAGTTTTTAGACCGCTTATGAGCTTAAAAAGTGTGGTTTTTCCCGAGCCATTAGCACCGCAGATCGCGTGGATTCGTCCAAAATCAGCATTAAAATCGAGGCTATCAATGACATCTTTGCCGCGTCGCGTATATGAAAAGTAGGCATTTTTCACCTTAACTGCATCGCCATTCAAGTGATTTTTGCTCTCTATGAATTGATCGCAAGCAGCATTTTTATAATGACCTCGCACAAAAATCATTGCTGAAGAGGTAGTAAAAGTGGGATGATCTGCAAGGTCAAGCAATGAAAAAAACTTAGCTGAAGTAGGCAAAAAATCATGATTTACAGCTTTTTTTACGAACAAAGACGGATCATCGAAAGCAAGCTGGTGACCATTTTCCAGATACAAAATCTTATCAGCAAAATTGAAAAACTTCTCGGTATTGTGCTCGCAAACAATGATCGTAGTGCCCATTTCACGCCGAATCCGCAGAACTATATCGCTAAATCTCTCAGCAGAAATGGGGTCTAACTGGGATGTTGGCTCGTCTAAAATCAGCAATTTAGGGTAGGCTGTCATGACAGCGGCAAGGTTCACAAGTTGTTTTTGACCGCCTGAAAGGTTGCAAATATCTGATCCGATGATAGATTCAAGTCCGAAAAAAGCGCAGATCTCAGCTATCCTAAGTTCGATAGTTTCGGGTGACAAGCCTAGATTCTGTGGTAAAAATGCAAGTTCAGAATATACTTTTTCGCTCACATAAGCGGCGTTTGGGTCTTGAAAAACATAGCCTATCTCGGCAGCAGATGCTATTTTAGGCAAGTCATTCAAAAATTTTCCGGCGTAAATTATTTTGCCGTCAAGCCTTCCATTAGGAGAGATTTCGGGCTTAAGAAGACGCAAAAGAGTAGATTTTCCCGAACCACTTGTCCCACAAATGAGCAAAAAATCACCTTGTTCAAGTGAAAAATCTATATCATGAAGTGCAAAACCATTCAATTTATCACCAGCATAAGGATAGGAAAAATTTAATTTTTCGCATTCGATAAATGCCATTTTAGTCTATCCTCCAATTCAAAAGATGTCGGTAAAAGAGTTAAAAACGTGAATAAAATTGTCGGGAGCATGGAAAAATCCGTTTTAAATGTCGGGTAAAACGAGGTTGAAAGTTTGTGAGTGAGGGAGAAAACTATCACACAAACTGTAATGACAAGCGTCAAAATAAGCACAAGAAGTTCGTTAAATTGAAATTTTCTGTGCGAAATTTGCGTGCGTTTATGTAATAAATAACCTCTGGCGTTCATTGAAACAGCCGTATTTGCCGACTTTTCAAATGAGAATTCAGCGAGCGACATAAATATTTTCAGATTGCTTTTGACTTTTTCAAACCAAGTATCCTCACATATCAAACCTGCTGAACGATGAGCATCGGCAATTTCGGCAAAACGTCGCTTGAATTCTGGAACATATCTCAGCGTCAAAGCAGCGATCAGTCCTAATGTTGCAAAGCGTTTTCCAAGAATTTCATTGATTTTTTCGGCAGTCATTAACTTAGAGAAAATGCGAAACCAGACCAAAACAGCGATCAGTGAAAGTGAAAAATTTGCGCCATACGCCATTGCTTCAAGCGTTATTGGTGTGTTTTTCACATAAAAAAGTACTGTATTTCCTCGGTGAACAAAAAGCGGATTTGAAACTGTGATAACCAAAAACACGGCTAAATAGAACCGAAAGTCCTTAAAATAATCTGTTATAACATCAAAAAAACATGCATTTATAAACGAAATCACAAGAGAAATCGCACGCAAATAGACGTTCTGGGTGAACATTGTGATGCCGATCACTGACAAAAAAAACAAAAATAGAACTCCAGAATTGAGTCGCGAAAACTTTTTCATACGTCATAATCCCTAATAAATCGTAAAATAAATGACAATATTATCGCCATCTTCAAGGAGATAATCCGACATTCCAACATTCGGTTTATCACCATTTACCGTATAGACCCAGCCCGATCTCTTCGTGCAATCGCCCTCATAAAGCCCGCCTATACCTTTAATATAGGCTGTTTTATAAATGTTTTCAGACGGTTTTTGATAATCAAGAGATATATTTTTTTCCTCACAATAACATAAAAGAACATCAAATACCGTGTCATTCTCCGAAAAACTAATCGTTTCATTATCAGCAAAGTAATGTTTTTCAGGCAAAAGATCGCCACTTTTCAATTCTTCTTTCAGCCTTTTATAATTCTGTTCGGCATATATTTGATCGAAATTTATTGAAAGATTTGCATGATAATTTTGATTTTCTTTATTTTTATCATGATCATCTGTGGTCGAAAGATGAATATTTTTAATAAAAAAAATTGCAAATAATGCAAATATAATGACAATCGCCGAATATTCAGCAACGCGTTTTTTCTTGATTTTATCCATTAATACTCCTTAAATCAAAAGTAGACCTTTATAGTGTACATGATTTTTTGATAAAAATTTAAATCTGCAAAGGTCGATTTTTTTACACTTTTAAATAATCCAAGTGAATCAGAAATTTGAACTGTAGAATGATTTGAATACATTTTCTCCATTAAAGCACTCTGGAAATCATCAAGCTGGCTTTGTAAATCATCACTTAATGCAGAAAAATCGTAAATTTCATTTGCCATTTCAACATGCTTTTGCCGGTAATTAAGGAGAGAAACGCAAGTTTGGAGAGCAAATGAAGCGTCATATTTCAGCTTATTCCTTATATATAGAATTCGCACACCTACAAGAATCGCAGCTAGAAACAGCGGAGCAAGAGCAAAAATCAAATAATAATTCTTCGTTTGCTCTTCATCATCTATAATTTTATCGGCAATTCTTTCACCCGAAACCACATTATTTCCTTGCTGAATCGCAGCATTATTTTGCGTCAGTTCCAGCAATTTTTCTGCTGAAACGCCATTTGGAAGCGGCATTTTATCAAAATACTCGGGCGTAGACTCGAATGGGATCCAGCCGATCCCCGTTAAATAGTACTCAGTCCAAGCGTGAAAATCGGCATCTGTAAGAGTAATTGGCGAACCGGAAAGCTTGTTTTTAACCGCATTTTTATCAACAATATACCCCTCTGCATAGCGCGCAGGTATGCCATAATATCTAAAGATCTCAGTCGCAGCACTTGCAAAATGAATCGAATATCCCGATTTAGAAGTCTGTAAAAATTGTTCCAAAGTCAAATTAGAAGAATTATTATCATACGAAAAACCACCAAGATAATCGTAAATAACGTTGGCAATGTCATTCAAATCGCCACGCTCTACATCATATTTAGCAAGTTCGGTATCTAAAATTCGGTTGATATTGTCGGGAAGTTTTGTGAAATTCTGTGTGTAGATCTCGTCAAAGATTGCTGAATTTGAAATATAAGTTTCGCCGAGCAAGTCGTTTTCATCATGATATTTATTAGAAAAAGAACTTGAATTTTGGATAAGATCTGCTATAGTTAGTGATGAAGCAGGCGTTTTCTCGCCAAATTTTTTCGAATTTTCAAATCCTCCTGACGAAAAAAAGCGAGGTGAAGCATCATATTTTGCCGTTGCAGGAGTGTAATATACACTTGAATTTGCGCCAAGATTCATCACAGTTACATTATTAAAAGAGAAATCATCAGCAAAATTTTCTGCGAAAATGATAGTCTGAGAGTCTGCAGTGAACCCCTGCGCATCCAAATATGCCAACTTTTCCGAGTAATCACTGAACTGCGAATAATCAGCCGTCTGCCAGTTGCCATCAGAATAATTATACCCCAAAAAGCCGTGCAAATACATAGCTTCGGGCGTATCCATCACAACTTCAAGCGATGAGAAACCTTTAGGCCGGAAAGGTTTTGAATCACTTAGATCACCCATTGGCAACTGAAAACCATCACCGCCATATACTGAATTTGAAATATTCATGGTGATTTTTTTTGAGAAAACCTGCGTAAATTGCGCAGAGATGAAGATAGATAATGCGGAAATTATCACGAAGCTTCGAGCCATCACATCAAAAAAAGAGCGCTTTTTATTATAAAAAATCATAATTAATAAGCAAAAGATCGCCAAAACAACAGATAAAATATTGCCTAAAAAGGCCACAAAAACTATCATTAACGAAAGAAAAACAGCTTTCAGAATTTTAGAATCACTATAAAAAATCCAAGAAAACAGAAGCGAAAGACAGCTCAAAAAAATGATTTTTGCAGCAAAAGATGTGCCAGTTGAATCAAAGAAATGCACTGAAAAGGCATACTCTTCAAACATGATAAGCTGAATTTTATTGAGCATTGCTGCAAAAAAACAAATTAAATCATTGTGAAAAACAACGAAAAGAATCGGCAAAATGACCGCTATACTAATTGATGTTTTCTTGGATTTTTTGATTATCGTGATTGAAAAAAGCATGGAAACAGCTAACATTATAAAAAAATATATTGCAGAAAACGAATCAAAAATCAAAGAAAACGATAAAAAAAACGAGCAAATTGCTAAAAATAAAAGTGCAAATGATGATGCAAAATCAATTCTATCAGAGCTGTTTTGTTTCAAGATCGACAACTTCAAGTCATATGCACCTCACCATTTTCAATCAAAATACCATCAAAATCATTTGCTGAACGAGAAGAAAATGACTTTCTACCGTTAGAAAAAAGTTTCAAAAAAGTACTTTGAACGTCCCATTCACCTTGAACCTTTACTATTTCATCGCCGATTTTTACTGCACACTCCCCACCTTTTGCAAAGCAATCGTACATCAAAGTAAGCAAAAGCGATGCATTTTTTTGAGAAATATCGGCATCACCGGAATAACAAAATATAATATTCACTACGCCTTCTCCACCGTTCGGTCGCTCAGAAACCATGTATTTTCCTGCTTTTGCAGACAATTTCATATGAATATCGCGCATCGAATCACCCGATTGATATTCACGAACACCATCGCGCAGTCCATTGCCTTTTTTTTGAGAAAAAATATTGCTATCAGATAGTTCAAAATTCAAAATTTCAGGCATAACCTCAGGCATTATAAGGCAGGGTTCAGAGGTTGCAATTTGAATTTTTCGACCAAATATCGAACCGAAACGAGAAATTTTCACATCAAAAATCTCAACATTAAGCAGTCCACAAGTTGAATTTATCACATCGATCCCAAGTGAAAAAAAGCCGTTCAATGAAGATGTACGCTTGATTTTCAGTTCAGTTTTCTCGTTAGTATACAGATTTTCAAGTTGAATTTTCGCAGTAATTGACCACGAAAAGTTGAATTTCGATGTGTTTTTCAGCTTTAAGTCAATTCGATTTTTGCTGATTTTCGTTTCATTTTTCAAATGAATCGGAATTAAAAATGTGATGATTGACGCAAAAATCTGCCAAACGATCAAAGAAATCAAGAGTGATAATATTACTTCAACTATCACTTTTTCTTTCCTTTCATGTGCGGCGGAGGTGAATTCACGAGAATTTTCGTGCAAATTTCATCTGCTTTTACGCTCTGAGCCGCTGCATTTGGTGTCAAAACGAGTCTGTGTGCTGCTGATTCCGTGAAAATCTCCGCGATGTCAGCAGGCAAAACATAGTCGCGCTCATCAAAATAAGCCATTGCTTTTGCTGCTTTCATGATCGCGATTGCACCTCGCGGGCTTACTCCCTGAGCAACATTTTCATCACAATTCGTCGCCTCGATAAGCGCCGCAAGCCACTCCGCAATCGGCTGTGAGAAGAAAATTTTATCGCAATCGACTTGCATTTTCAGCACTTCTTCCCTGCCGCAGACCGCGTTGATCTCCGTTTTTGGCTGCTCGGCGCGGTGTAAAAGCAACTCCGAAAGCTCCGTCTGCGTGGGTCTGCCGAGTGAGATTTTCATCATAAAACGGTCGAGCTGTGAGTTTGGAAGCGGCATCGTGCCTGCCGAACCGTACGGATTTTGCGTCGCGATTACCATAAATGGCAACTCCAACTTGTAAGTTTTTCCGTCCTCACTTATGCACTTTTCCTCCATTGCCTGCAAAAGAGCCGCCTGAGTTCTCGGGGAAGTGCGGTTTATCTCGTCCGCAAGCAGAATGTTCGTCATTACCGCGCCGCTGTGAAATCTGAATTGTCCCGAAGCCGCGTCCCAAAGCGTAAAGCCCGTAATATCGCTCGGAAGAGTATCCGGCGTGAACTGAACACGCTTGGTTTCAAGTCCCGCCGCCGCCGCAAGCGCCTTTGAGAGCGTAGTTTTTCCGACTCCTGGCACGTCCTCAAGCAGTAAATGTCCGCCCGCAGCGAGTGTAACAACAGCCTTTTTCACAGCTTTATCCTTGCCTTTGAGCGATTTATTCACTTCATCAAATATCTTTTTTGCGTAATTGCTCATGTGATTTTGTCCTTTTTATAATGTATATAACGCCGCTGCATGCCAAAATTATAATTAAAATTGCACCCGCTGCAGCCTCTTTTTTTAAAGCTTTTTCACGTTCAGACAACTCGTTAGCGCTCAAAATCAGCTCTTTATCAGCCGATTTATATGAAGAAATTTCTTCATTCAGCGCTGAAATTTTGCTCAATTTTGTGAAATTCACATTGCTTGCAGGGTAAAAATTCTCTCGAATTTTAGAATTAAGCTTCTCGATCTCATCACATTTTCGCTTTGAAATCGCATACTTTTCTTTCAAAATATCAAGCGTTTCATCATCAATGCCGTACTCATCAGCACGATTTTTCAGTTCTGAAATCATTGAGAAATCACTTGCAAGCGGTTCATCTATCGACTCGATTTGATCAGAATCGTACTTAAAAAAGCCCTCTGCAAACGGATTTTCAGTTGAAAGTACGTCCTTCAAAGCAAAGTTTTCGTTCAAATAATACTCTCCGTCGACTGAAAAATACCCCTGAACAGCCAGCGCCGCAAGCGCTTCCATCGTTGCGATCGTGTTCGATTCGTCACCGTAAATGTGTGAAAAACCGCCGTCATCTGTCTGATAGCTCAGCAGAATATCCGTCAGCCGTACGCCGTTTTCCTTTGTAAAATCACTGCTTTCGCTGCAATTCACGCCCTGTGCGCAAAGTCCAATTATCATTTGTGCTGCCGTTTCGCACGATATTTCGTCCGTTTCAGCAAAGTATTTTTTCAGATAATCCAGCGCTTTTTCTGCGTTTTCACTGTCTTTCGGAAGCGCCATGAGCGCCATCGCAGTGATGTCTGGATCGCTGTTTGAAAGCCCGAATCCGCCGTCCGACTGCTGCATTTTGCAGAGCTTTTTGACCGTTTTTGCATTGTCAAGACTGCAAAAATTCTGTGCCGCGGCAAGCCATGCAAGCTCATTTGCGCCCGCCTGCGAGATGTCTAGGTCCACTAATTCCGCAAAATTTTCGCGCTGATCTTCATCACAGAGCACCGCCGCAACAGCTATTCTCGCAGGCTCGGTTAGGTATCCGCCATCGGGTCCAAGCATAAAATCTGCAAATTTTTCAACTGAAACGCGAGCGTAATCATCATAATTATCATCAATATCGAGTACGCGGTCAGCCAAAACGAACCAATCTCCTTCGGAAGTTCCCGCTAGATCATGTGCCAAAAATCCATCACAAAGGCTATCGGAAGCAAGCTTTTTACGCTCCCACTTGAGCGCTTTTTGCACGCTTTCTTGGTAAATTTCCGCCGTCAGAAGTTCCCTTTTCGGCTCTTCCGCACTCGCTTTCAGCCCTCCGACCAGCGTAAAAACCATTACCGTGGTGCAAAATAATCGCAAAAATTTAGAAGCAAATGTCATAATTTTCGTCGCCCTCAGTGTATCCGCCTATGTCTTTTCCGTACGCCAATGTGTATCTCAGCCGCAGTTTGTCGCCGTCTTTCAGGTGCATATCACTCGTTCCGTAGCTCGTGAAATGGTCGTTTACCGTTATCATCCAGCCTGAGCCGGTCGTATAATCCTTCTCGCTCAGCCCATCGGGATCGCTGTTGCTCGTGTAATGTATCATCGGGTCGGCGTCGATGCGCTTTTTCAGCTCGGGGTCGATTGCCGCGCCCGCCGCCATGCCTGCCTTGTGAAGTCCGGCAATGTAAAACGCTTCGCCAAAGCTTCCAGTACTGCTTACATTAAATCCGTAATTCTCCAAAGCGTTCACTATCGACTCCGCCGCCGATTCGCCTTGACGGATTTCGACAGTCATGTCGCTGACAATAGTTCCCAGACCGAGCACATTCGCGTCGATCTGCATGGTCGCAACGCCGATTAGGTCGCCGTCCTGCAAAGCCGTGCACTGTATCACATAGGAAAAATCTGCATATCTGCCCTGATTATCGGTGATCCGTATGTCCAGCGTGTTCTCGCCGCCGACCAAATTCAGCAGGTAGCTTGTGTACTCGCCGTCCCACTGGTAATGGATCTCCGCGCCGTTCAAGCGCACAAAAAGATTATTGTAAAAAAGCTTGTTGCCGTCGCAGTCGCGCGGCGCTAAATCCAGCGTATACAGCGTTCCGCGCACATTTTCGGGCACATTTTGGTACGCCAGATACGGCGCGGTCTCGGGCGTAGTTTGCGCAATAAGTTTAATTTCAAAAGTCAGATCTTCCTGCTTTTGCTCGCCCTCGTACTCGTATTTCGCGCTGATTCGTATGGAATTTAATCCCATGTCAAGCGTGCACGAATACTGCCCGTCAGCGCCTTTCAGCTTCTTGTTTTTGTGATAAATGGTTATCTTTACATTCTCAGCCTCACCGCTAACATACGCCGTGAAGTTCAGCTGCGGGTCTGACTGCGTGTGCGAATACAGACTGGTTTCAAGCTTCGGCTCGGCCGGCTGAGGCGGGCTCGCTCTGCGCCTCTTTCAGATATACCGTGTACTCGCGGTAGCCGGAGTAAACTTTTCCATCTTTGTCAGTATACGTTGCCGCTACCCGTATCTTGTTGCGCCCGCCGTTCTCCGCCGAAAGCGTAACCTCGCCCTTGTAAGGCACTTTCGAGCCGTTTACGCTGACGTCAAGCCGTTTGAGTTTCAGCTCTTTTTTCAGATGCGTTATCGTGAAAGCGTACTGCGCGTTTTCCACGGTTTCGCCGTCGATAATGCTCGTTTTGAAGTAGACTTGGTCAGTTTCCGCGCCGTCCTGCGGGTCATCTCCGGGAGTGTCGGTGCGGCTCTCGTCGTCCGCAAGCTGATTGCCCCCGCCCGATGAATTTCCCGACGAGAGGTCGGTATCCGCACCGGTCGAATTTGTCGGGTCGGCATACCCGCCGCTGTCCGACGTACCGCCCCAATTATTTCCTCCGCCGCTGCCCGAAGTTTGCTCCTCAGGCAGCCGCGGAGAAGCCGAAGCCTCGCTCTCCGTATCATCATCGCGGTCATTTTTCGCTTCATCACCGCTCAGATCTTCGTGTTCCGCTTCGGCATTCTCATCGCCGTTCAGAGCTTCCGCAAAGCCGTTGTCAGCAGGCAGCTTCGCGAGAATGCTCTGCGGCTCTCCCGAAATTTTGTCCGAACCGTCAGGCTGATACTGCTTGTGTTCCAGACCGAAAGCGCTCGCGCCGATGATTATCGCGCACGCCGCCGCCGATATTTTCATCGCCAGCCTGCCGATGTCAGCCATTTCAGTTCAGCTCCTTTCGGGAAAAACGTTCAAATTACTTGTTCTTCTTGAATACAGTGATAGCCGCGCCTGCAAGTATCATTACTGCCGAAAGAGCCGCCGCTCCGCCGGTAGCAGGGTTGGTGTTGTCAGCCGCAGAAGATGTGGACGAGCTGCTGCTTGCGCCGGACGATGCTGCCGAAGAAGCTGCCGAGCTGGAAGCCGCACCGGAGCTTGCCGCAGAAGAGCTGCCCTCAGAGGAAGCTGCGGAGGAAGTATCAGCCGCAGAGCTGTTTACACTGGAAGTATCTGTATCGGAAGATGTATCAGCAGCGGAAGAGCTGTCTGCATCGGAGGAATCAGCCGCCGAAGAAGAATCTGCCGCAGAGGAAGCGTCGTCCTGAAGCTTCTTGTAAGCCGTTTCAGCGTCTATTAGGTCGTCGGCGTTGCTTACCAGCTTCTGGAGGTCTTCGGAAAGCGCGTCGTAAGCTTCGCGGGCAGCCTTTATAGCGTCGCCGCTCTCGAGAGTAACTTCGCCTATATCGTCGATAGCCTTTTCAGCCGCCTTGAGCGCGTCGTAATCAGCCTCGGCAAGTACTGTGATGTCGATGTCTGCGTAAAGCGGAGCGTACTCGTGACCTGTTTCATCGTCGGTATCGCCGTAAAGCATTCCGTCGAAGGATACGCTTACTTCGGTATCGTCGGTAGTGAGCGGCTCGCTGAAATCGTAGTCCGCGCGCGCGGTAACGTCTTTCTCAACGCCGTTTGCGAGAGTAGCAGTAACTTTCAGGCTCTTCTCGTCAAAAAGCTCGCCCTCTTTGTAGATCTTAGTACCGGTAGCGGTGAGCTTGTCAACTCTGCTGCCAAGCGCCATAACGTAGCCCGAATCATTCTTGAAGTAGAGAGTGCCGTCCTCGTCAGCAAAAAGGCTGGTAAGGCAGTACTGCGCCTGTCCGCCTACGGGTGTGAAGAGTATCGGGCAAACGTTCTCGTGAGTTTTGCCGTTTTCGGTAACAGTTTCGGTCTTTTCAGGCTCGGTCATATCCTTGTTATCGTGGAAAGCGTATACCTTGCCGGGGGTGTAGTTAGATGTAAAGTAAACGTAGTTCTCGCCGTCATCGTCTTTTACCAGCGCGCTCGACTGGCAGTAGCCGTCGGTTTCCAGCGTGTAAACTACCTTAAAGCTCTCAGCGTCGATAACTGCGATATGGTGGCCGCTGTACTGGCTGAACTGTCCGCTGCCGCAAACGCCAACGTAAACTCTGCCGTTAGCCGCGATGGGGGTAGAGGTGCTCATGCCGCCGAGATCAAGCTCTTCGAGGTCGGTGACCTTATTATCATCGTTCAGCTTGAAACGGTAAACCAGCTTAGCCTTGCTGGTGATGAAGTAGTAGCCTGTTTCAGCGTCGTAGCTTACTGCTGAGCGAAGGTCGCCCTTAAGACCGGAAGCTTCGCTTAAAATAGTAGCAGCCTTGTTCTCTACGCTTCCCTGCTTATCGAATACCAGTATCGAGCTTCCCTCGCCGTCGCCGTTGCCCAGACCGTTATCTGTGCCGACGATTATAGCGTCTGCGGTAGCGTATGCGCCCGCCCAGTAGTATCCGCCTGCGGCAGCGTATGTCCATGCAGCCGCCTGCTCTTCATTGGTCTGCTCGGGGTCGGTATCCGCTGCGGGCAGGCAAACGAAATTCGCGTCCTTAGTTTCGCTGTTCCAGAAACCTGTGTAGATGTATCCGTCAGAATAGATTATCTCGGAGTTCGACTGTCCGCCCAGCGGGTCGTGGTATACCCAGAGCGACTCGAGAGTATCGGCGTCGAAAGCCTGTACTATTCCGCCGCCCTCGCTTACGAATATCTTGCCGTCAGCGTAAAGCGGAGCGGTAATGCCGTAAGAGGTAGACTTTTCCATCTGTCCCTCTACGCTCAGAACTTCGCCCGTTTCCTTATTGATCTTTCTGAGCTTGCTGCCGCTGGTAACTACAAGGTCGTCGCCAACTACCGCGGGCACGCCGGGTGCAGCCGCCCAGCCGCTGCCGAGCTTAGCTCCCCAGTAAAGGGCTGTGTCATTCTTATTTACGGGTGTTGGCGACTTGGTCGTGCCGCCAAAAGCGTCTGCTGCGAGTACCGCGCTGACCGAAAGCGCTGTGGCAGCCGCGATAGCCGCCGATCTTTTCATTAGTCCTTTCATTTCATAAAGACTCCCTTATAAATATTTGCAGAGGGCGTACCGGGGTGCAAAAAAAGCTTTCCTCTTTATAATAAGGAAAGCTGCGGGAAGATCAGTCATAGCGGCAATTCACGGCAGATAAAAATATGTACAGCAAACCAAGCCCCGCCCATCTGCCATTTTGAAAAAGCACACGAGCGCGACCTCAAAAAACATTTTTATCTGCATAAAAAGCGATACGCTGGCCCGCGCTTTTCCCATTGCCCAAAAAGCGTTGATCCATCGCCGCGCGGCAGGTCTCCTGGCTCAAGACTCGGCACGGCGGAAAAGTCTTCTCATTCGCGGTATGCGAACAATGACCGCGCGCTTATAAAAAGCTGCGCACTCCGTCGGCTTCGGCGTCTAATACAGTAATGGCGGTTGCGTCGGACTCAAACCGACTTCCCTATTGATCTACTCGGTCAGCAATTACGCGCCTTTCAAACCATCGCGGCTATATATCAGCAAAATATCTGCATATATCAATTATAGCACAAGGCGAATATTTTTGCAATAGCTTATTTTAATTTCATGCAAATTAGCCCGATATGCGCCGAAATGTAAACGATTTTTGTAACATCTACTTATCCGCTGCCGATATTTGCGGGGAAAATCGGCACTTTTAACGCTTGAATAAAGGCTGGCGTTGTGATATACTATAAGTACATCAGTAAAAAACGAAAGGATATAATAATATGAATATTGCAGTTGCACAGTCAGGCGGCCCTACCTGCGCTATAAACGCTTCGCTGGTCGGCGTTTTCAAGCAGGCGCTCAAAACGCCAGAGATCGACGCAGTTTTCGGCTCGCGAAACGGAATCGAGGGCATCATCGGCGACGACCTTGTAGACCTAAAGCGCATAATACGCACCAACGAGGATATGGAGCTGCTGCGCCAGACGCCATCTACCGTGCTGGGTTCATGCCGCCGCAAGCTGCCCGAGCCTGGCGGCGAGGACGCGGAAGCGCTCTACAAAAAGATATTCGAGTGCCTTGAAAAGCACCGCATAGAGGCTTTTTTCTACATCGGCGGAAACGACTCTATGGACACTGTGCACAAGCTTTCGCAGTACGCGGAAAAGATAGGCTCTAAGATCTCGTTCGTCGGCGTGCCGAAAACTATCGACAACGACCTGCCCGTTACCGACCACACCCCCGGCTTCGGCTCGGCGGCGAAGTACGTTACCGCCACCGTGCAGGAGATAATCCGCGACAGCTCGGTGTACTCCATCGACTCGGTAACTATAATCGAGATAATGGGCAGGCACGCGGGCTGGCTCACCGCCTCGACCTGCGTACTGCGCGCGAATGACGAGATAGCCCCGCACCTCATCTACCTGCCCGAGAGCGATTTTTCGGCGGAGAGATTTCTCGAGGACGTTCGTGCCGAGCGCGCTAAGCACAAGGCTGTTATAGTCGCCGTTTCCGAGGGCATAGAGCTGGAGGACGAGGGCGCGCGCAGCGGCGTTACAGACAATTTCGGGCACAAGTACCTCTCGGGCGTTGGAAAGGCGCTGGAACAGCTCGTCCGCGAACAGATAGGCTGCAAGGTACGCTCGATAGAGCTGAACGTAATGCAGCGCTGCTCCAGCCACATCTGCTCAAAGACCGACATCGACGAGGCGGAGCAGATAGGCTCTGAGGCGGTAAAGTGCGCGATGGCGGGCGAGAGCGGCGTTACCATGATATTCCGCCGCATATCCGACAAGCCTTACGTTGTCACAATCGAGAGCGCCGACACCGCGCTGATGGCAAATCAGGAAAAATTCTTCCCCGCGAAGTGGATCACCGCGGAGGGCAACCAAGTTTCTGACGAAGCGATAAAGTACTTCCTGCCGCTCATTCAGGGCGAGGTGAACATTGCGATGAAGAACGGTATGCCCGTGCACTTCAAGATGTAAACTGCAATTATCTGTAAAATACAAAGACCGAAGCTCGATAAAAAGAGCCTCGGTCTTTTTGTGTATCAGTCCGCTTTTTTGTACACTTTAGGAAATCTCACGCAAAATCCAACGCGCTTGCCCTCTACCTTGCAGCTTATCTTAGCCTTGTGCGCGTCGGCTATCGAGCGGGCTATAGAAAGCCCTATGCCGCTGCCGCCCGTTTCGCGTGTGCGCGATGAATCGGCGCGGTAAAAACGCTCAAATAGCAGCCGCGTATCGCCCTGCGGCGGGTCGTCGCAGAAATTCACGGCTTTAAGCACCGCCTTTCCGCCCGTCTGCGCAAGGGTAAGACTGACGCTCCCGCCCACGAATATTTTGAAGCGTTCTCGAGCAATATCGAAACCAGCTCGCGCACCAGCGTTTCGCCGCCGAAAAGCGCCAGCCCCTCGGCTACATTTATCTCAAAAGGCAGCGATTTTGAATCGAAGAGCGGCTTAAAGCCCTGCGCCGCCTGCTCCACCGCCTCGCTCAGCGAAAATTTCGCGAAGCTGCTTTGCAGATTTTCCTGCGATTTTGTAAGCGTTAGAAGCTGCGAGAGCAGTTCGCTAAGCCTGTCGGTCTGATTAAGTATGCTCCTCGTCCAGTCGTTCTCGCCGCCTGTAAGCTCTATCACTTCGGCGTCGGCGCGTATCACGGCTAGCGGCGTTTTCAGCTCGTGCCCCGCGTCGGTGATGAACCTGCGCTGGCTCTCGATACTTTCGATAACGGGTCTTACCGCGCGCTTTGAGTAAAGGGCGATGAGCAGTGCCGAGATCGCCAAAAGCGCCGCAGCTATCGCCGCCGAGATCTCGAGCATCCGCCGCAGCGAAGCCGACTTTTCGCTGAAATCGTAAAATACCAGCATCCTGCCGCCGTTCGGCACGTCGTTTACAGCGTAGCGGAAATCGCAGCCGCTGTAAAAACCGCGCTTTTTATCCAGCTTCGCCGCCGCCAAACCCATCTCCTGCGCCTGCTCGCTCGTTACGGTAGAGATATGCCCGGTGTCGATGAAGTCCGCCTCGCCCGATGGATCTATCATCACGGTGAAGTAGCGGGTGCTGTAACGCAGCTCGCCGAAGCGCCGCCCGTCGTCCTTTCTCGGCTCACGCGGGGCGAAATTCTCGGGCATCTTGCCTTTGTTTTCCAGTATACTGTCAACTATCTCGTCCACCTCTGAGATGGTGTAGTAGATGTTCAGCCCGTTGATAAGCCCAGTCATAAGCAGCTCTACGCAGAAAATCACGGCGATGGCGGCGGCGGAGAACTTTACGCTAAGCCGCCTAAGCATTTTCCACCGCGAGCGAATAACCCGCGCCCCTAGCCGCGTTTATAGCAACGTTCGCGCCGATAGACCGCAGCTTTTTGCGCAGATAGGATATGTACACCCACACCACGTTTATCTCGGTATCGGTGTCGCAGCCCCATATGCGCTCCATGAATTTTTCGGTAGAGATGAGCATATTCGGATTTTTCATCATGTACTCCATCATCTGAAATTCCTTGTTGCCCAGCCGTACAGCGCCCTGCGGGGTGCTCATTTCAAATGTCGCGCGGCTGAGGGTTACGTTGCCGTATCTCAGCTCTTCGGGGGCGTAGTCTGCCGAGCGGCGGGTCATGGCGCGCAGTCTGGCGAGCAGCTCGCTCATCGCGAAAGGCTTAGTAAGATAATCGTCCGCGCCCGCGTCAAGGCCGGTGACTTTATCCTCAAGCTCGCTTTTCGCCGTCAGCAGCAGCACTGGCACGCTGCACTTTTCCGCGCGCAGCCTTTTCAGCGCCTCAAGCCCGCTCATTTTCGGCATCATTATGTCCATTATTATAGCGTCGTAATCGGCGGCAAGCGCGTAGTCGAGCGCGTCCGCGCCGTTGTAAACAGCGTCTACCTAGTAATTATTGTGCTTCAAAATAGCCGTCAGTGCGTTTGAAAGCTCGCGCTCGTCTTCTGCCAAAAGTATCCTCATACGCTTTCACGCTCCTTACTTTTTCAGCCGCTCCGCCTCTGCTGCGTCGGGCTTGACATACAGCGTTTTCTGATTTGTGAATATCACCATACCGGGCTTTGCGCCGACAGGTTTTTTGACGTACTTTATCAGCGTGTAATCCACCGGCACCTGCGAGCTTTCGCGTGCCTTTGAGTGGTAAGCCGCTATGCGCGCCGCCTGCTCTATCGTCGAAAAAGGCGGCTCTGTGCCGTTAGTGCATATCACCGTGTGCGAGCCTGTTATGTTCTGCGTGTGCAGCCAAATATCGGTCTTCTGCGAATCTTTCAGCGTCAGGCGGTCGTTCTGGCGGTTGTGCCTGCCGACCAATATAGTGTAGCCGTCGTCTGAAACGAATTTCAGCGGCGGCAGCGACTTCATAGTCTTAGCTTTCAGCGAGCGCTTTTTTATGTAGCCCTGCTCGGCAAGTTCTTCGCGAAGCTGCGATATATCCGCCTCAGAGTCAGCCCTCGTCAGCGAATCGAGCACCGAGTCGATATACTGCTGCTCGCGCTCGCCCTGCGCTATCAGCTCGACCAGCTTTTTCTCTGCGGTGTCCGCTTTTTTGTACTCTTTGTAATACCGCTGAGCGTTCTGCGAGGGGGTAAGGCGCGGGTCTAGAGGTATCTCTATCTCCCCGCCCTGCTCGCTGTAAAAGTTCTCGCAGCGCAGCGAAGTCGTGCCTTTCTGCACGGCGTAGAGGTTGGTCATTATCAGGTCGCCCTTAATTTTCAGGCTCTCGCGGTCGGCGCACTCGGCAAGTTCCTGCCGCTGATTAGCCGTGCGGCGGGCGGTGCGCTCTGAAAGCGAGGTCAGCAGGCGGAAAAGGTCTTGCGCCTTTTGCTTTATGCGGTCGAGCCTGCCGCGCTGAGAGTAGAAGCTATCAAGCAGTTCGCAGGCGCTCTCGTGCTCTTTTATCTGCATGAGCGAGCCGAAGTGCGCTATATCTGTAAAGCAGAAATCTTTCAGCCTGCCCTCTTCGTCCGAGAGGGTGATGTAGCGGTGTTCGCCGCCGCGCAGTTTGTCCGACTCGACTTTCAGCCAGTTTTCAAGCCGAGTAAATTCCTCCTCGCTAACATCGCAGACCGCCTTGTCCTCGCCGCAGGCGCGCCAAACGGCTTCATCGGCGAAAACGGGCGATATGCCCTCGAGCGTCTGCACCAGTGCGTTTGAGAGCCGCTTGCGCTCATACATCGCGAGCATTTTGCGCAGCACGCCGAAGTCCAGCTCTTCCAAATTCGCGCGCGGGCTTTTCGGCGGCAGTGTGTAATCCATGCCAGGCAGCACGGGGCGCACCGAGGACATCTCGGGATTAACGCGCTTTATACTGTCGATCATCTTGCCCTCGCCGTCTATCAAAATTATGTTCGAGCGCCTGCCCATTATCTCCGCCGCGATGGTCAGCCGCTCAATATCGCCCAGCTCGTTCGCCGAGTCGAAGTCGAAATACAGTATTCTCTCAAAGCCGTCCTGCCGTATGTCAACCAGCTTGCCCGATGAAAGGCGCTTGCGCATGAGCATACAGAACATCGGCGGTGTCTTGGGGTTCTCTATATTCTCGCGGGTGAGGTGTACGCGCGCCGTGCCCGCAGCGCTGTTTAGCAGCAGTCTGTAACCGCCCTCGCGCGTGCGTATGCCTATTATCAGCTCTTCCTTAGTGGGCTGGTGTATCTTATCCACCCTGCCGCCGATGAGCGGCGAAAGCTCTTTTCGCACTAAGCTGAGGTATATTCCGTCAAGTGCCATTTACAGCCACTTCCTTTCGTTCAGATAATTCAGATAACGCTTACCGGGTCGGTGAAGGCTTTCGAGCGCTCTATCACCAGCTCGGGAAACTTCTCCGCCAGCTTTTCCGCAAGCGCGGCGTGAAAGATATTCTCGGTGTAAAAATGCCCCGCGTCGATAAGGCAAAAGCCGTTGTCAGCCGCCTCTACAAAATCGCTGTGCTTCACATCGCCCGTCACCATAGCCTGACAGCCCGCCGCAGCCGCAGCGCGCCAGAGTCCACCGCCGCTGCCCGAGCATATGCCTATCTTCGCGATGCTCGCGGGCGTTTCGGTGTAGCGAACTACCTTGCAGCCAAGGCGCTTTTTGCACTGCGAAGCGAGGTGCGCCGCCGATGTTTCAAAAGCCGCCGTGCACACATAGCCGATGGGCTTGCCCTCTTCGTAAACAAGCGTTTGCAGGGGCTTTAAGCCAAGCTTCTGCGCCAGCAGATCGTTCATGCCGCCCTGCGCCGAGTCGAAGCTGGTGTGCGCGCAGACAGCCGCAATGCCACTGTTCGCTAAGGCGACTGCAGGCTGCTCCGCCGTCAAGCATTTCAGCGGGCGGAAGATGACGGGGTGGTGCGAGATCACCAGCTGAAAGCCGCCGAGCGCCGCCTCATCAGCCACCGCTTTGGTAATATCAAGCGCCGTGAGCACCTTTTTCACGGGCATATCCCTGCCGCCGACGCATATTCCGCTGTTATCGTAGCTCTGCTGCTGCGAAAAGGGCGCGAATGTATCTATATAATCGTAAATTTCTCCAACTGTTGCCATTTTACTCACCTATCTCTTTCATAAGCTGTTCCGCAAGCCGCAGCATATCCTCCGCCTGCGCGGTGTCGCCGTTTTTAGCACTGAGCCTGCCGAGCGCCGCTTTTTTCATGCGCTGTGCCGCGGTGGATATGTACTCCGCGCTGTAAGGCTCGCGGGGGTCTAGCCTGCCCGCCGTAAGATACCTGCCGTCGCAGGGATAGTCTATAAGCTCGGGCGCGTAATGCGCAGCCATCACCGAGTAGACGAATTTTCCGTCGCGGCAGGCGCGCTCGCGCATGATATGCCAGCCGTTTGCAAAAAGCCAACGGCGCAGCTCGTCCGCCTTGGTCATGGGCTGAAGTATCAGCGTGCACCCGCGCAGCTGCTTCTGCCACTCGCCGCGCGAAAGTATAGCGGCTATCAGCTCGCCGCCCATGCCCGCGCATATCACGTCGGTAACACCCTCCTGCGGGACGTTTTCAAGCCCGTCGGAAAGCACGGCATCTATCTTATCGGCAAGCCCGCTTTGGGCGATGTGCTCGATGGCGGAGCTTAGCGGCTGAGGGTTAATATCTGCGGCGATAGCGCGCTCGCAAACACCGTTCTCTACCAGCGCGCAGGCTAGGTAGCCGTGGTCTGCGCCAATATCGGCGGCTATGCGCGTAGCGTGGTCAACATGGCTTTCCGCCAGCATTTCGGCGCAGAGCGCCAGTCTTTTATTTTCCAGCTTGAATATCATCAATGATCTTTCCAATCTATAAAAATGCGGAGACGCCTAATTTATCAAGCGCCTCCGTATGATCTGCAAATCTGACTTTGCGATACGCGCACCGGCTGTGCTGTACTAGGATCAGCCTGCAAAATGCGCGTTGAGCTTTGCGATAAGCTCCTTAGGGTCTACGCCGTGTACCTCGCAAGCCTGCGCTACGGTCTCGCCGCGCGACGATGGGCAGAAAAGGCAGTGCATACCCATTTCGAGAAAATATTCCGCAGTAGTTTCATCAGCGTCCATGATGTCGCCGATAATGGTATCTTCTGTAACTTTAAAATCCATGAAAATTCAACTCCTCTCGAGGATACATAATGTATACCTCTTAACTCCTATTATAACCCATATCAAAAGATTTTTCAAGCCCCCGAGCAAATTTTTTATCTGAAAATTCTGTGACAGACTATCAGCCGCGTTTCAGCTCTTCCCAGTCGGGGCCAAGCTCAAGCCCGCCGTCGGTACTGCCGACGAAAGTATCTCCCCTGCGGTAGATGTGGTCGTAGCGAACGTCGGCTTCATAGCGCGTACCGCTCGAGTCGGTAAAATTATCCACGCCGCGTATGCCCTGCGTGGAATTATCTATCATGCGGTCAACGGCGCGGGCGTGGTCGGCGCAGGCGGAATTTACAATGTCGCTCGTCTGCGAGAGGGTCTGCGAAACGCGCTGAGATGCGTTTATAGCCATCTGCTGACGCTGCGCAGCGCCGTTCTGCTCTATCTGCGCGACGTTTTGAAGCTCCTGCTGTTCCAGTGCGAAGTAGAGCGGGCCGTACTGTATCTCAGCCGTGAAGCGCTCGAAAATGCGCTCCATCTCCGCCTCATCGCAGCCGCGCGAGATGAGCATTATGTCAAAAGCCCTGCCCCAGTCAGGCTCGCCCTTTTTCTGCGTGAGCGGCATAAGCCCCATTCCGAACCCCGAGAGCATATCTAAAAATCCGCCGCCGCGCTGCTGTTGCTGGCTAACGGGCAGGTAGCAGAATATCGTCGCGAAAAAGCCGCTGAACTGCGCGCCGCCTTGGCTGAAAGTTATCTTAAATTTGTGCGGAGATACCTGCGCGGGCTTTCCGAGCTTTTGCGAAGTCTGCTGAGCAAAATCCTGCGCGCGCCGGGCTAGGGGCGCATTATCTAAAGGTATAACGCGAATATCGTCGAGCCTGCCGTATACCGCCGTGAACCTTTCGTAAGCGTACTGCTGCGGCTTGACGAGCTTGCGGTAGCGCAGCCCCGACCAGCCGTCGAGGAAATAATCGCTCGCCTTCTGACCGAAAACGCCCGGCGCGGTAACCATAGTGCCCTGTGCGTAATCTTTGTAGTAGGCGAATGGGTAAAAGCGCAGCTCGGCAGTCTGCTCATTTTGCGGCGGGCGGCGCAGGACAAGTCCGTAAGTCACCGCCGCGCTGAACGAGCAGGAATTATCCTCAAAGACCTGCCAGCGCCAATTCGGCGGCACGAACGAACGGAAAAGCGCTCCCCGCCCGCCGAAGTCGATATTGCGCACGGCTTTCTCTTCCTCGGTCTGCCGCAGGACGTACTGCGCCCCGCAGAAGCGGCAGGCAAGGCGGGTATCGCCCTCGTGAGCCTTGATATACGCACCGCAGTTGCGGCATTTTATCTCGATAAATTCCATGTGATACACGCTCCTTTCGGTGAAAATATGACAAAAATCTATTATTATGCACAATTCATCTCATATTCACATTATAACATATTTCATACGCGATTTCAAGCCCTAAAAGACGCATTTTGCTAAGTTTACTCAGGTAAACTTTTGACTAAAGAATTATCTTTTCTTAGCGTTTTTTGACATCTATTGACAAATTCCGAGTTTGGCGGTATAATATATTTGTAAATGCCGTGTAAACATATGCGGCAAAAAATACGGTCAGACAAATCGACCGAAATAGACAAAATTTACGGAGGTAATAATTATGTTAAAATGTCTGAAAAATGAGAAGCTTTGGTACGCAGTAGGCGGCGCGGCTGCCCTCGTTATCGGCAAGAAGATAGTAAAGGCAAAGAAGACCCGCGAGCTGGCTGTTACCGGTATCGCTAAGGGCATGAAGCTCAAGAGCGACGCTCAGGAAACTCTGCGCAACATGAAGGACGAAGCTTCCGACATCTGCTACGACGCTAAGGTAGAGGCAGGCCTGCACGAGGAAGCCGACGAGGGAAAAGAAGCGGCTGAATAATGAGAGCGAAAATTGTTTACGACGCGCCGGGAAGAATAAGGCTGCGCGGAGGAGCTGACGCTTTTGAAAAATCCGCCGAAGCGGCTATAGAGCAGTACGCGCTGAAAAACGAATGGGTGCTGGACTGCGAGGCGCATTGTGAAAACGGCGGCATACTGCTGACGTACAAAAAAGGCTGCCGCGAAAAGGCATTGCAGTTCGTGCGGGAGCTTGTGCCCGCCGCTCTCGAGCCTGTATCGCCCAGCGGATATGACGTAAAAGAGATCGACAGAACTTTTAAATCAGACCTGATAAAGCTCATCGCGGACAGGTATGTGAAAAAGGCTCTGCTGCCCTCGCCGATAAGCAAGGCGCTGATAATCTACAGCGGTCTGAAATACATAGCGCGCGGGATAAGCACGCTTTTCGACGGCAAGCTTACGGTAGAGGTGCTAGACGGCGCAAGCATCGGCGCTTGTCTGGCGCAGAAGAATTACAACACGGCGGGCACGGTAATGTTCCTGCTCTCGGTATCCGCGCTGCTTGAGGATTACACCCGCGCGAGGACGAAAGCCGCGCTGACAGACAGCTTAGCTATAAAGGCTGACAAAGTATGGCTTGCGGGCGAGGGCGATGAACCCGACCTGCTGATACCAATGAGCGAGCTGAAAGCGGGCGACTGCATAAGAGTACGCACGGGCAGCGTGATACCCGTAGACGGCGAAGTTACAGACGGCGAAGCATACGTCAACGAAGCCTCTATGACAGGCGAACCGCTGGCGGTAATGAAGTCGGCGGGAAGCAGCGTATTCGCGGGCACGGTGATCGAGGAAGGCTCTATCGTGATAAAAGTACGCAGCCTTTCATCAGACACTAAGATCAGCAGGATAATCGAGCTTATCGACAACTCTGAGAACCTAAAAGCGGGCGTACAGAGCAAGGCGGAGCGGCTGGCGGACAGCATAGTGCCGTACAGCTTCCTAGGCTTTATACTGACGCTTGCGCTGACGAGGAACGTCACCAAGGCGGTATCGGTGCTGATGGTGGACTACTCCTGCGCGATAAAGCTTTCAACGCCGATAGCTGTCATCTCTGCGATAAAGCAGGCGGCCGACTGCGACATTACGGTAAAGGGCGGAAAGTATCTGGAAGAATTTGCAATGGCAGATTCGATAGTTTTCGACAAGACGGGCACACTTACGAACGCCGAGCCGGTGCTTGAAAAAGTGATAGCGCTGGGCGACTATTCAGAGGAGGACACGCTGAAAATAGCGGCTTGTCTGGAAGAGCACTTCCCGCACAGCGTTGCGCGAGCGATAGTAAAAGGCGCAGCGGCACGGGGCATAGACCATGCCGAGGAACACGCGGAGGTGCAGTATATAGTGGCGCACGGAATATCCACCACGCTGCACGGAAAGCCCGCGGTCATCGGCAGCAAGCATTTTATCTGCGAGGACGAGGGCGTTGAGATAACGGAAGACCAGCAGCGCGAGATAGACGAAAAGTCGGGCGCCTGCTCGGTAGTATACCTAGCGGTCGGCGGAAAGCTGACGGGCGCGCTCTGCATAAGCGACCCGCCACGCGCGGAAGCGAAGCGGGCGATAGAGCTGCTGAAAGAAAGCGGCATCGAGAACATAGTAATGCTCACGGGCGACAGCGCGAAGGCGGCCGAGATAACGGCTGAGAAGCTTGGCATAACGAGCTACCGTGCGCAGGTATTGCCTGAGGACAAGCACAGTTGGGTAGAGCGGCTGAAAGAAGAGGGTCACCGCGTGATAATGGTAGGCGACGGCATAAACGACGCGCCTGCGCTGGCGGCGGCGAACGTATCAGCAGCGATGAGCGACGCATCGGACATCGCGCGCGAAACGGCGGACATAACGCTGCGCGGAGCAGACCTGACAGAGCTTGCGCGGATACGCAGGCTGAGCGAAGCCTTAATGGCGCGCATAAACAGCAATTACAGATTCATCCTGTGGTTCAACTCTGCGCTGCTTGCGTGCGGAGCTTTGGGGCTGCTTGCTCCATCGTGGTCGGCGCTTTTGCACAACGCATCGACGATGGCGATATGTGCGAAGAGCATGACCCCGCTGAAAGACAGCGAAAAATAAGACATGAATTGCGGCGTTTTTTCGAAATGGAGGACGCTGCTTTTTTGTGCATTAGTACAGATTTTGTATATTTAAATTATGCAGATTGTACAAATATCGAACATATGAGAAAAATCGAAGCGAATATGCTTGACAAGCGGAGAAAAATATGATAAAATATACTAGTCGTTAAGGCGCAAGCCAAGACTTCACAAGGACAGCAAGGACAGGTGTCCGAGTGGTTTAAGGAGCCGGTCTTGAAAACCGGTGATACGGCAACGTACCGTGGGTTCGAATCCCACCCTGTCCGCCATATTTTTGCGGATTTACCCAAGTGGTGAAGGGGCTCCCCTGCTAAGGGAGTAGGTCGGGAAACCGGCGCGAGAGTTCAAATCTCTCAATCCGCGCCAAGTATTAAGTCTCACAAATCACGTAATTGCGTGGCTTGTGAGCTTTTTTATTTTTCGCCGCCTGCGTTTTGGTCATTGTTTGGTCATTATGGCTTTGAAAATTGCATATCTGAAAGTAAAAGAGCAGGTTTTAACGCCTGCTCTTTGTGTTTATTATATATCTACACCCAAGCTTTCAATAAGCAGCCTAACGCCTGCACGAAAACCGGCTTTCTCATAACTCCCTGCGTTGCTTTCAGAGGTTAAAAGAAGTTCTTCTATCATTGTAGGTATAACTTTACTTTTTATCATTTCAAATCAACTCCCTGCTTAATATCAGTGATACCGCCGTTTCAAATCCCTGAGCAAATGAATTATATCGCTCATTGTCAGCTATCTTAACAAGATCGGTCATCATATCGTTATATGTGCTTATGTTCTTTTTATCTCCGTATTTGTCCATAAACGTGTTTATTTTGCTCTCAAAAGCATTATCGCTATGCTCAGAGTTGCCCACACAGTCCATTAGCTTTGCTAGTTCCTTTGCTGTCATTAGAATATCGCACCCCTTTACGTCCTTGTATGCCCGCTTGACGCTGCGAACATTAACACTTTTATAACTGCCGCCGCAGCGTTTAAGCTGTCTATCTCTTGACTTTCTATCTTTGAAAATGCCTAGCGGCTTTTTATCTGCCGAATAAACAATATACATCATTTTCATTTATCCGCCCTCATTTTGTTCTTATCAATGAACTCTTTAAAATTGCCATATACTTCACGTTCAAGATCACACATTGTGTATTCGTTTCGTTTGTATATCGGCTGCATTTGATAACATCTTATCTTTGAGGCGGTGTAAGACAGCCCGCAAAACTTTGATATCTGAGCGGGCATTTTAAGTCCAAGCCCCCACAGAACACAAGTAGGAGACAAAAGGCGAGAAGCAAACAGATCTGCTTCTTGTTCAATTATCGGTCTTTTAGAAACCGCCGCTCTACGCTCTTTTGTGCCGGTCAATAAGTGACCCAAGAAAATATGACCTAATTCGTGAGCAATCGTAAATCTGCAACGACCCTTGCTTTGAGTATCGTCATAAACGATAAAGTATTCCGTTCCGATCAATAAGCTGATTCCAGACTCATCAGGCTGTAGCTCATTTGCATCTGAGTTTTTTATGATTTTTACGCTTGAATTTCTTGCTATTGTAGTTAGACCTACAGAAAATCCAGAGATTTTGTTATATGCCAAGCATTGCAGAGCCGCCAGCTCTGCCGTTTTCATAGTACCCATATCGCACTACACCGCCCCACGCTTTGCAGAAAGCGTGTTATCAAGCATTGCTGCAACAGCCGCAGAAGCTGCCGCCTCTGCTGATTGTATCTCGTGTGCGTATATGTTCAGCGTTGTGCTTGCCAAGCTATGCCCCAGCAAGGCTTGTACTGTCTTAGGGTTTGCACCGCTGTTTATAAGAAGTGTAGCGTTTAAGTGCCTCAGACTATGCACAGACACAAAAGGCAAGTTGTATTCGGCACAAAACTTCTTCAAGAAAGTGTATGGCGTGCCTATTGACATTTGAAAGCCTCTTTCAGTCGTAAACACAAGGTTTTCTGAATTATCCCAATAATCGCCGTATTTTAATGCCGCTGACATTTGTTCATTGTGCTGCTGTTTGAGTAAGAACATTACACGCTCAGGCAGGCGAACAGTACGCCTTGACTTTGCCGTTTTAGGTTCTGTATAGTAAAATCCTTTTTGCTTTTCCCAATGCACCGCACGGCGTATGTGTATCAGATCATTTTCAAAATCGATATCAGACCACCGCAAACCGAGTATTTCGCCACGTCTGAAACCGCCGTAAATTGCTATGTAGAAGAAGCAGCGGTATTTCAAGGGTGCATATTCATCAAGGTGCTGCAAAAGCCGCTGCGTTTGCTCTATGGTCAATATGTTATGCTCTGCCGTCGGAATTTTAGGGAGCGTGCAGTTATTGCAAGGATTTACGGCTATCTCTCCAATTTTGACCGCATATGTGAATATAGTTGACAAGAAGCCGTGATAACAGTGAATTGTTTTAGGTGAAAGCCTGCTGTGTTATGGCTCTGCGAAAAAATCTCTGTAAATTCAAAAACTGTGATAAAAGTGATATATTG
>ERZ791753.436-NODE-436-length-39667-cov-2.638670_pt1 | contig 39667 bp, 27 predicted proteins | sample MGYA00509951_ERZ791753 | MGnify/ENA primary metagenome ERZ791753 (study PRJEB30046, sample SAMN00792026) | human gut metagenome | study: EMG produced TPA metagenomics assembly of the A metagenome-wide association study of gut microbiota in type 2... | reverse complement strand
GTAAATATAAAGGTTATCCTAAACGTACTCATGCCGGAGGTGTATGGCTGAATGGATATAGTGACCACTTGCCTACACTTATTTATTTGATTAAAGAAGTACAATAGGGAAGACAAGAATCCGTTCCTGATGAATTTGTTAATTTTGAAATATAGAGATTACAATATGATAATATATCTCCCTGTTATGAAGAAATAACTATTAAAATACGAGAAAAAAGGAGATAAAATTGTTTGTTATCCCTAGAAAGTAAAAACTATTATCATTAACTTTGTGTCGGATTTGAGAAAAGAAGTTTATTAATCATTAAATAATTAAGAACATGGTAAATTTTAAGGAATTAGGTCTTGTTAATACAAGAGCTATGTTTAAGAAAGCTGTTAAAGGCGGTTATGCTATTCCTGCTTTCAACTTTAATAACATGGAACAACTACAGGCTATTATTCAGGCAGCTGTGGAAACAAAGTCTCCGGTTATTCTTCAAGTATCAAAAGGTGCCCGTAATTATGCGAACCAGACCTTGTTGCGTTACATGGCCGAGGGAGCTGTAGAATATGCAAAAGAATTAGGTTGTGCACATCCTGAAATCGTGCTTCATCTTGACCATGGAGATTCTTTCGAACTCTGCAAATCATGTATTGATATGGGATTCTCTTCTGTCATGATTGATGGTTCTCACCTTCCGTATGACGAGAATGTGGCTCTTACAAAGAAAGTGGTAGAGTATGCTCATCAGTTCGACGTAACTGTTGAAGGTGAACTAGGCGTTTTGGCTGGTGTGGAAGATGAAGTAAGTGCAGACCACCATACTTATACTAAACCGGAAGAAGTGGTTGACTTTGTAACAAAAACCGGATGCGATAGCTTGGCTATTTCTATCGGTACGTCTCACGGCGCAAACAAATTCAAACCGGAACAGTGTACTCGCGATGCAAACGGTCGCTTGGTTCCTCCTCCTTTGGCATTCGATGTATTGGAAGGGGTAGAAAAAGAATTGCCGGGCTTCCCTATTGTACTTCACGGTTCTTCTTCTGTTCCGCAGGAAGAAGTGGAAACTATCAATAAATATGGTGGTGCATTGAAAGATGCCATCGGTATTCCGGAAGAAGAATTACGTAAAGCTGCTAAATCGGCTGTATGTAAAATCAATATCGACTCTGACAGCCGTTTGGCTATGACTGCTGCTATCCGTCAGGTTTTGGCAGAAAAGCCGGCTGAATTCGACCCACGTAAATATCTGGGTCCGGCACGTGACAATATGAAGAAACTGTATGTTCATAAGATTGTAAACGTATTAGGCTCAGACAATAAGTTGGAAGCTTAATAGGCTAATATAATTTAGAAAGAAGGCTGTCTCAAAATAAAAATGGGGCAGCCTTTTTTATACTCTGTAAGTTGCAATATTAAAGTATTCTTCCTTCAGTTCTATTACTTCCTCCTCCTTCTATATTATAGAGAATCGAATGTTTATCTGTTGTTTTTTATACATAATAATAGTCTTTTCTACAAAAAGTAAAGGTGCCTTGTTGGGTAAGTGAACGGATAATTCGTACGACGGTATGGGAAGATATTTTTATACGGAACACGGGGGGGGGTAATAAGAGTAAGGCGTTTATGTAGGCGGAATGGATAGTGGCTTATAGAAAATCCTGTTTCCCTTTGAAGCTGTATGGTATAGCTTTCGGTAAGGGGAAACAGGATTTTATGTAAGTTTGTTCCTAAATGGAATTGTTACTTCTTCTATATAATAGAATAATGTTTATCGGGCAGCAAAGAACGTATCGCCCATGATGGTACGGCGGGCAGCCATCACACCTTGTGCGTCCATATTGACATTCATGTATGAACCGTTTTGCATGTTCAAATCAACTGTACCGTTGCCGTTCATCTTCATTATTTCATAAGATTCTCCGTTGCTGATTACATTCCAGCTCTGAGCTTTTTCGTCGAATTTCAGTTCAATCGGAGCTTCTTCGCCTTCTTTAGTAATAGTGTAGCCCTCTTTTGTGGTAGTAACCAAGTATTTGCCGTTTTCACCTTTCACTTCTTTTACAGTGCCCACTGCTACGGGATTGTCACCGGTCCAGAATTCAATGGAGTTGATAACCAATACATCGGCTAATACAGAAACTTCGTATACCGGCACAATGTGCAAACCGATAAAAATGAGTTCGTTTACGAAGTTGTTATTAGTTAATTGTTTGTTCCAGGCAAGTACTTTATTGGTTAAACCAAAGGAACCGATACATGAAGTAAGCGCTACGCTACTTGCTAACACTACACATGCGGTAGTCAATTTTAAATGTTTCATAATCTTTTTAATTGATGAATAAATAATTAAATTGTGATGATAAAATCTCTATTTGTACCTCTTTTTATTTATTTTATCTCACAAATGTATGACTTTTATTTTAGATGAAGACACTTTTTATGCAAAAAAAACTATTTTAATAGTTTCGTGCCGGCCGAAATGTCTCTTTTTCTTTGTCTATAAAGGGTAGCGTATTTTTTATTTTTATTGAACACACTTATTAATATGAAATTTTTGCGTAAGTTTGCAATATATAAATAATGAAAAATAAAACCATGACAGAAAAAGTTACTAAATTGATGAAAGATGTGCCGGCCATTAGGTGGACGGCACTTGTATTATTAGCTTCCGCAATGTTCTTCGGGTATATTTTTATGGATATATTGTCGCCGTTGCAGGAATTGTTACAAACTCACCGGGGATGGGACCCTGCAGCTTACGGACATTATGCCGGTTCGGAAACTTTTCTGAACGTATTTGTCTTCTTCCTTATTTTCGCCGGTATTATTCTGGATAAGATGGGCGTGCGCTTTACAGCTATCTTGTCGGGTACGGTTATGTTCTTAGGAGCTGCTGTAAACTACTATGCGGTAAGCGATGCTTTTATTGGAAGTGGCGCCGAAGCTTTTATGAACGGATTTCTGAACCTTCCTTCCGAATGGTGGAACATTACTCCGTTCTTCGATGGCATGCCGGCTTCGGCTAAAATGTCTGCCATTGGTTTTATGTTTTTTGGTTGTGGTGTGGAGATGGCCGGCATCACAGTTTCCCGTGGTATTGTGAAATGGTTCAAGGGAAAAGAAATGGCCTTGGCTATGGGTATTGAAATGGCTATCGCCCGTGTGGGAGTAGCTGTGGTGGTATTAGGCTCACCTGTATTAGCTAATATTACTCCGATAAGCGTTTCTCGTCCGGTGGCTGTAGCCGTTATTTTACTTTTAATCGGCCTTATTTCATTTATTTGCTATGCTTTCATGGATAAGAAACTGGAGAAGCAATTAGGTGAGAGTGGGGAAGAGAAGGACGACCCCTTCAAGATTAGTGATTTGGGTAAAATCTTCTCTTCTAAAGTATTCTGGTTGGTAGCTCTTTTGTGCGTGCTCTATTATTCGGCAATCTTTCCTTTCCAAAAGTATGCGATTAATATGTTGCAATGTAATCTGGGATATACGGCTGAGCAAGCAGGGTATGTATTCTTTGTATTCCCGTTGGGTGCGGCTGCCATTACTCCGTTTTTGGGTAATTATTTGGATAGAAAAGGTAAAGGTGCTACCATGTTGATTTTGGGTGCTCTTTTAATGATTATATGTCATTTGTCTTTTGCATTCCTTCTTCCGGCTACCAAATCGATGGCGATAGCTTATGCCGGTATTATTCTTTTGGGAATCTCATTCTCATTGGTTCCCGCAGCTTTGTGGCCATCTGTTCCTAAATTGGTCGATAACCGTTTGTTGGGTTCTGCTTATGCCGTTATTTTCTGGATACAAAACATTGGCTTGTATGCGTTCCCGATGATTATCGGTTCGGTTTTGAAATCATCCAATCCCGGTGTAACCAACCCGTTGGAGTATAACTATACGAATCCGATGCTTGTGTTTACTTTGTTAGGAGTTTTGGCTTTAATCTTCGGCTTCTGGCTTAAATATATAGATAAGAAAAAAGGATATGGCTTGGAAGAGGCCAATATAAAGGAATAGATACTTATATATCTGTTACCTGAAAATAGTTTACCACGGATGATACGTTGAGGAGAAGCATGCGGACTTCTTATAGCTCCGCTTGTTTCTAACGTATCATTCGTGGTACTTTTTTGTTTTCTTTTGAGGGGGTCTATAGAGTCAATCTCTTTGTGTTTAAACTTCTGCGGGTGATGATATTGTTCTTGATTCAACGTTACATTACTTTCCGGTTCAACCACCTGCTATCGTATTTCGCTACTTTGTATAGCCGATTCTCGACGGAGATTGTTGGTACTCTTCTTTCGTTCCGGAAGATTTTTCTTTGCTTTGTATGTAAATATTTGGGCTTGTACATGTTCCCGATATACAAATCTAGTAGTTCTTATTACAGCATATTTGATGTAGTAAACTTCATAAGTCCCCAAAATGAACTTACTTGCCCCGCGAAGTTAACTGCATTGGCCCATGAAGTTAACTTCGTTAATGAAAAGATAAATACATGCCGTTTTGGAGAGGATTATATTGAACTGACGGTAAATAGAAAAGAAAGAAATAGCTGTGTAAGGCTGAATTCTTGCCTTTGTATGGTCGATTATTCCCTTATGGAAAGGCTGTGAAATAACTCTTAATGTTAGGTCTTCCCACATAGTTAGTTATTTGAATAACTAACTATGTGGGAAGACCTAACAAGTAATGTGGCGTTATACCGGTTTATTAACGGTCTTTTTGTTCTTCGTTTATTTTATATTCGCTTGGAGTGCAGTTCATTACTTCTCTAAATACGCGACTGAAATATTGAGGTGAGGAGAAACCGCTCATATAGGCAATCTCAGAAATGCTATAAGCTCCGGTATCTAATAGTTGCACGGCTCTTTTCACCCTCATGTCTCTTACAAAGTCTTTGGGCGAAACGCCTAATATGGATTTTATTTTCCGATAGAATACAGTCCGGCTTAGGTTCATCGTATCGGCTAAGTCTTCTATCTTAAAGTCCTGGTTCTCTAATTGTTCTTCTACACTTTGGGCTATCTTTTTAATGAATTCCTCATCATAATTGGTAATGAGCGGTGCCGAAGGGAATAAGTTCTGTAAAGGAGTGTCGGCCGGTTGAATTTGTTGCTCTTCTTCCGGTTTCAACCTATCCGTAAAGAATTTCCTCAATGTATCTCTCTGCTTCAGCAACGATGCGATGCGGGCTTTCAGATATCCTGCACTAAACGGTTTGGTTATGTAATCGTCCGCTCCATATTCTAATCCTTTAATGCGGTCTTCCAAAGTGACTTTTGCCGATAACAAGATGAATGGGATGTGACTTATATCGTGGTCTTTACGAGTTTTGTCGAGCAACTCTATACCATCCATACGCGGCATCATAATGTCGCTGATAACTAAATCGGGAATTGTTGATTTCAGTTTTTCCAACCCTTCCACGCCGTCGGCCGCGGATATCACCTGATACTCTTCTTGCAAGATGTTTACGATAAAATGTCTCAGCTCTTCGTTGTCCTCTACAATCAGTATGCTTAGTTCCTTATTGGCTCCTTTTTGTGTAGAGATAGTCGGCTCTTCCACACTCTTCCTATTTCCATCTTCTAAGATGAATTCTGCGTTTTTGTCCTCTGCAAAGGCGTTGTGGTCGGTCGGTATCAAGACGGTAAAAGTACTGCCTTGCCCTAATGCACTCTCTACCTTGATGGTACCATGTATTAAACGAACCATCTCATTAACCAGCGAGAGCCCAATGCCACTTGAGTTTGACTGGTTGTGTTCTTCTAGCGTTTCAAAACGATTGAAAAGGATATCTATTTTGCGCATGTCGAGGCCTCGTCCTTCGTCTTTTACCTGAAAGAGTAACGTGGCATCCCGTTTCTCTATAATAAGTTGGATGCCTTTGCCGTCAGGAGTATATTTGAACGCATTAGACAGCAAGTTGAATAAAATCTTTTCCAGTTTATCCACATCTGTATAGATGGTCAGGCTTTCCAGATTGGATATAAAACGGAAATCGATAGACCTTTGGTTGGCCAGGCCGATGAAATTGTCGAATGTATGTTTGGAAAGTGCTATCACATTAGTCTGTTCGATGTACAGTTTCATCTTATTATTCTGTATCTTCCTGAAATCGAGCAGTTGGTTGATAAGGCGCAACATACGGTCTATGTTCCGTTTGGCCACCACCATGTTCTCGTGCCCTTTCGAACTCAACTTCTCTTGTGCCAGCACTTCTTCTACCGGAGCGGTAATCAATGTCAAGGGAGTGCGGAGCTCGTGTGAGATGTCCGTGAAAAAGCGAAGCTTTAAATTGGTCAGTTGTTGTTCGAAACTTACTTTTCTCTTCAGGTTGAAGATGTAAGTCAGGATTCCGGATATCAGTAATATAGAGAGGATGGTACCTATAATATAGATACTCCACGCCCATCCGGTTTCCCAGAAGGTGGGTAATATCTGCATGGACAGTTTGGTTACATTATCCGTCCAAACCCCGTCTCCATTCGTTGATTTTACCTCTAGTGTAAAATTGCCGGAGGGCAGGTTTACGAAACTGGCGGAGTGGCTCTTGTCAAGATAAACCCATTCGTCACTCACTCCCTTTAAACGGTAAGCATATTGTAAATTTTCCATATTGACGAAATCGAGGGCTGCAAAGGTGATGGTTGCATTTCGTTCGTCTTTTTCCAGCACTAATGTATTATCTATAATGGGAACTTTTTTAGACGAGCTATCGTCTTTGCGTACACTTACTTTTGTGAAAACGATAGGCGGAACAAATGTACTTTTTCGTAATCGATTCAGGTTCACGTACAACGTTCCCTGGGAAGTTCCTACATACATGGTTTGTTCCTCGTCGATAACCGGTGGAGCTTCACTGATTGATGAATGTGGATTCAGAGTGAAGCGGTCGTACGTTTCGAATGTGTTTTGTTTAAGATTATATTTGCAAATACAAGTTTCAAAGCTTATCCATAAGTTTCCGTTTTTGTCTTCTAATATGGCATAAGCTATATCCGAGGGAAGCCCTGTTCTTTTATTTAAGTGTGAAAACCGGATATGGTTGGACAGAAGATTTTCTGATTTTATCTGACTGATTCCACCACTGTATGTCACCACATAAATCTCTCCGGTATGACTTTCGAAAATGTATAAGACATCATTATTAGCCAAGCTTTCGGCGCGTGTCTCTTCACAATGGTTATAATGGAATGCAATTTGATTAGGAGACTGAAAATCGGAAGAAAAAGTAATCAGTCCATCTGTTGTTCCCACCATTATTATTCCCTTTGATGTGCAATGGACGCTTCTTACATTTAAATATTGCTGTTGTTTCGGAGAATAATTTTTCAATTCGTTTTGTGGATGTATAAAACGTAAGTTTGGGAATGTGCCTTCCACTAAATTTAATCCTCCTCCGTACGTACCTATCCATATATGTCCTCTGTTATCTTTATTAATAGAATAGATGGAATTAAAATTAAGGCTGTACTTCTCTTTCTTATCATGTAAGTAGTGTGATATTTGGTATCCCTTTCCGTTCGGGTTCGCTATATATAATCCATTTTCTTTGCTGCCCATCCAAATACGCTGTTCTTCATCTTCGAAAAAACAATAGATATTGGCGCCAAATGTGACCTCTTTATTCTTTACCAACCGTCCTGAAGAATCTAAATTGCCGCAATAATTCCGTTTATTATCATAAACCTCAATCTTTCCATCTTTATCTCCAAGCCATATACGTTTTTGAGAATCGATAAACAATCCTCTTACTTCTATATGACTTGTTGAAGGAATATAATTGTAGTTTCCGTCAGGAAAGGATATTTTATTAAATCCGCTTTCGCAACAATGCCATAAATTTCGTCGCGAATCAAGCAGATATTTTCTAACTTCCGCTCTGTAAGATGAAAAGTCGTAATATTTTCTTTTTCCGTCTTGGTATGTATAAGCGGGCTTAAAAAGCTTCTCTTTCGGATTATAGCAAGAGAGTACCCCGTATGTTGGGAAAATCCAAATGTAACCATATTCATCTTCATGAATGAATGCCGAATTTTTCTGTTCTTTGATTATTTTGTAATCGATGAATTCTAGTTCTCCTGTTTCTATATTGCAATGGATAACATTTTTATAACCATTAAATGTCCATAGAGTACTGTCTTTAGCCTGATAAAAAACATCCGGATAAATATTTTCTTCTTTTTCGTCAAGCAATATTTCTTTGAATTGTTTTGTTTCGGTATTGTATATAATGAAGCCCCGGTAAGTGGCTATGCCTAGCTGATTGTTATAAAGTGGAAATAAACCTCGTAAGCCATTTATTTTGTAAAGTAATTCGATACGTTGTAGTCCTTTATCCGGAGTATAAGTGCTAAATTCCCCTTGATAAGATATCATGTAAAAGTGTCCGCCTACTTTTGTATGGAAACGAAATCGGGTGTTACCGGAGAGCTCTTTTTTTCCATGTACAAAATATCCTTTGTCCGTAAAAATCCATTCATTTCCATAAGCATCTAATCCAATGGTATAAATTCTCTCTCCATGATACTTTGTAGAACGAGGCGGATAATAGATTAACCCTCCTTCTTCTTTATATTTGTTTTCGTCAAATCTCCATAACTCTCCATTATTTCCGGCTACCCAAAATACATTATTCTCTAAAGCTATCGTTCGTTTTATGCCTGTACATTCTTTAATATGTGGATGGTAGGCAGATACGTTTTCAAAGACCTCGCGTTGCGTGTCGAATAAATAAATTTTATCGTCGTAAGTTTGGCACCAAATAGTATGTTTGCCTCCTTTTATAAGCTGTATTAAGCGATTATATCTGAGTTTTACTTTATCAGTGGGGTATGATTTATAATTTTTGAAAGTATAACCATCGAACTTTTCTATACCATTTCTGGTAGCGAACCAAATATAACCTTCATCGTCTTGAATCATATTTTGGATAATATTCTGAGATAATCCGTTCTCGGTGGAATAATGCTGCACATTGATTAATCCTTGAGCAAAGGAGGATGCTATTATAGCTTGAAGATATAGAATTATATATAGTCTTAGTCGCATATTTGTTTTTCTCGGGTAAGGTTACAAAAGTCATACATAAATTATTTGTATTTCCTCTTGTTTGCAAAAATAATATATTTGCGAGTAAAGGGAAAGAAGTTATTGTTTTTTTCTGACAGAATTCTTAAATGAGAAAGACTATAGATGTGAATGAGTGTCTTTTTTCTGATACAAATGAGGGAACTTTTAAATTTCATACAAGAAGGGAAAAATGAAAAGAGAGTTATCTCACGACAACTCTCTTTTGTGCCTTTTATAATTTAGAATGTTAACTCTAATGTAAAGGCTATCTAATTAAACCCGAGAAAAACATTTATTCAACAGTTAATACTTCATCATCCTGCCATTCAATGGTTCCGGCTGCACCGTTTTGGTCAGTCCATCCTTTTGTTTGTCCGAGCCAGGAATTCGCATTTAAAGCGGTGGAGTTCAGGCCATGGATATAATAATTGGGTCTCCATAGAATGGTGGCCGGATTATTATTTGCATCTTTATCAGCAGGAGTTGTTGGGTCTCCAAATTGGAAATACGTTTCATAGAAATCTGCCAATTCTTTGATTTGATTATCAAAGTTTGCATCGCCTGGCAATACGCCTACTGTTGTACGAAGCACTTTCAAAGCATCAGTACTTCCTTGGGTATATTTAGTATCTTTCAAATCTAAATATTTAGAAATACGTGCTGTACCGTTGAGAGGAGTTAAACCTAAAGCTGTACAAGTATTGGTAGTACTTAATTTCAAATTTTCTCCCTGTCCTCCATCATATAATAACCAACGCCAAATATCCCAATATCGCTTTCCTTCGTACGCTAATTCTATACGGCGTTCATATAAACAAGATTCTATGGCTGAATGCCTATCAGTTACAGTGGTATTTAATCCATAATATTCCGAACCTTCTTTCATTCCTACCCGCTGACGTAGACGAGCCAGTGTTTTTTTGCAATTAGCAAGGTCTCCTGTCGCTGCATAACATTCAGCTAAGTTCAAAATTAATTCAGCATATCTATACTCATAAATATCAATACCAGATTTACCATCAATCGTAGGCGTTTTCTTACCGGTCATTTTACGTACAAATACCGGACTGGCTACATTGTTTCCATCGCTATATGAGTAACTGTAGCTTCCGTCCTCTGCTTTTGATTTAACCCAGCGATATGCCCAAACCGTATCATTAGGTTCTTCTAAGAAACCCCATATCATTCCGTTGAATGCAAAGGTTTCATAGAAACGTGGGTCACGGTTTTCGATAAAACGGAGGTTACCGTTTGCAATCTTATCTTCAGCTTTCGGGCGAGTTCCGTCTGCCATAGGGAAGATATCTATTAACTCTACGGGTACGGTTTTGCCGCCACCACCATTCTGAGAACTTAAACGAGCAGAAAGTTCCCAACCATTGCTTTCTGTTCCATCCGCAGCAGTTTCACCGGTAAGTAATTTCACAAATACAGCTTCCTTATTTGCTTTGTTGTCATCTTTAGCTAATAATTCACCCCAACCTTGCGCATCGCTACATCCTTCCAAACTATTTTCGGTCATTAAGCTTTCAGCTTCCAACGTTGCTTTTAAAGCTTTTTGCCAACGAATGTTTTGCGGATTATCCCAGTCTTTATTAAAGATTGGACTTGCATAAGTTAATAGGATACGGCTTTTAAGTGCTAATGCCGAACCGCTAGTAGGACGTCCATAGTCAGCTTCTCCCCAGGCTAAAGGCAATAGTTTGGAAGCTTCATTAAGGTCTTTTACCATTTGTTCTACGCACTGCGTAACAGAGTTACGAGGAGTTTTTTCTCCGTTAGCAGTCGCATTGAGCACAGATGTTACTACTGGTACAGGTCCGTAATGGCGTACAAGGTGGAACATTTGTAAGGCACGTAAAAACAGGGCTTGTCCTTTAGCATGACGCTTTAATTCATCATCCACTTTCGAAGCGTCAATATCACGAAGCATAATGTTACAGTTACGTATACGAGTATAGGCACTATTTGTTATACTTGAACCTAGTTTCTCACCAAAATATCCACTAATTAGCGGGTCAATATAATCGGAAGAAGAACCACCTAGAGGCCAAGCTTTTATATCGTCTATTGTTTGATAATTGCTTGACGGGTCTATCTTGCTGGCAGTCTTGATACCCCATTGCTCGTCAGTCAAGTAATTCCAATCTGCAATTCCACCTTTTAAATTGCCATAGATAGCAACCATCTGTTGTCCGGGCTGTGTATAGCCTTTGAAATAGTCATAGTACAAACCAGCCAGATACCAGTTTACTTTTGTTTCGGAGTTAAAATCATCATAGGAACCATAATTATTCATATCCAAAAATGAATCGCTGCAACCAGACACGGATAAACCCAAAGTAAGGGCAGTAATATATACTAATTTTTTCTTTTTCATTGTTTTGTAAATTTTAGAATGTGACATTAACACCTAACGACCATGTTCTCAATGTAGGATATTCGGTTGTAGAAGAATCATACATATTACGATAGTGGTCAGGATACGGATTATAGAAGTCCCATAAGTTGTTGCCGGTTAAATTGAGGCGTACTGCTTGCATCTTCAATGGCTTAATCCAATCTTTTGGAAGAGAATAAGCAATGGTAAGGTTACGTACATAACAACGGAATGAACTTACTTTCCAGAAATCGGATTGTGCGATAGCTGAACCTCCCACAACACTGTTAACACCTAAGTTCGGGTATTTTCCGTTTACATTCTTTTCAGGGTCATACATGTCTCTCCAGAATGAGTCTGGTGCCCATGCCATATTGCTCTGGTCCGATTTAATCATTACAAGGTCTGTAAAACGAGCCCCTCCCCATGAAGTATAAATATTGGCGCGGAAAGAGAGACCTCTCCAGCTTGCTCCTAATTTGGTAGTAAAGCCGTATGTCTTATTCTTGTTGCAAAGTTTTCCGTAATCTTGTTGTTCTACAATTTGTCCGTTCGGCTTCTGTTGAACATTGTCAACCATTTCTCCACCTAAATCCTGGTAAGCAAGCATACCGAGTTTCATACCTGTTTTGTCGGTAACGCTCAAATATTTAGGAGTTGTTCCGGCTTCTGTTGCATTTTGTGTTAAATAGTTCCAATAGTTGTCGATATCCTGTTGGGTACGAAGGATTCCATCACCTGTAGAAGTTCCTCTCCATACTTTATAGCCCCATACCGGCATGATGGTAGAATGTCCGGCTTCCCAGCTTGTATTACATGGATATTGGTTATATCTTAATTCCGGAACCCATTCTTTTACTTTATTACCATCCAATCCGAAGTCTGCACCTATGGTATAACTTACTTCACCAATTTTGTCACGCCAATTAAGAGAAAGTTCGGCTCCGTACGTATCTACTCGTCCGAAGTTTTCTTCAGCATACGAACCTCCTGCATAAATAGGAATACCCGGTTGACTTGCCATGTATTGGTTCAAAATATTGTCGTTGATATCATAATACAAATCAAGTGTAGCACTTAAGCGTCCACGCAAGAAGCGGAAATCGAAACCAAGGTTGAATTTGTCTGAGTTATCCCATTTCATTCCGCGGTTTGGAGAGGCCTGTGTCGTAAGATTGGTTCCGAAGATACCTCCGTTCGGACCAAACTGTAAACCTTTCAGGTCCATTTTGTATTGCTGTTTCCATTTCCACATCTTAATGTTATCTCTACCGGTGCGTCCCCACGAACCACGAATCTTTACATATTCGGCCCACGGTAATGCTTTTTTAAACCAAGGTTCTTCAGAAATAATCCATCCGGCCGATACACCTGGGAAGAATCCCCAATAGTTTTCCGGAGCAAATTTAGTTGAAGCATCGGAACGGAATACAAACTGTAACATATAACGGTCGGCATAGCTATAGCTAATACGTCCCAAATAAGAGAGGGAACCGGATTCACCTTTCGTGGTCACGCTATGCTCATTACTATAAGCTCCCGAACCCTTCAAATTACTGATTGAAGGACCACCTACCCCCAGGAATGTATCAGAAATATCAGCAGCCAAGTCTTCATACATCATAGTACGTGAGTCGTTATAAGCTTCACGACGTTCTACGGCAGCAATAGCAGATACGTTGTGTTGACCAAAAGTCCGGTCGTAGTTAATATAAAAGTTCATCTGCCTGCTTTCAGAAGCGTTGTCTTTGAAAGCTAATTGTGTATTAGAAGTAAAGGTAGCTTTTTTAAAAGCATTACTCGGAATGGTGTATACTAAATGTTGGTTTGCGCCCATTTGTCTTCCAAGATAAGCAATTTCGTATGGGAAACTGGCTAATTCATTTACTTTATTAGAGTGTGAAGACGAGTAGTTTGCACGTAAAGATAATCCTTTTATGAAAGGCACATCATACGTAAGAGAGATATTTGCATTCCAGCTATTATCCCTGCCTTTGCTGTATGAACCACTTTCATTTAATGCAAAGTAGTTCCATGAAGTAGGACTGCTACGGTCGAACTTAGGAGTGGAGAAAGGATTGGTGATAGGTCCCATCCAATATTCCTCTTCCTCACCATTTTCATTGGGCAAGGAAACACTCCATGGCATAATATTCGGCATGTGGTGCAATGCATTGTAATCTGATTTAGACGACTGGCTGATTCCGTACATATTGAAACGCGCGCCTTTGGTATAAATCTGATTTGTTTTTTGTTCATTAGCCGATACCGTAGCGGATAACTTTATGTCGTTTGTTAACCGGATATCAACTCCTGCACGATAGGTATATCTTTTATAGCTTTGTTCTCCTAAATTGGCTCCTTGGTCATAAAGCGTTGCGCCTGCGTAGTAAGTAGCTCTTTCACTACCGCCAGTCACATTTAATGTATGTGTTTGGGTGAAAGCTGTTTGCCAATCTGCTTTGTCTAACCAGTCATAGTTGAGGTTATCCATTTCTGCTATTTCAACATCACTATAGATATTATCTAATTCAGTATAATCAGCCACTTTGCCGGCTCCAATAGCGAAGGCGTTTACAAAACGACCATAATCAGAACCTTTTAAAACTTTAGAGTGACTAATTGCATCATTCCACGCAAATTTACCGGCATAAGAAATTTGTGGAACTCCGGATTTACCACGTTTCGTTTTTACTAAGATAGCACCGTTCGCAGCGCGTGAACCGTAAATAGCCGCACTGGCATCGCGCAGAACCGTAATAGACTCAACTTCTGAAGGATCTAAAAGGTTGAATTGTTCCATACTTGGATTACCGTCATCACCTAATTGCATCACATCATCAATGATTATCAAAGGGATAGTACTTCCTCCATCTTTCGATAAACCTCCTAGAGTTCTATTTTGACGAACATAAACCTGGCTACCGCCACTACCCGGACGGGGAGAACCTATTACGACATCCAAACCATTAATCATACCTTGCAAAGCTTCGGCCATGTTCGATACGGGGAGGTCTTCAAGTTCTTCTGCAGAAATAGTCGCTACAGAACCTGTCACATTCTTCATTTTCTGTGTTCCATAACCTATTACGACAACTTCATTCAGCGATTTTGTGTCTTCTACCAAAGTAATTTTTATCGTATTCGTTTTTGGAGTAATTACTTGCGTAATATAACCGATATAGGAGACTGTTAATTTCTCACCTTCAGGAAGATTTACTGTAAAATTACCATCTAAATCAGTGATTGTTCCGGTTGTTCCACTGGAACCTTTTACTGCAACATTGGCACCGATAATAGGCTCTCCCTTATCATCGATTACTTGTCCTGTAACTTTACGGGACTGTGCATTGGCTAATAAACCGAACATTAAGAATAGTAACATCATGCCGATTTTGTTGCCAAATGATGAACTTATGTACTTCATAAGGTTTTATATTTGATTGTTTATAATTGAATTAATGTGATAAGTACTACCAATACTTATCAATAAATTTCTTGTTTTTTAATGTCTTAGAGACTTATAATCTAGTTCCTCCATTTAATGGCTCCGGCAGAAGTCGCTCCCCCGAATTGCCCTATAATTTTAAAGTTTCCTTCTTGAGGATTTGTAAACATACTTGTTTCATTCATTCCTGCATCGGCTGTTCCGGAGAATGGACAACTGCTATCCATTAGGAAGTTTGTTGCCCAGCAATTTGTAGTTTTGCTAGGAGTGTATCCTTTAGAGTCTGTCATACGCGATGCTTGTGTTCCGCTAGTATTGGGAGAAATACCGCTTCCTGCTGCAACCGGAGGACCAAAAATGGTGTTCTCGAAATTCAGCACAACCGGGTTTTTACTGATACGGATTAATTGGTTGCCTGTACCTTCTAACGGGGCATAACAGAATGTACAATTGAGAATGTTTAAAGTAGGTAAATTGGCCGTTGTACGCAAATCACCTAGTAAAACAACATTGGTAATGGTACAATCTTCAAAAGTAATGTTATCCATTATTCCGCCTTTTCCGTTTGTAGATACCGTTCCTTGGTCTCCTGTTCCATTGATGGTACAACCTTTAAAAATCACATTTTTAACTCCATCGTTAGCAGCTTGCAGACGTACTAATGCACGGAAACTTCTAAAGCCACAATTGGTGAAAGTAAGTGTGTTTAAAGTGGTGTTTGAGCCATTTTCATTGAACACCTGTTTAGCACTAAAACTTTTGTTTGTCTCCGTTTCTACCGGACGAGTCTCAAATTGGTCATTTATAGCTCCTTCAAAGTCTATATTCTTAAATGACAGGCTCTCTACATTCGTTGAAAGGGCAAATGCATTCCAGATAATGAATTTAGCATTCTCACCTAAAGTTAATCCAGTAGCGAATGTGACGGATTTGTTTAACGCTGTAAATGTTTTAGCACCGTTCTGTTCACCAAAGTGGAAATTAACACCTCCGGCAACAATGATGGCAGTTCCTTCTTCTAATGAATTCCATAATTCAGGATTGGTAAAATATAAAGGGTCGGTTACATCACGGAGGTCCTTCCATTTACCTGCGCCGTATTGTGCATCATAGTCTTCTGCGGCAACGGTTTCAATCATTACGCGTCCTTCATACGTAGATACACTTTGTTCGCTTCCTGAGTAGGCACAAACTTTGTATTTTGTTTCGGGAGTTAATCCGTTGATAATAGCTTCGCCCGATGCATAATCCACATCTGTAAACGTTTTTACTTCACTTCCATCTTCAGCAAAAACTTTCAGTGCGGTAATGGTGTTTCCGCCTTCACCCCATGTTATTCTTGCTGCATTGTCAATGGTTTTTGTTTCTCCGAGTTTAGTAGGGTAGCTCACTGCGATTTCTCCCGTTTCATAGTAAGCTGACTCTCTATCAGAACTGGAACTCTTTACTTGCAACTTGTATTTCTCATCCCAATCGAGATTTTCGATTGTGTAAGTAGTCTGATCGGTTGTGTAAGTTTGGTAAAGTTCATAACCGGTGTCAGTAGACCTGTATAATTCGATAATGTATTCCGTGGCATCCGGTACTTGTTGCCACTTTAAATTTACCGAATTCTTCTTCGATTCCATTGTAGTTACTGGACGTAGTAATACAGTGGATTTCGCATCATCGTCGGAACAACCTGTGAAAAGAGTCATTCCTGCACTTAGTAAGATACCAAGTGCCACAAGGCTTTTAAATCTCATAGTATTCATTAATTTGTTTTAGGGTTTTTATATGTTAAATACATACTCATGTTAATCATTCTTGCATGGGGAAGAATGTGTGATAGCTATTTTGCCTTTTAAAGGCTCTTAAAGGCAAAGGCCTTCCTAAATGGGAAAAATTAGAAAGGAAGTAATCGATGGACAAAGACAGTGTTTGGAATGAGTATATTATATATCTCTTTCCATTTGTTAAATAGTCATTTCTGTTTTTCATAAAAGTTAGATTCTTTGGGCTTTAAATAACTAAAATGCAGAGGTATACTTACCTCAACATTATATAAGGCAAAGATAGGTTAGGAGATGTTAATGAAACGTGCACTTTTTGACTGATTACGTATAAAATTTATCCATCCTCGTTTTTTATTTCTTTCAGAGATAGCAATAAAGCATACCGTATGAAGAGCATCTTCACTTCTTTACTGTTCGTGTAATGACCTTGTTGTCAGCCAATAAAAGTGCCGATGCTCCTTTTTAGCACTTTTACTGCGAGTTCCTTTTCGTTTTTTCCTTTTTCATAACCAATCGGATATGAACTCAACAAACTAATCATGTTATCCTTTTCCACATTATTAGTTAGTCTAATTACCCTTAACGTGGGAAATTTAATAAGTTATGCGGCAAAAAAAGATATAGGAAGCTAAGCAAAAGGATAAGGGAAGGTAAGGTAAGGACACGTGACTATACACCTAAGCAAAAACATAAGGATGTGTAAGACGAAAGACGTAGAGCATTGGCCTGGAAGACGTACTGCATTAGGTAAGTAGACGTACTGCAACACGAAGGAAGAGGTAGGGTATCTGATAAGAAAGAAGAAAAGCCTTGAAAAAGGCTATAACAAAAGGCGATAAACGAATAATTAAAGATACGAAATAAACGGGATATTCCCAAACTTATGTGCGTAAATTTATCTTATTATAATAGGATATGCCAACGAGTAATTTATTCTGTATGATGAAAGGCTCTGTTGCTTCGAAAACGATTATATAAGTAACTTTCGAAGGGGCACAAAGTGGGTGAAGCCAGCTTCCGTTGAACCTCCTCAACGTTGATAGCGCAACCTCCTCAACGTTGATAGCGCAACCTCGCAACGTTGATAGCGCAACCTCACAACGAGTTACTATCAACCTCAATACAGGCAAGAACGTGGTTCTGGTAGATAGCCTCTATTGTATATGAATGGCTGTAAACCAGAGTTTTAATATCTATTCTAATTGTATTGGAAGCTATGGCTATAACGATACGACAGAGTCCAGTGTTCTTTTCTGCGTGAAATCATGGACAGGTTCCCGACTATTTCTTGCTTTGAAAGTGGTGTGAGATATTTTCGTTGACCAATTTATTCAGGTAAACTTCCAATGCGGTGTATCCCGACTTAGTTGTTTTGTTACGGTCTTCCGGGTCGTTCGGATTCAGTCCGACTTCTATTTCCCATGCATCATCCATCCCGTCTTGGTCTTTGTCTACTATTGCACGGCTGGTGGTGTAGTGCAGGTTGTCGAAACCTTCCGCATCACTGGGGTGATTGATGATGCCCGGAATGGGACCGTCATCTCTTCCGGCGCCTGTATAAGTACAAGTACCGCTCTTTACTTCTTTCATGATACGCTTGTCTACGGCGTCGCGCGGAAAAGCACCTGCTCCGTTTTGGTCGGCAATGACGGATTGGAAGGCTTCTTCAGCTGTTTCGTATTCGTCAAATAGGGTATATGCGTTCCAGTCGTACCAGTAGCGTTCGTAATTATCCTTTCCGGTAGAGGTGATGAAAGAGGATGCTTTCATTTCTGCTAAACTGTAAGGGTAGTTGTCGTCTGTGTAGATACCTTTCCAGTTATCGGCTGTCAGGTCGGCATGATTCTCCATAACGTTTCCGTTGAAATACCACTTCGATACGCCTCGTAGAGGAGCTGAAGCTGCGTTTCGGGCGCTCGATTGGCGCAGGAACTTGGGACTTTTTACTCTTGCTACGGTAGCCGGCCCCGGTTTATAGTAGTTGTTTACGAAATTGCAAGACCATCCGTGATAATTGGCGTCTTGAGATTCGTCCATACCTCCGTAAGTAGCCATTTGGCTTCCCCAATTGTAGTTCACATTGTTGATGTATTCCATATAAACCGTAATATCCTGTCCGGGGTCTTTGCCTCGTGCGCCGTTCATAAGCGGAGTACGGCTATTACAGTTTGCAAACAGGTTATGGTGATACGTGGAAGAGCTTCCTGCCCAAGCGCCTCCGTAAGCGCGGGCGCCTTTTCCATTGACCGAATAATAAAGTCCTTCGCTGGAGATGCACCACTGTACGGTGGAGAAATGGTTGTCGATGAAATCGGTGTTTTCTTCACTCGCCCAGCTAAAAGAACAATGGTCGATGATAAAATTGTTGGCATTCTCTATGCGGAGACATGTAGCGTTGAGGTCTTTTCCGCTTGCGTCTTTATCGCCTACCCGAAAGCGCATGTGGCGGATGATGAAGTTTTCGGAACCTCCGAAGTTGATTTCGTTTTTGATGATGCAGATGCCGTCACCCGGAGCTGTTTGTCCGGCGATGGTGAAGTTTTTCGCTTTGCAGCGTATCTCCGATTTTAATTCTATTTTCCCTGAAACCGAGAATACCACGGTGGTGGCTTCATTGAGTTTGCATTGTTCTAAAGCCCATCTGAAAGAACCTTCGCCGCTATCTTGCGTATTGGTAACGATAACGACTTTGCCTCCACGTCCTCCGGTAGCATTTTTACCAAAACCTTCGGCGGTTGGGAATGCTTTTAATACTTCGGTTTCTTCCTCCTCGTCCGAATCTCCTTCCGGGTCTGTAAATCCGTTCTCGTCCGAGCATGCACCCAGAAGTAGTATATTGAAAATGAATAGGAGTGGAAACCATCCCTGTTTAAGTCTGCGTGCTGCTTCTTTTCCCTTTCCAGTGAAAAATGAAGTGAAAGTTGTATTGTGTGTCATCTCTTTTAATGGAAAATTGAAAGCTTATTTAGTGGAAAATTGAAAGTTGAAAATTGAAAGTGAAAAACTAGAAGCATTCAATCTTCATTCCTTTATTCAGCATTTTCCAAACTTTAGCTCCTTAAGCAATTCATTTAACTTTAACTCCTAAGCCGGTTTACCGGCTGAGAACTTCTTAAATTCCTCTAACTCCTTTATATAAATATCTCCTCTAACTTCTTTACTTTAATTTTCTGCTTCAATCTTGATTAGACCTCCTGTTGTGGGGTCGAAAGTAACTTTCGTGGTTGTTTTTTTATTGAACAGATTATTGGTAAGCACTTCAGTATTGCCGAATTGACTTAGCGTCAGTTCTCCTTTATATAAAGTTTTTGCGCCGTTACTTATGATGATATCGGCTTTGCCCGGAACGTTATATACCACACCATCCAATTTCTTTTTTGCCTTCTCTTCTTCGGTGGGCTTAGGAACCGTATTTTGGTTGGTTAAAGTAAGGTATACCGGCGAACCTGACAAGTCGGAAGCTGGCACGATTCCCAATTTCTTGGAGAAACGGAATAATACCTCTTTGTCAATATCTCCGGTTGGAGTTACTTTTACAGTAAACACTTTACTCTCTTTGGTGGTTCTTCCGGTAAAGAGTTGCATTAGCGCCTGTTCTTGTTTTTCCAAACTGCTGAGCATGATTTTTAAAGATTCGCCGTCTTTAGGCATATTATCTGCCTGACCACGCGTTATCGCATTTTTACTTTCCCGTATGTTGTATATTTCTTTTGCGGTCAATTCGGCCATCTTTGCGGTTGAACCGGCCATCAATATTTCTTCGGTCAGGAAATCACGCGGGTTTAGTGCCGGAGCCTCTTTTTCTTCCTGCACCGCTTTCGCCGGAGTGGTCGGATAGGCGGTATTAATGGCTTTTATAATGCCGTCTTCTGTTAGTTCCACCAACGGAGCCACAGTCTTGTCTTTCAACTTGATAGTAAAAGCTTGTTCCGTATCGGGGGTGCCGATAGGAGTAATGCTTACACTCTTTATAGCCCATTGTTCATCGGGGGCAGTAGCAATGCCGGTTAAACGCAAGTATTTTTCGGCATACCGGCAGAAGTCCCCCGGTGTGTAAGTTGTTTTCTCTGCTTTAACTGTGATGTCTATACTGGTTTTGGGAAGGAAGTAAGTAACTCCTTCACTGTTTTTTCCGGGTAGATAGTTGGAAACTTCCGTTTGCGCATAGCTACTTGCGGAAATAAGCAAACTGAATAAGATGAAGCATTTTCTCATATCTCTACATTTGCGGAACACATGTTCCTGTTATTCTAACGGGCAAAGATAGGTTATCTTTCGCTATTTACCTCTGTTTTAACGTATTTTCATCCATGCTTCGGGCAAACAGTTTACGATGTCACCGGCTGTCATGCTGATTTCTCCAAATTTCTCCGCGGCAATATCTCCGGCCAGGCCATGTATGTAAACTCCTAATCTACAAGCATCTTCCGGACTATATCCTTCGGCTTCCAAAGCCAATAAAATGCCTGTTAATACATCTCCGCTTCCGGGAGTTGCCATTCCCGGATTTCCGGTAGGATTAAAATAAACAGAACCTTCGGGAGTCACTACGGCAGTCCATGCCCCTTTTACTACCATATAAACGTTTTGGCGCATGGCAAAATCTTTGGCTTTATTCAGCCGCTCGAAAGAATCGTTGCAGAAACCCACCATTCGTTCCAGTTCCTTTGGGTGAGGAGTCAAGATGGTATGTTTAGGCAGTTGCAGCATCCATCCCCGGTGAGTGGAAAGAATATTTAAGGCATCGGCATCTAAAATAACCGGAACATGAGCTCTTTTGGTCTGTTCGATAAAAGCGAGCGCCGTATCGGGATGTTGTCCGATTCCCGGTCCGATGGCTATAGCGTCGAACGAGTCGGCATTGCTTAAACTTGAAAAATAGTTGTCGTGGTCATCCTGTTCAATAATCGCTTCCGGTACGCTTATCTGTAAAATATCATTGTTGCGTTGAGGAACATGGGCGGTCAGTAATCCTACCCCGCAGCGCAGGCAAGCTTTGGCCGCAAGAATGGAAGCACCCGCCATGCCATATTGGCCCGCAATAAGTAACGCATGCCCGAAATTTCCTTTGTGGGCAAAGCGTTTGCGCGGGGTAACCAGGCGGCGCATCTCTTCCTCTTCGGTGATGTAATAGTGGGTATGTGCTTCTTCCAGTCCTTTCGGATGTAATTGGATATCCAATATCTCCAGTTCTCCAATCATCTCCTGGTTTTCGGCAAATAAAAAAGCCAGTTTAGGAAGTTGCAGGGTAAGGGTCACGTCGGCTCTGATGATATGGCTTTTGATATTATATCCGTTGTCATCGCACATCAGTCCGGAAGGGATGTCAATAGATACCACTGTGGCTTGGGACGCATTGATGTATTTTACTACCGAGGCAAAGCCTCCGTTCAGGGGCTTGTTTAAACCCGAGCCAAATAATCCGTCAACCACTAAATCTCCTTTCGATAGTGCCGGAGGGTTAAATTGGGTGGAAACTTCCGTAAAAGAGGCATTCTCGCAAGCCAGTAACCGTTCTTTGTTGACGGCGCAGTCGGCAGATAACTTATCGGACGTATTGAATAGGAACGTATTTGTTTTATAGCCTTGTTCTGAAAGCATCCGTGCGATAGCCAGTGTGTCTCCTCCATTATTTCCCGGTCCGGCAAAAAGAGTTACAGGAATCTCTTTTCCCCATTTACGCACGATTGCGGTAGTGAGTGTGCGGGCGGCACGCTCCATTAAATCGATGGAAGAAACAGGCTCATTTTCTATCGTGTACTTGTCCCATTCCTTTATTTGGATGTTGGTCAGGATTTTCACAGTTTGTAGCTTCTTTAAATTTTTGGCGTGTAAATATACGATTTTCATGGCAATCCTTGTGTCTCTTTGATGGAAAAACATTATTTTTGCACCAATTTTACTAAACCTAACACCTATGAACACCATTAAAATAAAAGACAAAACATTCGCGGTGTCAATTCCTGAGGATAAAATTCAACAGGAAGTAAAGCGGGTGGCGGAAGAGATAAACCATGATTTAAAAGATGAAAATCCTTTATTCCTAAGTGTATTGAATGGTTCTTTTATGTTCGCTTCCGATTTAATGAGAAATCTGACGATTCCCTGTGAAATCTCTTTTGTGAAATTAGCTTCCTATACAGGAACTTCTTCAAGCGGAAAAATGAAAGAGCTTGTGGGATTATCGGAGGAGATAACGGGACGTACTGTGGTGATTGTTGAAGATATTGTAGACACGGGATTTACGATGCAGCATCTTTTGAAAAGATTGATGGAGCAAAACCCTAAAGAGATACGTATTGCCACTTTATTGGTGAAACCGGACAAGTTACAGGTCGAGCTGGATATTCAATATGTAGCGATGCATATTCCGAACGACTTTATAGTAGGATACGGCCTCGATTATGATGGATACGGCCGTAATTACCGTGATATTTATACGGTAGTAGAATAAAATTACGACTTGCCGGAGGCTGGAGAAGTAAGACTTGATTCCACCTGAAAAAGGAATAGGATATATCCGGTTAAGTAGCCTTTTACAAATAAAACATAGGTAGAAGTACAAAACGACTAATTAATTAAAGTAATAGAGAGATATGTTGAACATTGTTATTTTTGGAGCTCCGGGTTCGGGAAAAGGAACTCAAAGCGAACGTATTGTAGAGAAGTTTGGTATTAACCATATTTCAACAGGAGATGTGTTGCGTGCGGAAATTAAAAACGGTACGGAGTTAGGAAAAACAGCTCAGGGGTATATCGACCAGGGACAACTGATTCCCGATGAATTAATGATTGACATCTTAGCAAACGTATTTGATTCTTTTAAAGATAGTAAAGGCGTTATTTTTGACGGATTCCCAAGAACTATTGCTCAGGCAGAAGCGTTAAAGCAGATGTTGGCGGATAGAGGACAAGAGGTTTCTGTTATGCTCGATTTGGAAGTGCCGGAAGAGGAATTGATGACTCGTTTGATTAAACGCGGCAAAGATTCGGGACGTGCTGATGATAACGAAGAGACTATTAAGAAACGTCTGGTGGTATATCATTCGCAGACGGCTCCGTTGATTGATTGGTTTAAAAAAGAAGAAAAATATCAGCATATCAATGGCGTAGGTACGATGGACAGCATTTTCGCTGATATTGTATCTGCTGTAGAAAAGTTGTAATTAAGAATAGAACACTTAAAGGATTGCGTTTTGCATTTCTTTAATATATAGAAGAAAGATAAATTTATGGCTGAATCGAATTTTGTTGATTATGTGAAAATCTATTGCCGTTCAGGTAAGGGAGGTAGAGGCTCTGCGCACATGCGCCGTGCCAAGTATGTGCCGAATGGCGGACCTGACGGTGGAGATGGTGGACGAGGTGGCCATGTAATCCTAAGAGGAAATCGGAACTATTGGACTCTTCTCCATTTGAAATATGACAGACATGTGTTTGCCGGACATGGTGGCAATGGCTCATCGAGCCGCAGCTTTGGTAAAGACGGAGAAGACAAAACCATAGACGTACCGTGCGGAACGGTTGTTTATAATGCGGAAACGGGTGAGTATATCTGCGATGTAACCGAGCATGGACAGGAGGTAGTACTTCTGAAAGGAGGCCGGGGCGGATTAGGCAACTGGCATTTTAAAACTCCTACCCGTCAGGCGCCCCGTTTTGCCCAGCCGGGAGAACCGATGCAAGAGCTTACGGTTATTCTGGAGTTGAAATTATTGGCGGATGTGGGTCTTGTAGGTTTTCCCAATGCCGGAAAGTCAACTTTGCTTTCGGTCGTCTCATCGGCTAAACCGAAGATTGCCAACTATCCTTTTACTACGCTTGAACCGAACTTGGGCATTGTCTCTTACCGGGATGGCAAGTCGTTTGTAATGGCCGATATTCCGGGAATTATTGAGGGAGCCAGTGAGGGAAAAGGGTTAGGACTTCGTTTCCTCCGTCATATAGAGCGTAATTCGTTGTTACTCTTTATGGTTCCGGGTGATGCGGACGATATTCGTAAGGAGTATGAGATATTGCTTTCTGAATTGACCCAATTCAATCCTGAAATGCTGGATAAGCAACGGGTGCTTGCTATTACGAAGAGTGATATGCTGGATGAAGAATTGATACAGATGCTGGAGCAAAATCTTCCGGAGAACGTATCTCATGTCTTTATATCGTCTCTTACGGGAATGGGTATTCAGACACTGAAAGATATTCTTTGGACTGAGCTTAATAAAGAAAGCAATAAATTGGAAACCGTATCTCAACGTATCGTTCATAAGAATAAAGATGTAAATCTTCTGCAAAGTGAACTCAAAGCAATGGGCGAGGATGGAGAAATTGTTTATGACGAAGACGAGGATGACTTTGAGTATGAGTATGAAGACGAAGATTGGGACGAAAACGGGGAGGACTATAACGAAGAAGATAGTGACGAACGACAATGAATAAGTGGACTGAAGATAAAAGAATGTTGGAATATGGGTTAATGTTGCCATATTCCAACATTTTCTGTTTTTCTACTACCCGGCATGGTGGTTTCGGAAAAGGGGTGTATGATTCGTTTAATTGTACTTCTTATACAGGGGATGATTCGGAAACGGTATTGAAGAATCAAGCATTGTTGCAAAGTCTGTTGCCTTCTCCGAATCAACTGGTAATTCCTTATCAGACGCATGGCACTCAGATACTTCTGCTCGACGAGAAGTATATGTGCGCTTCCCCTGCAGAGCGTGAGGCTTGTTTGCAGGGAGTGGATGCATTAATGACGAACCTTCCGGGATATTGTTTATGTATTTCTACGGCCGATTGCGTTCCTGTATTACTCTATGATAAAGCACATCAGGCTATTGCAGCTATCCATGCCGGCTGGCGAGGAACGGCTGCACGTATTGTAGAAGCTGTATTGCAGCGGATGTTCGCTGTTTTCGGTACGCAGGGCGAAGATGTTGTAGCTTGCATCGGTCCTTCCATTTCATTGAATGCATTTGAAACCGGAGAGGAGGTTTATCGGATTTTTGCGGAAAAAGGTTTCCCGATGACAAATATAGCCCGCCGTTCGTTGAAAACAGGTAAGTGGCATCTGGACCTTTGGGAAGCGAATCGTTTGCAGCTGTTGCAATTCGGAGTGCCCGAACGGCAGATTGAAGTTTCGGGTATCTGTACCTATACACAAAGTGAAGACTTTTTTTCGGCTCGGAGGCTTGGAATCCATTCCGGACGGATATTATCGGGAATCATGATAAAGGAAACAGTATGAAAAGAGTATGCTTTATAATAGGACTGATGGCAAGCGTTTTATTATTTGCCGGTACACCTCCTGTCATGCACTTCAGTAATATGGAGGTGAATCATGTAAGAGTGAAAACTCCGGGATTGTTTGAAGGAACAAATCGCTTTTTAATTCATTTGAACCGTTTGGACGAAGGACAATATTGTTTTCCTTTGCCGGGTGCCAAGGTGATAAGCGCTTATGGTGCGCGTAGCGGGCATAGCGGAACTGATTTGAAAACGAAAGCGAATGATACGATTCGTTGTGCATTCGATGGGGTAGTGCGGATGGCGAAACCTTATGAAGCGTATGGTAATGTGATTGTTGTCCGTCATGATAATGGACTGGAAAGTGTATATAGTCATAATTCCAAGAATCTTGTAAAACCGGGTGAGTTTGTTCGGGCGGGACAACCGTTGGCTCTTACAGGACGGACGGGCAGAGCTACTACCGAACATCTGCATTTTGAGTTGAGGGTGGATGGACAGCATTTTAATCCGGATGTTATATTCAATATGCGTGACAGGACGCTCCGTAAAGAGACAATGATTTGTTCGAAGATAAAAAATAAGATAGTAGTGAAACCTTTTTTAAATACTGCAAAGTAAAGAAGCGTATGGAAATAGAAAAAGCAAAAATAGAAGGATTGGTTTTCAAAGGTGCAAAGCCATCGGTGAAGAAGGAGGAGAAGGTTAAAACGAAGGCTAAGAAAAAAGTCTATGTTACCGGACAGCATGGCTCCGGCTCTGCAAAGATGAAGGAGGAATACCGTCGCCGTCGGGCTAACCGGCATAAAGGAAAGTAGTCCTACTAATCAGGGGTTAAAGAAGTTATCGTTTTGTTTCGGAGTTAAAAGAGATACAGCTTAATCCTCTTATATATGTATATGATGTATCATTCTGGAAACTATTGAGCTTTAACTCCTAAGACCGCTTTTGGGCTAGCAACAACCTCTTTTTCTCCTTAAACTTATGATTTGGCATCACTAACAAAGTATAAGAGAGCCCTGTCAAACTCTATATTGAGTAATGGCAGGGCTCTCTTTATTGCTTTATTGCTGCTTTTATCTGCGTCCGTACATACGTTCGTAATAGTGCTGATAGTCGCCGCTGGTTACTTCTTCTACCCAAGCTTGGTTGTTCAGATACCATTCAATGGTTTTTACAATACCTGTTTCAAAGGAAGTTTCCGGATACCAACCCAGTTCTTCGTGTATTTTTGTCGGGTCGATGGCATAACGCTGGTCGTGACCCAGACGGTCTTTTACAAATGAGATAAGGCTTTCGTTTATCCAGTCAATGCTGATTTCTCCCTTCTCATCGCGTACTTGTTTCTTCAGTACGTTACGATAAGCCGGATTTTCAGTCATGAGACGATGAATCGTAGCGATTGTCAGTTTTACAATATCGATATTTGTCTTTTCATTGTGTCCGCCTACATTGTAGACTTCTCCTACACGGCCTTTCTGGACAACCAAATCAATGGCTTTGCAGTGGTCTTCCACATATAACCAGTCGCGTACGTTAGAGCCATCGCCGTATACGGGAAGCGATTTGCCTTCCAATATATTCTTGATAATAAGCGGTATGAGCTTTTCCGGGAAATGATACGGGCCATAGTTGTTACTGCAACGGGTTATGCTGACCGGCATTTTGTAGGTGTCGTGGTAAGCCATAACAAACAGGTCGGCCGATGTTTTGGAAGCACTGTAGGGGCTGTGCGGACAAAGAGGAGTCTTTTCCGTGAAATAGCCCTCTGCGCCAAGACTTCCATAGACTTCGTCGGTAGAAACTTGATGGAAACGAACTCCCTCGCGCCAAGTAGGATAACCGCTGGCATCTTTACCGCTTACCCAGGCACGTCGAGCCGCGTCTAAAAGGTTTTGCGTACCCAGAATATTAGTTTCCAGAAATAGTTGAGGGTTTTCAATGCTCCGGTCAACATGACTTTCAGCGGCAAAGTTTACGACATAGTCGAATTTATACTCGGCAAACAAATTGTCGACTAGCGAACGGTCGCCAATGTTTCCTTTAACGAAAACGCAATGTTCGTTGTCGATGTCTTTTACAATTGTGCCCAGATTTCCGGCATAAGTTAATAAATCAAGTACTACCACTTTTATATCGTCGTACTTGTTTAATATGTATTTCAGATAATTCGCTCCGATAAATCCGGCTGCACCGGTTACAAGATATGTTTTCATTTATTTATTTTTTACTAGATGAGAGTTCTATTAAATAGTTGCCATAGGCTGTTTTTCCCAGTTGTTTTCCTAATGTGTGAAGTTGTTCGGACGTAATCCAACCGTTTCTCCATGCAATTTCTTCGATGCAACTAACATAAAAACCTTGTCGGTTCTGTATAGTTGCTACAAAGTTGGACGCTTCGAGCAGACTGTCGCAATTACCGGTGTCCAACCAGGCAAATCCTCTACCGAAGAGCTCTACTTGCAGGTTTCCCTCTTCCATATAGAGTTTGTTCAGGTCGGTAATCTCATATTCTCCGCGTACGGATGGTTTTAACGATTTGGCTTTTTCGGTCACGGTGGAATCGTAGAAGTAAAGTCCCGGAACAGCATAGTTGCTTTTCGGAACCTCCGGTTTTTCTTCCAAAGATACAACGGTTCCTTTCTCATCGAATTCTACAACTCCGTATGCGCGCGGGTCCTTTACAAAATAGCCAAAGATACAGGCTCCTTTTTGGAGTGAAGCCGCCCGTTTCAGCATAGAAGAGAATCCTTGTCCGTAGAACATGTTGTCGCCCAGAATTAGGCAGCCCGGACCTCCGTTTAAGAATTCGGCTCCCAACACAAACGCCTGAGCCAGTCCGTTGGGTTGCTCCTGTATCTTATATTGAAAAGACATTCCCAACTCTTCGCCTGTACCGAATAATTGTTGGAACATAGGCAAATCGCGCGGAGTAGAGATGATAAGTACTTCACGGATTCCTGCCAGCATGAGAGTGGAAAGTGGATAATAAATCATGGGTTTATCGTATACCGGCATGATTTGTTTTGAAATAGATTTCGATAGCGGATAGAGGCGTGTGGCGCTTCCTCCTGCCAGGATAATACCTTTCATGTTGCTATAGTTTCAATTTATGTTGCAAAGTACGTAAGGTTTTTTTAAAATACAAAAAAAAGGAGGCTTTATTTGTTCTTCTTCTTTAAATATTCATAGAATACGTACTGGGGACGGGAAGGAGAGGCGCCCGGTTGGAACTTGAAGATATTCCTCAGGTTTTCGTCTACCCAACAAGCATTGCTATTCTCTTGTAATTGAATGTGCAACATATCAATAAGTTCTTGTTTTAAGTCCGGATCGGTTACGGGAGTAACGGCCTCGATGCGGCGGTAAAGGTTGCGTCGCATCCAATCGGGTGAACCTAAAAAGACTTTAGGCCGTCCGTTGTTTCCGAAGTACCAGATACGGGTATGTTCCAGAAAGCTGTCCACAATGCGGGTGATGCGGATATGCCGGCTGTATGGTTGGTTGGGTATCAGGCAACAAATGCCGCGGATTAATAAATCTATTTCTACTCCCGCTTCACTGGCCCGATAGAGCTCATCAATCATGTTCGTATCTTGCAGGGCGTTCATCTTTAAAATAATGCGTCCTCCTTTTCCGGCCTTGGCTAATGCTATTTCGTGGTGGATAAGTTGTTTAAGCAGGGGCACCAGGTTGAATTGGGCTACCAGCAACCGTTTGAACTCCGATTGAATGGTTTCTCCCTGTAACTTGGAGAATAGGAGACGGAGGTCTTGTATGATACCCGGGTTGCAGGTGAACAGACTGGTGTCGGCATATACGTTGGCTGTCTGTTCGTTAAAGTTGCCTGTACTGATGCATCCGTAACTGGTAGTGATGAGCCCGTTCTTGTTGCGGCGGAGCACGAGCACCACTTTGGCATGCACTTTTAATCCGGGGATACTATATATAATGTGTATTCCCGCTTTTTTCATCATCTCGGCCGTAGCCAGGTTGTTCTCTTCGTCGAAGCGGGCTTTCAGTTCTACAAATACAGTGACCTTCTTTCCATTTTGCGCCGCGGCAACCAGTGTATTGATAACGGCCGAGTTTTCGGCTACACGGTATTGGGTAATCATGATTTCTGCGCATTGCGGGTCGTGTACGGCTTCGTACAGGAAATGGATGAAATGGGAAAACGAATGGTATGGGTAGTGCAACAGTAAATCCTTCTTTCTGACGTAATGGAAGATAGATTCTTTCTCGTTCAGGAAGTTGAGTTTCATAGGTTGCGGTTTCTCGTTGATTTGCAATGCCTTGTTCGGATTGGGCAGATAACGCAAATCTTCCAAACTCAAATGCTTGTCGCCGGGGACAAGCTCGCTGGCATCGATATCGAATGCTTCCGTTAGGAACTGAAGGAAATCGGCGGGCATTTTTCTATCATATACAAACCGGCATATCGTACCGATTTTGCGCCGTTTTACCTTCTTCTTTAACTCAGTTTCCATATTCACTTTAGAGGAAATCACATCGTCGATAAAGATATCGGCATCTCTGGAAATCTTAAAGCAATAACGGCTGTCTACATCGTATCCCGGAAATATTTTGTGGATATTCATTTTAATAATATCCTCCATATACATAATGTAATAATAGTCTCCCTGCTGAGGCAGTTCGATAAAACGGGGAACTTTACTGTATGGCAGTTTGAACGTAAAGTATTCGAATGGGGCATCCCAGTCCTCCAGCTTACGCGCACGTATGGCCATATAAAGTCGATTGTCCCGCAGGAAGGTATGGATGATTCCTTTTTTAACGGGGACGGGCTGCAAATATGGAAATATCTCGTCGTCGAAATATTGATGGATAAAGGGGAAATGCATCGGATTCACTTCCTGTTTTGTCTGATAGAAAAGAATCTTGTTCCTTTTTAGTTCCGGTAGAATGGAGTGGTCGTAGATGCGGATACGGTCTTCCAGTTGTTTGTTGACCTCTTCGGTAATATCCCGGATAATTTGTCGGGCCTCTTCCCGCGAATCATCCCCTTCTTTATCTCCGTATGCAACAGCCCGGTAGTCGGCTACCCGTACCCGATAGAATTCTTCGAGGTTGGACGAGTAGATAGAGATAAAATTAATGCGCTCATAAATAGGCAAGCTTTTGTTGGCAGCTTCGAGCAATACGCGATAATTGAATGACAACCAACTAATGTCACGCTTAAAATATTTATAGAGGTTTTCCATACCATCTTTATTGTAAGGTCTGTCCAAAAGTAGTGTTTTTGTCGATATTAGCCAAAAGAATTAAATATCTTCTTTGTGTTTTGATAAAAATCTGTTTGTTTATTTGAGGGGTGTTTATTAGAATTAATCGTATTTTTGTGAAACGAATGGCGATACAAGTATAAAAGGTTATGAGAGAATTTATTAAACATACGGCAAAACGGGGTAATGAAAAGAGTACTCTTTTTTCGTTACTTTTAGCGAATGGTCATTAAAACAAAATATGAATATCGGGAGAATTCCCGTATAACTTAACATACACATGAAAAAAATAAATCTATTACTTATCTGTTGTTTTCTGCTCTCATGCAAACAAGCAATAAAGGAAAACACGGAATCTCCGGTTACCTATACAGTAGATTATTCCGATTCGGAAACATTCGATTGGTTCTCCCACATGGATATAACCGAGGTGATACCGTTAGAATTTTCAGACAGTTCTATATTAAGTGTTGCCAAAAACTGTATCATAGAAAAGGATAAGATTCTTTTTCAGGACTATAAGCAAAGGATGGTTTTTGTATTTGATAAAGCCGGCAAGTATTTGTATTCCATTAATAAATTGGGAAACGGACCGGACGAATACACGGATATTTGGGACTTGCGTACCACTTGGAATCATAAAGAAATAATGATTAATGACGGACACAAGTTGCTTTTCTATAATCTGCAAGATGGGAGTTATACACATCGCATGGATTTAGGATTCAATTCAAAGGATGGAATACTCTTTCGGAATTGTATCAACCCGGAAGAAAACGTTTACTATCTCTGGTCCAATAACGGGGAATATACGCTATATGAATATAAGGATGGCCAATTAACGGGATTGAAAAAAAGAAACGGATACGAACTTATTACGAAACGATTCAGCAACAATTACAACAATGAATATTTGGTTTTCCCCGATTATGGCGAATATGGCATTGATAAAATAAATGGAGGCAAGTACCTCTTTATCGACTTTGGGAAATACGCATTGCCTGCAGATATGCGTCCGCAAAAAGGAAGTGATTTAGATAAGATTGAGAAGTCGCGCTATTTTAAACACATAAGCAATGTAGTAGAGTCAAAGGATGGTATATTCATCTCAGCTATCAGCCCTCAAACCAATCATTATGAAATATATATTGATAAGAAAAGTGGGAACATACTGAAAGGCAATTGGGACCAGAACACAAAACTGAATGTGCTCCAGGCTGAAGATAATTTCTTTTATGCGTTAGTCTATCCTGAATATTTGCAAGATGATTCCAAGCTAAAGATATTTCTGCAAAAGTATACGAATGGTGATGACAATCCATTGATTCTGAAGTTTAAAGTCACGGATAAGAAATGAACAGAGCTCTCTGGATTAATGTCTTTTTGATTTAGGCTTGTGGTATATAAGGACTTCCGGATGAATAGATTGCTCTGACTGATAACGTTTATAGACTTTCTAATTTTTTTCGTTAGACCAACATGGATACATTCGTGTTGTATTCATGTTTTATAGAAAGAGATGAATTAATCCCGAATTCTGTATAGCCACAGTCGATATCAAATCGTCTCTGTAGCAAGATTTCAAATGATTTCTGCACATCGGGGAGGTGTTTATTCGGCAGAATGTACTACTTTTGTTCGAAAATCAAATACGCGTATATGATAAGAATCGGTTTATTGTCCGATACACATGCCTATTGGGACGAGAAATATTTGCAATACTTTGAGCATTGCGATGAGATTTGGCATGCAGGAGATATAGGTTCCTTGGATGTGGCACAACGTTTGGCGGCTTTTCGTCCCTTTAGGGCAGTCTATGGAAATATTGACGGACAGGAGATTCGGAAACTCTATCCGCAGATAAACCGTTTTACCGTAGAAGGAGCTGAGGTTTTGATAAAACATATAGGTGGATATCCCGGTAAATATGACCCTTCCATCCGGGGAAGTCTCCTTGTCCGTCCGCCAAAACTCTTTATCAGCGGACATTCGCATATACTGAAAGTAAAGTATGACAAGACTTTAGACATGCTGCATATAAATCCGGGAGCGGCCGGAGTCTATGGTTTCCATAAAGTGCGTACGCTGGTTCGCTTTGCCATAGATAACGGGGTGTTTAAGGATTTGGAAGTGATTGAACTGGCAGATAAATAGCCGTTCAATAACTAACTATGTGAGCCTTCCTAACATAGTTAGTTATAAAAATAACTCTTAATGCTATGGACCGTAACATTAAGAGTTATTGAAAGCTCCAGTTTTATCAGTTTCTCCCTGTATAAAACCGGCTGTTTTTATGTCTTTACCCTGCCCGGACAGGCCGTGTTTAGCTACCTGTTTCTTGCCGGAATTGTTTACTTGGAAAGTCTTTTATCGATAAAATCTTTGATAAACTCGGTGGTTCCCTCTTCTCCCAATACGGAAGAGTTGATACATAAATGGTAAGTGGAAGCTGCTCCCCAAGTATTGCAACTATAATAATTGTAATAAGAGGAACGCTTTTTGTCGGCATTCTCTATTTTCTCTCTCGCCTCTTCTTCGCTGATGGACTGGTTAGCGCAAACTCGTTTGATGCGGTCGCACTTGTCGGCGCAGATAAAAATATTGATGCAGCGCGGGTGGTTACGTAATATATAGTCGGCACACCTTCCTACAAATATACATGACTCTTTTTCTGCAATCTCGCGGATAACATCGCTCTGTATCTTAAACAAAGCATCGTTGCTTAAATAGTTGTCGTAAATAGCTCCATCGCCAACAAAAGGCACTCGTATACTTCCTACAAACGTATGCATAAATCCTCTGGAGGCTTTTTCGTCTGCCTTTTCGAAGAATTCCTGGCAGAATCCGCTCTCTTTGGCAGCCAATTTCAATAACGTTTTATCATAAATAGAAATGCCGTAATGCTCGGCCAACTTCTTACCAATGGCTTTACCGCCACTTCCTAATTGGCGACCTATGTTAATAATGAACTTCTCGTCTTTCATAATCATATTGTTTTTAGTAGGATGGTACAAATGTATAATTAATTTTTAAGTTGAGGCATTGCTTTGAACTTTTTTAATTGCCTGCGGAACATGAAGACCGCTACAAATGTGGCCAGGAAATCGGCAACAGGCATACTAACCCATACTCCTAAAGCGCCATTGTTCAGCCAACTTTCCATGATAGGCGGAAATATCATTAAGCCCGGTAACAGGAATAGCAGTTGGCGGGTAAGAGATAAGAAAATAGCTTTGCCGGCCATGCCGATACTTTGGAAAAAGTTGGTAGTAACCATCTGAAAGCCAATGATAGGGAAGCAGAATACAACGAAGCGCATTCCTTCGGCGGCCAGATTGATAAGTTGTTGGTCCGTTGTAAAAATAGAAGCGACCAAGTGAGGGAAAAACTCTCCGATAATGAATCCGAAAGAGGTGACACAGGTAGCGCCTATCATGGTCAGCTTCACTACCTTCATTACCCGGTCGTATTGCCGGGCTCCGAAATTATAACCGGCAATAGGCTGCATGCCTTGATTAATACCGATTACAATCATCACAAAGAAGAAACCGATACGGTTTACAATACCGTATGCGCCTATGGCTAAGTCCCCGCCGTACTCTTTTAACCCCTTATTGATAAGAATCACGATGAAACAGGCTGTCAGGTTCATTAGGAACGGTGACATACCGATAGCCAGCGAATCCATAACAATTCGTTTCTTCAGTTTGTATATTCCCCGGCGCAAACGCAACATTTCATTTTTGTTGGTCAGGATACGGAACTGCCAGATAAGCGAGATGATTTGTGCTGTGATGGTAGCGGTAGCCGCTCCGCGAATACCCCATTCGAAGCCATATATAAAAATCGGCGCAAGAATGGTGTTCACTATTACGGTAGTAATGGTTGCATACATCGCCTGCTTGGGATGTCCGGAAGCACGCAGTACGGCATTCAGTCCCAAGTACATGTGGGTTACCACGTTACCAAGTAAAATCACCGTCATGAAATCGTGTGCATAGGGAAGAGTTGCTTCACTGGCCCCGAAGAAATAGAGAATCGGGTCGAGGAAAATAAGAGTAATCAGTCCAAACGAGAAACCGATAATCAAGTTCATGGTCACCACATTCCCCAGTACTCTTTGTGCTGTTTCATAATCCTTCTGTCCAAGCCGTACGGATATTAAGGTTGCGGCGCCCACTCCCACAAGGGAGCCGAATGCGGCCGCAAGATTCATCAACGGAAAGGTCAGCGCAAGTCCGGAAATAGCCATTGCCCCTACGCCTTGTCCAATAAAAATACTGTCTATAATGTTATAGAGAGACGAAGCAGTCATGGCAATGATTGCCGGTACGGCGTATTGTACTAAAAGTTTCCTAATCCGTTCCGTACCCAGTTCTGTCGCTGCAATTTTTTGTGTCATATTATTTATTCCTTATTATTGCCTGCAAAGGTACTGAAAATCCCTTTTTCTTTTTTATCTTTGCCTCAATATAAACTTAAAAGATGAGAAAAAAGCGTGTTTTGGTCGGTATGAGTGGCGGAATTGACAGTACGGCTACCTGCATGATGCTGCAAGAACAGGGTTATGATGTGGTAGGAGTAACTATGCGTACGTGGGATTCCCCTTCTAAATTCTCCGCTCCGGAGCAGTTGTTGCCCGATTATATCGTGGAGGCTCAGGAGTTGGCCGGACGTTTAGGCATACCTCATTATATAGCCGATGAGCGGGAAGGTTTCAAACAAGTGGTTGTACAGAATTTTATAGATGAATATATGAATGGACGTACCCCCAACCCTTGTGTGCTGTGTAATCCTTTGTTCAAGTTCCGTGTGTTGGCCGAATGGGCCGATAAACTGGACTGTGAATGGATAGCTACCGGACATTATTCCCGTCTTGAAGAGCGGAATGGTTTTATATATATTGTGGCGGGGGACGATGAGAAGAAAGACCAGTCTTATTTCCTCTGGAGGGTAGGGCAGGATGTTTTAAGACGTTGCCTCTTTCCGTTGGGAGCATATACCAAAGAGACCATTAGGGAGTACTTGAAACAAAAAGGGTTGGAAGCCAAATCGAAGGAGGGCGAAAGTATGGAAGTCTGCTTTGTAGAAGGCGATTACCGTGATTTCTTGCGTCAGCAAGTGCCGGATATCGATAAACTGGTGGGGCCGGGTAAGTTTGTGAATACCGAAGGAGTTACATTAGGCTCTCACAAGGGATTCCCTTATTATACCATAGGTCAGCGGAAAGGGTTGGAGATAGCGCTGGGTTATCCGGCTTATGTATTGAAACTGAATCCTCAGAAGAATACGGTGATGTTGGGTACACCCGACCGTTTGAAAGCCGACTATATGTTAATCGAATCTCCTCAGTTTGTAGACGAACAACATTTTGCGGACGAAGAAGCACTCACCGTGCGCATACGTTACCGCAGTAAACCTATTCCCTGTGAAATAAGGAAGTTGGAAGAAACATCCGCCGATGGAAAATGGCTGGTGCATTTTCTGACCGAAGCCTCTTCGGTTACGCCCGGTCAGTCGGCTGTCTTTTATGTAGGCAAAAGGGTTGTGGGTGGAGCATTGATTGCTTCACAGCGAGGACTCGGATTGTATGTAGGCGAATAATTAGAGGGAGTGAAGGGGTTTAGTAGTCGATACCCTGTCCTGTTTTCGCCGGGTGGGTATGGTAAGACTTGAAGAACTCTCCTTTATCTCTGGTGAAAGTATAGAGATGTATTTTTGGAGAGGCGTGAAACTGAAAAGGTAGTCTGATTCTTAGAAAATGTAATAGGCATATCCACTGCTATGTAATAGTGGTGAAACCTAAAGAAATAGAATAGTATGAAGAGACTGATAGTTGTGATTTTCATTATAAGCAGTATCCTATCTGCTTATGCGCAGGGAATATATCGTTATCGGATAAGTCTGACCGATAAATCGGATACGGAATATTCGTTATCTCATCCCGAATTGTTCTTATCGGAGAAAGCGTTATTACGTAGAGCGAAGCAGGGTTTACAGGTCGATTCTACCGACTTGCCCGTGTGCCGGTCGTATATAAAGGGCATTGCCGAAAAAGGGGTAGACATTATCAATAGCAGCAAATGGAATAATACGGTGCTGGTAGAATGTCCTGATACCATTATAATAGAAAAGGTGCTCCAATTACCTTTTGTGGAGGGTGTGAAGAAAGTTTGGACTTGCCCGCCTACGGTTCCCATTCGGGATGACAACCGTAAAAAGAGTGTGACAAATAAAAATGTAGCGACTAAAGAGTATTACGGAGTAGCCACTTCCCAGGTTACGATGCTGAATGTGGATAAACTGCATGCGCTGGGTTTTAGAGGTAAAGGGCTGACTGTTGCCATTATCGACGGAGGCTTTTGTAATGCCGATACGGTGGAGTTGTTGCGAAACGTCAAGATAGAAGGTACACGCAACTTTGTGAACGATTTTGATATATACGGGGAGCCAGACCACGGACTGAAAGTGCTTTCCTGCATGGCGGCCAATAAACCTGAAATCATGGTAGGCACCGCTCCGGAAGCATCGTATTGGCTCCTTTGCTCGGAAGACAGTGATTCCGAATATTTAGTAGAAGAAGATTATTGGGCGGAAGCCATAGAGTTTGCCGACAGTGTAGGAGTGGATGTTGTCAACACATCGTTAGGATATAGCTCATTCGACGATAAAAGCACCAATTATACTTACTCGCAACTGGACGGTCGTACTTCGTTGATTTCCCGCTCAGCATCCATGGCCGCAGATAAAGGTATGGTCGTGGTATGCAGTGCCGGTAACGAAGGCAATAAAGTATGGAAAAAAATTACAGTACCGGCCGATGCCGACCAGGTGTTAACCGTTGGCGCTGTAGACAAAAGGCGTATGAATACTACATTCTCTTCTGTGGGAGATACTTCGGACGGACGTGTGAAACCCGATGTAATGGCATTAGGAGGAGGCTCTGCCGTCATTGAGTCGGACGGCACAACGGATTGGGCCAACGGAACCTCTTTTGCTTCTCCTACATTGTGTGGTGCGGTGGTTTGTTTATGGCAGGCTTGTCCTGATTTAACGGCCAAACAGCTTATAGAGTTGGTTCGGAAAGTGGGCGACCGGGCTGAACATCCGGATAATATATTCGGTTATGGTATTCCGGACTTCTGGAAAGCATACCAAATGGAGCATAAAAATGAACAGAGCCAATAGAAAGGAGTCAAAGGTACTTTCTGTAGTAAGGAGTTAGAGAAGTTGTAACCTAGTTGAAGGTGAAAACCAAATAATTATCATAAGGAGCTAGAGTTTGAAACATAAATAGTTGAGAGCTAGAGAAGATAAAGGAGATAAGGAGTCATCAGCCGGTAACCCGCCTTGGGCGTGAAAACCGAATGATTGGTATAAGGGCAACAGTAAAGAAAGAAAAGTAAGAAGGAGCAAAAGGAGCTTTCAGCAGAAGGAGTTAGAGAAGTTGTAACTTAGTTGAGGAATGAAAATCAAATGATTATCATAAGGAGCTAGAGTTTGAAACATAAATAGTAGAGAGGTAGAGAAGATAAAGGAGATAAGGAGTCATCAGCCGGTCCCAGCCTAGGCGTTAAAGCCAAATAATTTGATAAGGAGTTATAGTTTGAAAAATAAAAAACAAAAGAATGAAGATTGAATGCTTCTAACATTTCACTTTCAATTTTCAATTTTCAACTTTCAATTAAATAACTCTCCACTTAATAATAACCTTAATAAATTAAATAAAAAGAATAAAATAAATGGAAGCGCTTTCTTTGTATGAATTAAATCAGTTGGTACGCCGGAGTTTATCGGAGTGCTTCCCGGATGATGTCTGGATACGTGCCGAATTGAGTGATGTGAGAGAAAATACGACCGGACATTGTTATGTAGAGTTTGTAGAGAAAGACTCTCGTGGCAATAATCTGATAGCCAAGGCACGGGGAACGATTTGGGCCAATATCTTCCGGCTATTGAAACCTTATTTTGAGGAAGAAACCGGGCAGTGTTTTACGGCGGGAATCAAAGTACTGGTCAATGTATCGGTAGAGTTCCACGAGCTGTATGGATATTCGTTGACGGTAAAGGACATCGACCCCTCTTATACATTGGGAGATATGGCGCGCCGTCGTCGTGAAATATTGAAGCAATTGGAGAAGGAGGGAGTGCTTACCTTGAATAAAGAACTGCAGATGCCGCTTCTGCCTCAAAGAGTAGCCGTGATATCTTCTGCCACGGCTGCCGGATACGGGGATTTTTGCAATCAGCTGTCCCACAATCCGTATGGTTTTGTTTTCTATCCGCAGCTGTTTCCGGCAGTAATGCAAGGAGAACGGGTGGAAGAGTCTATCACTGATGCCCTGAACCGGATTTATGAAGAATACGATTTTTGGGATGTAGTAGTTATTATCCGGGGTGGAGGAGCTACTTCCGATTTATCGGGATTTGATTCTTATCTGTTAGCGGCAAATTGCGCGCAGTTCCCCCTTCCTATCATAACCGGAATCGGGCACGAAAGAGATGA
>ERZ791753.427-NODE-427-length-40416-cov-8.176581_pt1 | contig 40416 bp, 44 predicted proteins | sample MGYA00509951_ERZ791753 | MGnify/ENA primary metagenome ERZ791753 (study PRJEB30046, sample SAMN00792026) | human gut metagenome | study: EMG produced TPA metagenomics assembly of the A metagenome-wide association study of gut microbiota in type 2... | reverse complement strand
GCAAGTTGGTGTTCTGGTTAGCGCAAGCTAACGAGCCACTAAGCCCTAGACTTCAATCTAGGGTAGTTGACTCAAGTAAATAGGCTGAAGAGATTACTTTTTCTTCAGCCTATAAGATGACTTTATTCTTTTCTCAAAGCTTTATAGATTTCTTGAGCAAAGATTCCCATAACTTCTTTTCTAATTTCTGGCGTATTTAACAGATAAGTAAAGAAGTCTTTATTTTGACTAAGTCCTTTAATTAATGATTTATTTACTTGATCAAAGTATGCTAACTCAAAGTCTGATTCAGTATTGTTTTTGGCACTTTCTTTTAAATGGGGATCTTTTAACATAATATCCTTCACTTGAAGAAGTGATTTAGTAGTGACGTCTTCATCAAAATTAGCCCCTGTCCGGTTATTGATTTCTTCAATAATTGTTGAAAGTCTCTTCTTAGTTGGCTCACTAAATTCAATGTCTTCAGCATTAGGCAAATTAAGCACAGGATTAGATTTGTGAGCTTCTTTTTGATGATCGCCCGACCTCTTTTGCCTAAAACCATCGGCCTTTAATTTGCCAGTTAGGTCATAGCCCTCACCTGGATTGCTGATATTGATGTACTTCAGTAAGTAAGAAATGTAGTTGTACTTCTTTTGCAGTTCAATGTCTTCTAGGCTAGAAACTTGCAGAAGAAATTCATAGTAGCGGCAAAAATGCTTTAATAACTTTAAAAATTCTGCTTGTTCATGCTTTTCTAGTTTTTCAACTTCTTTTTGAGTCTTAGCAAAGTAGAAATTAAGGTTTTGTTTGTCTTTGAAAGTAATGTGCTGCTTATGAATAAGGATATTAACATCTTCGACATCTAAGGGATTAATGATGTAATAGCCATCAATCTTTTCGTCAAGATTGTGAATGGTAGCAGGATTAATCGTGTTAGCCAGGAACGTGGTTGTATAATACGGCTGGAAAGCTGCCTCAATATCCTTATAATCATTGGCAAAGTCAAGCACAACAGGAGTCTTATCATAAGGTGGGCATACACGATTCAAGCGAGATAAAGTTTGAACTGCATTAACGCCTCTCAGTTTCTTCATAACGTACATAGCGGTTAATTTAGGTTGGTCAAAGCCCACTTGATACTTATTGGCAACAATGAGCATGTTGCAATTCGGCTTATTAAATTCCTTAGGCGTTCTATCCTCAGAAAAGCCGTTCATAGAGGCTTCAGTGTATTCCTTATCATTTAGCTTAACTGAGCCAGAAAAAGCTACCAGCGTCTTAATATCGTCATATCCGTGCTCGCTAATGTAATTCTCGAAAGCTAATTGATATTTGACTGCTGCCTTTCTCGAAGCTGTAATCACCATTGCCTTAGCGTTACCATTTAGCTCTTTTACAACATGGTTTTTAAAGTGATCAACAATGATCTCAGTCCGCTGTTCAATATTTTTGTCATTGAGATCAATGAAGTTGGTAATTTGGCGCTTGGCATCAGCAGTATTCAAATTAGGATCGTCGTGAATGTTCTTATTAAGCTTGTAAAAGGTTTTATAAGTAATATAGTGCGATAACACATCTAAAATAAAACCTTCTTCAATGGCCTGTTTCATGCTGTATAAATGAAATGCTTTGTAGTTGCCATATTTATCGGGTCTACCAAATAATCTTAAGGTAGTAGCTTTAGGCGTAGCCGTGAAAGCAAACATGCTTACATTAGATTGCTTACCTGAGCGTTTAATCTCTTGGGTTAACATATCTTGAAGATCTGGTTCTTCTTTTTCATCGTCAGCTGATAAAGTTTGAGTTACTGCTAACATATTCTTACCCGCAGTTGATGAATGAGCTTCATCAATGATTACGGCAAACTTTTTGTTTTTTAAGTTAGGGCCGTTATTGCCTGCATCCTTGATGATGTTTAAAACATATGGAAATTTCTGAATGGTGGTAACGACAACTTTAGTATTGCTTGCTAAGGCTCTTTCTAGATCTGCGGAATTGCAGTCTTCATCCATTGTCTGAATTACGCCGTCAGCAATATCAATTCGTTTCATCGCTTGTTGTAATTGCCGATCAACGACTACTCGATCTGTCATGATAATGATATTGTCAAAGATTTGCTTGTTTTCATCATCATGAAGAGAAGTTAATCTGCTGGCTAACCAAGCAATAGTATTAGTCTTTCCGGAACCAGCAGAGTGTTCAATTAAGTAATTTTGCGAAGTGTGGTTAATTTTTAGGTCTGCAAGAATCTTACGAATAGCATCAAGTTGATGATATCTTGGAAAAATTAGTCTCTGAACCGTTTTAATTTTATGAGTTAATTCATCAGTCTTCTTTTTGGTTTCAATGAAAATAAACTTCTCAATTAATTCGGTTAGAGTATCTTTAGTAAGAATATCATTCCACATGTAGCTGACACTGAATTCACCGTTTTTACTTACTGGATTACCTGCACCTGAATCTACGCCACTACCTTTTCCTTGGTTAAAGGGCATGAAGTAAGTTTTATTCCCCTCAAGTTTGGTAGTCATGTAGACCTCATTTAAGTCCATCGCAAAGTTAACTAGACAACCAGCTTTGAATAAGAAAAGCCTTGCTTTAGGATCGCGATCCTTACGATATTGCATAATTGCATCACGATAATCTTGATGTTGCGTATTACTTTTTAATTCAAAACTGATAACTGCAATTCCGTTGATAAAGAGGACTAAATCTACTCGCTCATCATCAGTAGCCCAGACTTCTTGCATAACGGAGAAGATATTGTTTTGATATTTCTTAATTAAGTCGGGATTAAAGTCAGTTGCCGGCTTATTGTAGAACAAAGTTAAGTGATGGTTAGCAATATCAATTCCATGTTTAAGTAAATCTAATATGCTGCCATTTTTATCAGTAGCAGCCTTATTTACGCTATTAACAATAAAATCCGGTAAATCATCGCCATACATCTTCTTGAGGGATGCAAATTCTTTAGGTTGAGTTGCTTTTAAAAATTTCAGTAGCAATTCAGGATCCATTGCATGTAGACGGTCAAAGTCGTCAGCATCCCTTTCGAGATAGCCGTCATTCTTTAGTTGATCGATGATGTACTGTTGATATTCATAGCGTTCGTTAATCGAGCCTCTCATTCTTGTACACCTTCTTCAGTTGGAACTTGTTTCTTGCCAGTAACGTATTCGTAAATAATTGATTGTTTGTATTGATTTAGATTGGTTAACTCTTGTTTTTTACTATTAATAATTTCCTTGATGTTTGAGCATTTATTATCAAGAAAAGCAATAATTTCTTTTTGACTTTTTAGATTTGGTACTGGAAAGTAAAAGTTTGCTAATAAATTTCTTTGTAATTCAATTTGATTAGTAGAACCTTGAGCCATTAATCCATTTATTAAGTCATAATTTACTGACAGAACATAATAAGCAAATTTGGATTTATATTTATCATTAGTTCTAAGAATCGTAACGTGACTGTCGGCAACGTATATTCCACTTTGATTAAAATAAAAAACCTTACCTAACACGCCACCACCAGTTGAAGCAATTAGTACATCGCCTTTTTTTACTAATCCTCTACTGGTTTGAGCATTTTTGGTTGAATACTTTATGTTTTTGGTATCAAAGAATCCTTTACTAAAAGTTGCTTGATTTATAACTCTAGTTAAAGGCGCATCAGTGTAATTAGGAGTAGTACCTCTTTCAATTTTTTTGCACAAGAATTTTATCTTTTCCAATTTCCAATTTTCAGGCATTTTTCCTATCCAAGGGATGCCACTATCTTTCATTGGAACATCAAGATTTAAACCTTTAGTAACAGCTTTAACGATAATTGATTTTCGATAGTCTTCTAAGTCGGTTATTTCTTGCTGAATTTTTTTAGAGACTTCATCAATTTTCCCTATTTTTTTATCTAAAAAGTTTGCAATAGCCTTTTGAATTTCAGGTTTGGGATAAGGGATGCTCATGTTATTAAGTTTTTCAATTGGTATGCGCATTCTAATAGTATTAAACGTTCCATTTTCAGATTCTTTCATTAAAATACCATTACCAATTCCCAGTAGACTTGATTGAAAGGCTTTGTTTGCAAAAACATAATAAAAGTAACGAATATCATCTTCATCATTACTGCAATAAAGCATGTAGTATACAGGACTTACACATCCAAAATATTTAGACAATCCTACTGCTCCTGATAAGATATTCATGCTGTTCATAACTATATCACCAGGATATGCAAGCTTATATGCTGAAAAATCAGTTTTTGGTTTGTTTCCTCCGCCTTCTTTTTCAGTATATGGAATAACTCCCTGTTTAGCCGTTAATGAAAGAATATCTTTGCTTTTAATTGGAATATTCTTCTCATTTCGTTGAGCTAAAACATATTTAATTTTCTTAAAAGTCCAGTTTTTTGGAATATTCCCAATCCATTCTTGATTTTTATCATTAATTTTCATGTTTTGCATAATTTATCCTTTTTTATTAAAAAGATCATTCATGTCTATAGATATTTCTTTATCTAGCTTACTAATCTCTATAGCTAATTTCTCACTGTCTTCTGGTTTTTGATATTTATAGAAATATCTAGTGAATGGAATTTCAGCACCTGTCTTAATTACGGGCTTCTTTTTGCCTAGATCTTCATCAAAGAAAGCCTTAGCATCTGGCACAAAAGGTAGTACTTCTTTTTGCATGTAATCATCAATTGGCTCATCTATATTAACGATTTCTGTATCAGCTGTTTCTTTGTCGTAAACAATATTGCCTTTACGATCATGCTGAATTTCTGCATTTTTATCCATTTGAGATAAACCATCCATGACTTTTTTGAAGAGCTTTTTGTCAATGATGCCATCTAATAGACTATGTAATACTGGTTCAAATGCTTCTGGTGACATCCATAATTTATCAGAAATGTTGTCTCTTAATGCAGTCATCATTTGCTCATAAACAGGTTGATTCTTTTTGTACTTAGCAAGTTTTTTAGTATCTTTAGCACTTAATTTAGCATCTGAGTTTTCTAATTCATGAACTTTAGCTTCATCATAAAAGTTTTTAACGGATGTTTGAAGCATATTTTGAATACGTTCTTCGGTAATACCGTAATCACGTTGAAGTGGTTGCATAACGGTATATTCCCGATAAATGAATTCATTGTTTTTATGGATTTGAGAGAATTCATTTTCACCAAAATCAGTGTAAAGCTTAGTAATCTCTGCCCTGTTTTCTGGGGAGAATTCGTTCTTTTTGTTACCTAAGGGCTTGCGTAGTTTAGTGTAGATACTTGTGGCATCAATTAATTGCACCTTACCACGTCTTTTTTCGCTCTTATTTTTGGAGAGGATCCAAATGTATGTAGCGATCCCCGTGTTGTAGAACAAATCAGTAGGCATCGCCACAATTGCTTCAAGGTAATCATTTTCAAGCAGCCATCTTCTAATTTGTGATTCACCCGAGGCGGTATTCCCTGTAAATAATGGTGATCCGTTTTCAATGATTGCTGCACGTCCATTATCCTCTAATTTAGCTAATGCTGACTGTAAGAACAGTAATTGAGAATCACCAGAAGCAGGCAATCCTGCAGGCCAGCGGCTATTCTTCCCTTTAGCGTATTCTTCTTTAACAGCATCTTCTTGACCGTCCTTAGCATCTTTGCCGCCCCATGGAGTACCAAATGGTGGGTTCTCTAAAGCAAAGCGCATTTTACGATCAGGGAAGCAGTCTTCCTTGAGAGTATCGGCCATCTTAAAGTTGTCGATGTTTTGGTTCTTGATGAGCATTTCGGCTAATCCTACAGCGTATGACTGTCCCATCATTTCTTGACCATAAAGATGGACATCAGCAGTTGGATTGTAGTGCTTCAAGTAAGTGTAAGCAGTACTTAACATACCTCCAGTCCCACAAGCTTGGTCGATAACAGTAATTACCTTGTTCTTATCAGTGATGTCATCGCATCCCTCGGCTAAAAGTAGGGATACACAAAGCTTAATGATGTCTCGACCAGTGTAGAACTGCCCAGCATCAACGTTTTGATAAAAGCGACCAATCAAATTTTCAAAAATGTAGCCCATTTTAATGCTGTCAAAATGTTCTACACTAAGATCAATTTCTGAGAATGCTTTAACAACTGAATATAGACAGTTGTTGTCATTCATTTTGTCGATCTGGCCACTCATATCTAATTGCTTTAGGATTTCTTGCACGTCCTTAGAAAAGCCAGAAATGTAGGCTTTAAAGTTCTCAGCAATGTTATCAGGGTCGTTGCATAGTTCTTTGAGATCAAACTTACTGGTGTTGTAAAATTGATAACCAGTAATTTGATAAAAAGCCATTGCTGGAAATTCAGGCATTTCTTGGTATTGTGCTAGAACTTGGTCTTTGGTTGGCTCAAGGGCACATTCAAAACGACGAATGATGGTCATTGGGATGATTACATCCCCGTATTTATCAGGCATGTAGGCAGCCCGAATTTTATTAGCAATACTCCAAATGAAATTGGCTTCTTTAGTAATATCTACAGGTTTTTCTTCCCAAGTAGTATCGATTGTTGGCATGTTAATTCTCCGTATTTTCTTTTCTTAAAACTTTAGTTATATTCATAGAAGAATACAATTCTTCTTGATTTGCTTCAATCTTCTTTTGTAATGCTGCTTTTTCAGCATTTAGTTTAGCTTGAACAGTTTGAAATTGCTGTACTGCTTTATTTTGCGCCTCTAACGGCAAAACTGGAATAAGAATCTTGCCTAAGTCTTTAGTCGAAATCGTAGAAATGGCAGTACCAGTAGCAACTTGTTGAATCATAAACTGGCCTAATGGACTGGCTAAGTAAAGCATTAGCCAAATCATATTGACTGTATTTAGCTTACTAGATTTAACTCTTAAGATGGCTAAGTTTGCATTTGGCACAGTACATTGCTTGATATTATTTACGAAAGCCACCTTTCCGATTGTTCCTCTAGTGGAAATTAAAATATCGTTGTTTTCAATCAAGTAAGACTCTGCATTAGTCTTGATATTTATTCTGGTTAGATTGCTATCGTTGATATGATGGTCAGTTGTGATATCTGTTACTTTAGCGGTCAAATAGCGCCCTTTTTTATCTTCATTTCTTCTGGTTACGTTGTAACCTCGCTTAATATTAACTAGCTCTTGAAGCTGTACAGTGTTTAGGTTTTGCAAAGCTGAGCGGTTAATATGATAAGTAGAATTGTCCAGTTGCACTTCACTAGGCAAGATGTATTGCTTAATTCCTAATGTACCTTTGTAATCAGTATTTGCAAAAATGGCAGATTTACCTTCTACACTTGCTCTGGAGTGATATAATTCAACGATTTTCTGAATTCCTAGAGTAGATAAAATCCTTTTACCATGTTTATCAGTTTGGTACCACTCATTCTGATTAGCATTGATGAACTGAATTTGGCCTTTAGAATCTGTTTTATTTTTATTAATGATCAAGATATTAATAGGAATAATTGAATATGATAAAAGGCTGCTGGGTAATGCAATTACTGTTTCGATCAAATCATGATCAACTAAGAACTTTCTGAATGAAGCAACTTTACCTCCTTGGAATAAAGGACCATCGGAAACTACAATTACAGCTTTTCCAGTTTGATTAAGTGAAGAGATTGCATTGCTGATGAAAGCAGATTCGCCTTTGGTATAAGTAATGTCTCCATATCTAAAGCGATTAAATCTGTTTTCTATGATTGCATCTTTAGAGATCCTAGCGTTGATTGGTGGGAATGTTACGATTTTATCGAATAATTGTAAATTTCCATCTTGAGTGTACTTAGGATCACTAAGTGTATCTCCTTGATACACGATGCAATTAGTCGCACCTAGAATTTTAGTATTCAAATATGCAAACTCTGCGTCAATTTCATTTAATTCTTGTACTGTCATATTTTGATTAGGATTATTTTTCAATAGTTCTAACCAGGCTCCATTAATTCCTGATGAAGGATCTAAAACTTTATCGTCTTTTCTGACATCTGCTAATTCGGTTGTTAGCAGATCTAGTCCCGTGGCACTTCCATCATTGTAATAGGCTTTTGAAGTATTTGAAAACGATATCAAAAAGTAATTTAAAGCATTAAATACTTCTTTCAATGAATAATTGGCTAGTAGATTTAAAATTGAGAACAAATCTTTCTCGGAAACGGTATTAAGTTGGGTTATAATCCACTTTTTTAGATTATTCATAAGAACGGATTGGTCTGAATGTGATCTAATGCACTCTAACAATTCCTTCTTAGAAGTAAAAGTCAGATCTTTATTATCCAATTTGATGATTGCCTCACCAGCAAGGATTGCTCGTGCTGGTTGAGGGCTAAAAGAGCGTAATGCTTTAGCTAACTTTTGAATTTTGCTATTTTTCATTTTCTTTTCCTTTCACATGTTCTGCTATGTATTATCACTACTATATTATAGTACTTACATTGCAGAAGTAGAGAAACAAATAAATAATCGTTAATAATTTGTTTGGTATGATACATAGGCGATCAATTAGAGTGGTTCTCCTGCTTCCATTACGCGCCATATTCCATCTTTGTTTACATGGTAGTAACGAAAACTATTTTCTATCAGATCATTATATTGCTTATCTTTAATCTCATTTATATCAAATAAAGCAGTTTCTGCACAGACAATGTTATCATATCGTTCATCTTTTCTGGGCACGCCATTACCTAAGGCATGAGGGATGCCACGAGTATCATGACAAGTATGGGGAACTTGGACGTACAACCAATATAAATAATCATTTTGCATTATTAGTGCATAAGGAAGTTGATGTTGCTTTTCTACTAAATAACTGAAAATCCATTGATATACTTTAGGGATTGATTCTAATCCAGTTTTAGTAATAATTTTTTCTTGGGAAATGTGCTTTAGCATGCTTACTTCTGCTGGATAATCAGCATCCAATTCTGATACACAAAAGTCTGAGACACCCAAAGTTTGAAGAGCCGTATGCCAATCTTTAATCAAATCATCGTTTAAATTGTATTTTTGTTTCAAATCATCAATTGAAATCATTTTTTATTACACTTTCTAGATAAAATCTTTACTACTTTTCACTACTTTATTATAGTATTACTTCTGCAGAAGTAAAGTATAAATCAATACTTTTTGAAAAACGCCGAAAAGTTGAAATATAATACTAAGTTTGTCTGATGACTTTTAAGTATATTGTTACTAAATTTTAAATTAAAAATAAACGTACTAATGATATTTACTGCTAACAAAGTCAGCAAATAAGGCAGCAAGTCGATTCAAAATCATGGTCTTGCCCTTACAAAGAATCAAAAAATAGCATCCCTGTACGATTATTGACAGGGATACTATTTTGGGCTACTTAATTTTTTAATGATCGTAAATTGCAATAATAAATTGAACATTTAGGCTGTTTGATAGATTTTATATAATTCTCTTTCGAAGATTTCATCTGGTGTGTGATATGCCAGGATCTTTCTGGGTAAAGAGTTGCACCAGGTTTCAATATCAATGATTTGTTGGAGAGAATAGTTATTGATGCAGTCTCCTTTAGGAATGAATCTGCGAATAAGACCATTATGTCTTTCAACAGTTCCTTTATCACAAGAAGTATAAGGATGAGCATAATAAACAAGAGTCTTAGAAACTTCTTCTAAATTAGCTAAATCCGCAAACTCTGAACCATTGTCAGTAGTAATCGTCTTGAAGATGTCATTCCAGTGCTCGCTGTATTGTTTTTGAAGCATTTTAAAAGCCTGCATGACACTGGCAGATGTCTTGTTAGGTATGCGAATAATCAAGAACTCACGGCTCATGCGCTCAGAAAGCGTTAATAGAACCTGATCATCTTTGGTTTTATGCCCTAAAACAAGATCACATTCCCAATGACCAAATTCATTCCGCTGGTCAATCTCTTTAGGCCGCTCTTCGATGCTTCGTCCCAGCTTTTTCTTATTTTTGCGAACATGATGGAGCTTGGTATTGCGTTTAAGTTTTTCAGGCAAATCATAGTTCTTAATTGTAATTAGGCCTTGTTCTACATAGTTGTACAAAGTTCTGGTGCAGACTGTTTGATGATGTAAAAATTCACCGATAGCTAAGCTACGATTGGCACAAACGTCAAGTGACCAGCCGTCCTCAAAGAAATGCTTAATGACGTAGCTAATAAAGTCTGCTTTCTTCAAGAAGTCTGATTTACGACCACAGTGACGACGATTAATCTGATAAACATTCTGACCATGATCAGCCTTATAACGCTGCTGCTTGTCATGATAGAGAGAAACAGTACCACGTTTAACCTCATAGCTAATTGTAGAAGGAGAGCAGCTCAATTCGCGAGCAATCGCTCTAATAGAACAACCATCTTTTAAACGAGTTTGGATAACAACCCGCTCTTCAAATGATAAGTGCTTGCAGTCCATTTGTGACCTCCAATAGATGTTTTTGTGGATATTAACATTCTATCAAACAGGTCCAGATGGACTTTTATTTTTATAAAGTGTTCAACTTGATTTTACAATCGGCGATAATAATTTTGATCAAAAAGTTGAGCAATTCTTCAAGAATTATCAGGATCGTGGCATGAAAAAATGGTCTGGTTTCTTTCTTAGTGACCACACTTTGAAAATCAATCAAGATCAAAGGAAAAGAGCAACTATTTATCCTAAAAAGGCCGAAATGAATGAAAATGAAATTAGTAAAATCTTATTGCAATCTTTTAGCAATCACTTTCCTGTCAGCATTCAACTAAAAAATCTTGATGAAGATGGCAGGTTTGCGGAAGACATCAAAGGCTTTGTAGAAGGCTATTCTAATGAGAACATGGTAACTATTTCTGGGACAACTGTTTATTTAGATGAAATAAATCACGTTGAAATTATTCAATTTTTATAAAAATATATAGATTAAAAAGGCTCATAGTAGATTAGACAATTGGCCAGAAAGGAAAAATAATCATGGTAACATGGAATGAAATAAAGAAATAACTTCTATTAGTCTAGATGATATGAGCGCTATTGAAGGCTTAGCATATTTACATGCACAAGGAATGAAACAACCACAATCGACTAAAATTGAAAATCTAACTTCAATTCTTAGTTTAGAAACTATACATACGGGGGGTAATTTATGCCGTATACGATATCATTACCAAGTAGGACTTTTAAAACTCTAAATGGTGAATTTACAATTACGCAAGAGCGACATAAAGAAGGAACAAAAATAAAAAGCTGCTTTCATATTTCTGCGACGTGATCACAATTAGAAAAAGATACTGATTGGATGTCTGAACCTTTGAAAGATCCAATTAGCATAATAAAAAAAGCAATGCCAAGTATTATTGATTCTTTGCCGATTATACAATTTCTTGATATTGATAAAGATAAAATTCCTGTTTGTTCAGCCTATTTGTTAAAAGATGGCAAAGAGATCAAACACTATTTGCCAATTACTGATACTGTTGAGCGCTTAAAAAGTTTAATTGCTAGACATGATAGAACTCAATTATCAGATGGTGAACATGTATATGACGTAAGTTACAAGGATATTGAGGCTTTAATTATTGATTAATCAAGTCAATGTTATTAAAAATTTGGTAGATCTTTGTTTTAATTTGTGCAGCAAAATGATGCACATTCTGGTATTTTGCTGAGGTGTGACGTTATAAAAAAATTTAAAAATCCAAATATCTGTCATTTTTTGAATTTGATAGTTATTTATAAAAATTGCTTAACTAAAAACAGCATTCCTCAAAAATATCATGTTTTTAAGGGATGCTATTTGTATAAAACGCTAAGTTCATTTCAGTTATATGAAAATGATAAAATACAGATAATTAATTATATGTATATTTAGAACAGGAAAAGTAATGGACGATCTATCAGCAATTAGTATTATTGAAGACGCATGTGGTTATAAGCTTTCTCAAGAGCAGAGAATATGCGTCAAAGAACATACAAATAAATCTACGTTAATTAACGCATGTGCAGGCTCAGGCAAAACCAGTGTGATGATTTTTTCTATTATCTTCGATGCATTAACTGATAAAATAATGCCCGATCATGTATTATGTTTAACTTTTTCAAAAAAAGCCCAGAAAGAGATGGAACATCGATATTTAAAATTACGAGCTCGAATAGTAAGACAACATCCTTCTATTAAAGTAGGATATTGGGGACAACCACATTTTAGTACTTTTGAGGCCTTTTTCTATAGTCGTTTAAGGTGTTTATCTGCCTACTCTACAGCTAGCGTTTGTACTAATCCAACTAAGTACTATCAAGATATAGTGTGCTTTATTCCCAGTAACTTAAAGAATAAGGATATCACTAATAAAGAAGATCTGAATATTATCTTCAAAATGTATGATCAACTTATTAGTAAAGGCTATAGCATTGATGGAATGTCTGTTAACTCAAAAAATCCAGGCGTTAAAAAGCTATTAGAAAATCAAAAGAATAAATCTTTATCTGCCCTTCTTTCTACAACTTCTGAATATAACCTTGATGAACACTTTTCTTCAAGATATCTAATAGCTATTAAGCGATATCAAGAATTAAAAGAGATGGACGATGTTATTGAATATGAAAGTCAAGTTAATGCAAGCTCTTCTAGGAGATCATAGAGACGAGATCGTAAATTCTGTTAATCGTTATCAAGAGGTCTTTATTGATGAATTTCAAGACACTGATTACTTACAGTGGCACATTATACATACACTTTTTCATAAAATAATTCACACTCATTTAATCGTCGTAGGCGATGATGATCAAAGCATTTATTCTTTTCGTGGCAGTAGTCCCTATTTTATTGTTAATTTTGCCGATAAATTAGTCCCTAATGCACAGGTGTTTAACTTATCGACTAATTATCGGACTGGGGGAAATATTTTAAAAAGTGCTTTACCTATGATAGAGCGAAATCAATATCGGTTACATAAGTTAATTAAGGCTAATAAATCAGATTCGGGTCTATGCTACGGTGATTACAGTACTAAACGTAGATTTCAAGATCAAAGATTCTTTAAGAAGCTATTTTTTGAGGTTCATAATACTAAAAAGACAATTGCCGTTTTAGTAAGATACAATTTTCAAAAGAATCTAATAGCCGATATACTAACTGAAAGCAATATTACCTATAATGTTGCTGGGAAAATTGAAAGTTTACAAGAAAATAAAGCCTATCAAGTTTACTTAAGGATCATGACGGCATTTTTTGACAATGATATAGAGAATTATATAAAATCTGCCAAATGGATGGGCTTTACCAAGTTTAAAAAATTCCTAACTGAATTTCGTAAAGAATATTACGGTAATTCTAAAAATGATTTAGAAGACTTTTTATCTAGTTCGTTGTCCATGTTTGATATGCAAAAAGTGTCTAACAACGATCTTTTACTTAATTCAATTAAGACATCTTTAGAAATAATTGATTATGTTAAACTTCAAAAGAAAAGAAGAGATCATGAATTTGATTTAGTCAATTACTTTAATAAAATTAATGATTTATTATCATATGGATTAAATTACTATATGCGAAAACGTATTATATCGAGACCTAAACTAAACGTTGTAAAAGACCATTTAGCTTTTAAAATGTACTATTACCATTCTTTTTTAGATTTTATTAATGACGAGAAAGATAGAATGAAGCAATTTAATGACTTAAGGCATAAAAAATCGACTGGTAGGGTACAGTTATTAACTATTCATCAAGCCAAGGGAATGGAATTTGATGAAGTGTTTCTTTACGGAGAAACTAAAGATAGTGTAACAGATGGTTGGATAACTCTTAATTATGATTTTCCGTCCAATATGACTTATAAAACTTTCAAAGCTAAAGTAGATTCTAGTTTACAAACGTATCTTTCGTTAGCAAACATAATGGTATATTGTGATATGCCAAATACAGGGGAAATCTTTAATGGCTTTTATAGTAAAGATTCTACAATTATTAATGAAACTTTATGGAAATGCTATCACGAAATTATGAAAGTATCAGCCACCATTGAAGAGGAACGCCGTATTTTATACGTAGGAATGACCAGAGCAAAAGAAATGCTTTGCATTAATTTTGCTGAAAAAGAACTTTCCCCATTGCTTGATGAGCTAGATCAATTTTATATAAAAGGTATGTCACGTTTAGATAGTAAAAAACTGATTTAAATATTTATAGATATTATAAAAGCATCCCTATTTAGGTATTTAACAAATAGAGATGCTTTTTAATATTCAGCAATATTATTAGTTAATGACCATTCAAAAGTATAAAGAACTTAAAGATAAGTAACTTGAAAAAGACAAAGTCATATTACTCGTTATCTGACTTAAATATTGTTTACTCGTGGTACTAATTTTTAATTTATTTATGAAGTACTTGTCCATTATTTTCAGGTTATAAGTTAAATTCTTTTAGATACTAATATATTTTATAGTATCTAAAAGAGCAGCAAAACTAAAAAGGCAAATATACTATTTACCTTTTTAACTAATTATTGTGGTCTGTAGCCGTCTTCTTTAATTCCTCTTGTCATAAGGTTGGCACTTTTAATAATATCTTTTTGTATACGTTTCTTTTGCTTTTTACTTTTAAGCATTTTAGCAAATTGTTTTTTGACTGCCTTCATATCTGAGGATTTAGCCCAACTACTATAAAGCTTATTACCTTTTTGTTGAATTTTAGTGCCCATTTCATAAGTAATTTTATTTGTTCCGTTAGAAGCACCTTTCTTTAAATTGTCGTAGTCCTTTTTTAAGATCCAGCTTTGATAATGTCCAAATTCACTTGCATCAACGTCTCTACCAGTAAATACTTTAGCATCTTTTTTAGTAACAATCTCAATTACAGGAACAAACCAATCAGTTCTTCCTTCTGAGTCCATTAATTCAACAGCTTTTTGATGAGGTGGAATTAAGAAATTACGTGCTGGTGTAGTTGTAAGTTGATGATCTGAACTATAAGTAATATCACCAACAGTAAGAACTGTATTGGAATCTTTACCATCTAATAAATTCCATGCCCAAGTAAGCATAAATTGATGTGGGTATAATTTACTATGCATTAATTTGGGAGATTCAAAGTCTTCACTAGGAACCACACGTACTGTTGTTGTATCTACATCATATCCAATGTAATATTTACGATTGCTACCATTTAATCTAAAATATCCGCCAATATAGCAAGCACCATACATTGGTTCTCCGTATACGCAATTGTAAATATCATATGAAACTTGATTATTCATATTTGGCCATACATATTTCAAGTGAGGCTTTTTATACCATGTAAATGTATATTTATCTTTTCCTTTAAAGTTGACATTTGCTTTACCAGTAATTAGGCCAGCATTTTTAAAAGAATTATAAACTTGATCATTAGTAAGCCCATGCCATTCAGTTGTGTCTTGTTTTACAGTTCCAGTGCCTACATCATCTGCTTTAACTTTTTGTGATAATTTATTTTCATTTACAGTATTAATTGTGCTAACACTTGCCGACATCAACATCAAAGCTGATGCACTAACAAGAGCTAATTTTTTTAATCCCCTTATTATTATTCTCCTTATCCTCATATTCTTATTTTTTTAATTTATTACTATTTTTAATATACTCCAATTTAATTGCAATAAACTTTAAATAGTCAAATTTGAAGAATTAATGTTTCTCAAATTTATACATACTAATATATTTAATAGTATCAAAACACAATAACATCGTGCTTGGCACAAACTACTTCGTCAGGGAAACATTAGGCAAAGCATGTCGCATCGAGCAACCTGTCTGGATAACGCTGCCTGTGAAACAGTCTTTAGTAAACTGAAAGCAGAAATTGGTCCTGATACCAGTTATCGCAATCAAGAAGAATTAAGCCAAGCAATTAATGAATGGATTCACTTTTATAACGAACGCCGTATTCAGACAAAACTAGGCAACCAAACTCCACTTCAATATGAGCAGAATCTAGTTGCCTAGAAAAATATTTATTCAATTTTAAAGCAAGAACATACAGGTTCCAACTTTAAGGGTACACGTCAAACCGCAACCGTTTTTTCAACCTTAGGCACTTAAATTTTTTCCGTTGGCGGCACCAGCACAAACCGCTGGTGGTGATCACGCCCCTGCTCCAGGGCGGCGTGTACTTCCGCAGCGGCCGCAAACGGCTGGCAATTGAGGTCGTCTTCGAGTAACGCACCCGCGGCAAACTGCTGATTTAACCACTTTGCCGCCCGCGCTAGTTGGTCGTCGGTAGCGTGGCTGATGACGAAGCCGCTAATTTGCTTTTGGGCCATGTAAAACTGGCGGACGTCGAAGGTAAAATGATTATCCGCCGGCGCCGTGATCAGCGTGACCTGGCCGCCCTGATTGAGCGCCGCCAAGTTAGCCTGCAATGGCACCTTACCGGACGTATCAATGATGTGATCAAACTGCCGGTCGCACTGGGACGCCACCGGTTCGTGGTAATCCAACGTTAACTCGCTTCCCAATTGCCGACAGCGGTCAAAGTCGCGCGCTGCGGAAGTCGTCGTCACGACCGCCCCTAACTGGTGCGCTAGCTGAATAAACTTACGGCCGACGTTCCCGGCCGCCCCCTCGATTAGGATGGCCTGCCCGCGGGTTAGTTGCATGACGTCTTGCAACACAATCGCGGCCGTCGCGGCCGAATGGACCGCCGCCACCAGTTGGCGGGCGTCCACACCGCATGGCACCGGATAAAGCCGGTCGGCAGCAACCGCCACCATTTCGGCGGTCGCCCCCATCCGCCCGTCGTAACCGGCAGAGTTGGTCCAAACCAAATCACCGACCGCAAAGTTAGTCACGCCGGCCGCCACCCGCAGTACCGTGCCGACCAAATCACGGCCGACAACGTGCGGCGTGGCCAGTGCCGTTTGAAACGCCCCACTACGAACAAAGGTATCGACGTGGTCGACCGCCACGGCCTGCACCCGGACCAGTACCTGATTGGCCCGTAGTTGCGGTTCGTCAATTTCCCGCAATCGTAACACTTCCGGCCCACCGAGTTGCTCAAAAGTCACTGCCTGCATCTAAAAAAACTCCTCTCATCATTTTAATTATATCTGTCCTTAATTTTAACGAAACTGGGCGAACGCAAAGGTGGCTCGGTTTTCCAAATCTTCTAATTATCGTCACTGAACCAATATTTCCACTAAAAAAGTCGGTAACTACTTGCCGACTCCCGTCCCCTATTTCACTTCCACAAACTTACTCGTTGCGTCGTCGTACTTTGCTAAGATATCATTCTTTTTATCGTAGCGATAAGTATCAACTAGCTTATCGCTGTCTTCATCGTATAACTTGATTTCGGTCACGTTATCCCACGGCTGACTTTCAACGTACGTGTAGTCGTCGGCGTCCCGGTCTTCTTTGTTAGCCATGACGGAAACCGCGGTCGCTGCGTCCTTTGAGAGCACGCTTAGCGCTTTTCCCGTATGGTGTTGGTTCGAATCTTCCGTGTCGTCACTATCATTTTCATCCACATCGTCGGTTGAAGTTGTCGTGGTGGTTGTAAGTAGTTTGACGGCCTTGCCCACGTTGGCTTGCCCCATCAAATCAACCTGCTTTTTGGCCGAGCCGGTACTACCTTCAAGTTTAAACGTGTAGGACCCCGGCATCAACGGCCCTGCCTGGTAGCTTTCGTGATCGTACTTCGTCGTACTCAGCTTGACATCGTTGGCGGTAATCGCTACACCCCTTCTAAAGGGTAACACAAAAGTTAGACAAAATTGAATATTTTTAAACTGCTAAGGCATGTTCCCTGTATTCGCAGGGAGTCATGCCTTTTGTTTTCTGTGATATTCGTCGATTGTTAAACCAATCGACGTAATTCTTTGTGATTTCCTTGAATTCTCCAATATCTTTACACTGTGGAAATCCATTAAGACATTCTGTTTTAAGAAGATGAAAGAAGCTTTCAATTGGCGCATTATCAAGACAGTTTCCCTTACGAGACATGCTTTGTATAAATTTTTTTTCAGAGAGTTTATATTGTAACTGGTCGACATGATACTCAAAAAGCCTCACCATCGCAATCGGTAAGGCTTCTTTTTTCTTCAATCGTAATTCTAAGAAACTACCAGCTTAATTTTTTGACGAACCTCATCTAATAAATCAGGCGGTAATTGTTCAATATATTCCCATTTTCTTCTGCTAAAATCAAAGGATTTTAGCTGCTCTACATATATTGTTCCATCACTTTTTGTCCGTGAATCTAAATGAACATGAAGCGGATAGCTTTCACCATTAAACGAGCCATGAGAAATTGGTACTACCCACACAAAGGGTGAAGTTTTCATTAGTATATCATTGCTGACTACTACTGCCGGTCTACGCTTTTGAATTTTGGCACCCGTAGATGGATCAAAATTAATATAGATAATATTTCCACTTGTAGGAATTTTTACCATAATTCTTCCCCCACTGGCTTGGCATTATCCCAATCTTTTAGATCGTCTGGCGTTTGATATTTTCCATGCCAATTTTTAAAAAGCTCTTCCATTGTGTCAGGGACTTTTTTACTTGGAGACAAAATCAAAGTACCGTTTTTCCCTTTTTTGAAACGAAACTCAGTTCCAGGCTTCACGTTAAATGACTTAGGAATAGTTACTACTGTAGCATTTCCTTGAATTCTAGCTTTAACTAAACTCATATAATCAGCCCCCTGTCCTTTTTCATTATTATATCATAGGTAATTACAAAAGTAATTATTTTGACTTAAGTAAATACTACTTTTGATCTCTATTCTTCATAAGAATCAAAAGCAAAATATCTTTTTTAACTAAGATAAAGAAAAAAATTTAAAAATAAAGTAAGCCGTAAAAGTGTTTAACTCTTACGGCTCAACTACTAAGCCAAGCGCAGGTAACAGTGGTAGCCAAGTAACTAAGCCTAATACTGGCAGTCAAGGTTCAACTACTAAGCCAAGCGTAGGTGACAGTGGTAGTCAAGTAACTAAGCCTAATACTGGTAATCAAAGCTCAACTACTAAGCCAAGCGCAGGTAACAGTGGTAGCCAAGTAAGTAAACCTAATACTGGCAATCAAGGTCAAGAAACACAGCCTTCACAACCAGCTTACAGTAAGAACTACGTTAAATTACCAGCAGGTTACCTTGAAGCTGTAAAGAACGCAAATTGTGAAAAGACTAGTGTTCCAGATTCATTAATTATTAAAGGTACAGAAGAAAATATTTTTCATTCTGAATCTAAGGCTGATGATGACATGAAGATTAACAGTGAAAGACTTACTCCAGCACAAGAATTGGAAATTAATGATTTTGCCCTTCGCTTGATTAATAATGTACGTTTACAAAATAATCAAAGTCCGTGGTACTATACTCAAGAATCACAACATGTTGCTAATCGTGTAGCCTATCTTTACGAACAAGATGGTAAAGGATTATCAACTTGGCATGACGATAAAGCTTTAAACCAAGTTGATAGTGAATTTGGTATTCATACTGCCGAATTAATGGGTGGCGATAATGTTAACTACAAGGAAGACTACTTGCATACTATGACTGACTTGAAGCATGCTGTTTACAATGATGTAGTTGGAATGCTCTTTAGTACAGTTGAACTTCGTCACGCCCAAATCATGTTGACTTACAACTCTATTGACCACCCAGAAACTACTTACTTTGGTTTTTCAGTTTCATGGCAAGAACGTAACAAAGATGGTCACCAAGAACACTCTGATCACTTTATTGCTTACTAATGAGTAAAAGATATTAAAAAATCTAGTTAGTTTTTTGCTAACTAGATTTTTTGTGTTTCTGTGACCTTATTTGATTAATTATTAATAGCTTTAATAAACTTGTTCTTAGAATTGCGATCTCAGCATCCCTATATTAGATATTTACGATTTATGCGAGTTAAAGTACAAATTTTATAATTTCTATAAAAAGACGGACTGTTTTTACAAGTTCTAAGTCTAGAGAAACCTGTCTAAGTGCTTCACCGCCTAGCAGAACTCTATCAATGGCAGCAAGCTTGAAATCAGCAGTATATTTCTGTTGAGGGCGATCCAGAATATCTTCACCATGTTTTTAAATCAAGCCCACCAAATACTGGATTCCTTCACGCCCCATCCCATATTTCCGGCTAAGGTAGGTGCCTCTTCTGTAATCATTTACTCATTCGTGGTAGATAGCAAGTTTGATTTCTTTAGTGTATTTAGTCATGAAAATAACCCCCGAAATTAGAACACTAATTTCGGGGGTCATATCATTTAAGGGGCTTTTTTATCTATAAAATAAAGTTTAGAAAAGTCTCTATCGTGCCATTTTCATACATGATGTATAGTCCAAGTGGAATGAATACTAAGGGCACAATGATTCGCTCGTATTTTTCAATTGTCTCGGATATTAACGGAATAGAGGATAGCACCCGACTAAGCTCGCAAAAGATAATTACGCCGATTGCAAACACAAGCAACGCCACGAGGGTCTGTGCCCAATCTAACGAAGCAAAATAAGGTATATAGATACTTAAATTATCTCCGCCAGACGCAATTGTCAGCAATGTAACTGTCCAAAACAGTTGATTTGCCTTACTTTGTTCTAATCTTTCAATAATTTCTTCCTCTTCCTCTTCTTCTTCCTCACCTTCTCCAACAATTGCAAAGCGAATCCCTAAATAGATAGGGATTAAACCAAGCAATCCAACCATCCATGCTTCAGGCACGAAATTGACGACATAAGCAGCAACTAAACTCACCCCTACAAGTAAGCCCGTGCCTAGATATTGCCCCGCATAAATATGCCATTTCTGTTTATTCTGTGATAGCTGTGCAAATAAAATAATCAAAACAATTAAATAATCTATACTGGTGGAAATATAAACACCAATAGCAGATATGATTGTCCGTCCCATAAAAACCTCCTGTATTAGTCAGTAATAAATCAGCAGATTTTAGGGGAGCACAGACACATTAATTTAGCTATCGCTAGTGGGTAATGCCGGACGTAAGAACGCATTTTATCCTCCTCAAAACGTAGTTACAAAATAGTTTCTAACTGGAATTCGGTGATTACTTCCAAGTAAGTATAACTAACTATACTTTACAAGTAAAAGTGTGGGCTCTACGAGGTAGTAGCGTTCTCCCTTCCTACTGGGAGAACTGCTATTTTTCTGCGCCTATTATCCGGCTAGAAAAACCTCCGACGGGCTATTGCATAGCGAGCGCATCTCATGCAGAACTCTACCCGAGCGGGGCAGGCTAGTGTTAGCTTAACCACAAGAAAATGAATTAACTATTTAGAATGCATTTTTTTCAAGAGAAAAAAGACCAAACTACCAGCTGGTCTTTCTCCTCTATTTTTTTGAAATACACTTTATTAAAACAGTCATATGTGTCGTAAATATGGAGAAGCCAGCATATATAAAAAAGAGTGCCATGTGACACTCTTTTTGAGCTATTTAATATCAACAACACCGACAAATTCAACATCATCAATTGCAGTTAAGTAAAAACTATCAGTTGGTCCAAGTATTGCAAGTTGACCATTTTTGATTGTACATTCTTGATCTGGTGTGGTCAGTTTCACCGTCCCTTTTAAGGGAATGAGAACTATATTTCCAGGTACAGGGTGAAATTCTCCGTTGTTTGTCACTGTATTTTTCTTTAGTATACGATGACCAACCCGTCTTTGACCATTTTCGTAAAGGTGTTCATGGACCTCATCACCGCGACTACCAGTTAATATTTTTATATAATATATACCCCCAAGTTAATTGACTTTTTTACGTGGCTTTTCAGTATTATTGGAATTTTGTTGAGTGTTGTTTCCACAGCAGCCCATACTACCAGAGCCACCGTGCATACCCTTGTGCATAAATAGCATCATGAGTGGGTGTGCTAGAAGAAAAAGGGCTATCAGAATCCATTGTGACATAGTTTCACTTCCTTTTGCTTTGTTTCTATAATAAGTTTTTGTCATCACTTAATTACACGTTTTTAATCTTTTTACCAGTCAATCCCATCGCATTAATTGCCACGATAATTGACGACATCGCCATGGCCACAGCACCAACGGCTGGGTCTAGAGTGATTCCCATAAATGACAACACACCGGCAGCGAGTGGAATTGCGACAATATTGTAGCCTGCTCCCCACCAGAGATTTTGAACCATTTTCCGATTTGTGATTTTAGCCAAATCAAGAAAATGTAAAATATCGCTGGGTTCTGATTTAACCAACACAACATCAGCGGAATCAATGGCAACATCGGTTCCGGCACCAATTGCAATTCCAATATCGGCCGCGGAAAGACTTGGTGCGTCATTTACGCCGTCACCAACCATGATAACGTGATTGCCCTTTGCTTGATAATCAGCAATAATCTTTTGCTTATCATCTGGTAATAGGCCTGCATGGAATTCAGTCAATCCTAGTAAGTTAGCAACGTGTTCCGCTGCTTTTGGATTATCGCCAGTGAGCATTACGGGGGTAATTCCTCGCCTCTGAAGACCACTAATTAATTCCTTAGCACTCGCTTTGATGGTGTCGCCTTCAGCAACCATTCCTTGAACTTGGGTGCCTTGCAATAGGAAGCTGACGGAATTACCCTTAGCAGCCCATTTATCAGCAGCGGCTTTGTCAAACCTGATCCCTTGCTTCGTTAAATAGTTACCATTAACAATCATATAGTCAGTGCCATCAATATTACCGGAAATACCAACGCCTGGAATATTTTGAGACTTTTCAGCCGCAACGACTTCAATGTCCTTCGCTTGGGCTTCAGCAATGATTGCTTGGGCCAGCGGATGAGTCGAATTATTTTCAAGGGCGGCCAGTCGGCTTAATAACGTTGTTTCGTCAATCCCATCATTTGGAATCAATGCATTCACCGTAAATTTACCTTCTGTTAACGTGCCAGTTTTATCCAAGAGAACGTGGCTAACATGTTGACTTGCTTCAATGGCTTGGCGATTTCGAACTAATAGCCCATTTTGAGCGCCAATCGTAGTAGAACGAGAAACCACTAATGGAATCGCTAATCCTAATGCATGCGGGCAAGCAATCACGAAGACGGTCACCATGATCGTCATTGCAGTCGACAATCCCTGGGGTAACCAGGCAAAGAAAGCAATAATCCCAACACTAAGTGCCGCGTAAAATAGATACTTGGCAACTAAATCAGCTTTATCTTCTGCTTTAGATTTAGCTTGCTGGGCATTTCGAACCATTTTCATTACTTGAGAAAGATAGCCGGAGTCACCAGTACCACTAATTTTAACCGTTAGCGTCCCGTTATTGTTGATTGTACCACCAATGACCTTATCGCCAACGTTCTTGGTAACGGCAGCAGATTCACCGGTTACCAGTGCTTCATTCACGGTCGACTCCCCAGCCGTAATAACACCATCGGCTGGAATACTCTCACCTGAACGCACTTGGAAAGCTTGACCAACTTTTAAATCAGATACTGGCACTTCTTTTGTTTCACCATTATCTGTAACTAGATGGGCCGTCTTAGGCAACAGAGCCGCCATCTTTTGTAATGCATTCCCAGCCCCCATCAATGCATTCATTTCAATCCAGTGTCCTAGAAGCATAATTAAAATCAGGGTTGCAAGTTCGAACGAAAAATCCATTACAGGATTTGCCGGGTTCAAGAAGTTGTTGGCAATAAATGCGTACAAACTGTAGAAATACGAAACGGAAATTCCAAGGGTTACTAGCGTCATCATTTCAGGAGATTTATTCTGAATTTCCGCTTTAGCCCCCTTTAAAAAGGGCATTCCGCCATAAAAGTAAAGTGCCGTATCAAACAAAACGATGATAATGCCAACAATTAGCGGTGAACTGAAACTAAGGATGGAAAAGTTTAAACCCATGATTGGTGCTAACAGTAAAACTGGAATCGCTAAGACAACGGAGACCCAAAATTTAACTTTCAAATTCCCCATATGCATCATTGAGCCACCGTGCATCATCATGTCGGTCCCAGCCATATCCATATCACCGTGATTCATGTTCATTTGGCTGTGATCCGTTTCGGTCATATCGTGATCCATATGACTCATATTTGATTCATTATTTTCCATATTCTTAGCACTCATGCTTTTCATGTTCATATGTTCCTCTTTATTTTCCATGATTATCGACCCTCCTAAAAATAAGTGTGCGTAGCAAAGCGGTTAGAAGCCTAAATATAAGTTCCTTGTGTGGAAATCCCCGGGCTCGGGATTTTTGTGCAGCAATCCTAAAAGTAAACAGAACACCACAGTCTTAACACTTTTGATCACCTGGCAAGCAGTTACACTGAACTTCCTCGGGCGCTGTTTTGGCCTTTTCAGCTAGAATCGCCTGTAAGTTCGCAATATCCGCCCGTGAGAGTTCCCTTGACTGAATAACGCCGGCAATTGTTGAACCAACCCGCATCGCACACATATGGTCAAACAAATCATCTGCCGCTGCCGCCATTGATTTCTTCTCGCCAACAACCGGCTTATACGTGAATGGTCGACTGCCGCCATGCTGCGCAACCGCCTGTTTTTGAATCAACCTGTGAAGTAGCGTTTTGGTTGTTGAGGCTGACCAGCCTTCTAATTCGTTCATAGCATCAATTAGTTCACGACTAGTCGCATGTCCCATTGTCCAAATTACTCTCATAACCATCCATTCAGAATCGGTGATGGTTACATTCTTTGCATCCTTCAATTGGCTTCCTCCATTAATTGAATTCTAAGTTTACGTTTGTAACCTCCTAACATTTATTAGTTTACAATTGTAGTCACAATAATGCAACCTCTCTGCCAGAAAATACTAGGAATTTTTCACTATAATGAATACTTGCTAGAAAATAGTTCTTTATATCAAGAACTTAAAAGATATTACCGTGGGAAAGATTAACATATTTTGTATTCATAAATTGAAAAGTAGTAACCCGCCCTGAAAATGCTGATCTTTCAAGTTATGAGCCAATTATCCTCGCAAGCTTTATAGATACTAATATAGTTTATAGTATTTAAATCAACACAAAACAATAAAAAAGTTACTAATCAATGTAACTTTTTCATTGTGCTTATGCAATTTTTTCAACGTTATTCATAATTACAACACATAATGCTTGTATCAGCATTTCAACTTCAAAGCTACGTTTAGCAAGCTCAGTAGCAAAATAAGTATGTGCGTTTTTAGCTAATAACAGTAACTTGACTACGGTTAAAGCAAGTTTATCATCAATACTTTCAGCATCAAGTTCTGTTTGAGTAGCATAATAATGTGCATCTGCTACACTTTTCTGTAGTTCTTCATTGTTTTCATCCAGTATTCCTACAAGGAAGTAGCTAATAGCTTCGTGCATTCCAAAAAGTGCTGTCACGGCTTAGAGCAATGGCTCAATAGTGACTTTGAGACAGGTAAGTTGATCAGTTTAGAACGCAAGAAATTACAGGCAGCAGCTAGAGATAGCTTAAAGCGGCGTCATGAAACGCACATTGGAATTCAACATGGAGCGTTAACAACAGAAGTTGCTGGCGGAAGTTATTTAAGTAAATTCAACCGAATGTTAAACCACATAAATTATTAAGGAATTAAGGTCAGACTAATGGTTTTTAGGCTACCGCAAAAACATTGACACTTACACCAAATTTTAATTGATTGCAGTTTTTGGTTTTATTTCATATAATAATAAAAGAAAAGGAGCTAGCAAGTGCAAGTTGCTAACTCCAATCGTAACTCAGGTGACGGTTCGTGCTAACCCTTGTGGTTAGCTTTTTTTATTATCGCATAAGCTTTTGCTAGATTGATGACAAATTTGCCAACTGCGCCTAGCGTTATATTTATTGCAATAGACCAAGCTATCACGCGGCTTTCGCACTCTCCAGTCTATCCAATTTGGCATGACTCATCACCTCCGTAACATCAGGATTTGTGAGGGGTGTGGAGTCAGCACTAAGTTACTAAGCTTTCGCGGTAGCTAACCGTTGCTGAAAGCCTGCTTTAATTCTACTGAATAATTCATGAATATGTCAATTTTACTATGATAGTAGTACAAGTAATAATACATGCATTTTTATCTGTACATGTATCAATATTAAAATCTTGAAAATTGATAAAATATCAAAAAAGCACTAATTCAGCATTACTGACTGAACTAGTGCTTTTTTAAGAATTAAATTTATTTACTTTTTGTTGTGCTTAATAAGTTTGACATTACCAGATCTTACCCAAGTCTTGATACCCCTTAATATGGTAGTACGTATGTCCAGCAATGATTTTTTTATCAAAGTAGAAAACAAAGCAACGAAGAATCTAACCCCCCACACACTTAGAACATTTTAAAAGACATCATAAATGTCGCTAGCCTTAGCCAATACTTTTAAGTTTTTGCTCTAAAATTTAGTGAAATAAAACATAGAATTCTTCTAAATAGGCCTGTTTGAAAAACTCTTTGATATATGGTTTTCCATTTATCAGAAAGTTTTTTGCATTTGATTAATATCTCTATGGTTTCTAAAGTAAAAAGGCAATCACATATTTCTTTGAAAACTTAACAAAATATGCAATTACTCTAATAAGCTATTATTTCCAATAGATTGTGGTTAATTTGATATTTTTATTTTTGGAGCAAAAATAATCCCAATACTGCGATTAAAACTCCCCAGACTATTGTACCTTGAATCATTTCCTTCTTAGTAGTTTTACGCACAGTTATAGTTATTTTAGGTTTTCGTATGACTGTATTTTCTCCTTCTTTACTTATTAATCTTATTATGAACATAAGATAGCTTAATGTTCAAGACAAAAGAAATTTAGCTTTTTTAATGCTTTAAAAATCTAAAAAATGGTGATACTATTTGAAAGTCCACAAACTAGCGTTAGCGGACTTTGAAAATTAGTGTAAAATAGACTTAAAGCAGTTAAAAATTCAGACGAAATTTGGTGATCGATGATGACAAAAAATGAATTGGAAAATCCGCAAAATAATTTTCAAAGAAACACTTCGAATAAGCAATTAATTTTTCAGCAAAATAACCTGGAAGACCTTTTCCAACAATTTATTATTTTCATTGACGCTACTCCAAATACGATTAGAACTTATCGTGGATCATTAAAGCAATGGTTTCTTTATTTGAGACAAAATCAGATTGGTCACCCTGATTCAGAGACTGTGCGGCAATATCGTCAGGAACTACAAAACAGTGGCAAAAAGCCAACGACAGTGAAAAACTATATTATTGCCGTTAAAAGATTCTTCGAATGGACTGAAGAAGCTGGCTTCTACCCTAACATTGCCAAATATATTAAGAGTGGCCATCTTAGCAAAAACTTTAAGAAGGACTACTTAACAAGCAGTCAAGCTAAAAAAATCCTGGATGAGATCGACCGCTCTACCCTTAAGGGCAAAAGAGATTATGCCATGCTGGTCACTATGTTGACGATGGGTTTAAGAACGATTGAAATTACGCGTGCCAATATTGAAGATATCCGTACCAAAGGGGATGCGACTGTCTTGTATGTTCAGGGTAAAGGTCATGAAGAAAAGGATGATCTGATTAGAATGCCTTATCACGTTGAAACAGCAATTAGAGATTATTTGAGTGTTAGAAATATTGCGAATCCGAGTGCACCCTTGTTTGTCAGTACCAGTAACCACAACCACAATGGGCGCATGACTACTCGTTCAATCAGACGAATTGTTAAGACAGCTTTCATTTCCGCTGGTTTCAACAGTTCTCGTTTAACTGCCCACTCCACTAGGCACACCGCTGCCACTTTGAGTCTATTAAATGGTGCCACCCTTCAGCAAACTCAAGAATTGTTGCGTCATAAGAATATCGGCACTACTGAAATCTATGCCCATAATATTGATGCCACGACTAATCCGGCTGCTACAGACGTAGAAAAAGCTATTTTTGGCACGACCATATAATAAGGAAGAAACTAGAAAAGAAATGATTAGTTATTAGTATTTCAGAACGAAAAAGGTCTTAGAATTGCGTTCTCAGCATCAACTTTGTCTTATTATCACTTATATATTTATTTGCGTAAGTTTTAAAGTGTCTTTATAATCAAAATAGTGATAAATGTGAGTTTATGAAATTCACAAAAAGTATATGAAAAAGTCGTAAAGATCAAATGAGTAACGACTTTTTATTATCCATTAAAAACCTAACATATTTTAAGACTTGCTGATTTTTGATTGCTGTAGCCTACCACATCAAATGCTTTTACAAACAAATTATCGTAGCTTACCTTGTAAAACATCTCATGTCCCAATGTGTATGCTCCCAAAGCATAGTAAGTTTCACCTTTGGTTAAAGGCTCATAATCTGTACGTTTGCCGTGCGAACTGTAAAGTGGGGCTTTCTTAGCCATTTTGATAGTCTCGTTGCTACTGTTAATCACGGCATTTCTTTTTAGTACGTATCTGTTTCTGCCAAATTTTAAATATCTTTTACCCTTAATTTGATAAATGCCATGATACATGCGTGAAGTACCAGCTTTAGCATTTTTAGCAACTTTCTTTCCATGTCTGTTAACCACTTTAGAGTTCTTAGCCAAAGTGTAATAAGTGTAGGCTGCATTAATCTTATCTGTTTTACCAGCCAACAACAAGCCTGAGCATAGGCCCAGCGTAGTCCCCATCTTAATCAACGTTTTTTTGAATTTCATATTTAGGGTAATAGGCTAATGATACATACTAGCCAATCACGATGACTTAATGTAGTGCCGAGAGAAGCATTCTACGGCATATTTTTTACATTCTGATTAATAATTAATCAACTAGTTCTTAGAATATCAATTTATCAAATGCTCAAAATTAGAGAGAAAAAGCCAACTAAACTATTTTTAATAGTTTAACTGGCTTTTTCTTTATTCGTAAATTTAGTTACTAATCATTCAATGTTTCAACTAATATTTATTTAGCTATTAAATCTTTTCTGCTAATTAATAATAACTTTGGATAATCTATTTACAATTTTTGGGCAAAAATCAATTGAATTGATAGCCACAACACTTAAGCCGGAAAATTTAAATGAAATCTAATATTTTTTAGTTTCTCAGTATCAAAGTAATTACTTTTGTAATTACTTTTGCTATAATATGTTCATGAGGTGAATGTATATGAACATCGTAAAAGCAAGAATCCAAGGGAATGCAACAGTAGTAACCATTCCTAAGTCATTTAATGTAAAACCAGGAACGGAATTTAAGTTCAAGAAAGGGGAAAATGGTACTTTAATACTTTCTCCTAGCAAGAAAGTACCAGATTCTATTGAAGAACTCTTTAAGAATTGGCATGGAAAGTATGAAGTCTCTGATGAAATGAGAGATTGGGATGAAATGAAACCCGAAGGGAAAGAAATATGGTAGAAAAAAGGCCTATAAAAGGTAGTATTATATACATAAACTTTGATCCGTCTACAGGAGCAGAGATACAGAAGCGAAGACCGGCAGTGGTAGTAAGCAATGATATTATAATGAAAACTTCTCCGTTTGCCTGGGTTGTACCTATCTCTCATGGAGAATTTAATGGGAGTGATTATCCTCTTCACGTTCAATTAGATAGTCGAACTAAATCTGATGGTGTTATTTATGTGGAACAACTAAGATCTTTTGATTATAAAAGACGACAATGGCAGTTCAGAGAATATCTGCCCTCTGACTTGTTTGAAGAAGTACAGAAAAAAATAAGATTAACAATTTCCTGATTGTTATAGATTTTGTTTAAGATACTGCAAAAAGTAAGTGTCCGGGTTTAAAAATAATTTCTACCTAGACACTTTTTAATTATTAATATTTTCTTTTACCATGTTGGTAGACTTGTTTATCAGCTTGCTCAACTGCAGATACGTCTTTTAACGGATCATTTTTTAATACTAAGAAATCTGCATACTTTCCTACCTCCAAAGAACCATAATCTTGATCCACTTTAAGTAATTCTGCGGATTCCAAAAAAGTCAACCCAACTAGTTAACTCCCAGTCTTTAGTTGACTTTTTATTATATTTAAAATTATCTGAAATTAGTTTACTTTATCTTGAATTATTATTGATTGCACCCATTGTGGGATATCTTTTCTACATAGTTTTACTTCTGTTTCTATGCGTTGATAAAGAATTCTGAAATTTTTACTATTATCATAAATTTTTACAATATCAAACTTACTAATTAATCTATTTAGATTATTAAGAGATTCGTAATATCTTTTTCTAATCAACTCTTCCGGAACACCATGTCCACCTTTAGCGACTCTTTCTTTTACTCTTTCAACAGCAATGTCTGGACTACTAACTCCAACATATAATAAAACTATTTGATAATTATTCTTTTTTACACGATCTAACAGTTTTAAAATATTTTTTTCATGACCAGCTAAAGTAGTTTCTAAGTTAATATCTTGGCCCGTTTTTAATACTTTCTGCAATTTCTTTGTTTCTAACAGTAAAGCCTTAGCATTTGTCTTCGGATCTCGCCAATCCCATCCTTTTTCTCTAGCAATTTCGTCCGCATTTATACGAACAGAATTTTCAATAGAGGGACCAACACCATCTAGATATAAAGTTGATTTGCCTACTCCGTTTGTTCCAGCAAATAAATATAGTTTCCTCATATTTTAAATTTTTCGTTAATAGTCTTCTTTTGATTATGTTGCATAATTTTGTCTAAAATATCGGCCCAGAATTCTGCATCCTCAGGCGTTTTAGCTTGATTTATTTTTTTATCAATCTCATCAATGTTCAAGGAATACATTACTTTTTCGAACTCTTTTATAGAAGTCATAGAATCCAACTCCCTTTTAATAATTATATAAAAATATTGAATGGAAAGAATTCAACAATCCAATTGTTAAATTGTGTTACTAAAGACTTAATTCTTCGATTATTTCTGCTAATTCCTTTTTGCGCGAATATTCGCTGTATTCAATTTTATCTTGAATCACCTTTACTTCCAGCTTTTCTTCCTTAGGATCTTGCTTATCAAAATCAAACTCCTTTTGAAATTCATCAAATGATAATGCTTTACCCAGATTGTTGTCAATTTCTTTTATGCTTGATGCTAGTTCATCAATTTCTTTTTTTAATCCTTCTTGTTTGAAGCCGAAAAAAGACGATTCATATAAAATTTCCACTAATAAATCATTCAAATGATTCTGAGTAAGTATATTATCAGCAATCAACCATCCCATAATTTCAGGTTGAGGAGTAAATTCAAAAGCATAACTTTCAGATTGGACACCATATTTTTTTAAATCATTTATGAAAACCAGATTGGTAACAGTATCGCCAGTTTCATCTTCTATTTTTCGACTGATAAAGAAAATTCCTTGATTATCATCAGATTTAATCTTCATTGCTTTTAAATGGGCGAGATATTGATGTAAGCAATCTATTGAATACTTCCTGACCTCACCAACAGTAATATTTTCATCAAAGTCATCAATGGAAATAGGGTAAGTTGCTAAATAATTATCAATTAGCTCTTTTTCATCGATAACTTTAAGTACTTCTTGAACTGCTTTCATTGAATTCCCCTTCATAAAATCAATTGTAAATTAGAATCATTCTATTATTTTCTTTATTGTATTATTACCTCTGCAAGATTACACTTCTTAGTAATTTGTGGGAAATCTAACCACGATTTTGTTGAAATAGTATTTGAGAACATATACTATGTACTTTCTTAAATCTACTGTGTCGATCTTTTTCTGAAATTCTCATCAAAATCAATCACGGTAACTTGATAATCAGTAATTTTATTCGGATTTTTCTCATATCTATAATCTGCATTAAATTGTGAAGCCATTTGACCAAGTAAATAGTCACCAATTCTGGTGTTAACTCACCTAATGCCATGACCGACCTTTTTCATTAAATGTATTTTCTAATCACACTCAACTTGAAAACCAGGATCTTTATATGCCTTAAAACAAGCCTCAATCTCATCCAACGAATTTCTATCTGTACTCAAATTTTCTGGTAATTGATCATAAGCAAAATACTTACGAGTAGTTGTCTCAATATTTTTCTTGAATTCACCACCGAGTGGTTTACAAAGAAAGAAAACGTGAACGACATTGTATGGGTAAATGGCTTCACTATGCTTATTTTGATCATAGATTCCGATAACTCTTTCAACTTCAATATCGAGTCCAGACTCTTCTTTGGCTTCCTTAATACAGTTTTCTTTAACAGACATATTAACTTCACACCAACCACCTGGAAGAGACCAGCTACCATCATTTTCTTGAACTAGAAGAATTTTATTATCCTTAAAAATGGCGGCTCGTGTCCCAAGCTTGGGAGTTTGATAACCAATTTCATTACAAAACAGATCTTTAACTTTCTGTATTGGCAAGTCAGATTTATACGCCATTATCTCCGCAGAAATATCGCGAATTTCTTGATAGCGTTCTAAATCAAAGTTATCTTTTCCGTAAGTTAGCCCAGCCTGTGCCAAGCTTTGCAATCTTTTCGCCCACTCAATTAATAAATCTTTATCTTCCATAGTTACACCCTACTTAAAATCTGTGAACAAATCTTCAATCCAGCACTGTGAGAATCGCTACCCCAATTACGTTCATCATAATTTTCAATATCTGCAAGCGTATCCGCAGTAAACAAAATTTGCGCAAAATCGACATTTCTAAATTGGGCACAGGCCGCCATTCCGGCGCACTCCATTTCAACTGTCGCAGCACCTAGTTCTCGAAATTGCTTAACTCTATCAGGAGTTTCTCTAAAGAAACCATCAGTCGTCCAAGTAGTTATTTCATCGCAGTCTAATTTCATGTCTGTAATTATTTTTTCGATCTCATTAAGGTAATCAGACTTCATATCAATGAATTGTCCTGGCTCTTGGTAGTAAAAAGAAGTCCCTTCTCCTCTAATAGCCCTGACTGGTAAAAACATCTCATTCTCTGGTAAATCGATCAATGCCCCTGCGTTGCCAAAAGCTAGAACCTGCTTTACTCCATACGCAATTAGCCAATCTAATAATTGAGTTGCGGCAGGAGCTCCAAGTGGTGCCTGATATAAAGTCAGTTTTTCACCATTGATTTCAATTTCATATACATTCGGCTGAAAAGAAATGGAATCAAAATTTCCTAAAATCTTATGTGGAACCTGTTTTAAAAAGTTACCGATATCCTCCTTGGGTACAAATGCATACACTAATTTTCCATGAAACTTAAATGGGAATTGATCATGGTTAGGTTCAATAACTGCATGCTCATTACTATCAAAATCTAAAATAAAAGGTTTCTCACTCATACCTATCCCTCCAAATCATAACCACCATTCCGGTGTTAATTCACCTAATGTCATTACTTTATTGTTCTTATAATCCATCATTACTTCAATATCCTGATAATCTTTTTCCATCATTTGAACCATGAATTCACGACAGGCACCACATGGTACACCATTTTTACCATCAGACAAAAGCGCCAACACACGTGAGATTTTAGTTTCACCATTAGTAATCATATTAAAAAGCGCATTTCTTTCAGCACATACGCCTAGAGTACAGGCTGTGTCAACACACACTCCGGTATAAATTTTTCCCGATTCTGACAATACTGCAGCGGCCACACCACCAGCTTCCATGTGATTGGATATTTCATGGAAGCCCTGTACTTTTTTGGCCGCTTGGAACATCTTCTGCCAAGTAGAGTCAGGAGCTAATCTATTTTTAACGTCTTTCATTCTCTTCTCCTTTAGTAAAAAATGCTTTAACCATTACATAAATTGCAATCCAAATAACTAAACTTAGTAGCCAGAACTAGGAATTATTGGTTATCGTCAACGAGACTCCATTATTTACCATCAAGTTCATTTTTATACCAAAAATTAGCTCAATAGTATGTAATCGCACGTGCGTCCACAATGAAAAAACAAAGTACAGCATAATGCAAGTGCACCAAATTCCTACTGCTTTAAAAATATTTTTTACAATTGTATTCATCTTAATTATTCCAATTCCATCGTGTCCTCAGAAAAAACGATTGGAAATTCATCAGACCATTTCTCAGTCCTTGTTTCGGTTACCTTAAAGCCAAATTTCTGATACAAATTCTTGGCGCGTTCATTATCAGCAAACACGGCTAATCTTACTGGTCGCGGCAGCTTCGCCAGAGCGGTCTTCATCAATGCGGAACCAATGCCTTTTCCCTGCATCCCTGGCAAAATATACAAGAAATCTAAACGGCGTCGTCCAAGACCGACAAATCCAACTACTTGCTCATCTTTTTCAGCAACGTAAATATCACAGGACAAAAAATACTTGAGATATGGTGCATCTTTTAACGAAATAAAAACTTGTTCCATCCCTTCTGCTTCAAGTTCCTGCATTCGTCCTTCATCCATGACTTTAGCAAGTTCATCAAAGTCTTCTGCTTTATATTTTCTAATCATGACTTCTGTCAAAACCAAATGCACCTCTTTCATTAATTTATTATAAGAAATAGATTGTTTTTTTAATTCTATCATATATAATTTTAAGCAACATACTAAATTGTTGAAATGAGGAAATCGAGATGAGAAAAACAACTAAGTTTATTCAGCTACTTCTGATAGTTTTAACTTTACTAGTTGGTTCATTTTGTGCTGCGACAGCGTGGATGGCCTTCAATAATGGTGATCAAAAAGTTATGTTTGTCGCACTAATTTGTGCTCTAATTTGCTTTATCTGCACTATTGCTTATTTAAAAGCATTGCTAAAACCATCAAAAGACGAGCCGGAATCTGCTGAAGATCATCAAGTAAAAGTTGTCGCAGCATATCAAACTTTTTCAATCTTAGATTATGTGACTATTGGAGCAAGTATTATTTCAATGATTATATCTACCTACTTGAAAAACACTAACTCTGCCAATTCACAAATCGCATTAACTATCTCTTTAACGCTTTTTGCAGTTTGGGTGCTAGGCAGTATAATCAACATCATTTGTTTACTTAGAACTTCGGAGAAATAAAGAAAAGCCGCAACAGTGGCTTTTTTTACTTTTATACATTTATGGTGTATGCGAAAATGAAACTTAGAAAAATTAATCCTCAAACATATGAACTATTTGAAAACAATCAATCTTTAGGTACCATTTCTACTTACCGCAATCTTTTTCATGACTCTTGTATATACTTGAAGTTTAACTTAATTAAAATTCCAACCACTTCACCATTTCTAGAAATTAGGAAGCAAGAACAAAAGCCACTACAAGTCATGATTGAATCTAGCCACACTAAACTCGTAGATTTTATGCTAAAAAATGGTTTCAAATGTAAAAGATATTGCTTTGAGGCTGAAGTTAGTGCTACTGACTTAAAGCATCCCTTAAGAACCAATTTTAAAGTTGTGCCTTTTATCGCTACTGATCCTATTTATTCAAAATGTTGTGATTTTCTCTATAAATATTACAAAACTACTCATGAATTAGTCTCACCTCTTACCGCTAGTAAGAATGAATTCATTACTGAAGTCCCAACAAGATCTGGATATTATAATTTGGATAAACAGGGGCGACTCAACAATGTTGCTTTTACAGAAAATAATGAAATCGCTTATTTATGCTCGGTTGATCCTACAAACTGTTCATCCTTTATAGATAGTTTGTTAATTAAAATCTTCAAAAAATATTCCACTACATTTTTTGAAGCCGACGATACCGATTGGGCGGCTAGTGAATTACTTGATAAGTTTAATTATAAAAAGAATGAAAGTTTCAACACTTACATTTACGAGTAAGAGATTTACTTTTTTAACTTTTTCTTAATATAATAAAAATTATGGCATACTAACCGCAATACATATATCTAATTGGAGTTGTTGTGAATGTTAGAAAAGAAAATTTACCTATTATCTCGAGCCACCATGCTTTTATCCAATTCTCTCTTTGGCATGATCATCATCTGGTGGCTGCAAACCCAAACCGGCAAATCATCTTTAGTCGGCTTGACTAACGCGATTTTCTCAATTACCGCTGCCTTATCAATTTTTACGGTCCAATTATTGATAAGCATTCCTTCAAGAGAACCAGTCAAACATTCCTATTAGTTCAAACTATCTTGTTATTCCTTTTAACGGCAGTGATGTTCTGGCTGAGTCACGACATAGTTTTGACCATGTTAATCTCTACTATTATGTCCATGTGCGATGAATTCTTCAGTCCGGCCGATCGTGCAATCCTTAAAGAAAGCGTCCCTTCTAAAAAAGATTTAAACAGCTTAATTTCAAAGTTGAGTATGATTGATCAAGTTGTGAATATCGCTGGTACTGCCCTTTCAGGTGTTTTATTGAGTCTTTTAATCGCTGGCCAATTGATGCTGGTTTGTAGCTGCTTAAGTCTGATTAGTATCTTCTTCCTGTACATTGCGTTAAGAAAAATTCCATCGACTAAACCTCAAGCAAACGATACTGATGATAAAACTAATAACTATCGCGCAAAAGTGTTCAGCGGCTTAAAGTATATTCGCCAAAATAGGTTTCTTAAATACTACTTTTGGTCATGTATCTGCTATTCCTTCGTTTCACCAGAGTTAATTATTCTCTTACCTAAACTAGCCGATAAGCTTGGCTCTACTGGACTTTATAGTACACTCTATCTTTGCTTTGTCGGTGGCTTTCTCTTAGGAACACTCATCTCGGGCAAGCTAACTCCTACAGTTAAAACGATCTCCTACACTTGGATGCTTAGTACCATTCCTTTATTAATGATGATCTTCTTCCTGTCTAATTGGCTTGCATTAAGTGTGCTCATCGCCTTGTTTGGTTTTCTAACTAGTTTTCAAAATATTCTGTCAGAATCAATGATTCAGATTACTACGGAAGATGCATATTTAGGACGTGTGCTAACCACGATTCGCACTAGTACTTCAATTGGTGGTCCAATCAGCTCCGTAGTTGCTGGGATCATGCTCGATCATTCAGGCGATCAGATTTTAATTATTCTTTGCGCAGTATTCGTCCTCATTGGTGGAATCAACATGCTATTTGCAAAAGAAGCGGCAAACTAAGTCGCCTTTTATTTTGTTCAAAGATATTTTATAATTGAGATTAAATTTAAGAAAAGAGAATAAATATGAAAAAAGCGATTGTTTTAATCAGTGTAATGGCCGCTGCGCTATTGACGGGATGCAATAAGCAAACAGCAAAATCAAATTTAAGTTCACAATCATCAAGTAGTTCAAAAATTGTACGTCATGAGACTAAATCATCTAGTGAAGCTCCTCGCATTGATATTCATAAAAAATATAAGGGCTTTAAACTTACAACTGTACCTAGCCAGTACCGTGGTACCTGGTATCGCGGCGATCCTTATTCTAAAAGGGCTAGAAAACTCGTGATTACTGAGCACACGGTTAACGGCGATGTCACTTATCAAAAAGTTGATCCAAATTTAAAATTGAATCGTCACTCTGAAAAACAAAATAAAAAATACTCTGGCAATATTGTTCTAATTGATACTCAAGGTAATTCGTTAAAAGTGCGCGGCTTCTTGGATCTGGTGAACTTAGATTATCAACCTGGTCAATTTAAGAACCATGATTGTCTCTTCTTAAGCTATGGGACTGATCCTAGTGTCATCAACGGTGCGATTTTTATGGATAAAAATGTTGCACTTAAATATAGAAAGTATGATTTTACTAAGGTAAAGAAAAATAGACTGTCATAACGACAGTCTATTTTTTACGTATTTTACTTCTTTAAAGCAGCAGCTTGTGCTTCTTCTGGAGTGTTAGATGGTGTTAACTTAATTCCTCCGGCAAATTTAACATCATCAGCTTTAACATAAGCGTCGTGTCCTACATCGATTTTACTTTGTCTTGCTGTTGGAGTAGTAATTGCATAGAAACTGGTTCCAACTAAGTGATAGAATAATTCAGCTTTATTTTCGCTCGGAACCCAAATATACATTAATTTGTCTACCTTTAAGTGTCCCATTTGCTTTATGATCTTTTGACCATTATGGTTTTGAATAGTTCCATCGGCATTGTAAACATCGGTAGCTTTAGGGAAGGTGATGTAAGAGAAGTTCTCTGCATTATAATCATATACAGGTAACTTCTTATCAGCCTTAACATCAATTGAATAAATCCAATTATCTATACCCTTGATATGGTAAATAGTTTGATCACCATTAAATGAACCAACTGCATATGCCACTTTATCAGCTCGGTCACCACTTTCTAAACGGTCTACGGTAAACTTAGTACCATTAGGAACTGATTTAACAATTTTTGGATTACCATCACTAGTAAAAGTCAAGATAGGTGCGGTCTTTCTATAATATTTTGCGACATCAACAGTTACGGTAGTCTCATCAACATTTTTTGATGAAGTGTTAGTTGTATTTGTCTTGGAAGTAGTTGTTGTAGTAGCAGCACTAATGTTAGAACTAATAACTGGTCCTAAATTGTAAGACTTAATATATTGTTTTCTTGGACCACCTACTCTAAAGTAACGTTTACCATTCTTAAATTTGTAGGAGCCACCGTATGTGGTTACAGTTTTTCCCTTGTAGAATTTCCACTTCTTACTGCTCGCAGTCATACCATATGGCGTTCTTTGAGTAGAAGTCCGGTAGATATAAGCATTATGTGTAATTTTTCTAGTTACACCATCAATGTTGGTTACTTTGATATATTGATCCTTGCCTGAAATTTTATAGTATTGGCTACCGTCAATAGTAACAGGAGTTGGGGCAACATAGATTGAACCATAAACGTACGCGTGGTGCTAGTTAAATCGTTCTAGACAATAAGCCAAATTATAAGCTAAAATTGCAATTTCCAACCGGCTTTGAAAGCCTATCAGACTACGTGCTCGATTGTTCTCGGCATTATAATATGTCAGAAGCGAAAAGTCGCTTTCAATTGTTCTGCGAATAGCCATCAATTGATGATCATTGTGCTTTTTAGCTCCTGTCATATTTTTACGATATGGTGTCCAAAGTTCGTAACCCATTTGTTTTAGCTGTTGATGCAGTTCTTTGCCTAAATAGCCTTCGTCGCCAAGAAGATAGTAATTAGATGGATGGGTATTTTCCATCAGTTCAACTGTCTCCCTGGCATCATGAACTGATGCCTTTGTTACGACATAATCAAGAATGTAACCGTCATCGCTAACAATGGCATGAACTTTGAAACCATAGAAGTAAATTTTCTTGGTGGCCTTATAACCAATGTTGGCATAACCGCGAAAAATTTTAGCACGATAGTTGCGAATTGGTTGGTAAACAGGTACCGAAAAGCTGTCAATGATCAAGAACTGTCCATTCAGGTCAACCTTTTTATTCATTTCTTGCCGTATCTGATAAATCAATTGCAATAGCTGACGTGAATGCCGATTAAAACGTGAGTGTGATAAACAATTGAAATATTCACAGAATCTTCTTTGTGATTCAATTCCTGTCTTAGCTTGCCAGATAAGTAAAGCCAAAATCAGACTGTCCGTAGTTTTAATTTGATCAATATTTCGCCGATGAGTAAACTCAGCCGGTGCATACAAACGATACCAGTGCCGACAAATTACCACTAAATCTTTAAAACTAGCTTGTAAATGGTGGCTAAAATGCTTAAGCTTAAGGCAGTTCAATCAGATCAGACTCTTTTCTATTATTACTATTTACAAGTCGAGTCTAACAAGATTGGACTTTTTTATTAACTAAAACGATTTAACTAGCACCACGCGTATTTAGACATGTATAGGAAGAAACTCGAAAATTTCATTTGTTATTACCTTTTCTTACATTATCTTTTTCATTGGGATTTATATATAGTTCTGGGTGTTTTTCCAGATATATTTGAATATCTGTTACCATTCGACCATATTTTCGATCATTTTTAAACATTTCATAAAAATCTTCGGGTCCTTCTTCAACAAAGGGATCATCAGAATAAGCTAAGAAATTGTAAGTTCTACTATTTATAAATGCTTTTTTGGCTTCTTCTAAAGATAGTTTTGATGATTTAGCAATCATTTTTGAAACTTCTAAAGTAATATCTTGTATATATTCTTTTCTCATTTCTTGTAAATCTTCATTCTTCATAAGAAATCTCCTCGTATTATATAAATGAATCATGGTATTTTCTTTTTTAGTTTGTTTATTCGATCATCAGGTGCTAGCCTCTAATTGTCATTGACCTTAGTCAATTGGTATAGTTCTTTTCTCCTTATAGCTTGACTACTTTTATAGTCTGCTGCCCAAGCAGTTTTATTAAATATAGTGTAAATTAATCAAGAAAATTACTGATAATACTTGATTTTATGTATAAAAAAGAACGATCCTTTTTTATAAATTAAGAATCATTCTTTTGTACATCTCTTAAAACTTATTCCTTATCGTGATAGTGCGTTAAAACAGGGGTCATTCCCACTTACGTGAGTATTATTTGCTTTGAAAGTTTTAGTTTCAACAAGTATAAGGGAGTTTCCCAAAGTTAAAGATACCACATCAATCCCACGCGGACTTTTGCTCAAC
>ERZ791753.426-NODE-426-length-40466-cov-8.855633_pt1 | contig 40466 bp, 31 predicted proteins | sample MGYA00509951_ERZ791753 | MGnify/ENA primary metagenome ERZ791753 (study PRJEB30046, sample SAMN00792026) | human gut metagenome | study: EMG produced TPA metagenomics assembly of the A metagenome-wide association study of gut microbiota in type 2... | reverse complement strand
CCTGGTTGCCGGATTTTCCGCCCGGCAGCAGCTGCAGCGGACCGCCGGTGATGGTCTCCCCCGGCCCTGGCAGACGCTGTGCGGTGACGGTGTAGTCCGCGTTCATCGAGCCGATTACGGACACTGTGCCGTGGATGCGGTCCAATGCGGAGAGAACTTCAGTCGCGCTCATCTTTACCTTCCTTACATCAAAAGAAGATTTATGAAAATGGAGATTTGCGAAATAGTGTTGTTCAGTAATCGCAATTATCGCAAATCCCCATTTTTATTATATTGAGGATGTAATGTGCGATTACTTTGCCGATTCCTCGGTTTCCAGCGCATGGTTGCCTTCGTAGATCTTCTTCTTGAAGACGAAGAACACGATCAGGCCAAGCAGTGCGGTACCGGCGGCGACCAGCAGCAGGTTGGCATAGTTGGCGGCAGTGCCGGTTGCGCCGGTGATGGAGCCGCCTGCGAGGGCGTTGGAGCCGAGCAGGCTGCCGATGATGGCGATGCCGATGGACGGGGAAACGTTCATGGCCAGATCGTTCATGCCGACGCCACGGCCGGATTCGTCCTTTTCAATGGTGCCCAGCACGGTGGAGACCACCGGGGAGTACATGAGGCCGCAGCCTGCGTAGAACACACATGCGCACAGGGTCAGCACCACGAAACCGGAGTTCACGCAGAATGCCGCACCGGTCCAGCCGAGGAACATGAGGGTGCCTGCGGTCACGATGCCGGCCTTGATTCCGATCTTGCGGATGATCATGCCGGAGCAGGTGCCCACCACGGCGGCGACCACGAAGGCCCACACAATGTGCAGGGAGACCTGGGTGGTGGTCATGCCGTAGATGTTGGTGCCGATGGCGTTGAAGATCGGGCTCAGTGCGTAGTTCACGAAGTAGAACACGAGGATCAGGCAGATGGCGCGCAGCCAGCGGGTGTTCTTGAAGAACGCCGGGGTGATGAACGGGTTGGAGGCCTTGTTGATGTAGAAGGCGAATGCCACGAACAGCAGCAGGGAGACCACGAGCATCCACCATGCCATGTACGAGAAGAACAGGGTGAGGAATGCGGTGGCGAAGCCGAAGATCACGAAGCCGAATGCGTCAACCTTCTGCCCGTTGCCGCTCTTGGACGGCAGGGTCTTGAGCAGGATCGGCAGGAACAGGATGGTGACGGACGGGATCAGGAACAGGAACTGCCATGCGATGGAGCTGAGCATGCCGGCTGCGAACACGCCGATGGATGCGGAAAGCTGGTATGCGGCGGTGAACAGACCGAAGAAGATGACCTTCAAATCGTTACGCAGGTACTTGGTGGCCACCACCAGGAAGGCGGAACCTGCCACCTGTTCGCCTGCGGTCTGCAGCACGCGTGCGATGATCACGGTCCACAGGTTTGCGGCAAAGAAGTAGTTTGCCACGAAACCGAAGATGGAGCCGACGAACAGCGTCACGAGACCGACGGTCACAAGCTTACGCAGGGAGACGAAATCGCCCAGGGAACCGTAGATGAAGCACACGATGCCGAGCACGATGCTCGGAAATGCGGTGATCAGGGACGCCTGGTTCGGTGCGCCGACGTCGGCGCCGACCTGCTGGAACACCAGGTTGAAGCCCTGCAGGCACAGGGTGCCGAGCACGAAGGTGATCAGCAGCGGGATCAGGGCGCGGATGGCCATCTTGTTGCTGGTCACCGGATCATCGAACGGATCGGCGGATGCGGTGCCGGTCACGGCGGTTGTGTTGTTAGACATAATAAAAATCCTTGATTCTCTCGAATTGCGCGATATGCGATACGCGATTGCTTGGCCGGTTACGCTTATTCAGCCTTGGCTGCGAGGCCGGAGATGCGGGTCATGAATTCGTTCAGGAAGCGCGGCACGTCGACGCCGACGGCAACCTTCATGGTCTTGGCCGGGTCATTCAGGCGGGTTTCGTCGCCGATGGTGCGTCCGCGGGTCGGGCCTTCCACGTCGACCTTCATATTGATGTCGAGGGTGGTGACGAGGGTCGGGTCCACTGCCACGCCAACGGCGAGCGGATCGTGCAGGCCGCAGCCGCCCAGATGCGGGGACGTGGTTTCGTAAGCCTTGATGTAGAAGTCGGTCATGTCGGCCAGGAACTTGCCGGCCTTGGTGCCGAGGTCGCGCCACTGCTGGGTTTCCTTGTAGGTGAGCAGGGTCTGCAGGGTCACGTCGAGACCGATCATGGTGGTCGGCGCCCCGGAACGGAACAGGTAGTCGGCGGCTTCCGGATCCTGCGAAATGTTGGCTTCCATGCAGGCGTTGCAGTTACCGGGCACGGTCAGTGCGCCACCCATGAGCACGATCTGGCCGATTTCATCCTTGATTTCCGGTGCTTTCTTCAGTGCGGCTTCGATGTTGGTCATCGGGCCGGTCGGCACGTAGACGAGATCCTTGCCATAAGTCTTCACTGCGTCGATGATGAAGTCGACCGCAGATTCGGTTTCGACGGAACGGCTGGAATCGGGGATTTCCACGTCGCCGATGCCGTTGTCGCCGTGGATGAACGCGGAGATCGGCAGTACTTCGAAGTGATCGGTGGTGCTGGAGTGCGGCAAACCCTGATACACCTTGACTTCCGGGTGGCCGAGCAGGTCGGTCACGGCCAGTGCGTTGCGCACACCCTGCTCGACAAGCACGTTGCCGTAGGTGCCGGTGATGCCGATCAGTTCAATCTCCGGGCTTCCCAGAGCATACGAAATGGCAAGCGCGTCATCAACGCCGGTATCAAGATCAAGAATCATCTTTTTCATGTGTGTGCCTTTCCTCTTTGACGGCCTGACGACGGTCCGCCACCATACGGGTGCGTCGTCAGTTATACATCGAGCGCATTCTCGATTGTGTTGTGTTGACAAGATTTATGATAAAGCGTTTTATCAAGAACGCAAATTCTTCACCTATACACGGCGTGTTGCCTGTATTCCCAACGATTACAGCATATTGGAGATGCTTACGTCACCACATACCGAGATTGATCTGCACCACCCGTTTCGCACCAGTCTGCAGCATCTAAAAATGGCGGTTCACGCGCAGGCCGCCTGCACCAGTTTCGGCGTAAGCACTTCAACCTGCGGATTGGAAAGCCACGGACGGGCATCCCCTGATTCCGTACCGGACTTGGCACGAACCGCAACATCAATCCGCTTACGCAACATACCCCAACAAGCGGCGGCCAAATCAGTCACGCTCTGCTCAACGGTGGTCATACGCCAACCAAGACCGAATCGTTTGAGAATATTGTCGTAACCAATCACCTGCATATCCTCAGTAACATGCAACCCACGCTCCGCCATACGCTGACGGAAGCCAAGCGCCATCACATCGTTGCAGCAGAACACGGCCGTCGCCCCGCCATCGATGATCTGATTCGCGGCACGATAGCCGCTATCAAAACGGTAATCACCCTCAACACACAGCGAAGAATCAAAATGCTTCCCCGACTGCTCGATGGCATCCACAAAACCACGACGACGCTCCGCGGCACTCGACTCCGCAATATCGCCGGTGACAATGCCAATACGAGTATGACCACCTTCCAACAGATACTGGGCAGCCAAACGACCACCAAGATAGTTGTCAAAACCGACGGCATCGCACCAGCCGCACTGCGTCAAACGGTCGATCAGCACCACCGGGCACGACACGAGCGCCACATCCTCACACAGCTGCTCAACAGCACTCCCAACACACGACTCACGCGCCGGGATCAACATCACCCCATCCACCCCACGGGCAGGAAGACGCTGCAACAACTCATGCTCCGCAGCACGCGAATCATCGGAATTGGCCACAATCAGCGAATACCCCTGCGCGGCGCACTCATCCTCCACACACTTGGCAAGCGCCGCGAAAAACAAGTTCTCAATATCAGGCACGATCAGCGCAACCAGCTGGGACTGCTTGGTCACCAAGCTACGCGCGCTCTGATTCGGCACATAATTCAGCTTCTTCGCTGCGTCGGCAATGGCCTTACGCTTCTCCTCAGACACGCGAGCCGGCCGATTATTCAACACCAGCGAAACCGTCGTCACAGACACCCCCGCAGCAGCGGCCACATCCTTCAACGTCGCACGATACGCCATTCAAACCCCTTAAAACGTTTCTCCTTCCAGCATAAATGCCACGCACTCCTGACGCGCCCAGCACCCCCATCCACAAACAAATTCCTTTCATAGCAAAATAATCCACATTATTTCCAGTGGTAAATCGTTTCTCAGAAATGTTTTTGTATACTCGCAACGTTTTGCTTAATACGAAAGCCACAGAGAAGAGAGGAACCCCAATGCAACCAACAGCACAGAAAAACAATGCGAAACAGCGCAAAACCATCGCCATCGTCGCCGTGATAGCAGTGGTTGCCATTGCGCTCGCAGCCGTTGCCATCATCGCAGTCGCCAATAAGCGCGAAATGACGCAAGCCGCCAGCGACACCTGCACGTTGAACGCGAAGGCGCTCGCCACGCATCAGCAGAGCTTTGAAGAAGCGCAACAAGAAGCTGAAGAAGCAGCGAAACTCACCGTAAATGACGTGGCGGACGGCACCACGCTCGAAACCCTGAAGGATGCGATCACACTGGCCAAAGCCGTGGAAAGCGCGCCAGCATGCCCCGCAAGCGGCAATGCCAGCGACTTCACCAAAGCGACGGACGACATTCGCAAATACGCCGACAACCTGCGCAACATCACCAACGAACTCGACGCGGCCGCCAAGTCGGTGGTCGCCAGCCAAGAACTCAAACTCGAGTCCGCCAAGTAAGCCGTCCGAGCCAGACGAGCCGACAGGGCGCCGCCCCTAGCTCCGCCACCCCTGCGTTCAACGGGGCCAAGTTGCGTTTTCAAACAACTTTGACCTCGTTAAAGATGACTTTCGCAACGTTTTCACAACCCGATAACCGCCCATACCGCAAATCGATACCCCCTTCCGCAAAAACCCGAAAGAGCTTATTAACGGGGTCAAAGTTACGTTTTGGACGACTTCACCCCCGCACAAGCGCTTTCGCACCGTATCTGGCTTATATATGGCAGATTCGACAGTCCGACCGGAGACATCTCGCTTATATATGGCAGGTCATTCCGGAAAGACCGCAGTTAGAGGGTACACAATTACCCCCTAAGTTGCTTGTTGTAAAAACCAACTGCCATATATAAGCGAAATACGTCCGGACGAACCCCAAAATCTGCCATATATAAGCGAGATAGCACCCACCAAACGCTATGAGAGGTCGAGATCTCCGTCCGCGCGTAGAAACTCCATCAGGTTGAGATGCCTTACGCCGTCGCGCTGCATTGGCAGCGGGTCCAAACTAAACAGGTATTTCGGATACCCGTCAGCCAGCTTCGTGAACGGACGGAATTCACGCTCCTCAACATTAGGATCCTGCACACTCATCGACACCTGCACATAGGCGTACCGCTCCCGCTTACGCACAATGAAGTCGCACTCCAGCTTACCAATAATGCCCACGCTCACCTCGTAACCTTTCGACCTCAAATGCACGTACAGCGCATTTTCCAAGGCTGGGCCGTAGCTCATCCGCGTATCGGTGTTACGCGCGAATCGTATACCAGGATCCGCAAGATAGTACTTCTCCCCTCCTCTCAACGACCTGCGCGAACGCAAATCGAATCGCGGGCATTTGTAAAGAATCTTCGCGTTCTCCAGCAGTCGGACATAGTTCGCGAGAGTCTCACGTTTGACCGTCACGCCTTCGCTGCGTTTCAGATAGTCGACGATTCCCGACAGATTCGTGGGAGCGGCATAGTTGTTGATGAGATAGTCCTGCACACGTTGGAAAGTATCGCGGTGACGCACCACTTTGCGAGCGGCTATGTCTTTGCTGAAAATCTGCCCTATGACATCTTGGATATACATGGCTTTCGCATCAAGATCCTCATATTCCAGCGCCTTCGGGAACCCTCCATAGGTGAGATATTCTTGGAAAACCTGCGATTCCGGCTTTTTGGGAAGTCCAAGATACTCGCGCATGCCGAGATATTCGTTGAACGATAGGGTGAACATTTCCAGCTCAATATAGCGGCCTGTCAATTTGGTGGCAAGCTCGCCGGATAGTAGGTATGAATTGGATCCGGTGATGAAAATCGAGCAGTCGCCTTCTTCACGCCATCCGTTGACGATGGTCTCATACCCCTTCACGTTCTGTATTTCGTCGATAAACAGGTAACGCATTGAAACTGACTTGCCCAGGCTATGTTCAATGACTGCATCAAGCTTTTCCGGAGTGTTCACGTCTTGGTATTCTCGACGGTCAAGATTGATGTAGCAGATATTGCCTTCCGCGACGCCGCGTTCCCGCAGCTCATCCATGACGCTGCACAGCAGACTCGATTTTCCACAACGGCGAATGCCGGTGACCACCTTGATGAGTCCCGCATCGTCATAGAACGGACGAAGCTTGGCTAAATAATGCTCTCGACGATACATTTGCATGTTTTACTCCATCATCACGGTTTTAACGGTGGTAAAAGTACCCAAAAGAACAACTTTGCCCCGTTAAAGGCTTATTTTACACGCTCAACGACAGATTTTCATACCCTCTATATCACCTTCAAACACTCCTATTGCCTGTTTACAGCAATTTAACGGGGTCAAAGTTGTTCAAAAACACAACTTTGACCCCGTTAAACATACTTTCGCACCGTATCTGGCTTATATATGGCAGATTCGGAAGACTTGGATTCACAGCTGGGTCATTAGGCCAGAATGTACATCCGGCTCTCACAGCCATTTCCTGACGAAGTCAGCTACTTGCAACACGTTATTCCCCAATCGCCACTTGCCGAACCCAGTTGCCAGGCTGCGCCGTATCCACCATGACGCACCGTCACAAACGCTCCCGTCCGACGCGCTTTACTGGCCTTGGGCGCGGTAGCGGGCTTCGGTGGCGGCTTTGGCGGGCTCCCACCAGGCGCGGTTGGCGACATACCAAGCAATGGTCGCCTGCAAACCGGCTTCGAAATCGGTGTGCACAGGCTTCCATTCGAGTTCGGTACGCAGCTTGCTGGAGTCGATCGCGTAACGCCGATCATGCCCGGGACGGTCACGCACCCAGTCGAATGCATCTTCGGCACATCCCATAAGCCGCAGAATCATACGCATCACGGCAATATTGCTCATTTCGCTATCCGCGCCGATCAGGTACGTTTCGCCGATCCGCCCGCGTGTAAGAATCTCCCACACCGCAGAAGAGTGGTCTTCCGTATGGATCCAGTCGCGCACGTTCTCGCCTGTGCCATATAGTTTCGGCCGCACGCCCTCCATGATGGAAGTGATCTGGCGTGGAATGAATTTTTCCACATGCTGGTACGGCCCGTAATTGTTGGAACAGTTGGAGATCGTGGCGCGAAGCCCGTACGTGCGCACCCACGCGCGCACCAGCTGGTCGGATGCCGCTTTCGACGCACTGTATGGGCTAGACGGCTTATATGGCGTGCTTTCGGTGAATTTGTATGGATCGTCGAGGGCAAGATCACCGTACACTTCGTCGGTGCTGATGTGGTGGAATCGCACGTCATGCTTACGGGCGGCTTCAAGCAAATGGAACGTGCCTTCCACGTTTGTTGTGATGAAGGGTTCAGGATTGGCGATGGAATTGTCGTTGTGCGATTCGGCCGCGAAATGCACGATCGAGTCATGACCAGGCACGATACGTTCCAGTAACGCAGCATCGCAAATATCACCTTGCACAAGTTCGACTTGCGATTGCGGAAGACCGGCGATATTTTGCGGATTTCCGGCATAGGTCAGTTTGTCGAGCACGGTTATGTGCACATCAGGATGGTTGCGTGCCACATAGCGCACGAAATTGGCTCCGATAAACCCACATCCGCCGGTCACGATGATGTTGCGCGGCTTGAAAATCTCACTACTCACCATTTCAGGGTACCGGCAGGGTCGCATAGTTCATGGAGCAATTTCACACCTACCTCATATATGGCAGATTTGGAAGGCTGACCGGAAATATCTACGAGACACTCGTTCGTCCACAGCTGAACACTAAAATGTACCCGGTTTAATTGTACAGAGCCTCCAATTATAAGGGGGCTATCTTTTTGAAGGATGCGACGATGCCTATTTTTTCGCCTGACCGTCATGCTCACGTTCCTTCATACGTAAAACTTACTAAGCAGCCGATTACGGGCGGAACGTATCGCCCTCTTACGAATGACAAAGACAGCAGCGCTTGCGCCCCATCCGCCCTTTCAGGTCACCACAGTTCAAGGCTGTATACGCAGAAGTCAGCAATTCACGCCATCTCCGATAACACAAGCATCTTTATTTCAGGCGCTGGCACCCTGCCCTGTTTACCGGAGATGGCTTCCAGTGGATCCGTCAGTAAAGCCGAAATAGACAATAACGAACAAATCGCTTCTTCTGAGCTCCAGCCCCATCAACCCGCTGAGCAGCCTTTGAATCAAGTCGTCTCGGTTTGCAAACGAGCCGCACATACTACGGCAAAAACGCTTTCCACCGCAGGGCACACGGCTGTAAAAGCAACCAAAGTTACCGGTCACGCCATCCACACCGCTGCCACAGCAGTAAAAAACGCATGGCATACTTTTATTAATTTCAAAGCCGTTCAACTCATCATCAAATTCTTCAAAAAGGCGTATGGCCTGTGGAAGAAACGTCATCGCTTCTCATTCTCGTTCTACGCCATTGTTCTCGTATTAGTCACCGCTTTTGAGGTCGTTTTTCTTCAGTGGGGCATGTACAGCGAGCCGGAATATCCTGAAGGCTCGGAAATTGACGATACGACCAGAGTTTTGCAAAGTGTTATTGGGCGTACGACAAAATTCGTTAGCCAGATCTGGATTGACCATCAATACCAAGCATTACTGAATTTCATAGTTTTGGGTGTTATTTACCTTACTCTGGTGCTGATTCTCAATCGTTTCTGGGTTGCTTCAGCCATCTTTGGCACAGTTATGACAGTATTTGCTGTCGCCAATCACATCAAGATCGAGTCCCGCAACGAACCTGTTATTCCCGCCGATTTGAACTTCATCACAGGAGGCAATGCGGGAGAACTCACTTCTTTTATTCCAAAATCCAGTCAGGCTCTAGTTGACGGTGCGGCAGCTGGCGTTATTTGCTTTGTGGCCATCTGCATCGTCATGCAATTCCTTGATGGCAGAAATGCAGTCATCCCCTGCCACTGGCTACACCCGTTTGCCAGCGTTAAAAATTTTGCCGGCACGATTACGCGCATTTTGGCAGCCGCTCTCAGTACTGCACTCGTATTTTCCTTCGTGTGGGGACTCGGAGCAGACGATTCCTGGGCTACAAAATTTGCCCACAATCTTTCCGACCGCCCCCAGCCTTGGAATCCAATTGCTGACGCCACCAGCAATGGTCCCGCCATCAATTTCCTCCAGCTTGCACATACCAAGATCATGGATAAGCCCGAAGATTATTCCGAAGAAACCATGACCAAGATTACAAAGAAATACTCCAAGGAGGCTGATTCCATCAATCAGTCCAGAACAACCAATCTGACTGATAACACCGTAATCATGGTGCTTTCGGAAACCTTCTCGGATCCCACACGAGTACCGGGCGTAAGTTTCGCCGAAGATCCGATGCCAAATATTCGACAGATCAAGCGCGAAACAACATCCGGTCTTATGCTTTCCCCCGGCTATGGTGGCGGTACTGCCAACATCGAGTATCAAGCTCTCACGGGTCTTTCCATGGCGAATTACAGCGATACCCTATCTATCGCCTATCAGCAATTAGTTCCGGGACAAAAGTGGGATCAGTCCCTCAATCAGCTATGGAATGAAAAGAATGGCGAGGACTCTTCTGTAGCCTTTCATGCATACAACCGTGGAATGTATTTCCGCGATATCAACTATAAGAAGTTCGGATTCTCTAAATTCTACGCCACGGACGGAACACCCAAGCTCACAGATCTTCATCCTATAGATTCGGCTTGGTATTCTTCCGATGAATCGTTCTATAGCCAGGTGTTGAAACAGGTGCAGTCCTCTGACTCCAACAAGTTCTATCAGGTTGTGACTATACAGAATCACATGCCTTATGAGGAGGATTTATACACAGATAATCAGTTCAAAGAACTTGATACTTCCGAAAATCTTCAGGAGAATGAACGACTCAATATTGAGACTTACACTAAGGGTCTTAATTACACAGATCAATCAACGTTAGATTTCCTTAATCAGCTCAATGACATCAATCGTCCTATCACTGTTATTTTCTACGGGGACCACTTACCCGGCATCTATAGCACTGCCTACTCCGATTCAGACAATATTCTTGGTCTTCACGAAACCGATTACTTCATTTGGTCCAATAATGCGTCTTCTGCTGCTGGAACCAAACTTGATGACGCGTCCTCCGCATACACCTCATCCAACTATTTCTCCACTCAACTTGCTTCACATCTCAACGCTAAGGTGAGCCCATATCTGGCTTTTCTTACTGAGATGCATCAGGCCATACCTGCCATGTCGGTTCCTTCAGCGGCCGGAGGTAGTTCCGACAAACCCGTGTATCTTAATGCCGCTGGCGCACGCATGAATGAGAAGGATCTTTCTGAGGAAGCTAAAACACTACTTCATGACTACAAACTTATTCAATACGATATGAGTGCTGGCAAAGGCTACCTTAAAAATAAAAATTTCGTCAATCTCAGTTGATGAGGCTCAGCATTCGTTCACAAGAACGTATACTGAATCTCATGGTTGAAACTGATGAAACAACACGGGAGCGAGAGACCGTCAATAGAATTGTTTTCCCTACTACAGACGCGGAAAGCACGCTTCCTCTCTACGTTGTCAATTGGACGCCGTCGCACCCAGATCCAGCTCTATTTGATGCCCGAGAATCTCTGGAAAAAGTCGCCTTCTCAAGTTTAAGTAAACGACAGCTCTCGGGGACTCTCAGGAATGGGATCTTTTCAGCACAAGAAGCAAGTAAAACAGAGCTTCCCGCGGGATCAGTTTTAATTAAGTCTCGAACTTCAATTGAGTTGGCGGCAGGTCAGCACGTCTCATTGTGCACTTTCTTCAACGCATTTCCGGCAAGTTACTGGCAACGCTGGACCAAAGTTACCAACGTACGTTTTATTGCGAAAGTTGGCGGCGTCGGACGTATCGTCGTCATGAAATCATCAGCCCGAGGAATCCCCTCTCCTGTTACCACAATTCCTGTGACACAAGAAGATGAATTCGTCGAAGCCGACATTAGCTTATCTGGCTTCATGGATGGCGGATTCATTTGGACTGATATGGAATCCGCTTCGAATGACTCTTTGACCGTTACCGACGCCCAATGGCAGGTCCCCACCCAAGAAAGGCGCGCCCCTCACAACTCGTCTCTTTCAATTGCGATCACCACATTCAATAGACCGTCATACTGTTTGAATCAACTTCAAACCATTGCCGCCGAAAAAAACTTACGAGATCATTTAGATACAATTTATTGCGTCGATCAAGGAACAGATCGAGTACAAGATCAACCCGATTTTCAGCAAACGAGAGAACTCCTAGGGCAACAGCTAACATATATCCTGCAAGACAATTTAGGCGGATCTGGCGGTTTCTCACGAGGGATGTATGAAACAGTCAAGGCCCAGAAAAGTGCATACGTTTTACTTCTTGATGATGACGCAATCACCGAACCTGAAGCCATATTAAGAGCCCTTCAGTTTTCCGATTACGCTACCAGACCAGTTCTCGTTGGTGGTGGAATGCTGCATCTGGACAATAGAACTGTACTGTACTCTTCCGGCGAGCGCTTTGACGCAAGCTCTGCAATGCCAGCACCAGCCACCGGCACACATTACAATCATGATTTTGCTGTAAACCCGCTAAGGGATACTCCTGAACTGCATAAGAGGATCAATCCTGACTTCAACGGCTGGTGGCTATGCCTCATTCCCACGGAAGTCTTGAAGAAAATTGGTCTTTCCATGCCAGTTTTCATTAAATATGACGATGTGGAATTCGGCTTGCGTGCCAAAGAAAACAACATTCCGACTATATGTCTTCCCGGTGTCGCCGTGTGGCACCAAGCATGGCATGATAAGGATATTTCCAGAACTTGGGAGGAGTATTTCGCTCAAAGGAATCGTTGGCTCTGCACTCTTATGCATTTCCCCGTACCAAGCAAAAAGTTTGCTTTCCGAATGCTTTATGAAGATGCTCATCTAGGAACAAAGCTTCTTTATTCTGCCATGAAGTTAAACCATATGGCGCTTCGCGATTTGACCGAGGGGCCGGAATACATCGTCAGATGCCTCCCGCAGAAACTAGCAGAAGTTCGTAAAGCAAGAGAAGGTTTCACAGATAGTCTTGTTCTGCATAATCTCGACGATTTTCCAACGGCACTTGCAGACTATGAACCGACATTCATTCCGTCGGATCCCAAAACCGTCACAAAGATAGGACTCAAATCCGTTATTTCTGCATTCTTTTCTCAATCGAGCGGAATAAAAGACACTCACCCTCAAGTGTCCATCATGTCCAAGGATGCAATCTGGCCGGCTTTTAACAAAGTATCGTCGGCACTTGTAACTACTGCTGACGGAAACGGAGCGGCCTGGTTCAAGCGAGATAGCAAGTTGTACCGCAAGGAGCTTTTCCGCTGTGTACATCTAGCGGCCAATATCTTGAAGCAGTGGAACAAGCTTTCTCGCCTTTATCGAGAGAGCGATTTCTGCAGCATAAATACTTGGCAACGAATTTTCAATCAATCAAGTAAATAAAAGCAGTGAGTGGCGGTACATCAGAGTCGGTTCTCGACGTGTACCGCCACTCACTGTTTTTACTTTGCAGCTACTTGTGGATAATCAACTCTCGGATTGAACTTCCACGCTTCAATCATCTTTTTGTACATCTTCTTTCTCAACGGCTTTGCAACATTTCCATGTCGCATACCATTCCAGACCAGCACGCAAAAACGCAAATACTGATAAAAACCTTCATGATGCAAGTGATAGGAAGCCTCATTACGAACTCCGTAAGAGAACTTCCAAGCGTTTTTCTCATCAATCATGGAGAAGTTAACTCCCCGGTTAACACCCATATCATGGAGAACGACACTGTCAAGTACCTGCACGCCAGGGCAAGACTTCGTTATACGAAGCGTGTACTCAGCATCATCGAACCAAATGAAGTATTCCTTATACGGCAAGCCAAAAGCTTCCATCACCCAACGTGGGATTAAGACAGAAACGAAGGAGCATCGGGAAACCATGACAATGTCAAGCCCTTTAGCTTTCAGCCTTCCCCAATCCCATGTCGGAATCGGATTATTCATTTCCGAAATAGTTCCGTCAATATACTTCACCATGGAACAGGCAAAAGGTACGTCAGGCCCCAGCTCCGCCACTGCGTTATCGTACCCGAGCACCAACTTATCTAGAGCATCAGGTTCCGGATAACCGTCATCATCAAAAATCCAAGCGTAATCAGCGCCCAGCTCATAAGAGCGACGCATGCCAGCAGAAAAGCCGCCTGCACCACCCTCATTTTTCTCAAGCGTGACAATATCCAACTGTATGGAATCTGACAAGGCGAATCGCTGAGCATACTCCTGCAAATACTCCGCAGTTCCATCCGTTGCAGCATTGTTAACAATGACCAACATCTGCGGAAGTCTCGTCTGCGATTCAAGCGAAGCCAAAACTTTTTTCAACTTCTCAAGACGGTTATATGTTACGACAACGGCCGCTACTTTTCTCACGTCTGTTGACATCAGTCGTGCCACTCCTTCAACATCTTCTTGAAATATGCCTCAGCAGATTCAAGCTCAGAGAACTTCTGAAGACGAGCAAGTTCACTCTCCCAAAGCTTCCTGCGATCTTCTTCACTATTCAAGATATGAGACAGCACGGATTTTGCGTCATGTACAAAGTTTGAAGTCATACGACGGCACAATCCTTTAGGAGGAATCAGAGTTTCCTGAGACCCTACGTTCGCTGAAATGACGGGCACGCCAGCACTAATGGCTTCAATACTTGTCAGAGTAATACCCTCATTGATAGATGATACAAGCAACGCATCCGCATCGTGATACGTTTCCCTGACGGGGAAGTCTAATGCTCGACGTTCTATAACGTCCTTCAATCCATACCTCTTAATCATCATGTCAGCGAAGGCATCCATATCACCATTCCCTTGCATAATAAAATGGAACTTCCCCGGATAGGCAGATTGCATAGCCTTAGCTGTAAGGATAAAGGCCTCGGGCCGTTTTTGCCGAACCATGCGTCCAATATAAACCACCGTAAAAGGCTTGTCCGCATCTCGCTCTTTAAAACTTGGAGTCTTAGCATCAGCAGTCAGACCAACCAAAGGAGCATCTACGACTTTCTCTGGAGCAATCTGATGATCGTTAATTAACCAATGTTCGAGTTGGGGGGAAATGACATGGTGCAGGTCAATCCACTCATCATGAGCTACGGATTCCTTGGGGAACCCACCGTGGAAGTAATACTCCACAATATGCAATGAATCGACGATTCTAGTCTGAGGGAAATGCGTCTTAACCCACCACGCGTTGTCATACATCCACTGGCAGTGGTGAATCAAAATACCAGCAATATCAAACTGTTCAAACAAAGCACGCAATACTGGAGAATCCCCCGGACGCTCTTGTACCGGCATGGTCATAGGCAATAGGATAGCGTCATCAAACGCTGGATTAGCAATCCATGGCTGATGCCCATCACGATCAGTAATGACAATCGGGATAAATCCCGCAGCACGGACAAGTTTCACTGTTTCCAACGCCCAACGTTCAGCTCCTCCAGCCTGGAACCAATGCATAGCAACAATCACAGCTCGCGGGCTCCCCTTAGGGGCCTTCCCCGGCGTAATTTCAACCCATGGATGTTGGACTTCACCAGCGTTGTTGACGTTGTCCGCACTTCTAGCCATGATCTGCGGAATCGGCTTTTTCCCGATATTTTCACGTAGCGCCCTCTTCATGTCGCGAAATACATCGAATGCGGCAGGAACGGATGCCTCTAGTGCGTTATAGAGCTTGACAGCTTTACTGTCAATCGGGTGATTCAGCTCGACATCTTTATCTGTTGCCTCATCCGGCGTCAACAAGATATGACGGACATTATGATCAAGAATCTGGTCATCACCTGCAAAATAGTGGGGAGAGAAATCAGTTTGACTTCTGCTGACAGAAGTAGCCTTAAAAACCATAAACGGAACAAGCCCCATTTGTTCGGTAATGTCCCCACTAAGAGTAGAGGTATCCGTTAAACGCGGATACTGCCATTTTTCACCCATATACAGCTTATATGTCAGAGTTCTCCCCGGTTGGATCAGTGAATTATAATCCACCGCACCATAAACCAGCCTTTGCATACGCTTGCTAAGATTTTCTATCTGCGCAGCGTCCTTCTCATCAACCTGGAAAAAATGTCGCATAAGTAACAGCGTAACCCACTTTCATCTCCACTGATGCCATCTTTTTTATTCTCACACATAATGTCCGGTTACTATAACTACATCAAAAAAGCCGCGTGCCTCAGATTCCAAAGGATAACGTCCGCCCCAGAATGTGCATGGAATCGAACTTCAGTCAAACGTGCACCTTTCGTTAAAAATACTCGAGAAAGATTTCAAGGCACAGAACGGGAAACACTCCTTACCTTCCCGCAACGCATCCTCTTACAATAGAAGAACTTTATCTTGAGCATATAATCTTGCTCAAAGATGATATCAGCTATGTTTCGTCCTTTGAGGAAGCTACAGGAATGACTCGCAGTATTGAAAATATAGATGAGTCACACTCTACCGGCCCTTGTCCCATCGGCGATTGAGCTCCAACACAAAATATGAGATACCGAGATTTCTCTATGATGGCGCATCCCGCATGGAATACCCGTCTTACCCGTTACTACGGAAACTGTTCTAGAATTCCAAAAGATAATAACCCATGAGCACGTTGCCAACGATTATTTGAACTCTGAAGCAGTATAGAACTCTATGCATCGCTATCTCGACAAATAAAAAATAGGGACGTAATCGAACATACATTCGATCACGTCCCTATCAACTCATCTAATTTGTTTGATCTGCAACGCATTATCATTCAGTAATGCATAATCACGAGTATGCTCATCACGAACTGCAAAGATACAGCAGTTGTCATCATTCGTGAACGCAACCATGTCGGTAAGGTTTGGATTCTCTGCATTCTGGGTGCGTAGGGACGCAACAAGCTTGAATTCCCCATTGTTAAATAGTCTCAACGGCACTTCAAACTTCACCTTGCAATGACCATGCTGATTCAGCTTAATCACATTGGCTCCAGTATCGTAAGTAACTCCACCACGCCTTATGTCGTGCATAGCAATTGCAAGATAATACGAATTTGATTCGTCATACTGGTATTCCACTTCAAACTGGAACGTATCATCGCATGTCAGAATCTGCTTACTAAGCGCATTAATCCGCAGCATTGGGACTCTGGCGTTCAAACCTGTTGGATATTCATCCGCTTTGTCATTATCCGTGTCACGTTTATCAGCACGCATATTTTCCAAGGTATAGCGGTTAGCAACATCATCTTTATTCCCGTTAACGATGACTTCGCCATCTTTAATAAGAACCGCCTTATTGCAGTACTTTTTCACGGCACCCATGTCATGCGTCACTAAAATAACGGTCTTCGTCGGATCTTTTTTCACCTTCGCGAAATAGTTATCGCACTTACGCTGGAATGCTTCATCACCGACAGCAAGAACCTCATCCAGAACCAGAATGTCACCCTTAGCTTGGATAGCCACAGAAAACGCTAAACGAACTTGCATACCAGATGAATAGTTCTTTAGCTTCTGATCCATGAATTCTTCAAGCTCAGCAAACTCGACGATGTCGTCGTACATGTCCTCGATTTCTTCACGGGTAAAACCAAGCAAAGCTCCGTTGAGGAAAACATTCTCTCGACCGGTCAGTTCAGGATTAAAGCCGACACCAAGCTCGATGAAAGGAACGAGCTTACCCTTTACCTCAATCCTTCCGGAATCCGGAACATATATGCCGGAAATCAGTTTCAACAACGTTGACTTGCCACTGCCGTTACGGCCTACAATTCCAAAGAAGTCACCTTGGTGGACTTCAAAATTGATGTCTCGAAGCACATGCTGTTCTTTGTAACCTTTGATGCCTCTGGTCCAATTAATGAAAGCCTGCTTCAAACCGCTCGCTTGCTCTGTTGGAAGTTTGAAGTATTTGCCAACATGCTCAACTGAAAGGACAACCGGACGATCCACTTCCTTGATGGAAGCAGATTGAGACTGTGTATCAAGCATCACATGACCTCCGCGAATTTACGATTATGCTTCCGGAACACATGCACGCCCAGCGCAAGCAACAGGAACGCGAGAATAACAGGAATGACCGCAATCAAAGGATTCCCTACAAGCGTCCACACGGTAGGTTGCGTTTCTGGAGCAATCAGATTATGCCGAATATCTTGAATAGTCTGCGCAATCGGATTGAGGAGCTGTATTTTCGCAATAATCAAGCCCCATTTGCCCAAAGAATCGTTATCCATCACCATGGAAAGTGGATAAATAACCGGAATCGAATAGAACAGTACCTGCTGCAGAACTTCCCATAGGTGAGCGATATCGCGGAAATAGACATACATCGTCGCCATCAATAAAGCTGCGCCCAGTGCCAACACATACAATTCAATGAAATTTAAGGGCAACAGCAAAACTCTCCAAGTGAACTGGATCTTGGAGAAGATAGCAAAAATCACAACCACTAAAAGATTGATACCCAAACTGATCAATGCACCAATAGTGGCAGAGACAACCACAATATAGTTCGGGAAATGTATCTTCCGAAGCAAGTCACCACGATCCACAACCGCTCTCAAACCAGTTGCTGTGGCTTCTCCGAAAAACTGCCACGTACTAATTCCAAGCAGCAGAACAACTGGATACGTCGGTGTTCCGTCCGACATGCGTAAGAACTTCGCAAACACTACGTACATCACGCAAAAAAGCATCAATGGACGCAGAACGGACCATGCAACTCCAAGAAACGACCCCTGATAGCGGAGCTTAAAATCCGTCTTGACAAGCTCTTTCAACACTACCAGCGAATAGTGGTAGCGCTCTTGAATCCTCTTCACAAATGTATTCACAAACACTCATTCTATCGGTGTAACGGTAGAAGAGCACCTATCGTTTCTCTTGTTTGCAAAACATGAACTTTCTGCCTCTTACGATTTTCCTTTACCCTCCGTCTTTCCAATCGCGGTTTTCTTGTTCAGCGACTGAAAATCGTACACGGCACGGGCCATGTTCTCTTCCAAGAAGCCCGAATACAAAGTGCGCAGAAATTCGGGCCTTATCACAGGACACCGGAACAGACCGAAATTGAGTATTATGCGAACTAAGCGGCGCAAGCCGCCTCACTATAAGGACGGGACAAAAATCAAGCCACTTCAACATTCCTGTGCCAGCTCCCTAGGCTATACTTCTTTGGAAGAAAAGGACTCAATATAGCAGGAGAGAATGTGAACAAGCACAGGGACTGGCGCTTCGAGCTCTTACGCATCATTGCAATGTTTCTCATTGTTGCAACCCATTTCTATGCAGCTGACAACTGGTCGATACATACCGATCCGAACCTATCCAGAACATGGGCATCCGCCGCTCATGATTCCCTTGCAATGTTCGGCCAAATTGGAGTATCTTTTTTTATTTTAATTTCTGCCTATTTTCTTGCATTCAATAAAAAGAATCCAGTTCCGCGTCTTATAAGACTTTGGATTCAAATTTTTATTTACTCTGCAGGCATATTTGTTATATATGCCCTATTAAGAAGAACCCCACTTATACCCACAAACCTCAGGGAAGAAATATCCCCCAATATGGTTCTTACTTCCTTTTTTCCAATTACATTTAATGCATACTGGTTTATGAGCGCATTTTGCGTTCTTATATTACTAGCTCCTTTTATCACTATTCTATTCGATCAGTTATCGAAAAGACAAACACTTGTCCTAATTTCCATAATGTTTTGGATGACTTTTGTATGGAAACTTCTCAATCCAACAAACCAGTATTTCACCGACGTGATTTATCTTACAACTATTTTCATGATTGGTTCTTTTATTCGTAGATACATATCTGAATTCCCTAAGATCAAAATATGGCATCTTCTTATCACAATTATCTTAGGCTTCATTGTCTGTATTTCTTGTACTTATTTTATTAAATCCGAAGCTTTTCTATCAGAATATGGTTATAATGCCAATATTCTTACAGCGGGACCTGGAGCTTCCCCAATCATCCCCGTTATTATTGCTACAGTCATCTTCATTTGGATAGTCCAGAGGGAGCAGAAACAAGCTCCGAAGTTGTTAGTGAACTTCATCCTCTGTGTTTCTCCTGCAACTTTTGGCGTATATCTCATCCATGAGAATTTCCTATTCAAGCAAATTCTCTGGCACTATATTTTTCTTATTCCGGAATCCTCTGGCTTCCTAAAAATTATCATTTCCATATTCATTATTATTCTGTTGTATGCAGCATTAATGACGCTGAGCTGGATCATTCTTAATGTTCTCATTAATCCTCTTACAAGGAAGCTCATACATCGATAAAGGCTGCAAACATTTTCTTGAAGGTTGTTTAGCCCTAAAATACATCATATAGTATATATACGGCAGAATTAAATAATTCTGCCGTATATTTTATATTGCTATTTTATATAGTCTCATATCTCCCTGAGACAACACAACGGTGAATCCCTTAGTTTTATCAGTAATGTTGTCAATGCCTTCCCAGTTATGCTTAGAATAACTAGCATAGATGGACTGCACCAAATCATCATTATCTTTAACGTTGCTAAAATCACTTCTATCCAAAATAAGCAGATACTCTGCTCCGATTCGCTGAACAGCTCTCCTTACTTTATTGCTTTCCGCAATCTTATCCAACGATTTGCTTATCTGACAATTATCTTCAGTCGGGGAACCCATCCAATTTCCCTCCCATGCTTTGTAGTACACATTAAGGCTGTCTTGCCCCCACGCATAAGCACTGCCGTCATAAGGCTGATTAAGAACGACCTCCCCTTCGGGAACAATCTTCTTAACCTTTGCAACAAAAGCAGACTCTGCAGCAGAGTAGCTCTTCGGCTGATCAGGCGAATTCCAATAGCTTATATCTCTTGTAATAGCACCGAACGGAGTGACATAATCCCCCTTGCCGCTAAGGTGGAATGAGGGGAAGAAGTTGACAAGGACAATGAGCAAAATGCAAATCATTGATAGAAGACACTGATTTTTAGCGTTCTTTACGCCAATCAGAGTTTCAGGGACCACTTCAGCAACAACTGCTAGAACATTCCACAGCCCAATTCCCGCTAACACAGCCCCATAAAATACCGCGGAGGCACCCAAACGATACTGGTCGTGGTACCAGAATCCAGTCAAAACATTTTTGAGGAATCCTTCAGTGGAGGAACTGATGGCATAAAAAACGCACATAATTAAATAAGCGCTCGTCATCCACAGCATACGCTTGTGGAAGACAGTATATACAACTCCAACAAATATAAGAATTCCAAGTAGAATCTGCGGCTCCACATCATGGAAGCCTACAAAAGCAACATCGATAAGAGCCTGCGTTTTCCCCTCAAAAGACGGCCACTGCCAAGTCACCGTTCTCTGCATAAATTTCGCATTGTAAAGCAAAGCCCAAAACCCGGCTATTGCAACCGCTAAGGCTACACCGACTATCGAGCCTATAACCTTACGATTCTTCATCACTTTGAAATACGTCAAATACGCTGGAATCTGAAGGAAAAGATATGGAACGACCAGCACGCCAATTGTAAAAACTGCATTCGGCTGCGTCGCCGCTACGCCAACGATCGACCATACAAACACAAGAATCGTAAAGAGACGTTCCTTGAGCACTCTCTTCGCCTCGACCATATTAAGCGCCAGGATAATCACCAAAGGTACAATACTGAAGGAAAGCAAATTCGAATAGAGCGGACCGAATGTGAGGAATCTCCATGGAAAAGCTGCAAACATTGGCACAGTAAAGGCACCGGCAATAATAAAATTGCGATTATTTTCGCTTATTCTGCTCATCAAGGCAAACATAGAAATTGGATATACCAAGCCCAGAATAACCACTATGCTTGCATTAATAGAGATCGGAACAGCTTCTCCAGTCAGTGAAGCTGCCAGAGCGACCAACGAATGCCATCCTGTCGGATAGAACGTGGAACCAGAAGTTGCTACAATATCCCCTGCTTTCACCGTTGAAAAATCACCATTAATAAGGAATTTCTGAATAATTCCCATATGCCACGCATTATCGTACAGCTGCGTATACGAATCGGGCCGATGCATATGCAAACAGAAAATCACTGAGGTAACAACCGCGCCGACAGCGACATACAGAGCCAACATTCCCCAATACGCACGCGTATTGGACAAATACGATAACGAATAGCTAGTTCTTTCTTCTTTTTTTCTTTTTAGCAGTAGCGGAATGAGAAAAACAACAACCGCTATAACAAGAACCGGCAGAAAAATCGTACACCAGCTCCCACGTATGCCTAAACCAGATAAAACTATTTCACTAATTGCATACAACGCTAAAACTAGCGGCGGAGCAAAAACGAAGGCATTTATTGATGACTGTCCAAAGGTCCTCAACAAGAAAAAACCTGGCATATACAGAATTAATGCTACCGCCAAAATAGCGGCGGCGAACCCGAGCCAAATCATCTTTTGTCCTCCAGCTGCTGTCTCTTACCTTAAAAAACGGATCATAACGTTTCTAAAAGAGCTAGGCCGAGAACAACAAGCACACATGAACAGACAGATTCCACATTTTAAATGCGCGCATTAACCCGACGATGAATGCTCGTATCCCGATCACAACCTGTCGTTCACCTTTTAGAAAAACGTCTCAGCCAAGAATACCGAAATCCAAGGATAAACACTAAGCAAAAGTAATCACTGCGACATTAGAGGCACCATACACCATCATGCCTATGCGCAAATCATAAACAATCAATGTCAAAGACTATACTGAGATTCCATGCACGAGAAAACTCAACCAACCGTCGCGGTACTTCTTCCCTGTTACAACGAGGAAGTCACCATCGGCAAGGTGGTACGCGATTTCAAAACAGCACTGCCGAATGCCGACATTTACGTGTATGACAACAACTCCACCGACCGCACGGCGGAAATCGCGGCCAGCGAGGGCGCAATCGTCCGCAAGGAACCACGCCAAGGCAAGGGCAACGTGATCCGCGCCATGTTTGAAGACATTGATGCCGACGTATACGTCATGTCGGATGGCGACGACACCTACCCGGCAGACGCGGCGCCCGCCATGGTGAACAAAGTGCTCGAAGGCTACGACATGGTAATCGGCGACCGCTTGAGTTCCACCTACTTCCAAGAGAACAAGCGCCCGTTCCACAACTTCGGTAACCGTCTGGTGCGCGGTTCGATCAACGGCCTGTTCCGTGCGAACGTCACCGACATCATGACCGGCTACCGTGCCTTCTCATTCACCTTCGTCAAAACCTACCCCGTGTTGTCGCGCGGCTTCGAGGTCGAAACCGAAATGACCATCCACTCGTTGAACAACAACCTGCGTCTGTTCGAGATGCCAATTCAGTACCGCGACCGTCCTGCCGGATCCATCAGCAAGCTTGACACCGTGGGCGACGGCATCAAGGTGATGAGCACCATCTTCCGCATGATTCGCGAGTACAAGCCACTGCCGTTCTTCGGCGGACTTGGCGTCATCCTCGGTATCATCGGCATCGTGCTGTGCGGCAGCGTGACCGTGGACTTCTGGCACACTGGCATGGTGGCGCGATTCCCCACGCTTATCGGCGCGGTCATGCTCGTCATTACCGGACTGCTATTGTTCATCACCGGCATCATCCTCGATGTCATGGCCAAGAACGACCGCAAAGCATTCATTATTGACACCAATCAATTCGCCATGATGCGGCGCCAGAAATAGCACAGATTCCAAATATGGCCGAGAGCAAAAAGATACTTGTCCTCGGCCATATTTTATTGGTTAATCTGTCTGCTATTTCACCCACTTTTGGGCATTCGTGCCATTTGCGGCATATAGCTGCACATTGGCACCATTCGAGGTAGAAGCACCCGAAACATCAAGGACTTTGTTTTCCGCGAGCGCCGACTGGAACGTGTATGAGCCATCGGAGTTTTTGACAGCTATCCACTTCTGAGCGTATGTTCCATTGGAATCGTACTGTTGCACGTTGGTTCCGTTGGCAGATACGCCGCCATTCACATCCAAAACTTTGCCGGAGTTCACACTGGTCAGGGTCACATACCCGTTGGAATCATGCGTTACTTTCCACTTCTGCGCATTGGTTCCATTACCTGCCCAAATCTGCACGTTTCCATAATTTGAACGAGAAGCGCCGCTTACATCCATCTTCATAGACGTATTAAGCTTCGATCCAAAAGTGTAGGTGCCATCCGGCAGATCTTGCCTATGCTTGGTTGCGGTTTCGTTCAAACGTTCGCGCAACGTTAACGGCGCCTTTGCAACCAGCCATTGCTGAGCAACAGTGCCATTCGGCGAATAAAGCTGCAGCTGAGCCTGCTGCACAGCATTACCACCTGGAATATCGACAGCTTTGTTGGCGTTCACCGACACCAACGCAATCTTGCCACTGCCGTAATTCCGCACCGTCCACTGCTGAGCAACAGTATTGTTACTCGTATATTGCTGCAACGCCGCTCCATTAGCAGTGGATCCGCCAGCCACATCCAGCACCTTGCCGGAATTAGCATTGATAATCTTATAAGTTCCATTGCCAATTGATTCAAATCGATATTTCTGGGCGTTCGTATTATTACTTGAATAAAGCTGAACTCGTGCCCCGTTCGCCGTTGACGCACTCGTCACATCCGTGACAAGTTTTTTATTCGCAACCGAAGTGATAATCATCGATACTCCAGTAGCTATGTTGACATCGCTTGACGAAACAACAAACAGCTGTGAAGCAGTGCCGTTGGGCGTATACAGCCGAATCGCAGCACCATTCGCAGTATTTCCACCGCTCAAATCCAGAACCCAATTACCGAGAGCGGACTGCAAATAATATCCCGCTCCGGAATCACGAATAAACCATCGTTGAGCTTGAGAATTATTTCGAGAATACTGTTGCACTATAGCGTTATTCTCAGCAACACCATTACGCACGTCCAAAGCCTTGCCGGAATTCACATTGACGATCTCGTAGCTCCCATCAGACTGCCTAGTAAAAGTGAACTGTTGAGCCTTGGAACCGTTACCGGAATACAACTGAATGGCGGTGGAATCTGCAGCACTTCCACCAGGAATATCAACACTAGACGCAACTTTGGAACGAACATTGATGTAATAATTGCCATTCGGAATGGTAATTGCAGTCATTTTGCGTACATCAATGGCCGCTTGTAAAGCATTGCTACTCCCGCCATTCACATACTCCTTATTCCCGAACGCATTCATGTCCACATTGCCGCTGATGCCATCCACCTTGCCGGAGCTGGTGTATTGCCATCCGCGACTGTTGGTCGGGAACGAGTCGAATCCCATGCGAGCGCCGTACTGCGCCACCCACGTGGTTTTGGCGTAAATGTCGGCATGTTTCAGCGGTCCTTGCAGGTAGCTGGTGTACGAGTAGACGCCCAGATTCTTGTATCCGGCGGACTGTAGTGCGCTGTACCAATTGTTGACGATATTGTTGTACACGTTCGGGTCGGTGGGCGGCTGATGCCCCTCCCAGGTCCACTTTTCCAGGTCGTAATACACGGGGTACGCCAGATCGCTCGGATTCACGCCAAACTGCTTGAGTTTGGCGACCACGTCGGCACCTTCTTCTTTGGCGAGCGCCGGAGTGTCCGCGTAGGAATACCAGTAGATGCCGAACGGGATGCCAAGTCTCTTGCATTCGGAAATGTTACGTTGCGCTTTCTTGTCGGCATTGTTGCCTTCGCCGTAGCCGAGGCGGATGATCATGCCTTCCACGCCGTCGGCTTTCGCTTTGGCCCAATTGATGTCGCCTTGCCATTCGGAAACGTCGATCACGCCTTTGGCTTGCTGCACGAACAGGTTGTTCTGGTAGTCGAAGAAAGCTTTCGAATTGTTGTAGGTGCCCCAGTGCGCGCCGTATTCATTGCTTTCGAATTTGGAGAGCTGTACGTTCGCGTCGGCTACAGCATTTTTGACATCTTCCGCACTTACCGGAATGAAGGATTCGCCGTTGGTTTTGGCGAGCGGATCCGGCTGCTGATCTTTCGTGCCGACCAATGTTGGATCGGTCACGATTTCGCCGGTTTCGATGTTCTTGACCTCACCTTCGGGGGTGACAGCCAGGTCTTCCGAAACCACGGTGGCATCGTCGGAAATCTCGTCACTGACGTTATCCGGAAGTTTCGCATTCGGATTGTCGGGCATGCTGTCTTGCGATTGCTGGTCGCCCGTCTGATCATCCGACTGATCGTCAGACTGCATAACAACACCATTATCTGCAGTAACGGAACCGCTTTGCGCAACAGCATCCTCAATCGCAATATCCTGCAATGCGTAAGCCGGCGCAACCGCAACGGAAGCAGTCAACGCAACCGCAGACAGCGCAGTCGCAATCTTCACAACATGATGTGGCGAAACCATTCGTCAGCCTCTCTTGAATACAGTCATCAACCCCAAATATTCGGCGCAAACGCCCTAATCGTCAACTCTAACTGCAACCCACAACCCCAACACAGCACTTCTCAAAAATTTTAAGAAGTTCCGGCAAGCATGCAGAAGTTGAAGAATGGACACGTGCATTGTATGAGGCAACACGAGTGCGGTAAATCGGGGACAAACGGGTATCGTACGCTGTATATTGGCATTTCAGGTGGGCACTCGGCACGGTCAGCATTGACCAGGACCGGAAGCCGGCACCGAGGATCACAGAATAGCAGGCAGATTCTGGAGGGGTTATGGCACGGCACGGCAAGAAGCCAAGCGAGGAAAATACCTCGTCACGCGCACCGAGAACAATTGCCGGAAGCACAACACCCAACACTTCTGCCGACGATATTGACGCCGCTACCAGCAGCAGCGCAGCCGACACCAACGCGATCGACGCCAACGCAACCGGAACACGCACAATCGTCAGTGGCGACACGGCCAAGACCAGCGATCAGCAATCGCTCGAAGCAGACGGATCCGTTAAATCGAACGAATCCCGTCGACCGCAAGACTCGTTCGACGAGGTCATAGCGCAAGGCATCAGCGATGGCGACGCTTGGACGGACCAGCATGTAAAGCGCTTCTACCGCCAAATCATTATCACCGTAGTCGTCGTAGTTGTCGTTCTGGGTACGATCTTCGGATTCACAGGCATACGTGCGTCGCAGCAAATGCGTGACCTGGCCGCGCTAAACGACTGCCAGGAAGCCGTCACGGCCATGAACACCTCCTATTCGAAGGCGTTCCAGCTGAAGGCAAAAATCTCCGAAGCGTTCACCAGTTTTGACAAGTCTTACGATCTCGACAAGCTTGCTGAACTTCACCAGACGGAAGTCACCGCTCCGAAAACGCTGAGCTGTGCCGCCGACGCCTCCTCCACCATCAGCAAAGCCAACGCCGCAAAAGCCGAGTATGACAAGCAGGCCAAGCAGTTCAAGCAGGCCCTGCAGAAGGCCGACGAATCCACGGCCACCAATGGCGGTGACGGAACTGACGGAACGGCCAATGGCAATAACAGCACCGATGGCACAGAAGGTACTGATTTCCCAAATCAAAGGTAAGCAGATTGTGCTGAGTGCCGCTGATGGAAGTTCGAATCTTAACACGGTAACTCAAGTGCGTTATTGGTGGAGCGGAAATCCGGCTATTTCCAGTCTGCTCTATAACGATCTTGAATTGCCAGCAAGTCCATTTATTACGGTTGTTGAGTAGGATTCGCAGCCTTATAACGTTAGTCGACGTAGTGCAGGGCACTGGATGCCATGCGGGGCGTAATACCGTTATTGCCGTTGTCATCGTCATTACCGTCTGCATTGGAATCTTGCGATTTACGAAGCGAGCCTGCAGCCAATGAACGTACGGATCGAACGGAACGGCCAAGCTGCGACTGCTTTTCCTGCTCGTCCGACTGGATTGCAGGAAATGCACCGGTCACGAGGCGAACACGCCCGGTCGCAGTGGGAATGAAGCTTGGCGGCAACACTTGCGCGGTAATGGCACTCGGCGATGATGCATGATAGTGGGCCATCGAAGCCAGGGAATCGCGGGTATCGAGTTCACGCCGAATATCTAGCTCATCGTCGGCCTCAGCCATCGCAGCACTTCCTCTCTTCCGGCGCTCTCAGCCGACAATCTCTCCACTGGTAACTGTCACCGTTTTGAGCGTAACGCAAGGCAGTATGCTACTGCGAACGAAATCAGCGATATGTGCAACTCCCCCACTGTTTCGCAACTTTTTCGTCGCACATCTACGCAACAGGCCATTGTAAAATCGCCATTTTTGGTATGAAAAAAGGGCTTCCGGAATCATCCGAAAACCCTACTGGCGGAGAATACGAGATTCCGGCAGCGACTTGCTGTTTTCGGCGTAATTCCAACGTTTCTGGGCTGCCGATTAAGTGTTTCGCCGCTTAACTCGCCGCCCCTACGGCGTGTCGCGATGGGGCGAAACGGGTGGTTATGAACGGGTGCTTTTTGGATTGCGCGAAACAGGGGAGAGTATTGAGGATGCTTTTTCCATGAAGAGCGTGTAGTTTAACCAGTATATGGAACGGCCTCCCTTTGCCAACAGCAGCGATGTGCTAAAGATTACGATTCCGAATGAGGTAATGCGATCTATTCCCCATAGGCAAAGTGAAAATAAAGGTAAAATGGCCGTCGTTAAAGTCCAGATGATAATACTTAGCCAGTTTCTTGATAATTCTTCGGGGAATCTCTTTCGTGCTTCTATCATCAAAGGTGAATTTGACTGGTATAGCATCGTACATATAAATGTTGCTGTAGCCATGACTAATCCGGAGAGGGTCGATAGCCCGATGAATAAATCATTGGGACTGCCATCTCCAGGTAGTTGAGGTACTGGATTGCTGAGAAGCCACCAAGTAGCGGTTATTATGGTTGCGCCTAGGATGTCAGTGGCGGGATGCGCCATAATTCCATTTATTAATGTTAAATGTGGCATTAATTACTCTTTGAAATATCGTATAAATAAGTCTCTTTATCGACTGAAACAGCAATTAAATGATTGATTAGTCCAGTGAATAATCGGGGTTCGTCATTAGATATTGTAATCTCGCTTTGTTCTACTACAGGATGGGATACTAAATTTAATTCCAACAGTTTGTCTGCGAAATCAGGTCCACTTACCTGAACTTTTTTGTTCTGATTTACCGCAGATATGATGAAGTCTTGCATTATGTCTTTAAAAACGCGACGAGCTTTTCCATATGCTGTATCGTCTGTCAGGCTAATCCTAATGTCGATATCAAGATCAGCTCCCACTTTTTGTGCAATTTCTTGATAAAATTCTCCTGCATTACCTTTTATTTCATAAGCTTTATCAATAAAATTTTTTGTTGTAAATGATGCTGTGAGGGAATCTATTCCGCGAAGTTCTTTTTTGAAACGCTCGATGCTATCTGCTGTGATGACGGGAATAACATCCCATTCATAATCTTCTTCAGGCCAGTAATAGTTTAGTGCTTTTTTGAGGGGGTCTACGCTTTTACCAGCATTGCCACTTACTCTGCTGACAAGAGAATATTTTGGGAAGAAGGCGAACGCTGACGATTTTGCTAAATTGTTTGTGTTGCTATACGCCTCGCTGTCCATGAAATCAGTGACTCTCTTGTGTTCCTGATCAATGAGCTGCATAAAATTTGGCTGGAATTGTTCAAAAACTGTAAGTACTGGATAATGCTTGTCTGTTACAGAATCAAAAATAATATTATCGAGTATTTTATTTTCCCAAGGGAATTCACGAAATTCACCGAGACGCTTCATCCAATTGATATGTCCCGTGGTTCCATTGCTGATACCATCACGAGACCTCAGCCGGAGCCAGTAGAACTGCACTGTTCTTTGAATCACGCTTGTCAAGTCGTTCACCTGCTTAGTAGGTCATATCTACCTAATGCCAATCATTGTACTTCATTTTTCGGGTGCGACGATTGGGATGAAGGACTCTACGGCCCTTCCTAAAGAAAGTGTTTGTGGCAACCGCCGTAGTTATGTTGAGTACATGCTTTATGTGTGAAAAATAACGGGGAGAAATCTGCCTAATACTCTGGGGTAGCGTGGGATGGTTGGGGGTCCTCACCGGTGTTGTTATGCGGCGTCGGCGAGAAATACGTGTTTGTGGTGGTATTCGATGAATTCATGTGAAGGCTGACTGATTGCCGGTAATGAGATTTCGCGCCCTTCGAAGTCATAGAGCCATTTGTCGTTGATGTCGGAGTGCTTCACCTTGTCGTGGTTGACCATGATGCAATAGTCGTTATCGATGGAGATGAGGCCTTGATCGAAGGCGCGGTCGTGGAAGGCGTTGAGCAGCAGGCCATTCGATGCCGCGGTCTTCTCAGTGGGGGTCGATGCCTTCCAGGGTTTGATGTGGCTGGCGATCAGCAGTGTGGGAAGCTGCAGACCGGTGATGCAACAGGTGCTGTGGTAGTTCTGCAATAGTGAGTTGCGGAAATAGGATTGGTTGACCCGCTGAAGCGTGGTTGTCGGTCGTTCCTCTCCGGCGGGTGCGCGTTCGGCGATGAGCAGGAACGTTGCGGTTTCGAGAGAAAAATTACGGTCGGAAGCCAGTGGCACCGGGTTGAAGTCGTTCGCGTCCGCTTGCAGGAGCGCGTGCCGAAGCAGATCCAGGCATTGCTCCATGAAAGCATCGGGGTCTTCGGCGTACCATTGCCAGACTTGGGAATCGAGTTTGCTTCCATGCTTCATGCCTACGCGCCCGCGGGCCTTGCGGTTGTCGTCGTAAGCTGCGATGTTCCAGATTTTCAATGCCACTGAGCTGGGAGTGCGGTGCAGGAACGATGCAAGACGTTGCACGTCAAGCCCTTTGTCGTCGCATTCGCGTGGCTCGAGCACGATGTACAAGGCGAACGCCATCATTGTTTCCTCGCGTGACCAATTACGGCGAGGTGCTGATGCATTGACATTTACTGCCATAAATCCAGGATAGTGCGGAATGATACATGCCTGTGCTTTGTATGCAGTATGTCTTGTGAGTCTTAGCTTGTATTCGATGCTTCGTGTCTGAAATCTTGTGGGAAGGAGTGGAAGCTTAGCGATAAGCGGACAGATTGTTCTTGAAGTTGTTGTAAGGACTTTCCTTCACTGTTTTTTGGGTTTGCCTTGCGTGTTGGTTGTGTGCTCTACAGCGACAAGAGGGACAAGAGGGAATCTAGCGGGAAGTGGATGGTTGGAGGGGGCAAGAGTGCTGAAATCCTAGTGTTTTCAAGGACTATTAACCCATCGGAAGAGCTTGATTAGCTTTGATCCTTCGTGTATACAGCGTCTACTGGGAATCTAGTGGGAACTAGAGTGAACCTAATGAGCCAACATGGAAATTCAGTGGCAGGCGAAGATGTATGTCGGAATCTCAATGATTTCAACGTTTCCAAAGACGCCGGTTGGCACCATCCTGCGGCAACATGGAACCTACATGGAAATTTACAGTGCCTACATGGAAATCATGTTTGTATCAGTCAGTGGGCGCATGATGCGTGCGCTCAGCCCTTGGCTGACTGATACTAGCAAGCTTTTGTCTGACTGAACGCATGCATCATAAAGAGCGATTGGGTATCGAGCTGGTTGCGGGATGCAGGGCGGATAAAACTAATCAGCCGTTATATTCGATATGTAGGCTGGGGTCGCTTTCGTGTTCGTCAATGATTTGGTTGTAAGCCTTGACCAGACGCGAAAGGGTTTCGTGACGTGCTGCGTTGGTGAAGTGGCCATGCTCGTGCACATTGCTGGAAAGGAACGATTGCAGGTCCCAAACTTCAAGGCGGTTTTCGAAGCCCATGTCGGAGGCTAAGTCCCATGCGGTTTTGACGCGGTCGCGTACAGTGATGATGATTGGATGCAGCCCGGCCTTGATGTTGCGCTGGCATTTATCCATGAGTAGGGATGCTGGGGCAGTGGTGCAGTGTATGGCTGTGTCGCCGACATTGAAATCGCCTCCACGCCCAGTCGGATCGTCAGCAACGGACGCGCCGTTGATTTCTACTTCTGGGGCAACAATGGTGAGCTTCGCTGCGACAAGATGTTGCAGAACGGTGCCGACGTACATAGTGCCCGGATTTTCCTTTTGTCGCTGCGCTGCCTGCTGCAGCAGATGTTCCACAGCCGCATCGACGGAAAGCGAGTTGTCGGATTCCAATTTGAATGGTTTGCTGGTGAAGAATGCCCGAATTCGTTTGACCCAGTATTGCTCGATCTCAGTGAATTGCTCCGCTGTTGGACGTAATTCGTTAATGAGCTCGGCATAGTCGTGCATCAATGCCATGGTGCCGCGGCTGGTTCGTCCGCCCTCTGCTGCGAGGAGTCGTGTGATGCCATATTCGGCAAGGATTTTCTGGCAGTTGTCTTTGCTGATTCCCTTGACTTGACCTTCCTTGTTCGTGTGATAGTCGCTGGCGTCAATGGGAAGCGTGTCTGCGGAAAAGAAGCGATTGAGCTGGATGGCGGCAGCCAAAGCGCCCTTGGTGTTTACCTGATGGGACTTTCGGAAATCATCGATGGGAGTCAGATCCATTGTTTGCCTCGCTTATGCAGTGTGATTCGAGAGCGGAGTTTGCTCCACGTACAGGTCTTTGCCAAGGGTGTTGTTCAGAGCAGGCATGAAGTAATGCTTGCCGAGCCATTCCACGACAGGGACGGAGACAGCGTCGCCGAATCCGAACATCACTTGATTGGGGCGCAGGCCCGTAATGTTGTAGTGGGCCGCGCCCATAAGAGCAGCGTATTCGCGTGGTGTCATCCAACGGACAGCGGCTTGACCATTGCCCATGCGAATGATTGCCTGGCGAGATGAGCCGCCTCGTGCGGTGCGCAGGCAGCCGGAGATGTCGTCTGCGCGAACTTCCCATACGGCTTTGCCGTTGCGGGTGCGGCGATAAGCGGTCCGGTAGGAAACGGTTGTTTCGTTACGCAACGTTTCCACGCGGGCAGTCTGAACCGGCGACAGCGAATCAAGGAATTTGGCGGTTCTTTCGGCGTCCCACCAGCGTTCGTCGTCATCAGCCATGTTCTCGACGTACATATTGAGGCCGGACATCAGAGGAGACGGCGGCTCAGGCAGCGGTGCGCGATGCGTGCGGAGAGAGGTGTCCGCAAAGACCTGCTGCAGCCAGTCAGGGCGCAACGAAGAATCGAATTGTTCGGCGGACGGCGGGTTCTGCAGGCCAACCAAAAAGAGTCGCGGTCGGGACTGAGGGATAAATCGACGGGTATCGATGGACAATACGTCTACGGAGTAGCCCAGTACATTGAAAGCATGCACCGCTGCGGCGAGATCCTCCCCAGAGTGGGAAGTGGCCAATCCGTTCACATTTTCGAGAATGGCAATCGGAGGACGGCTGTCCCCAAGTTCTTCGAGCAGTCGCACGTATTGCCAGAAAGCGCCGGATTGTTTGCCGTTCAGACCCGTACGAGTGCCTGCAAGGGAGAGATCCGTGCAAGGAGAGGATCCCCAAGCGATGGAAGCATCATGGGGCAGGTCGTCGCCGGAGAGCTCGCTCATATCCCCCTCGACAAGGGTGTGGCCCGGCGTATCCGTGAAGTTATTGCGATACATTTCGCACTTGGCGGAGTCGATGTCATTCGACCATTCGACTTGGAAGCCGGATTCTTCGAGCCCAAGGCGTGCGAGGCCTATTCCGGCAAAGAATTCGAGGGCTTGTGGGCATGCCTTGCCGGTAGCCGCGTGCGTGCGATTGTCGTTCATGCTCCCACCTTACCTCGTGCCTGACTGTCGTCCTAACCATGATACTCTATATATAGAACAAGTGTTCGAATAAGTGTCGTGAAGGAAAGAGGATCGTATGACGAAGCTTAGTGATGCTGTTAACGCGTCGAACTTGGATTTTCATGAATTAGCCCGGAGATCCAACGTGAGTGAGAAAAGACTAAATGGATATCTGTCGGGTCGACATTCGTTTAGCCGGGCACCTCTAGAAGACGCCGTAGCTATTGCTAATGCTCTCGGAGGCCGTATTGAAGATTACATGGAAGATGCGGCGGAGGACGGCGAGGCGGAAAAGCTGGATGACCGACTTCGTCTCCAATTATTTCTGGATAGCGTTGACGAATACGAGCTAATTATGAAGAATGTCGGTCGCCCTCAGGCAGTGACGATTGGCGGCTCTGGAGAAAAAACTGAGAAAAGGTATAGTCAGCTGATTGTTGAAGGGATGCTATTGCGCAAATATTATTCCTCGGATGAAGTTCAATTGACGAAAGTGATTGATTCGTTTAGGCGTCTTATCCCAGACGACGCGTCTCCAGATGTGCTGCATACAGTAGATCTGCTGGAAAAAGATACGCCTAGCCAGGGGAATAAGAGCCAGATTGTGTTTTTTAATGCTGATGGTAGTTACTCCAGCGGTGTGGATTTACTTTTTGATGTTCTCTATGGAATTACCCTGCATGGAGATCCTGATAGGATCCAGAGACTTGCTAGATGGCCAATTACGGCACAGTGCCTTGCCTTATATGAGTCTAACGTTGAGAGACGCAAGGGTGTGGTGACTGTTCGACAGTATATAGATCTTGCAATCAAAGATGGTCTTTTTGCGCTGGATTAATGAGCATATTTGAGAAGGCGCGGGGCAGTTCGCTGTGGATTGAATTGCCTCACGCCTTGCTGAGTGAACTCGCTGCAGCAGTTTCTAGGATCAGCTGCTATTCGCACTCTCGCCGGGCTATCTCGCGACGGGCTTTGCTGGCCCACAGGCCTCCCTTACCGATGAGCTCATTCAATTGCGTGGCGTTGAACTGTTGGTAGTGCAGGTCTGTTGCGTAGGGAGGGAGACTCGCCTTCCATCCGGCAATGTCTGTGACGGAACCGTCGGCTTCGCCTGTTGCGGAATGATGAGTGGCGTTCTCGCTCGCGCCATCTTGCCGTCTTGCCAGTTCAGATGTCGGTTCGTTTGCCGTAAGGCATTGCAAATCTTGCGTTTTCTCCGGATCGCCCACGGATCGGCATCGTCGGACAAGGTGGGAAACACCGTCTTGTCTGGTTCGTGCGGAACGTTGCAATAGCTTGGTTTTGACGAAGGCGGCAAGATGGCAGCAGCTCTTGTGACAGCGACCGGATCCGGCACAGTTGCTTCTGAAGTCTCAGTTTGTTCACCGCTGAGGGTGTCCGTGGCTTCCGCACTCAAATCTTCAGAGCTTTCCTGATTCGGATGATCCGCATAATCCGACGACAGTCACCACCACATGTTGCCGTACTTCTTGCTTGCCAGCAGTGGCTTTGGGCGTCGTCTGCCGTCCAGAACTTGCTGCTTGCTGAGCTCGCCTTTCGCTTCGTTGATTACTCTGTACGACGGCACACCCCAATACAAGCCATCCGGTGTGAGCTCCTTGTTGTGGCCGAAGTAGTCTTGGATGAACGTACGCACGTCACTGTCCTCGCGCTCGCTGGTGCCGTAAGCGCTCTGGTTGAGCGATTCCGCCGTATCGTCCGTTTCGTCAAGCCAGCGGACATGTGAGCAACCAAGCAGCGGATTATCCTCCAGCCGGTAGGCCAGGGCTCGCGGCATCGGACCCAGATTGAACTTGACCGGTGCGAACAGCCGCTGCTCCCCATTCTCCGGATCCTTTGCCATCAGAAAAGCGGCTCGCGCTGCGCCGACGATGCCGATACTGCCGCCTCCGCGATATATCGCCGCTCCTTGGCCCTTATTGAGATGTCGCAGCGCGATAACCGTGCAGCCGGTTTCCTCACACAGCCTTTTGAGCGGAGCCATCACCTGCGCGCGGATATCCTGACCCTTGTAGCTGTTGGTGTCGCTACCCAAAAACGACATCAACACATCCACGACAATCAGGCCGATATGCTGCTCACGCACAGCCTGTGCTATCTGTGGCAGTGCGTCGGTGAGCGTAATCGCTACCTCCTTGCCATCCTTGAAAACTTCCGATAGTGCGAACATCTTGGATGCGTCGCCTTGTACGGCGCGAATGCGTGGGCTCACGGTGTCCGCCAGTCCATCTTCCGCAGTCAGCAGCAGCACGTTTGCGGGGTCGCATCCAGCAGACCCATCCGGCCATACTGTTCCCGTGGTGACGTGAGCTGCGATATCTAAGGCCAAGGTGCTTTTGCCAGTCGCCGGATCGCCGTCAATCAGTACGATCTTTCCTTTGGGAATATGGCCCAGCCACAACCACAACGGTCGCTCCGGTTCCACATCAGCCAAACGGGTCAGCAAATAGGCGCGGGGCGTCAGTTCAGTCTTAAGCTCAGACTCAGGCTGGCTGCTTTCGCTTGGCAAAACCTCAAACTCCAAGCCGCTCATCGCCGCGTCGGAAGCGTCGTGAGCCTCACCCAGCCGCCTGGATAAACGTCAACGACCGCACGAACGGTGTCAGCGTCTGCGCCACTTGCTCCTTCCAGCGAGTGCCGGTGTCGTCCTTATCCACAATGGCAACCACATCAGCCCCACTAAGGGCTAAGCGCTCTGAATCAAGATCCAGTTTCGCGGCGAAGTTGCCGCCGCCTCCCGCTGCGGTTACAGCGGCATAGCCGAGCGCTCGCAATGTGCCGGCATCTTTTTCTCCCTCTATCAGATACGCTGGCTTTCCCGATGCCATGGCACGTTTCGCGTCGACGGCCATCCACAACAGGTGCTTGTCGGCGGTGTTGCCGCTTTGCGAGATTCGCTTGGTGGGAGAGCGACGAACAATCAGACCGTCCGCATATTCATATGCTGCGCCGCAGTTTGGGCAAGTGCCGTGCAGCAGGCCGGTGTTTGGCTGAACTGCAATAGCTGCGCAGATGGCGGCGAACATAGGGGATCGGCCTAGGGCCAATGGTTCCAAGTATGGTTCGGGCATCTCGTACCGCTGTCTGATTTCCGCAGAGTTTTCCGTGTGTACAGGTGTAATCGTCGTTGTCTCATTTCTGCTGAGAAGCGGAGCGTTCGTGACATTCGCATGCCGTATGGCCGCCAAATCGGCGGCAGTGAGCCGGCTATCGCAGCTGTAACTGTCGTAGCCGCTGTAATCGGCATGGTCTTGAGGTCCGCTTTGTTGATCGAACAGGTCGATGATTTTCAATCCAAGTGCACCGGCAATGGAAGCGGTATCGCAGTGCTCCGCTCCGAAGCAGTGCAGCATGGTTTTGCCGTTGGACTGGTCGTAGGTGATGTGCAGTGAAGTGCCGCTGTCTCCGTCATGGGCGGGGCAGCTGCACTGAGCGTGTTGTCTTCCGGAGGTGTCGCGCGGAAGCTCTTGGAGCCTGAGATCTCGAGGATAGCGTCTCGCGGCTTCGAGCACTCACTCGTATGAGTGTGCCATGCTCACTCCTCACCTGCGAATTCGCGCACGCTGGTGAGATTCACCAGAAACGTGTTGCCTACCTTGCGAGCGCGAATCTTTCCGGTTCTGATCAATCCGCAAACGCTTTTCACGTCCTCGTAGCCCAGCATCTCCGCCACTTGCGCTGGCTTGGCGGTGAGGCGCGGGTAGTCATTCTTCGTTGGAATTGCAGCCATATGTTTCCTTGCTCTCGTGCGGAACAGAGCCTGAGGAGCGAAGTGCTTCCGTCGAATTCGGACGCACTTCGCCCTAGATGGTTCTGTTGTGGTTGTTGGCTGCACCGGTGCATGTTCCCCAGGTTTTTGCCGGTCCCCGGGAAGCTGGAATTCAGAATATGACGTTATTCCAAGGAGCGCAAAGGCTGAAAACGGCTGAAGCTTGAACTAGATGCGTGGTCGTGAAATCGTTAGAATTTCAACGAAAACAAGTGATTCTGCGGTGAAATAAGGCGTTCAGAATAAGACGAATAGGCTTTGTTGGTTGCAATGAGATTGGCTTATGGCAGGTTGCCTTTGATGAGCCCGTTTGTCTTGGTTGAGTCCAGTGGCCTTGGAGTTTGTTGGCTTCTGGTAGAAGTTGGTTGAATTTGTTAGGTGGATTTCTCCGTGCTTATTGAGTGCGCCATTCAGGCGAGCGCCTGAATAAGTCGCTGAACCGTATCCACCTGCACATCCAGAGGTAACAGTTTGAGGATTTTCGCGCGTTGATTGTCGTCCAAGGCCTCCAGCACGCTCAGCCGGGCATCGGAAGGCATGACGGTGTTCGCCAATACTTGAAGATCGGAGTTCTTGGCGTCAGAAGGAATGGTGTCTGGTGAAGCAGCCTTCTGAGTGCTTGACGTATTGGCTGAACTTTGTGCGCTCTCTTCGGACGTCGTGGCATTCGGTGTTACGGCGTTCTTAGCAAGCGCTGCAGTCTCAGGATCGGCGGTTGCTCGTCTAGCTCAAAATCATGGCGTTGTAGGCCCAATGCTTCGCCTTGGCACAGTCCCAGAAAGCCAGATAGCGCCACGGCCAATGCCAAGCTCGGCGGCATCTGATCGGCGATGGCCTGTACCTGTGCATAAGTCGCAATCTTGTGCACATGCTTCGTGGCAGGGCGCGGAACCTTGAACTGGACTGCGCTTGATCAACGTGGTGCCGGAATCGTCCAGCGGCGCATTGGCCGCGTGCGACATGATGCCGTCCAGCAGTTCGAACACATGCCGGCGAATGCTTTCGCCGCGGCCATCCTTGGTGACGTACATGCTGTCGTACCACTGGCGAATATCCGCAGGCCTGATGGCAGCCATGGGCTTGTTGCCCAGAACCGGGTTCAGGTAGTCGCGCAGATACTGCTGGTACTTTTCCTTGGTGGTCTGCTGAATCGGCTCGTTGTTCGCCTTGCGACGCTTTTCCACATAGTCGGCTGCGTAATCACGGAACAGCACCTTGCTGCCGGCATCAGCATTGTCCGTGACCTCCGTCGGAGCCCATGCGTTCAGGTCAATCAACCGCTTTGCCTCGTTGAGCCATGCTTCCGCCTAGGTCTCATAGACTTCATCGAATCGCTTGTGAATGCGCGCAGGAAGATGCGGATCCTGGGATCGGGCTTCGACGGGCGGGATGTATGAGGCGTCGTAGGAGATCTGCCCGTTGGCACCGACTTTTCTCTCAATCTTGCCGAACCGGCGTCGTCGACTGGCTGGCCGTGTGCTTTGTGAAGTGCGTACCATGATGATCAATTCCAACCGACGTAAAAGCTGCCAAGCGGGCGACTCTGAAGTCTGCCGCTCAAGTGCTTAAGCGGCACCGCTTATCTTGCCGCCTATCTTACTGTAAAAGACGGGTCGAAAAGGATGATGAAGGAGAGTGGGTAATCGTTGAAAAACCGCCAAAAACGTTGAAATTCGCTTTCGGCATGAAAAAAAGGCTTCCGAAATCATCCGGAAGCCCTACTGGCGGAGAATACGAGATTCGAACTCGTGAGGCTGTTACACCAACACGCTTTCCAAGCGTGCGCCATAGACCACTAGGCGAATTCTCCAATTATGCAACGTCTCACAGTGTCTATCCGCGAAACGCAACTTGATTAGAATACAACAGTTTCTTTCAAACCCCAAATCGGCGTGTCGCAACGTCCCAGATCGCCCACTCACTGGAGGAATCAGCCCGCTGCCAAGATTCTCACAGTCCGAATTCCTCCAGTGGCTGGAACAATCAGTACGCCCATAGGCCTTCTACAGTCCGAAAACCTCCACCCACTGGAGGAAAACACCCGCGCACCGGCCTCCAAACGTCCTGAAACCTCCATCCACTGGAGGAATTGATACGTTGGTATACTTCCCAGCATCCGGATTCTCCCACCCACTGGAGGAATCTGCCCGCACATACACCCCCGAATTGTCCAGATTCTTCCAGCGAGTGGAGGGATCCGGACACGAACTCACGTACCGTGAGCACAGCAGCTATCGTTTGGACGCGAAGGCACGCAGGTCGGCGAGCATGGCAGTGAACATCGGGCGGACCGGACCGAACTTATCAAGCAGCGATCCCGAAACCGGAGCACTAGCCGCTCCCAGCAACGCGCCAGGCAGCAACACCACGCCTGCAGCAAGCACAGACGCGCCGAATCCCAGTTGCGAAGCGTTCGGAATCATATAGCCGTAACCGATCGTCACAAACTGCAGCAGCACATACGCAAGCAAATGCCAACGGAATTTCACACTCCGCAACACGGTCAGACGAACCAGCGGCAAGAACGCACGATGCGACACCCATGCGAACACTAGCAAAGCGGCCATGGCAATCAGCAGCAGAACCACTGCAATCACACATTGCGTAGTCGCGGAAGTATCCCCATTACTCACTGCGGTAACGGCGGATCCGCCACGGTCGAGCGCAAACACGAAACAGACGAATCCGACTGCTAGGCAAAGCACATGCAGCGGATTGATATGCGCCTCTTCGGTAGGGGTGACCTGATGAATCGTTTTAAGGCCGCACACCAGCGAAACAAACAGGAACGGCAGCAGAATCACGAAAATCCAACGCCACGGCATGAACGTGCCGACAAGACCGCCCACAGTCGGTCCGAGTGCCGGCGCCACGGCCACCACCATGCCTCCAACGCCCATCAGCATGCCGATTTTGCTTTTCGGAGACTGTTCAAGAATGATATTGAACATCAACGGAAGCGCGATTCCCGTGCCCGCTCCCTGTAGTATTCGCGCGGTCATCAGCATAGGAAAGTTCAACGTGCAAGCTGCCATCAGGCAGCCGGTGATGCAGAGCACGATTGCGGTAAGGAAGATGGTACGCAACTTCAGTTTGCGCTTGAAATAGCTTGAGAGCGGCGTGACAAGCGCTACCGTAAGCAGATAGCCGGTCTCAGCCATTGAACAGTGGACGTGTCGACGTGGAATTCCGCCATTAATCCAGGGAAAAGCACGTTGGTGAGGGTTTCCGTAAGGATGCCAATGAAGGCCATGATTCCAGTTGACAGAATGGCAAGAATAAGATTGATGGAGATGTTCTCGTCATCTTGCGTTGCCGTGTTATTGTTTCGCGCAATGGACTGTGACATGGATTTGCGGCCGTTCCCGACCTTCCCTTTCTTGGCCCGGCTTTGCTGAGCCACCATTCCGTTATGCCGGGCAGTTTGCTGGAATGGCGATTATTTGCCCAGAAATACAAAAAGATCCTTGGGAGCGGAGCGCTCTACCAAGGATCTTCATATTATTAAGTTGAATGTTGTGGATTGGGAGCCTCCCGCGCGCCGCGGGAAACACGAACCAAAAGACAAAAAAAGGGGGTTCCCGGAGCGTCACGCTCGACGGGAACCCCGACGTTGAATGCGGC
>ERZ791753.410-NODE-410-length-41621-cov-8.645672_pt1 | contig 41621 bp, 50 predicted proteins | sample MGYA00509951_ERZ791753 | MGnify/ENA primary metagenome ERZ791753 (study PRJEB30046, sample SAMN00792026) | human gut metagenome | study: EMG produced TPA metagenomics assembly of the A metagenome-wide association study of gut microbiota in type 2... | reverse complement strand
AGCCCATACCCGCCCGCCGGTCATGGCCCCGGGGTTCCAGGGGCGGTCATCACCGGCCAGCCGCACCACCACCCCGGTATCGGGATTGTCGCGGGCCATTCTGACGCCCTCCCCCATATTCCCGGCCAGCAGGCTTTCACCATTGCGGCTGTTCTGCAGCGCCACGAACCGGGCGTCTTCATTGCCCATAATTCGTCCCTCTCCGCCGATGGCCTCCAGCCGTCCGTCCCGATCGGTCAGCGGGCTGAGCCAGATACCGGCGGCTTTCCCGTTCTTATCGAATGCCGGCAGCGCCACATGCGGCTGAGGGTACTTTTTCCCCGGAGAAATGAATTTTCCCGGAGAACTTCCCTGTGCCAGACCGGACTGCTGCAGGGCTGCCCGGCCAGCGGCGGTTTCATCCAGTGGTCTTGCCCGCCCGAACAGCAGATCGGCGCTTTTCACCGCCCGGTCGTTACGGGGTTCAAGAATATCGTGCGCCGTCGCTTTCTCAGGAGAATGCTTGATGGCCTTTATCCAGCCCTCACGGCTGTCGGTGTAGACCTGAACATGCTGTTTCATGCGGGATAAAGCCACATAGGCAGACTCAAAGCTGGCCATCTGTTCCCGACCACCGGCCACCCCTTCCAGTGCGATGGCATACGGTTCGCTGGCCCCCTGGGCGCCGTGAGCCGTGATGGCGTAGGCGAGGTCGATATGCTGCTGCGCCTGATCCGCCTTCGGGGTCAGCGTGCGGGTGGTTTTGCCATCAGACAGCGTGACACTGTCACCCGAAACAGACTGCACCTCCCAGATGCTGTTGGCTACATAGCCGCGCTCCAGGTCACTTTTGCTGAAGCGCATGCGGTCCCCCTGAGACACGGTGATCTTTTCCTGACGATAGAGCGTGACGCCTTCTGCCGATGCCTCCCGGGGTGAGATATATCGCTCCTTTCCTTCACTGTCTGTCAGGGTGATCAGCTGATTATCCTTATCCACCTTGCTGATACGGTGGTATACGTTATCAACCAGCGCCACCGCCTCCTTGTGAGCCGTCCAGGTCGACAATTTGCGCAGTTCACCGTCACGGATGTTACTCGTGACCAGCACCGGCAGGGTGATTTCCTCTTTGCCGGTTTCCCCGTTCTCCCGCCGTGCGTCATGGATCAGACTGTTCAGCGCCCGCCTGTCCTTGTTCAGGTGGGTGATCACCAGCGTCTGCGACTGTGCATCCGGGGTCCGTCCGGTATAGTCCTTCACCAGCGCCTCGTAGAGCGTCGCGGGCTGACCTGCCGGCAGGGTTTTCCCCTCGCTCAGCGCCTTTTGTATCGCCTTTTCCTGCGCCGGCGTGAATTCCACCACAGAACTGCCCGGCGCCCAGGCGCCTTCTTTTCTCGGCACCTGCTCCGGCGTGACCTGCTCAATGGTGGTCAGGGCGCGGTGCACATCCCGCTCAATCAGGCTGTAGACCGCCGGTCGCAGCTCAGGCACCTGGCGCACAATCTCTTTCATGATGGCAACGTCGGCGGCGCTGCGCTGCTGCATCAGCCTGAACGGCTGGCCCGGCGCGATGGGCTGCAGCTGGTCGTTATCCCCGCTGGACACCGCCCGTCCACCGCCGGCGACGATGAGCGAGTGGGCTTTTGCCATATCGGCCAGCCCCACCATCGAGCTCTCGTCGAGCAGGAACAGGGGGTTGCTGAAATCGGGTGTCTGGCCATTGCGCTGCAGCAGCTGCGTGTCGTGGAGGAACGACGCCGTCGTGCGCGCATCCACGCCGGCACTCTGCATTTCCCCGACCGCGCGATGCGTCGGCGCCAGACCGATGACGCGCGGACGGGTCTCTTCCGGCAGCAGACTGATGGCACTCATGACTGCCCGGAACTGGGTGGTTTTCCCCACCCCGGCATACCCCTGAACCACCGTGAACCGATCCGTGCTTTCCAGAATCATCCGGGTCGCCGCCCGCTGTCCGGCGGTCAGGTCCGTCATCAGACTGGCCGGCACACGGTCCATCAGGGGGGCCACCGCGTCTTTACCTTCCAGCAAGTGGGTCAGGATGCTTTTTTCTGCGTCCCAGGTCTGACGGGAAATCAGCAGGTCATTGCCGTAGCCGTGCGCCACCGGTACATTCAGCAACTGCCCCGACCTGATTTGTGCCTGAATGGTCGTGTCGATGTCCGCCATAGGAACCTTCCCGCCCCCGGTTTCCAGCGCCGTCGCCAGCAGCTGGGGCCGGGAGAAGGTCAGTTTCTCACTTTCAAGCAGCGGGATGGCCAGGTGAATGGCCTGTTCTGCCGGGGTACGCAGTCCGGCCTTCTGCTGCGCAATGGCCGCATCCAGGTCCGTCTCGCCGGATCGGGTCTTCAGCTGCTCTGAGACCACGCTGAAGGCGGTATGCCGCGACAGCTTCTCCGTCGTGCGAGCCGCATCCTGCGCTGAGTACAGACGGAGATGACTTCCGCTCTGCGCCAGCTGGTTGAGGGTGGCGTTATCCAGCTCACGCTGCGTCACCGACGCAAAGACCGTTGCCGTCTCGCTAACCGACCTGCCGGGACTTTCCACCCAGCCGTGGCCGATTTTAATACCGTCAAACACGCCCGCGCCCACGGCCAGGGTCTGCGTGGTTTTCTGCCCCGGACGCTGTACCGTCAGTTGCCCGTCCTCCACTTTCATCACCGTGATGCTTTCCCCGCCCTTCAGGCGTGTGTCCGGTATCTTCCCGAGCACCGCCAGACGTTCCCCCTCGGCCACCGGCAGTGTATCTGCCCGGAACAGCGTCCACTGGCTGTCGACCGCGGAAACCTTCAGATCCAGACGGCCCCCTTCCCGGTCTTTCAGGGTCAGCATATTGCTGCTCGCGGTCACCCGGTCAATGACAAAGCGATCGTGCGTCCGGGTCTCCGGATCCCAGCGTTCCATCACCATCCCCTCCCGGTAATAATCCCGCACGCCCCGGCTTTTGCTGTCCAGCCATACCGGCGTCAGGGCTGTAATGGTCGTGTCTTTCTCACCCAGCACTCCCTCATTTCTGAGGGAGTCACGGATAAGGCCGTTGAGTACGCTCTGTTCACGCGTCCCGCTGATTTGCGCCACGCTTTCCAGCCCTTCACGCACGCTGACGGCAAACTCCTGTGCCAGCCGGCTGTAGCGTGCGCCTTTATCCGGTTCACTGATGATGTCGGCTGTGGTCTGATGGCCACCCTGCCAGCGATACGTATTCACGCCGCTGTCCTTCAGTACGGTCAGCGCGCTGCCGGTCCCGCTGCGCTTCCCGCTGTCGGAGAGCAGGACCTGCACGTTATGGCGCATCGCGCCATCGAGCAGGGAAATCGTTTCCTTCAGGCTCAGCTTCTCCGCCTGATCCACGATGAGTGTTCCGCCCGGAATAAACGCCGTCCCGTCCTGCAGGGCGGATTTACCGGTCACCGTTTCCCCGGCCAGACGCACATCCCCGGCGAGAAAATCACGTGAGCGGTTATCGGCCGCCAGGATATGGACGTCGCGCCCCTGCTCCCGGGCCATCAGGGTTAACTCGGCCACCCGCTCCCGCTGGCCGGCTGCACCGCCCTGACCGGAAACGATACCCATGACCGGGCGATCCTGCGCCAGCACGCTGACGGCATCGCTGAAAGGGACCTGGCGCACCACAGACGCATCGGGCGTGACGGAGACATGATTCTGGCGCTGCACCTCCTGACTCAGGGCTTTGACGGCGAGTTCATCGAGAACGTGGATGTTTGAGGTGAACAGGCCTTTCTCGCGATCGAGAGGGATAAGCTGCTCCCGTTCAATGGCGGCATCGATGCCCTTTCTCGCCAGCTCAAACACACCGTCCTTCGCCTCCAGCTGGCCGACCGTGCGTGCCAGCAGGTCGGCATACGTGAACTGCACCTTGCGGTCGCTGAGACCGGCAATCGCTTTCGTCACCACATCCGTGATATCCGGACCGTCAGTGTTCACCGGCGCGGCAGGTGCACGGGCCAGCTCTGCGGCTCGCGCATCGGCGGCCTCACGATACCCCCGGATGTCAAACCCGGTCTCCTTCAGCGTGTTCATCCACTCCACCATCTTCTCTGCCGGATCGATGGCTTCTTTCGACTTTCGGGTATCGAGCGCGGCCACATCCCGTGACTTCAGGGAGGCATCGGGTCCGGCGGCCTCCCTGACCTCCTGAGTCCGGGTGGAAAAGGGTTCCACAGGGACCCCTTTCATCTCCCACATCCCGTGTTTTCCCACGACTTCCGTCTCATAGCCAAGCTTCTCAACCAGGGGTTTGAACGCCTCCCGGTAAAGTTTCCCGAACGCTATCTGGTTCGCGTACACGTTCTCGATAAAGCCTGTTTTTCCAATCTTATCTGTGCCGAGAGACTGCCATTTCTCCCCGTTCTGCGTGGCGTTAATGACGACGGCATGGGTGTGTAACTGCGGCTCCTGGTTGCGGTTCGTGTCGTGGTTGAATTTCGCCACAATCAGATTTCCGGTCAGCACCGTTTCGCTTTTACCGTCCGTCATGACCCGGGTCGCGGCCAGCGTCTCCAGTTGCCGCACCGCTTCGGTTACCGCCTGGTTGTGGGCATCGATAAGGCGTTTATCGCCGCCCAGCATCGCCATGACCGACACGCTTTTGGGGGCCGAGAAGGTCAGGTCATAACCGGGCCGGTGCTTGTTGGCGCCGTCCTGTATCCGGGTCAGGTCGCTGCCATCCGGCAGCCTCCCTTTCAGCAGTTCCGTAAACAGCGCCTTATCCACGGCTTTCCCGTCGATCCCCAGCGCCTCAGCCCCCTTACCCTGCCAGCGTTCGTCCATGCTCCCGATGACGTAGTAATTATCTTTGTTGGTATAGTAATCTGCGGCTTTGTCGGCCGATTTAACGGAGCCAATCGACATCATCAGAAGTTCCCCCCAATCTCGACATCATCCTGCTCATCGTGGCGGTGGCTGTGGTTGATATTGACCTCTTCACGCCGCTGCATATCCCGCTGCGTTTGCTCATCAGCCCAGGCGTCATACGCCTGCATATCTTCAATCACACCGTCCTCGTTCATACCGGCCGGCAGCATGTCCTGCCCCTGTTCTGCGGACTGCTGCGCCAGTTCCTGTTCTGTCCCGCCTGCAGCTGCAGCAGGGTTACCGGCAGAGGATGCTGTTGAGGCCGCTGCGGCTGCTTTTGGTTTGATCAACGGTACGGTCGTGACCCGCAGGACGGGAGGCTCAGCTGTCCTGGGTGAGGGTTCCGCTGCCGGCATCGTCGTTGTCGCCGGCGCTTTTACCGGTGCCGGAGATACTGTCACTTCTGCTGGCGCAGGCTGACTGGCCAGCTCTGGTTGCTCACCGGCGTGACTGCCGGCATCATCTGGCCCGGATGCCGGGGCATCCGGGGTGAAAAGCGCCCTGGCAAGACTGCCTTCAGCTTCCCGCGCTTCAAGCAGCGCACTGAGCCGTGCATCCACCCGCGCATCGAGAGTGCGCGGAATAAATCCCTCGGCAATTTTCGGACGCGGTTTGTACTTCAGGGCCAGCTTCACTGCCGGATACGGCCCGGGCAGCGTGACATAGCAGGACAGGTCCGGCAGCGTCTGAATATCGGAGTAACTGACCAGCGTTTCCCGCTCTTTTTCTTTCCCGGTCGACACCCCATCACGCACCGGGTCAGCACCGTAAGAGTACTGCTCGCTGGCTTTGAGAATTTCCTTTTCACCAATTTCACCGGCAGCAAACTCCGCAATCTCTTTACTCGGGGAGCGGAAGAAGGCCCGGGTGTTCATCACGTCAAAGAGCGTGGCGGCAGGCTTAACGCCATAGATGTCTTCCAGCTGGGCATAAGACTGAATACCGAACACATAACAACCACCAAATTTACGCGCCTCCGGGAGGATTTCGACCAGGTCCGGCAGCTTGTGCAGCGTGGGAAGTTCGTCAGCGAAGATCCACACACGCCGGTTACGGTTCTCGCCCATCGCCAGGAGGCCGCGGATGGCAATCGACAGCCACATCGAGATAACCGGCTTCAGGGAGGCATGGGTGTCAGCATTGGAGGAGATAAACAGCCAGCCATTGGGTCGGTCCTCACGGACGCCGCGCATCCAGTCCCGGATAGTGAACGGCTCGCCGTTCTTCTCAATGCCCTGCAGGTAGCGAATAGCCTTGACGTAGTTGGTCAGCACAGCTCGAATGGAGATGGCGGTTTTCTCAATTTTCTCTTCAACCAGGTTCGCTGCCGGCGTGTTCTGCAGATAGGCGCGCAGCTTGTCGATCTTAATGGACAGCATGGTATCGACCAGCTTCTCGTAGCTCCGATCGTCGTCTTCGCGCATCAGATATGCGCCTTCGGCAAAGATAGTGCGACCGGAGCCCTGCCAGAACGGATCTTCTTTGGTACCCATCGGGATAAGGGTGTTGGAGATGTTGTCGAAGTCCGGCAGCGTCAGGCACTCTTTCCACAAATCCCAGGCCGCGCAGCGCGAATCCAGCGGGTTGAGGATTTTATCCAGTGACGGGTCGTAATAGCTTTTGACGAACTCACAGGAGCGATCGTAAATGATGGCCATATCGCCCCGGGCACGCACGTAGTTCAGTAGCCGGCGTATAACTTCGGATTTACCGGAACCCACGGTACCGTGGAGGCAGAAGTTCTGGATTTCGGAGTTTTTAAGAATAGGCAGGTCGCCAATTTTAATATCGGAGGCCACTCCATCACGCTTCATCTGGCGGGCCACTTCTTTGGGCTTATCGGAAAGCTGGCGCCCGCCGGTGTTCTCGTCCTCACTCTGCTGTTTCCCCTGGCGGCCCAGCACCCAGCTGGCGATGAAGAACGTCACGATACAGATAACAAGAGAAACCACGGCAGCAAAGACGAAACCAGTCCACAGCTGCTCTCCGCACCAGATAGTATATTTATCGGCCAGGATTTGTTCTGAGGTATATTCCAGCGACTGGCCGTAATACTGAATGGTGTATACCGGCTGGGAACGAATAATATCGCGCATCGGCCCCAGCGTCGTACACCACCAGTATACGCAGCCGTTCACAAAGGTCTGCCAGCTGAGCCGGTACATCAGCATCAGTCCGCACAGCACCCAGAATAAAATAAACAGCACGTAGAAAATAATATTGGCAATCTGACCAAACATGCGAAAGCGCATATTGGCGATCTGACCGCCCTGCGTCATATCTTTGGCATTGAAACTCATGGCACTAATCCGTCAGTAAATTATTAGGGTCGAAAGGACAAATCAATCAGCGAAAACAAACCTAACGGGGTTGCAGGGAATAAGCCTCCCCGACAGCAGGATGTGGATAAATATCGCCAGGCATCAGTTTATGTGTTTCAAGAGACCTGACAGGTTCAGATATTGCCATAAATAACCTCTGATCAAATAAAGACGAAAAGACTCCGCCGAAGGCGGCAACGCCTCACAGATGCACAAATAAATTGCGCAACTGTTCACCGTTCAGATCTGGAATTCATAGATTATTTGACGAATTAATTCTGACACACCAGAAAGGGGATGCCAGTATGGCCCGGGGACCGGGCCGTGGAATAGAAAGCTTACAGAATATTAGCGATCGATTTTGCCAGCTGGTCTTCAAGAACAGGCTGGGCTTCAGGGAACTTGAGGTTAACTTTATTAGCGTTAGAGACGACGCGAGTTTGGTATTTGTGCTGATTACCCGTTTCAGTACTTGTCTGCACTTTTGCGCCGGATGTTCCCTGACGTAATACGGCCACGTTATCAGTCTGAACCTGAGTTTTGGTTCTTTCCGCGATCTGAACATCGGTGATCATGGTGTAGTTCACATCTTCCACCATCGCGTCAGCAGCCATACCAACCAGACCGGCTGCAAGTCCTACTCCCAGAGTCGCCCCTGCAGAACTGGAGTTGTAAGCGGTAATCCCTGCCCCAAGCGCGGCGCCAGTCACTGCGCCCTCATAACCCCGGCTTAACCAGCCCTGAGACTCACGAAGGTCCATTTTATCGGCCTTAAGCACGTTCGCCTGGATCCAGTAGCCCGCCGTATCCGGGTTACTGACGACCTGATATCCCTTTGAAGTGACGGCGCTGGCAATTTTTGCCTGCAGGCCACTCATATCCTTATCGGAGGTATTTTTGATTTGCAGATAAACCGTCTTATTATTTGAAGGTTCCAGCCAGATTGTTTCGCTCATCTGGGTTTTTACTTCCAGATTTCTCTTTTTAATGGCGGTTCCCATTGCACTACATCCAGATAACACCAGCGCAGAGCTGACGACCATAACAGTCATCAATTTATTTAATTGCATACATATTCCTTGTGCCATAATCATTATGAGACATACACATTCCATTTCTGCATCCAGAATGCGCAGTTACTATATCCAACTTTTTATTTGAGTGGAAATTTATTAAAATTAATGCACTAATAATTTCGCATGTGTATTTTTAGCCTACCAACTAACCACCATAATTGATAGGCCAAATTTGAGGGGGGATTTTTTAAAACCAGCCACTCTCCCTGCTGAGTTTTAGTGGTCAAATTAGCTTAATCATTTGTTAATGATTCCGATCTATACCATACACGTTTCCTGCAACGTCTACATTTTCAATCATAGGAAGCCCACTCGCAGGATTAATATCATGGGTACTTATAGATATCTCATTTCCATATAGCCCCATAGCACTGCTACATGTACTATTAGGTTGGTCGAGGTTGACTGAACCGTCAGAACAATGCTCAAGCTGATAACTCATAAACTCTCGCTCGGAGAACACTTCCTTGTATGGTAAGGTCGTCAATGATTGTGTTCTCCCGACATAATTCCTGCCGGTCCCATTTTCGAATGCACTTTCATTATCATTACTAAATTTCACAGTTGCAAACTTTATTGCTTTATTCATAACCCAAATTGGGTATAGGACAATACTTATCAAACAGGCTATGGGATTAACAATACAACAGACTCCGGCCAGAACAAGATAAAGATTACTAACATCAGCTACTCGGCGTTTTGTTTTCGCACCAACTTTAATGAAAACATATTTGAACACCAACAACCATATCGCGGATGCTAATACTATAAAAATAGTTTCTGATACTCGCCATCCTGCTAATAGGCACGATATACCCTGAATAAGTAGCAAAGCAATCATTTTCATATTTTACTTTCCTCCCCCCTTAGTTAGGGCTTATGCTTCCGCTCAAATTCCTGGGCCTTAGCTAGGAGTTCGTCTCTTGTATCCGCTCCAGGAAGTGCTCTCTGTTCAGCCTTTTTGTCATTGTATTCTTTCTCAAATTTATTTCCTTCCAAATTATGGTGGTTTTCCAGACGAGTGTGTTCATTCTGAACATCATCCTCCTGCTTATGTATGCTATCTTGCCTATCCTTATGAGCTTGCTGGTTATCGCTAACCATGTGTTCAACCGATTGGTGAACATCATTTTTGATACCTGCATTTTTGGTCATCTCATCGATACTATCACCGTGAGAGTTGTAGTCCGCATATACTGTACCGCTTCCTTTACCTTCAGAAACTGATGGCATATTTGCGCCAATGTTTCTTCTGCCCTCCTGGTACGCCTCATCAACTTTAGGTTCAACCTGTTGTTTCACAAATTCACGAGCCAGTTGCTCCCTTTGGGCAGCGATTTCAGGTGAAGACGTGTCAGTAAGAATAGCTTCAGCATTTTGTGGGGCATTTTTCTGTACGAAATTAGCAAATTGTTGAGTCAGGTTTTCGTTCATCTGGCCGCTCATGCTTTCTGTTCGTGAGGCCATCTCACTATACTCATGGCTACGTGTTTTGCTCGTCGTATACTGGTCATAGCTATTTTTCGCACTGGCCAAAGAGGCGGAAAATTGATCAACCCGAGAAGATGCATTGTTATCAGTGATGTTTCCAGACTGACTTGATTTCTGGTTGATGAAGTAATCAGAAGACTCTCTGAAGTCTTTAACTGCCTGACTGCTGGTATCATGATTGTCAGCATTAGATTGGCGTCCTGACTCAGTAGTATTGTCTTGAGATCCAGAACTTGCTGTCCCTCTCGCCGACATCCTCCCACCGAATTCAGCTTTACCGCCATTACCGAAGAGCTCGAATCCAACACCACCTCTAGCTCCTACATATGCCTCGCCAGAAACATCACCTCTCACTGACTTGTCCATAAGCTGGCCGAATGCTTCATCACGGCTAATATGGTTAGCTTTAGCATACGAATCTACAGCATTCATCATCTTGCTTCTGGCCATCGAATCCTGCGAAGACTCGGTAGTATCGGCCCCGGTCGTTGTTGAGGCGCTGTTCCCTTTATTGGTGCCAAATTGCTGCAGACTATTCCAGGCACTTGTCACGCTGCTGTTATAGCCATGCAGCGCGCTTTCGGCCTGAACATCTGACTCACGGGCCATCTGTTGCTGCGCACTGGCTATCTGACGACCGACGTTGATATCCACCGGCAGTTTTGACATTGCACCACCACTGTCCCAGACCATCGAGCCATCGCGCGTCTGCGTGCTCATTCCCCCGTTTGCCAGCTGCCGTGACATCTGTCCGAAACTCGTTGTACTGTTGGTACCCCAGCTGTAGCCGCTGACGTTCTCCATCTGCATGTTGGCAAACGAGTAATTCCCGTCCACCACGCCGGAGGCTGCCTGCGATGTTGCACCAAGCCCGGAAGAAGAAAAATGGCTGTAGGCACTGGAGAAGGCGGCCCCCATGCTCTTCACGATCCCCCACGACAAAGGCGGTATCATCACGGCAATATAGCCCGCAGTGGTCGCAATATCCGAGTTTTTGAGCTGAACCTGCGACAACTCAGAGAGAACAACCGGCACGCCATTTTGCTTCGCATAGTAGGCCATTGCGCTGTTCAGGATGGCGAACAGTAATGGCCACGTCTGCAGCCAGATAAGCGCAAACACATACCCCTTTAGCACCTGCAGCGTCATCATGTTAAACATGGCGGCCATCACCATGATCGGGAACATCCCAATCATTAACCCCATAATGACGGTCTGCGTCAGAGGAAGTGCGCGAAGCGCCTGGTGCCCCATTGTGGCCTGTGCCAGCCGCTGCTTTTCAAGGGATGATGTGTTAGCGATATTGACCAGACTGGCGGTGTCCCCGCTGCGGGCCGCATAACTCTGGATCCCGCTGCGCAGGGCGTTCATCGTGACGTTCTGGCGGATAATCTGCCCGGCGCTCTGTCCCGAGCTGTAGAAGTAATTGTAGCTGTCGCCAATCATCTGGCTGAAAAGCAGATCGGGATTAGGTTTGCCACCAAACAGCTGACGAACATAGTAGTTCCAGGTTTTACCCCCTGTCTGGGTATCCAGCGCAAGAGCCGATTTCAGATCCCGTGAGGCCTCCTCGCATGTCTGGAACTGGTTGTTTTTATCAAACACGCCACGCAGTGGACTCGGGTTTGCAAAAATCAGGGTGTACGGGTCAGGTGAATTCAGTAATTCCTCAAAAGTGTACTTATGATTGAGGAAAATATCGCCCATCACACAGTTTTGTACGTAATCGGAGAACAGCGTCGTAATTTGAGGATTTTGTGATAAAAAATCCGTACTTTTCGCGACCAGATTACTGCCAAATAACATCCCCGTTTTACTGTACGTGACACTGTCCGGCAGCGCGAAGACCATCTCATAACTCTGGATAAGCGCGTTTCCTACCCGCGTTGTCAGCGACGCCGGAATGGCCAGACCAATAGGTACATTATCGACTTCATAGACCTGCGCAACGTTACTGTAATCGATGATCTGCACAGGGGTGCGAATGACAACCAGCATAGAGACCAGGGTGAGGGAAAAGACCCAGCCCAAAAGGTCCATCACGTTGTGTTTTTTTACCCAGTTCCCCGCCACAATGAGTACCGAGATGGCGATACACATCTTTTCTATGGTCGACCATGTGCCGGTCCCCATAAACGCCGCAATCGCGTTCAGGTTGCCCCGTAACCAGTCACCGCCTGCAATGGCATATACCTCAAGCATTACTGATTCCCCCCAAAATGATAGTTATTCTGGTAGCGGGTCATCATGCGGGCAGAGACCTGCTGGCGCATGTAACTCATTTGTCTGTCCACCACGAGCAAGGCGTCCTGCTGGACCTGAACGCGGGACTGGAAAGCGGCAATCTGCACACTCGCCTGGTTGAGGTTTTCCATGATCATATCCATTGTCGACTGGGGATAATTACCGGTTGAGATCATCGCCCGGGCCTGCTGGATAAGTTCCTGAATGTACTGCAGCAGGATGTCGTAGCCGATATAGTCCGTCAGCTGGTAAATAAGTGAGTTAGACACCCCGAGCATCTGCGGATCGACCAGGTATTTGAACACCGGGATGGTGGTGCTGGAGATAAACCCTTTCTCCTGATCCGTCAGCTTTTCATCAGCCACCGCTTTATTCTGGATACTGCTTAACAAAGCGGAAATCTGGCTTTTCAGCGCCTTACTGGAGGTGATGGTCACGGTGGCATCAGCAACGACCTTAAGACACTTATCCGAATCATTGCAGTGATAGATTTTAGCCGTGCCGCCCTCCATCATGGCTTTAATCAGATCCTGGTCAGTGGTGCGTGCCGGCAGCGGGGTGATCTCACTGTTCTCACCAAAAATCAGCGTCCCGGTCAGGGTCATCACAAACTCTTTCAGCTCCTTATTGCCGTCAAAGAGCCGGTTTTTGGACAGGGCATCCCACATAATGTTGATGTTCTTCATCACACGCTCCTTGTCCTTATCGCTGGCTTTATCCTGCACTTTGTCCATCTGCCCCCCCACCGAACAGCCCTGACGGGAAGCCGCCCAGTCCGCAAAAATGTTGCTCTCGCCGGCAATGTCCTGGCAGACCTTTTGCTGCGCCACCTGGGTCCGTGGAAACAGACCGCCCACAATGCCCTGAGCGGCCTGGCAGGAGCTGAGGTTCATGCTGTTGATGTCGCTGGCCATCTTCTGCAGGAAGTCTTTGGCAGTTTTGATCTCCGGAACCGTGGTCTGCAGGGCAAGGTCAAAGAAGTAGCCCGCGGCGTTGGACATAATTTGTTTGCCGAAGCGCTGCAGCTGCTCGCTGTTGATAAATGAGAACGACCCCAGGTACGCATCGATGCCGCCGCAGCCGGCGTTAATATCCGGCAGGGTCATGCTGACCAGCTGGATCGTTTTCACCTGCGTTCTGGCATACAGCGAACCGCCGGAGGCGTAACCCGCCGCCTGTCCCTGCCAGACCTGCGGCTGGCTGGTATTGGACGCAAAGCCAAGCTTATTGAAGAATTGGTTCATGTCGCCATTCACGTCGGCGGCGGCACTAAATGACAGGCCAAGCGCGGCACCGCAGAAGAGTGACAGAAGTTTAATTCGCATCCTGTCCTCCATTACGCACAGCATTTTTTTTAACTCTGTCATTTCTCAGAATAAAAAGGGTCTTAAGGTGATAACTGAAAAAATTGCGGATCGCTAATGTCACTCCGGCAACAAAGAACCCCACCCCAACAGCCATCAGCGCATAAGGGATGGCGTACATCATAATATTCCACAGGTCTTTTACTCGCAGGTCACCGCTTTCTATCCAGTCAGCCACGCAGAGATTAAATAAAAATCTCATTATCCATAACAGCAGAGCACCTGCAGTGAGAAACACAATGAATAATTCCAGATAGATTTCCATACGCCTTTCCCGGTGGATAAATTCCGGCTTCAGTTGTTCTATTTTTTCTGCTGCTGTCTGCCCGGGTGCTTTTAAACTGGCTGGAAATAAAAACGCATACAGTCCCGTCGAACGTATATATTTGTTCATGGCTATTTTCCTTAATCACTTGCTAAGACCGGATATAACAGAGACTCAGTGCATCATCTGAAATACCGTATCCACTCTGGCCATAAAGCCCTGTGCATCCGTGGCGCCCTGCAGGATCGGGTACGCTGCCAGGGTGTTCACGTTGACCAGAAACGTGGTCGGGGTGGCCACCGGGATATTGGGGAAAAAGGTCTGCATCACGTCAGGAGGCGCCGGCAGCGCCTCCGGAAACGCGTCATCACCCTGTCCGTCAATGGTGTAAGAGAACACGGAGAAGCCATACTGTCCGGCCAGCTGCTTCAGCACCGGGTCAAATTTATGACAGTAGGGACAGTGTCCCTGCATGAACAGCACCACCTTCCAGTCGCGCAGGTCCACCTGCTTTCCGTTGCTGAGCCGTAACCAGCGTGGCTGAGATGCCCCGCTCACCGCCTGGGGAGTGTCGCTCTGCGGGGAAGCCGTTTCACTACCGGAGATTCCCCGCGGATCCCAGAGCGACTTCACCTCATCGAGCGTGCCCGCCTGTGCCATCCCGGCCAGAGCAAGGGAAAGAGCCAGTGCCGCCAGCGGCGTCTTAGCGATGTTCTTCAGGCTGCTTTTCACAGGCTTTCTCCTCTTTTTCGGCTTCAGCAATGAGGGCGTTAAGAATGCGGTATCCCCCGAACACCACCATTCCTAATCCCAGAATTTCAGCGGCCTGCACGGCCATTTCAGGCTGTTTTCTGACAAGCCGGGCTATCAGGTGGAAAAACACGCCCACGGCCAGCACCCACATCCCGGTGATATCTAAATCCGGAAAACGAATATTTCGCATGACACACTCCTTAGAAATTCGGTTTAAAGTCACTGGAGACATAGAGGAACTGTTTCGCCAGGTCGTCCTGACTGATAAAGCCGTAACTGAGAGGCTTCACCTGGCCACTTTTCGGGTTAACCAGCATCATCGCGGGGAAGAACTTCACGCCAAGCTGCTCTGCCTGGCCCTGGTCCGTCCGGCTGTCGGGCAGCATGGGGTTAATCACTCCGTCAACCGACACCGGTATCACGCTCAGGCCATAGGTTTCGCGAAAATTTTTAATCACCTGGACCAGCTGGCCATCGATCGCTTCCCGGCCCCGGTAGAAGAACATCACGCCGTAGTGCTGTGCGAGGGTGGAGATAGCCTGTCGCTGTTCGGCATAGTCGGCAGCGAGCTGGTTTTTTACCGTGCCGTTGTAGTGGCTGTACTGCAGGTTGTAATCGAGTTCGGGGTTTTCCAGCATCGCTTTCTTCGCACTCATCGAGAACAAACCTGCCTGCTGCGTCCAGTAGTTCTGCAGCCGGAAATACTTCACGAAGTTTTCAGACGATGGATACAGAATGGCTTCGTACAACGACCGTTTGGTGGCCGCCTGGAGTGTGGCGAGTTTCTCCAGAATATCCATTTGCGGCGGTGGTGCCGCTGGTACGGCTTTCCTGTCCTCATCACGGGGCTTCAGTTTCTCGTTGTACCACTGCCAGCCCGCGTCTTTGGCGAAAGCCGGCATCAGGGCGCAGCAAAGGCACCCCGCCAGCATGGCGGCATGTATTGTTCGCATGGCTAATACCCTTTTATGAATTATTGCGACTGGCGTGACAGATGCTGATAGACACTGTATTTATCGAGCTGGCGCTGTATCTTTCCTGCATCATCACGGGCTTCAAAGCGGTAACCGCTGCAGTACAGAGGCAGATGATTTATCTGAAGGTCCACCCGCTCCCCGTCCCTGATCACCCACGCGGCCTGAGAAACAGTGTCGCACTGGATCCCCCAGGCCCGGTTGGTGGTCATAAATGCGTTAACCTGTCTGTCCCGCCACAGGCTGTACGACATAATGCTCACCAGAAAAACAACAAACACGCTGACAAACAGCACCACCATTCCATACGATTTTCTCTCTTCCATCCCTGCTCCTTTATTTTCCCTTCTGTAAAAGTCTGGTCAGCGCCGAAAAAAACAGATAATTCATAAGCCCGACACCGCCCATGCAGAGAATAAAGACCACTCTCTCAACATAATCACTCCCCGATGTCCCTTTGACGGCATCCCAGGAGAAATAAATCACCGGAGATATGATAATTACCGTCAGCGTCAGTCTCAGAGAAAAATCGACGGCAGGATGTTTGTGAAAATTAACTTTCATTCTTTTCTCTCCCGTTATGAGTATTCTGTTTTACACCGTCAGCCTTGTGCAGCCCGATAACGTAGAAAATGAGTGATGCCGCCCCCATCCCCATCGACTCAGACCAGCCCCGGGCAGACAGTCCTGCAAACGCAACGGCAACAGCCGCCTGGCACGCCACGGCACCCAGGAATATCAGGAGCAGACTGCGGCCTGACATGAACAGGGCGATACAGGCCGGAATGAAAAGAAAGAGCACAAGCAAAACAACGACCATCAAGGACGCAGCCATTTAGTCACCTTTGATATGTTATTAATGGAGAGTTACTTTGCTGAAGACTGCGTGAGAAGTTCTTTAATACGCGCTTTTGTTTTTTCGGTCAGTTCGCTGTTATCCGGGATTTTCTGGTTATTGATTAAATCCTCCATGAAGTTTGTGAAATCCAGCTCGTTAAAATCAATCCCCTGGAGTTCCGCGACGGTAATGCCCCGACAGTCAGGACTGCTGGCGCCGCCAAAACCGATATGCAGCTGGCCGTTTCTGCCCTGCTGCTGAACGATCTGCGCCAGTTTTGAGTCGAACTGGCAATAGCTCCTTTTTTTCTCCAGGCAAATACCCAGAACCTTTTTAGAGCAGAACTCCCCGATACTGACCGTCAGCTTGTCTTTTTTCGCTTTGGCCAGCGCCTTTTCCTCGCTGCTGCAGCGTGCCAGCCCCACATCCTGGCCCCAGCCGCCGTCTTTGCAGCAGTTACTGAAGCCAGCCGCGAATTTTTTGCAGTATTTCGCTTTTCCGGTGAAGGCCCTGACATCCACCCCGTTCAGTGCCGCGACATCCTTCCCTGCAGCCGCCAGCGCTGCCAGCTCAGACACGGCCTGGCCAAAGTCGTTGCTCTTCCCGGACGTGGCTTTGTCACACTCCCCATCGAGGCAGAACACATCCCCGCCACAAACCATCTGTTTCCCGCTCGTCCTGGTTTCACAGGAATATGTCGCATACTCATGCAGGCACGTGCCTTCCTCGCTGGAGAAGGCGCACTGGCGGGATGACAGGGTACAAGCCGTATTTTTCATCAGGCTTTCACAGGAGCCGTTGTCCGCCGGCTGCGTGAGCCAGGTATCCTTATATTTCCAGCAGGCTTCCGTGAACGAGTAATCCCTGCCTCCGAGGGTGATGGTTCGCGTTCCTCCCGGACTGATACATTCCTCGCCCGTTTTTGTCCCTTCATCCTTACTGAACGGACAGCTTTCCACCCAGACGACTTCAGGTGCGTAGACGGTTTCGGTTTCCTCCATCACCAGGGTGACCGTGACCTGTACGGGTTTCTGGCTGGCCGATGATACGGTTCGTGATATTTTGCTTACAGCAAAGTTCTGCCCTGCAGTGACCACTTTGTCCACACCAAACGACTGATGAATCTTCGCCTTCCCGTCATAGGTATATTTCGTACAATGCGTGTTCTGGCCGCCTGAACATATCGATTCTGAACGTGGCCAGCTAATCACATCAATGGGGAACGTTCGTTCAAAGAGGGTCAGGCTTTCACTCACTGCACTCTTGCAGCTATCCCGCACCTTCCCTTCGGAATCGCATTCTTCAATCCAGGGGATCACCAGAGGCTCACCATCCACCGAGGCATTCAGAAGACGACCACTGGTCGGGATCGTCAGGTTGCCACTCCATTGCCGGGTACTCCGGGCATAATTCAGCGTCACCACCTGCTGATAGGTTCGGTTAACTTTCTGCGTGGTGGCGTTATCCTTCAGGGTCGCTTCCCGTGTGCAAAAATTTTCCACCTGCAGATCACGTTCGCAGGTATGGTTTGTGAACTCGCTGCGGTTCACAACCTGGGCGGTACAGGACTGTCCGGTATCACCGACAATGCTGTCGGCACGGGATTCGGTATCCCTGGCGGCCTGAATAAACGGCGCATCCTGAGATATCTGATCCGGTGGCCGGTTCGTGAACGACTCCGTAATCGTTTTGCCGGTATCCCCCTGGCTGAACTCCAGGGCTGAATCGCTTTTCAGGGAGCTGTCTCCGCTGGCAGTGACGCCGCCGTAGTATTTTGTCTGATCCGGGTTGGCGGTATACCCCGGCAGGTTTTGCTCACCACTGAAATTTTTCAGTGAGTTCAGACCATTGCCCTGCACCTGTTTCGCAAAATCCGAGCCGGCTTTATAGTCGCCTCCACTGTCAGCGCAGGCGGGGGATGCCAGCCAGATGAAGGTACCCAGGACAAAAAAATGCGCGGTCAGCACGGAAATAACCGTCTTCATTTCCACCCTCCCGCATCCCTCACCATTTCCGGTAACGCCATGAAGTACGGTTTATCTTTCATGGCTGGCTCCCGGCGGCATTTGAGGGCGCATCAAGCATCTGCCGGGCCACCTGTGCGCAGTCACCGGTTTGTGCGACTTTCTCCAGCGCCTGTTTGACGTGAATGTTACCGCGTACCACGTCATACCCGGCCTGACACCGTACCACCAGAGACGGCACACTCCGGATGCCGTACTGCGTGTACAGTGTCGGGTCGATCTGCACCCCGTCGGTCACGCCATCCTTCACCAGCTGCAGCACCGCGTCAGTGGTGGTCCTCATGTCGTTATTGATGAGCCCACGCAGTGTCGCCGGAATGCCGTACTGCCGGGTTTCGTGCAGCATCCGCTTCAGCCCCTCTTCAGGTATCGAGAAGGAGACAAAGTACAGCGCCCCTTCTGCCGGCTTTTCCTGATTCGCCGCTTTCTGCTGACTGGCCAGATTATCGATAAACTGGCGGTCAGATTTGGGCAGAGGATTGCGACTGATTTGCGCCTCAAGTTCCTGCTGCAGCTGTTTATCCGGATGCTGGCGCAGCTGTTCGCTGAGGTTCTCCTGCTGCTTCAGCCACTGCTGGTCCCCGGGAGTATTAATATTGTCAGCGGCTGACGCCGTCGTGCAAAGCAGACTCAGCCCCCAGGCCAGCCCCCTAATTCTTTTATTCATATTATTCTCTTCTGTCGACAGTTATGTGGAAAATGATGCGTCAGGACAATCTATAATTGCCAAAAACGCCAGACCGACGTCTGTAAATAGAAAAAGAGTAAGTTATTTTACAAAGCATACTTTCATGATAACGCCAAAAACCAGTTATTGAGGCGGTAAGTATTCGCAAAGAGCAGCAACAGTAAAAATGGTCACCCCCGAGAGAGAAAACACCACACCACCAACCCCAGACTCTTCTAATGCATATATTGAAATAGAAAATAAAATTATCGCAATACAATAAACACCATGCACAGCACCATTATTACCTAAGGCGAGATAAAGGACAGAACAAAAAGACAGTACTACACTGAGGAAGAGCACGGACAGCGTTTTAATATCCCGCCATCTCCACAGTAACCGGGGTGGTTCTTGTACTCTCTCAGGATATCCTGTTAACACAACAAGAAAGTATCTGACATCCCTGAGTCTGGCCATTTGCCTGTCCACCTCAGTGGTGTAGACAATGCTTTGCCGTTGCTGCCTGACACTTCGGAGGAACAAAAGAAGGCTTTCCTCAAAACAGTCGACTTCCAGGGCACATGGCAGACGTCCTTTAATCAGAGACGCCTGAATGTCAGAAAGCAACCCTTTGATATCGACGGGCAGAACAACCTGTCCATATGCCATCTGCGTTAACGCTTCACTGAGGTCATTAAAAACGGCCTTTATGTATTCAATATCCTTTTTTGTACTGATACCAGTCATGTAGACTCTCCGTTTGGGTGTATTTTACATTAAGGGATCCGTCCAGGAGGACAAAGATGCTTTATACCGTAGCGATCGTACTGTTTGGTTTCGCGTTCACTGCCAGGCTCAGGTTCAGATACCATCATTCTTTATTTCTGTTTCTTCAGCACACCCGCAACACTCAGGTTATTTTCGTCCTGCTTTTCAGTATTTATTTCATTTCTTTATTTTGCCACTTTTCTCCACAAAACTATTTTAATACCCCGTTATTCATTATTCTCTCAATTATATTTCCTTGCGTAGTGTTTTATATGACCTTTGCGAACCTGAGGTGCAAAGAGTCAGGGTTGCTACTAACCGCATTCAGGAACCTGAGGATAGATATTCAGCCAAAATATTTACCTGACGAAACCTCAAAGAAGGAATATGTCAGCGCACTGGTAAGACTGGTTGACAACATCGTTGTTCTTCAGGCATTACCTTTCCAGAAAATTTATTTTTCATCTCACCTGATAAGAGTGCAAGGTAAAAACTTTCTGAAGAAAGAATTCAGGAAGCGGAAAATACCCTGTTACTGCAAAGCTTACAAACTATGCTGGAGTGAAGTAGCAGTGCTGAACTTTCGCTATGGCGGTCGGACCCGCTTTTGTCTTTTCTCACACAAACTTCACGCTAACGGGGTTAAAATCGGGCGCACGGGGCACGCATTTGCTATCAAAAAAAGGAGCATCAAAAATATCAATTCAGCATCACCAGAGGAATGAAACTGTACAACGACCAGTAAATGGCTACGCAGTCTTTGGCCCGGACAGCCACGCCAGTTAAACAGACAAGATATCCCCCCAGGATGACCGAGCTTATCCGTAAGTCGCAACCGACACCTACTGCAAGGGAGAAAATAAGGTACGCTGGCAGAATAAATAATCCGGCCAGCGAATATGCAGCACGGCTTGCTTCCCACTGGCGGTACCGCCAGGTTTCCTCTGTTTTCTCCAGTCTCCGTCTGAAGGCTTTCAGTCCTGTAATCCACAGGCTGAGATCCCTGACTTCTCTTAACGATTTACCGTAAATCCGCACCTGTCGATATCGTTCTGCCCGCAGGAGACAGACCGCATACTCAGCCAGTCGCGAAGAGGGGCATTTTCTGTTTAATAGTGTCATTCGCATGGTATCGAGCACTTCCTGTACCTCCCTGGCAGCCTCCGATCGTTGCAGGATATCATCGGCAATCATCTGACTGATATTGTGTAAGTCCTGCATCAAACAATCCAGATGCTTATGCTTCATGTTCTGCCTCCGGGTTACAAAAATACGCAGTTACGTTTACGCCACATCAGGTAGCCATAGTTCTTGCGGGAGTTGGGTGGATTTTTGCCGGCCTCCCAGCGCATCACGCTGCGTCCAAGCGGATGGCACTGACCACTGTCCGGATACATGTTTACCATCTGATAGCGCCAGCGTTCTTTCGGGATGATCGGGGAGGGATATTCGTAACAGACCGCCTTGTCCTTCCCGATACTCTCCATAATTTGTCCCTGCCGGTGAAGCTTGAAGGCCATACGTTCACTGACCAGTACCGATGACTGCAGCGGGCTGGATTCATTACTGACCTGGCCGTTAAACGGGTAAAGTGAGCCGTGGCTTCCACCACACCAGAAGAGCACATCCAGCGGCATATGGAATGCACTGGCCAGCGCATCCGCAGCACAGGCGCCCTGCGCGATGGGGTTGGCAAACAGGATCGCTTCCGGATTCAGGATGGTGGTGAGGCTGCTGTCCACCCAGGTCGGGTCAATCTCGGACAGATAGGCAATATCCATGTCTCCGCCTTCCAGACAGCCTGCCGACGTGATGATGTTCAGCCAATACGTCAGCGGGTACTTGTACCAGTGAACGTGATAGAAGGCGCCGTTCACCTGCTTATCGTCCTTTCTCGCGGTTCCCATGCCGGTCTTGCCGAGATTGATACTGAAGCCCCCCAGATTGACCATGCAACCTGGCGAACGGCTGACGTCCGTCATGGCCATCGGCTCCCAGTACCCGATGGCCAGACCGGGGCGAACAAAAAGCGGTGGCGGCGCCGGACACAGCTGCAGGGGATTACCGGGATTGCTGGTATCAGGCAGGTCGCCTTTACCAACCTGCACGCTGCCGAGCGACAGAGGGAAGATGCAGCGCCAGCACACATCGGTGATCGGGTTAACAAACCGGCCCTCACATGAGGGGTCAGCAGCCGCACTGAGGCTGTACCCCCACAACATCAGGGCACTCAGGAAAAGCGTCAGGGTTTTCACAGAAACATCCTTATTTTACAGGGAAGGTCTCAATATTCAGCCGTTCACCGGAGGGCGCTGGCGTGATCCGCGCCGGGACCGCCGTCAGGCCAAATCGCTTGCTCAGTACGCCGTTCTGGTCGAAATAGATCCGGCTGTCCAGCGCTGCGGAGGTGTCCGGGATACTGCCGCGCACCAGGATAATTTTGCTCATCAGGGTTTCCGGCACCTGACGCTTCATCCAGGCCAGCTGGTCGGCATCGTCACCATTGATGAAGTACAGGGTCTGGACAAACGGTACGGTTTTAAGCGGATTCACCACATCGCCCTTGCGGGCAAACACCCGCCCCTCATTGTCCTTCAGGTCTTCGGTCAGGCGGATGCTGGGATCAAACCAGCGCTGCTCGTATTTCTCCGCACGCTTAATGCCTTCCACCGGCGCCGGACGCTGACTGTTCTCGATAACCCGCTGCTTAAACGCATCCATCGTCTGGTCCCACTGGCCAGAGGATTGCAGCGACTGCAGACGCTGCGTGATGAGCTGCAGCATGTCCTGCTCCCGGACGGGCCATAAATCCCCCCAGGTACCGAGATCAGCCGCCTGAGTCAGCGGCGATAACAGACAGGCGGCGAGCAGACAGCCTTTCAGTCGTATCATTACTGTTCTCCCTTCATCCGGCGGGCAATGTCGTGCTGGATGTTGCGGGTCACATCGGGTGCGCCCTGAACCACGGCAGGTGAAACCAGAATGACCACATGATGCTGCTGCTGATACTCCGCCAGACTCTTTTCCAGCGCGTCGTTAAACCGATCAGAGAGCGCTTTTGACTGCGCCTCTGTCAGCTGCTTCTGGCTGACACTGTCCATAAAACTGTCGAGCGTTTTCTTCATATCAAAAGCCACCACCCGCGGCGTGGAGTACTCCAGAACCACGCGCGAGAGAAACGCGCTGGTTGCCAGGGCGAAAAGCACGAGAGCAACGATGACAGGTATCCGGCGAAAGGGATGAGAGGTCGTACTGACCGGCTGTTCGGTGTTGTTTTTCATCACTGTTTATCCTCCATGTCATTCACCGGTATTCGGGATTCAAGCTCAGCCATTTCTTCTTTAAAGTTGCGACACGCGAGGCCGTACACCGCATCGTGGATATCAACCCCCTCTTCCCGGCGCGCTTTCATGTACTCAAAATCCGGGCCTTTGGAGGAGTACATCGCCCGGCTGAGCGGGTCGACGAACAGGCGGTGCCAGGAGCAGTTCGCTTCCACCTGCAGCATAAAAGAGGAGAACCACTGCTCTTTGGCCGAACCGAAGCCGTTAATCATGTCTTTCTCCAGCTTGCTGAACTGATCCGGGTACAGCTGGTTATATTTGGCAAATTCCTTCGCTGACTGTTTCAGAATGGCCTTGTACGATGAGTTCCCCCACGCTGCACGTGCGGCGCTCGATGCGGTCGGGGAGTCGAAGTCCACGATATTTTGCGTGATGGTGATGTATGCGCCGGTATGTCGACGCGCGGTACGGTAGCCTTTCTCGATGAACTGCCCCACTTTTTCATTCTTGAAATCAAGGAGCTTCCAGCCCTCATCGATGACGTTCAGTTTTTTCAGGCCACGCGGTGACTGATACATCCTGTTCTCGATGTAGATAATCAATGAGAACATCACTGCGATAAGCAGTGATGGCCTCGACTCCAGGCCACCGAGCTCCAGTACCACCATCCGGGCATCATCGTGGAGTGTTGGTTTATCTGAGTTGAAATAGTCCCCGTAGATCCCATTCACCGTGTACTGATCGAGCAGGATTATCATCTCGTCCAGACGGCCCCGGATTGTTGGGGAATCAGCGTATTCATCGCTGTCCTTCGCGTCCTGTAAAAAATGTACTACGTCATCAACGCGTGCATGATTACGTTTGCTTAACCAGGCCGCCTGCACTGCCTTCAGAAGCAGGCCTTCATGGACTTCATCGAGGTTGCCGTTCGGACTGGCCATCACCGACATCTGATCGCGTATACGTTCTGCTGACATGTCGAAGTGAGCATCATCCAGCACGTTGGCGAACGGGTTAAACTTGAGGGTATCGCCATCGAGGTATACGCCCCCCATGTTTTCACACAGGGACTTATAGCCATCGCCCATGTCGAACACCCAGGCAAACCCGCCGGAGTCGAGCACGCTGCGAATAAGGGGCTGAATCAGACCGGTTTTGCCCGCCCCGGAGGTGCCGCAGACCGCCATGTTGAAATTGGTATTGTTCATTCCCTCGTAGAACAGGTCGATGAACGCCAGCTGGTTACGGTAGGTGGGCGCCAGGAGTCCTGCTGGCGCCAGCGGACTGTCAGCGACAATCGGCAGAAGGTTGGCCACCTGGAACGTCTCCGCCCGCTTCACCACACCTGCCGCCTGCAGCTCTTTGAACAGGCCTTCGCCGCATTTGAACGGCATCATGGCCAGAAAGTTACGCAGGTGATGGTAGCGGGCCGGGATAAGCTGGAAGCCACCCTTACGGTAACTGTTGAGCACCTGCTGCTCGGTAGCGAGAGAGGCCTCTGCGTTATCGGCGGTATACGTGGTGATGTTAAAGAAGTAGGACACCAGAGAGGTCTGGTTGGTCGCCAGTCGCTGGCGGATATCGCCCCACTCCTGCATTTCCTTTATCACGTTCGGAAAGTACTTCGCGTAGGAGGTTTTGCTTTTCTTCTCCACGTCCATGAATTTCAGGTTGGCTTCGTTCTGGGTCTTAACCTGGTCCTCCACCATCAGCGTCAGCGTGATTACAAAGGGGCAGGAGATGGAGAGCTCCGGGTTCAGCAGGTTGGCGTAGTTGTCTGCAGCGGTCCAGAGAAAGGCGATTTCCGGGTCACACTCCAGGTGGTAGTTCGTCACCCGGGTCACGCACTCTTTCCCGTCACGCCCCAGGCGGCCAATTTTCAGATGACCGGCGGTGACCTGCATATCAAAGCTGTCATCCACGCACTGATAGTTCAGGTCCTGATACGGGTCCAGCTTGTACGGCACCCGGTACATCTCATGCGGATCCGGGTTAATCAGCTCCCGCATCAGTTCGACCATCCCGGCCGCATCGAGGATACGCGTCGGGATGTAAGCCCCGCCGAGCGATGCCCGTAACACTTTAATCTGATTCTCCAGCTCCACGATTTGCGTGGTGGAGTTCTTCTTCCGGGGCACGCAGCAGGAGATGTACACGCGGTAGTTTCGCAGCGTCAGGGGCAAATCCAGATTGTCCGGCAGGGGAAATTGTGTTTCCGCCGCCCGGAGATAGTAGGCGCGGGTGATGGCATTAAACTTTTTAGCCTGTTTACCGCTCCAGCGGAATTCACGCAGACCATAGTCGATATCATTGCCGACCAGTTTGCTGGAGACCAGATGAAAACTGACCGGGACGCCCCTGGGAAGTTTGCTGCGCAGTAAATGCTCCAGTGTGGCGACGATACTTTTATCCGCACCGGGTAAAGGACGCGCCTCAAACATAAAACCGACGGTTTTGTTATTAATAAACAGACCGGTCGCGGAATCATAATCCTTATAGGGCAGAATACGGCTGAACTGGGGGAAATTCATGCTGCCCAGCGTGTCATTGGCTTTCGCGGATTCGTCGGGCAGCTTCAGTGCTGATACCAGTGAATTCACAGCCTGGGTGACGGCATCGATAATGTTATTACTCATGCGGGCGTTCCTTTAAGAGCAATTCAAAACAACAAGGGTAATAAATGGCAAGAAGAATATTCACAGCCGCACTAGAAACTCCTTCTTATAATGGAAAACACAGGAATGAAAAACAATAAACACATGGAAGCAATAATCTGACCCGTAAAGATCGCATCCAACAACATCGCCCCTTGCCACAAACAAATAAGCAGAGTGATAAATAATAAAACCACATGAAAGAAAACAATCAGGAACAGAATGTTCGCTGAGAACTCCACATCACTACCCCCCACCTCTAAGCAGAAAAAATAAAAAACGCACAAACTACAGATGATAAAAACACCATCATGTCGAATACTCTGAAAGAAATCAGGAGAAAACTCTCCGACCAGTCCATTGTACGTCAGCCTGACTCCCAGATAGATGAGCCAGTAGACTGGAGGGATAAACAAAAATCCATACTTTCTAAAAAACAGCATCATATCCACCCCCTGATTATTTGCTCATATCGTTCACTGCGTTAAGTTGTTTTTCACGTACTGCTTTAACCTCTTCTTTATCCTTGCATTCTGATGCCATCTTTTTTGCGTCACCAAAAGTTAATGTCGCTGACGAAGTGACAGTATTAGTTTGAAGAGCCATCCGAAAAGCCTCAGCAGCACAAGGTGTGTCATGAATAATACTTTGCAGTTGTTCAGGAGTAGCGGGCTGCCTATCAAGAAAATTGTCATGCTGCACAAAAAGATATCCAGTTAACACAATTAAAAGAAGAACCACCAAAAAACCATATTGCTGGTCAATTTCTTGTTGTCTTTCCATTGTTCCATCCCTACTGGTCAATCCAGTTTGTTAATCAGCATTTCATTTTGTTTTAGCTTTATATAACTCCCACTGATGGATATATACATCATACTGTCCCTGAGGCACATTAATGATGATGCCATCACAGTCCAGTTTATTAACAGGGCTGGTAAAAGCGCCTGTCGGCATGTTTACCTCAAGTGTCTTGCAGTCGTCTTTCCAGTGTCTACCTGCTTCAAGTTCATCCATCGAAAATGAGTGAATGGAGATAACGAACATCCCGGAAAACCCAACCACCGCTATAAGCGCACAGTATATGAATGTATCGCCTCTGTTAACTCGAAGATTGAATTTTTCAGGGATGGCAACCATTGCCAGCGCACCGACCACACCAATAACAAAAAGAATCAGGCATATACCGTTAAGCCATGCAACGTTATGTCCGAGTATATAGTACGCTTTCACTTTCTTATTCCTTATGCTGCATACTTTCAAATAACGTGAGATTGTTAATACTGACCATCGGTCTTACTATTCACCTGCCCCCATCCGTTCAAAGGAATAAATCAAGACATAAAACATATAAAAGATGACTGTGGCTGTAAAAAATCCCGTTATTACTGACAGCGTCAAATCAGGAGAACCGGCCCACATGTTTTTATCCATGAACACCATGAAAGAAAATAAAGCACTGAGACCTGTAAGCCCAAACAACATTAAAATACAGGCAAGCGTATCTCTTAAAAAAACACCAATAATTACATAGCCGTAACCACAGATAATGATTGCCATTGCAAAAAAAAGTCGTACAAACCCATCAAAACTTAACTGGTATTCAGCCATTTACACCCTCACTCAATGTTTCCATCACGCTGTTCAAAGGCTCGCGGGTTTTAATTTCAATGCACTCTCCTGTATTACTTCCGTAACCTCTTCCTCCACGTGCTTCGAGTACCCGTAGCATTTTTATGCAAACATCTGTATTAGGCATGGGAGAAACATTCCAAATCCCACCGCCACTACTCGGCGTCATCAGCACCAAAAAAATAAAGGCATGCATACTTTATTGCCCCTGTTTATATATTAACGACTGAATATCCCTTCGATTAACTCCTGTAAGGTGACCGGCTTTTTCCCGCTTATCGCCTGTTCATACTCATCTGTACTGAAATTTTCAATGACATCACCACACTGAAGCCGGTTTTGCGTGGGAGAGAATAAACCTTTATCAATATTCCTCTCCAGCAAGTGGCAGTCATGAGTCCAGTGGTGTGCTAGCGCTTCTGGTACAGGGTCATTACTGAAAGCAAACAGCAATAGATATACTGAAAAAGCAAGAGCAAGCAGCCATTTGAATAATTCATCCATCACGTTACTTACCCTCCGTGCTAAGTTTATTAACCTCTGCCTTATCCCTGTATCTCACATCCATATACCGTGTTACGCCATCCGGACAAGACCAGCCATCTTTCGCTTTAGCCAGAAACCCTGCCTGCTGCGCTTCAAATGCGGAGATTCTGCAGTTTTTCAGCGTATAGATGACATCCTGTTTTCTGGTTTGAATCTGTTTATATGTTGACTCAGGCTCAAGAAAGCCAAAAACTTCTGTAATCGCGACGACAATACACATTATCAGAATGATTGACTTACCCCACCATGACACAAACAACCTCTGCAAAAAGAAAGACATTATTACGGCAGTGCCAACAATCAACATCAACATAAAAATATATGACGAATCTTCGCGCAAAAGCAGCCATAGATATTTTATTGAGTCAGTCATTTTTCAAATCCTTTCATTTTTCGTTATCGAAGTTCATTTCACACGCTACCGCCCATCCCTTTCAACGCAGAGGGCACTCGTTATAATTCAGAAATGAAAACTTACTGCAGCGCCAGTAATGGCGCTGTGAATCAATTAAGGCGAGGTTGTCCCCACGCCGATGGTGTCACGACAAAAAGAACCGTTGCTGGCTGGTGATATACATCATCTGCATCCACATACGGCGCTATCCACAATGACGTTGTCTCCTCCCCTTTTCTTAATGGCCGGGGATAATTACCTGGCAGCGTTGATGGCGACGTAAACGTTGACGCCACAACTGGTAAAGACATTTTCACTACCGGCAAAGACTGGCTCCTTTTCTCGGTTTCGAAATATGCTGCCTCATTCTTTGCCGTTGGATTATTTAGGTACACTGCCCGTGCTCGATCTTTCTCCGCTGCCACTCTGGCCCGGTTCAGGTTAGGTTGAGGCGGCAACGGGTACGAATTAACTGACGTTGTTCTGAAATTACCCTCAGCCAGTTGTGGCAACCCGGCCGCAGCCGGCTTTACGTCACTGCGTTCCTCTTTCAACTTCGCTTTTTCATTTGCCTGTTCCATCGTCATACAGGTATCCGACGTCGTGGCATTACATTGAAATTCGGTCTCTGTGCCCGCACACCCGGTTAAGAGCAAAGCGCTGCCCAGAGGAATTAACAGCATTAATTCCTTCATGATATTTCTCGCTATTTATTGGTTATTTCTTCAGGTTCATCCTGATTTGGGTATTTTCCTTAATCGCCCGAACAAATTTATCCCCTTCATCCGGACTCATTTCATCGTAAACACGCTTAATCTGGCTGACATCAGATCGGGCTAGAATCAGCCTTGAAGAACCCGAACCAGACTCTCCGACGACAACACCGTTTTTCCGTATGCTCCCCCTGCGGACAGGAGTCCGACGGAAAACCACAGCGATCCCGGTAAACACCACCGCCATCAGCAGCCAGAGCCAGAGAATATTATGCGTATAGCTCTGGTCGATATATGCTGCATACCCTGCCGCATCCGTACTGACGGTGGTGCAGTCTTCCTGTAAAACCGGAGGCAGTGGTGCGTTCACCGCATCACCATTGAGTTCTTTCGGCCCGGTGCAGTCCTGAATGACATATCCCTCCTGCTGCACAGACTCTACGGTTTTCACCAGCGTCTGGCCGAACGTGTACGGTCCCGTCCGGAACACCAGAACAACCAGTAACATCATCATGGCCAGCGGATAGACCACCGCACACTTAACCAGCCAGTGAGCCCAGCGCAGTGCTGACAGAACAGCAGTAATGAGAGACTTAGCCATTATTTTCCCCCTGCGGCGCTGCGCCCGGAGAGAAATCCCGCGGATCAAGTTTGCCCAGCTTCTTCAGCATCTCGTCAGTATTGAATCCGTTCATACCGCCGCCTGACTGATGATGTGCATCAGCCTGCGGTGCTGGCTCCGCCTCCTGATTCTGAGCCTGCTGTTGCCCGTTCTTTTCCGCTTCCAGTTCCTCAATGGTTTTCAGCTGAAAACCATCCTGAAAGACCACGGTTACTTCATTGCCGGCACCAATCGGAATGACCGGGTGATACTGCTCGGCCCTTTTGATGTAGTACTCGCTCAGCGTCTGCGCAGCTTTAGATGCACCACCGCCGACGCCCATTTTCAGAACATCACCGGCGCCAACAGATGCGGTTGCCCCCAGGCCAACTGCCGGCTGTGAAGCCCGTTCCATGCCCTGACCAATCCCGTCAACAAAACCGGCGCCCCATGCCCAGCCGAGGATTTTGCCGTTGCGCATCACCACTTCACCTTTCACGCCGTTCTTGCCCATAAAGGACACATGCCCGGCTATCGGCTGGTCGATGGTTTTGTCGCCTTTGATGCAACTGATATTCCGGGTACGAACGATGGCGCGCTCACTGGAGACGTCCCCCCAGGCTTCGAGCCCCACAAAACACCCTGTCAGGTCGTAGGTTTTGCTGTTTGGCATTTCCACGCGACCGGTGATACGCAGCTGCATCGGTACAGTGGATTCATTCCCGGTAACAGACGCGTTGGCATCTGCCCCCTCGATAAGCATGCTTTTTGCAAAGCTCCCCGACGGAATGTACGGCAATGACTTCGCTTTCTTTCCTTTGTCGTAACTGAACGTTTTACGCTGTATCTGGTTTGGTACCGGCACAGACTGGTAGCTGACCTGCGGCGGCGGTGTCATACCATTCCCCGGATAGAATGCCGTCGGAGGCGGTACCGCGGCGCCGGTCTGCGGCGGATAACTGGCTGGCTGCGGCTCACCTTCCGGCCCGGGTGGCGGTGACGGAGGAGTCGGCGCGGGCTCGCCACCAGAGACAGCCGGTTTCACGCCCAGCGCCTTCAGCTGATTCTGCATGGCTTCATTGTCACTGCTGAGTTTGTCGATACGTATCTGGTCAGCGGTTCGCGCCTTACTCAGCAGGTCCACTTCCCCCTGCAGGGAGTCAAAACGCTTGTTGAGATCAGCGGCAGTCGCCTGCATTTCGGTGGTCGCGTGCTGCTCCACCTTACTGTTGAAGCTGCTGTCGACCACCCCGGTCATATCCGGCGCGGGTTCGCCCTGAGCCGGGGCTTCCTCATCAGAGCTCATGTTCAGATCTGACAGATACAGCCCGCCTCCGACTGCTGCTGCGCCGCCCGCCAGAATGAGTCCCAGCCAGATATATTGCTTACGTTTGATCAGCGTGTTGAAGTTGGCCATCAGCGCTTCACTCCTTCATCTGACGTCGTGACCCAGATCTGCATGCGACCACCGGCGGTCAGCAAGCCCGCCGGGGTACTGAACATGACGGCACGTGTTCCGGGCTGCCAGAAATCGCTTTCACGCACCATACGGGGCGACAGGGAGACATTGTCCAGACTGTAACGGACAACTTTCAGGTGATGACCGACCCAGACCCTGTCGGCAGTGGCGCGCAGACCAGCCGGCACCTGCAGCACTTCAGAAGTGACGGGGACAGACTGATACTCATCGGGTACGCTGCCCTGGCGCACGGCGCGATTCAGCGAAACCAGTAACGATTCATAGGGGTTCGACTCTTCCCAAGCTTTTGCCGGACCGGGTGTTCCCGCCAGCTCGCTGACCAGCTGAATTGTCCGGCCTGAGCCTGCACGGGGCACGGCACGAATGGAGAAGTTCAGCCCGCGTTCGGTTTCCACAATGAAGGTGAATGGTTTTTTACTGACGGTCGCCAGAATGGCGCCGCCGCTGTCGGTCTGCTCCTGGTTTGTCAGGCCACCGTCCAGGCTGTTTATCGCCGTGATGCGATCGCCAGGTACAGTGAACAGATTCGGGTCGGTGTTACTCACGGCAATATTTGCCTGACCGCCATTGGTCAGGGGGACCACTGTCGGCGCCAGCGTACCGCTGAGGGTCGCTGACATCGCGGGGGCAACCAACAGCAGACAGCATGAAATAAATAACGGGTTAATTTTTTTCATTATTTATTTCTCCAAAACGCGCCAGCCAGCTGACACCATCGACACGACTGAACTGAATGACATAGCTTTTAATTTCACTGTAGGGTTTGGAATCCCCAATCCACGTTTTCAGCTCACCCCGGATATCCACGCGGTTCTCTGCCGGCCAGGCACGGATCGACGTCATATAAAAGGTGGCATTAACGTTATTTTCTTTAATGCGTTTCGCATCTTCAGCCAGCTGGACCTTGAGGCTGTTCTGCGAGGCGGGTAATACATACCGGAGTAGCTGCTGATGCTGGGCATCAACCGTTTCCGGGGTGACATTCAGACGCAAGGCAACAAAGGACAGGCCCAGCTGCTCAATATAAGAGGCGTCAGCCTGGTTCTGAGACACCGCAAAGGGAGCACTGAATAACATCGGTGTCACAGCGACTTTCTGTTCTGTCTGAAGACGGTAATTATTTATGCCCTGGATAATATTGGTCGCAAGACTGAGGGTCAGGAGTGTCCCCAGACTGATAAATCCCACAGCGATAACGCGGGTGGTATTTTGTCTGGCACCATGTTCCATATGTTATTTCCCCGTTGATTTATTTAATCCACTGCCGGAAACAGGAGTCCGGAACATCATGAAAGAAACCTTTAAGAAGGGAGGTTGGCAGATACCAGTAAATCAGGTCGCGTAGCCAGGAACTGCCCCGCCCTTTTTTCAGTTTCTTGATACCCCAGAAAACCAGTGCCGCTGCAGCCATACCAAAAATGAACTTGCTGGTCCAGAAACCCCAGCCGAGACAAATCACGGCCGGGATAAGTTCATCGAGATATAAGCCAAACCAGCGGGACTGGTTAGTCAGTGTTTCCGGGAAACGGTATCGCTTTAATTCGTCTCCCGTCATCACGCGTTTCCTGTCAGTAACCGGCGACCGACATACCGATGGTGATAAAGGTGGAAATAATCGCGAAGCCGAACAGGAACTTCACGTTTTTGGTCATCATGTACATGATGCCGCCGGCGACAACTTCTGCCAGAACCACCCATTTGACGACGCTGGAAGACTTACCAAACGTGCCTTTAACGGTCGCATCCCCGGACTTCATCAGGTCGGTTGCCGTGGTGGTGGCCATCGCAGCATCCGGGAAGAACGCCGCCACAGCAGCAACCGGCAGCGCAACTTTAGCGACTTTCAGGGCTTTCTTTTTATTGAAAACGCGAGACAGAAAAGACGGTTTGGTTTCTTCAGGGACAGCAGAGCCCTGAACGCTTAATACAGCATTCATATTTATTTCCTTTTAAATAGATAATGTTTAAATGGTGATACCTTCGGGACTACTTATGTTTCAGATTCAGACCTCCTTATCACTTCGACTTCAGAGCTATAAAAATCAGGAAATTCCAACAGATGCGCTTTAAGGCGAAGATAAACTTCGAGCGATTTCGAGCGTCCGCTTCTGTTTTTTGCCTTAATTAACATTTTGTTAGTTTGTTCATCAAACCGAAGAAATAAACGTTTTTCTCGTTTTTCTTCAGCACAGTAAATTTTCTGAACATCGTAAAAATCAGGGAACTTTCTTAGATGATCATCAACACGCAGTTGAACTTCCGTGCCTTTAACTCGACCACTCCTGCGTATTGCCAATGTCAGATGCTGATAAGTTTCATCGTCACAGGTAAAAACAACTGCACTACCTGCAGCAGGACGATTAACAAGTCGTTTCACCTTTACCCCTCCTGGAAAAAGCTAAAAGAATTGTTCTCCATTTCCCAATAAAAGGCAATGGTGAAAATGTCATCGATTTTATAACAATTTATTAACATGCCTGGTAATAATATCCCTGACATTTTTCATTACAGGCTCTAACAACTCACTCAGATGAAGAACAATGAAGGCATCATCACGACTACTAATATTAAGCTTACCTAGTATTTGACTACTTTTATTTCTTGAAGACCCGTTTTCCAGACCAAGAAACTGCCCCATAATCTTGTGACTTGCACCGCCAGCATAAAATCCAAAAAAATCATACTCACTTTTATCAAGCCTTTTAACAGCCCTCATAAAATTAATAACATCCGCATGAAGGGGAAGAGATCTTGTTATTCTTTTAATGGAACTTGATGCCCTTCCAAACTTCCATAGAAAATAAACAATCCCATCACTGACAAATTCCTCGATCATAAAATCAAATTGCTTTCCATTGATATAAATACATCTTTCAATATGGAAATTAGATTGTTCAATTTGAATCAGTAGTTCTAACTCTCGCAGTCCTAGAAAGGTGTCAGTACCAATTAGTTCCTCCCAACTCCGTTCGGATTGCAAAGCGCCCCCGAATTCATACAAAAATGCTGCATTGAATGCCGGAAATTCTCCTGACTGATTATGAATACAAACCGGGAAAGAATAGTGCATGATGAGCGCCTCAAGAGAAGAGACGAGGGATTGACGGCAGGTGTCTTTTTCATTACGATCCATCGGATACATAGAGGCCTCCTTGTTAGGTCTACTATGGGCAGTAGGTATGAGAAGCATTCCCCTTCTCATACCTGCGAAACTCAAATTTTTAGTTACTAATGAAAAAATAATAATGCATTTATAAATTCATGTCATCTATAAAAGACCGAATTTTCTTCTTTTTATCCCCCAAGCATTAGCATTAATCATTAGAATTTTCGACTTCATCCTCTTCAGGAAAATAAATACGCATCACTTCCTGTACATCTTCCTGAATGTTCTGAACAATACCCTTCCATTGCCATCGAGGATCATCTTTTACATGAGGACTGAGGCATTCAATTCCCAAGACTTTGTTCATAGAGAACTGTGTTTTAACTACATATTCGAATAAGGCTTTATTGAATGCCATCTGGTTGAAGCCAGACTCTTTGCGCTCCATTTGAGCTTCATACACACGAAGTCCAAGTTCGATTAGCATCGAACTGACACTAGAAAAATTAACATCCTTATCCTTAGCACCGCCAGCACGACGATTCTCAATGATTGCATTGATTTTCTCAACAACCTGGTCACTTATATAAACCTGCACTCTTGGCATAGCTAATCCTTTCTTATTAAGAGTGAATGTTAACAACACACATATAGAATTTTCGTCCAACAAACTCAAGATTAGAGTCCAGACTACACTCTAGAGTCTAGAGCACAAAGTATCTCATCAAAAGGGACTACACTCTAGAGTGTAGTTCTAATTATCCATCTGATTTTATAAACGATAGTCGTTATAGACTCTATCCAGACTCTATTTAGAGTCTGGATAGAGTCTGGATAGAGTCTGTTTAATCTTTCTAAATGAAAGAAAAAGAAAGTTCGAACACTTAAGCTCATAATTTAAAGAGTAAATCTGCAAAATTTTAATTTTGCGTGGGGTGTGGTGATTTTGTGGTGAGGAGTGCATATCTGTTGAGTCTGGTTCTGGTCTGGGTTAACGTATTTGCAGGAACTGACCCGGAGGGAGTCTTTTGAGAAAACAACTGGTATTAGCTACCCTGCTTTTAATTTCCACGCCTGCTTGGTCTGCGGATTGTTTTGATATGGCAGGACGGGACTATCGAATAGATCCCGATCTACTGCGGGCTATTTCATGGCAGGAGTCTAAATGGAAGGTGAATGCCATCGGGAAAAACCCGGGAGCTGGCTACGGTGCCGGACTGATGCAGATCGACTCGCAACACCAGGGTGAACTGTCGCAGTACGGTATTAAACCGGGGCACCTTCTGACTGATGCCTGTCTGAATATTTACACCGGTGCTTATTATCTGGCACTGGCTTTTAAAAAATGGGGAGTCAGCTGGGAGGCAGTCGGCGCCTACAACGCCGGGTTCCGGAGAACGGACAGGCAGGCCATACGACGACTGGAGTACGCCAGGAAGATTGAGGCCATCTACCTGGCTATCAAGAAAAATAAAAATGCCGGCCAGTCATCTTTAACAAAAAACTGAAGATCCCATTCATGAGGTCTTCAGAACAGGGACGTGATTAATCAATTGCCCGCCATATTAAATGCCGTTCGGGATGATGAATAATGCTGATATAATCCTTCAGTGCATCCTGCCGTGAAACCAGACGCCTGCAGATCTGGTCATATTGCGGCCCCATTTCAGCCACGTGCCAGGACAACCTGTTCATAATCATCAGCGTGGCAATAATGCCTGCTGCATCGGCGCTGACCTCACCTTCGAAATAATTTCCCGGGATGCACATCCTGTAACGCTGCTCACCTTCAGGTGCGATATATCCGGTCTGCGTGGTAATGAACTGGATGCTGTTGGGTGCAATATTCCCGCCGACACCCTGTGGAATAACCCAGTAAGACCAGGAACCGCCGTCGTATTCAGAATGCTGGCGTAACCAGCTCGCGGCCATATTATCGGCTAAGGGCGTAAAAAAGAGGTCAGGGATAAAGTCCAGGCGAGCTTTCCCATTGGTTACGGCACAGCGCAGATATTTGTCTGTTTTAAACTGTTCGTCTGATTCAAGAGTGGCGGTGTTGACTTTCATTGTGCGCATACTGATTTTCTCCTTCGCGGTTTATTAAAACGTTCGACTTCATCACTGAGCGGCGAAGGGCAATTTGCAGCCGACAGGGAGGAAATAAAGGGGCGCGCGGCGTTCATATACCCCTTTATTTCCTCCACGGCTGATGCTAAAAGCAGCCCTCCGCGAAAGATGAAGTCGGGCGATATCGAGCAGGAGTGAGAATGCGCACAACCCTGAACGTCAATCCGGTGTTTATCGGATTCACGTTCAGGCCCTGGAGTGGCGGGTATTTATCGCCACGGTGAGAGCGGCGCATCCTGATAAGGATGCAGCAAGCGAGATTTTGAATTTGCGTCAGGATGGAAGCCCGACAGGGCAGAGACAGCTTGCTGGCTCTGTTCACGACAGCCGTGTGCCGACAGGGACGACGCCCGGGTCAGTATTTATTTAATCTTTCATCAGAGATAAATAGCGGAAGAGATACACAGCAGAATATCGGAAGCGATGTAACAGGGATGAATAAAGAATATTGATGAGATAATACCGCGCCGGAGTAATACGGGCGGCGCGTAGCGCAGCCGGTATTATTCAGCGCCACAGGCGCTGCGGCCTTTCAGCGCAGTCGGGCAGGTTATCCCCTGCCCTTCCGGTTATTTACGCGGCCTCCTGTATTCCGCGCATAAAGTCCCGCATAGCCCTGAACCGGCGCAGATCTGCCAGTCGTTTTTCAAAGTCATTGAGGTAGAAAACCGGGGTATACCTCACCCGCCGGATCTGCATCGTGAGCGTGTTGCCCGTTACCACTTCCGCTGCTATCCCCAGCAGTGACAGCTGGATGAATGCCATATCTGCCGCCACCGGATCGATGTCAATGCAGCTGCCGAACATGTGCATTGAGGGGTTAATATCCGCTTCAAGCAGGCACTCTGCATAGGCGATCAGCATCCCTGCGGCCCCACACGCCGGATCGCTGACGGTGGCAATCCCTTCCCGGCGGATAGTGTCTCTGACGCCTGGCATCAGTATTCGCGCCATCAGACACTGCACGGAATACGGGGTAAAATACTGCCCGCGAAAGTTATCACCCAGCTCAAGCTCCATAAAAATCGCGCCGAGGAAATCATGAAATTTCGCCTCCAGCGCACACACCATCAGGCAGAACATTTCCTGCATGTTCGCGATGTCGGTGGCCTCGTACCGTGCGCCGATTTTCCGGCAGTGCTCCATGCTCTCCGACGTTCTTATCCGGGCCATATCCAGCTCACTGGCGGCGAGTGACAGAAAATCACTGAACACTTCCCAGCGCCCCAGATGGCGGCCCGTATCCTTAAATACGCTGATAAAACGGCCCCGGCTGTACTGCTCGCTCATCATACGATGAACCGCAGGCACCTGTTCCGCGATCTGCTGCCCTGCCTGAATGACAGGGCTGTTATCAGCGGTTTCTCTGGCCAGATTGAACACATCGGCAAAACTCAGCTGTGACATAGCATTATCTCCGCTGTTGCCGCTCCCGAAAGAGCGGCTCACCTTATCAGTTACATGCGCGTTTGAGTTCAAGCGTGCGGAGCACCTGCCCGAAGGCGGTGTTGTTCATCGCGGGGATATGGACACCACGCCCCTTGCGAACGCTCCGGGCAATATGCCGTCCGAAAGCCTTCAGCGCCGGATCAATCTCCTGTGCGGCGATGTCGTCCCGCAGGTTGCGTTGATGACGGCGGGGCTTTACAGCCTCAGTGGAAGGTGAAAGAATAGAAAGGTTCATATGTACCTCTTAGTTAATTTGAACAGCCGAAAAAATCGTTCCCCCGACTTTTACGGCATGGATAAAGCAGGGTTTTCCCTGCTTTTTTCATTTCTGGAACAGGTTAAATTCCTCCTTAATGCGCGTTGTAATCTGCGCATGGCTCAGGTTGCACACATCCCGCAGCCGGAAATATCTGGCTCCGTAGCGGGCGTATATCTCTGTCACGTCGCAGCAGTACATTTCAGCCATCATGAAGGACTCCCATTCATTGTTTTCGCTCGTTGACCAGTTCAGCGGGTACATCAGTCCCAGCGCCTCGTGAAAGGCATGAACGTCGATTTCTTCCGGTGCTTTCACCGCATCGTTACGACGACTCAGCCAGTACGCACGTTCTGCCTCTGCGGTGGTCTGCATTCCCAGGACTGCAGAGGATTCGATCAGGTGTAAGTTCATACGTCTCTCCTTATGTGGGTCGCCGGCGGCCCCCGGACCGCCAGATGTTGGTTAAAAAAGCAGATTCATGGCATATGGCGTTCAGCGCGCATTGAGTCAGCAATGTATTTGCGTGCGTCATTCCACGCTTCCTTACCGGTATCACCATAAAGAAGCTCAACGAGTTTCCGGGACTGAAGCCAGGGTTGTGCAACGCCGAAACGCACCTGCAGAACGTCCGCGTGCCAGTCAACCACTCCTGCCCCCAGGGCGTTATCAGCCATACGCATCAACGTGCCCCATACCAGTTCAGCGATTTCGCTTTCTCTCAGGCGCTTGTTTTTAAGCTCCGCCAGATACATCAGGAGGCTCTTTTGCTCGCTAATCACGTTGGCCTGACGGTTTTCAACCCATCTTTCGGTAGATTCTTTGGTGGCGGTTTTGACGTTGACGTTCTGTGTGTTCATTCTGCTTTTCCTCTGGTCTGGTGGTTAATCCATCTCTCGGTGAGTTCCCTGGCGGCAAAGGGCAAAGGAGCAACGTCGTAAGGAGGAGAACAAGGGGCGGAGACAAAAAGTTTTTGCGGTCCCTGGCAAAAAGTTTTTGGCGGAGTTTATTTACCCCTTGGGTGACGACACGGCGGTGCTACGAACAGCCCTTCGCCGGGGAACGGACTAGAGATGACTCACCAGGGGAAGGGATGAGAATGAACACACCCGACACGACGGAACGGCGTGGCGCCATCAGAGTGCTGGCAGGTGTATCGCCGGCACGGTGAAAGCGGCGCGGCCGGAACGGTCGCAGCAAGCGCTGCAGCTGACCTCAGACACTAGCCGTCAGGCCCGAAACCGCGTAGCGGGTTCGGCGGAGCTTACCGCGTCTTTTCGCGGTTAGCGGAGTGTGGCTCGACGACTGAACCGCGCCAGCGGGTCAGGAGCCGAAGGGGTCCAGAGTTGTTATGCCTTTGACGTAAAGGCCTTAAAGGGTTTAACAGCGACGACACAGCAGGGAGAAGAAGCAGTAAGACAGCGGGCAGCAAACAGGGAAGACGCCGAAAGGAAATGCGGGCGGCGCGTCAGCGCGGCCCGGTTTTCCCGGCGCCGCAGGCGCGCGGCCTTTTTGCCCGTCACGTAGTCAGAATGACAGGTTTAAGACAGCTACTGTGCGATCGCAGCGTTTCATTTCCTGCATTAAATTCTCGCCATGCAGTCATGCCTTCCAGCAGTTCACTAAATACGTCTCGCTCTTTCATCTGTGCCCTCTTCGCCTGCTTTCCGGTATCAGTCAACAAACATCGAGACCGGGATTTGAAATCGATTTGCCAGCGCCAGCATGTGATCAAGGGCCAGACTGCGTTCACCACTGAGGATCCTGCTGACGAGCGATTTTTTACCTATCTCGTTTTCGAAATCGGACTGTGAAAGCCCGCGTTGCTGCATAAGAACCCGCAGCAACGATACACCGTTTTTACCTGCTTCGATGCGCGTATTAAATTCTTCAAATTCCACCGCGTTATCTTCCCAGGCATCGATGCGGGCAGTCAGCATATCAACCAGCGGGCTGTCCGGATCATGTTCAAGCAGATACTCAACGAGTTTACGTGCCTCTTCGTAATCTTTGCGGGACGAACTGCCACCCAGCAGAGGGACAATACTCGCCAGGTCATTCACCGCTTTATTGGCATCGCTAATCATTCAAACCTGCTGAATTTTAAAGTTAACACCGCAGGCTCTGGCGTACCGAACCAGCGTCTGAATACTCATTCGCGAAGCGTTCTTCTCCATACGTGAGATAGTAGGCGCTTTGATGCCCATACGTTCTGCAACCTGTGCCGACGTCAAACCCGCTTCTTTTCTCCATGTTGCTAAGGTTTCCCGAAGTAGCTCCGAGGCTTCTTCTGCCTCGAATGCCGCGCTGTACTCATGATCGTTCATTGCTTCGGTATGAACCTGGCTAAGGGTTTTATATTTCATTCTGCATTTCCTCCAGTCTGCGAAGTGCCTGATCTATTTCTGCCGGGGGCGTTTTTGGCGATTTTTTGATAAAGATCCGAAGTAGAAAAATACGTTCACCACTCTGATATACCCAGATTCCGCGGGCGATATCTGCCCCCATTGTACGTATTTCGAAAAGGCCGTTTCCAAGCGGCTTGGTATCTGGCTCGCGTAGCTGGCGAGGGTTTGCTTCCAGCTTCATGAGTAGCCTGGCCATTTTTGCACGAATGGCAGCAGGCAGAGCCGTAAACTCTTTTTCAGCCTCATCATGAAAGATGACTGTGAACATGAATGTAATCTCTAGTCCGTATGTGTACACATTAGCTCAAAAGCTAACTTAGCTCAAGAGCTAAGTTAGCTGGCTTCTCACTACCCGACCTTTACTACTTCAATGCCCAGGATCAGAGCGATGAATTCTGCTTTGTTCTGAAGCAACCAGGTGCGTGCTTCGGGTGCCTGAGCTTTGCTGATATCGATATCAAACTGATTAAGCGCTGCAGCATCGGCGCGTCCGAGTGTAATACCGCGCCACTGAAGCCCTGTATAATAGGCGTTCCCAGCCCCCTGCTGGATTTTTACTTTCACGTGTTCCATTGCCCAGACCTCATTCCACACCCAGACGGCGGAACATATCGGCGATGATATTCCGGCGGGTATATGAGGCACCTGCGGCTTTCAGATCGGCCAGCACGTTATAGGCGTAACTGGCATCCTTTCCGTGAAAAGCGATCACCTTTTCCGCTATTGGTTCAAAACTGGATGGGGAAGTTTCCCGGGAGAAAGCCTCTGATGAGTGTTGATGGCCGTATACTTTCATTTTGCGTTACCTCTGGTCTTTAAGGGATGGCAGCGATACGCCGCCATCCGTGTTTATTTCTCAGCAGTCGTTTGCCGCCAGTTCACTCATCAGTACATCCCGTGCTTCCAGCGCGCGTTCCTCTTCGGCTAGCGTCAGCAGATAGCCGCGCTTTGCCGCAGCGCCCATTAACACCGGACGGTCTTTCAACGGCAGCGCATCCAGATAATCCAGTGCACCACCAAGCAGACGGGCCTGATACAGCTCGTAATGCATCCCGCAGCTCCGACCAGCCTTTTTCTCGATACGTTCCAGCACTACATCGGCGCGGATAACATCGAACGGGTTTCGGGAATGAATGTTGCGTATAAAGCCATCGGTACGCAGGACCATATTTCTACGCTCCATCATCGTTTCTCCTCTGTCTGGTTTTTTGTCTGTTAAAACCATCACCCGTTGAGTTGCCGGGGCCGCGGTTTTGACGTTTTGCGGGGACCTGCTGAACCTGCCCCCTGGTTGTTACCTTCACCCGTTTGAGAGCC